>JAABUM010000596.1_pt1 | contig 61644 bp, 55 predicted proteins | sample 5559161 | NCBI WGS metagenome assembly JAABUM01 (sample SAMN10711868, study PRJNA513369) | rock metagenome | isolation source: Antarctica rocks | place: Antarctica: Victoria Land, Siegfried Peak nord
CGCGAACCCAAGCCGAATTGGAAAAGGCAATCGCCGCGGCGCTCGAAACAATCACGGCAAGCGATTGTGTGAATTGGTTTCGGCATTGCGGTTATGAGGTTACACTCAAATGAAAACCGCTATAGTTGACAACGATACAATCTTTCACTTCCAATGCGATGAGCCGATGCACATGAACAGGTGCGGGCAGCCCTCGCAACTCGGCGTCGAACTTACCAGCGACGTAGAACTCTGAAGGACTTGACGCCAGCTTCGCTTCGACATCTCCTATTACCGCATCAGTGACCATGACATCATTGCCATGCGACAGACTCTGCACGCGCGCCGCAGTGTTGACAGCGCCGCCAAAGAAGTGGCCACAGACCGGGCAGTAGACTTCCCAATGCAGATCAACCAAACCATCGCGAACGGCATAAGCGAGCGCGCAGAGTAACTCTCGCTCATCAGTGTCCAATATTTTTGCCAGCCACCCCGGGTTAAGTCGCGAATCGGGTTCGCCCTGCTGCATGAGGTACTCTCGCAAGCGGGTAAGCGGCACAAGTAAGTCTCTTGAGTGCAATCTCGGCTGAATGCCACTTTGCAGTTCCATTTTTACACTAATTCTATTTGTCGTTTGCCAACTCGCAATGAATAAACATCTTTGTCATGTATCGTCTAGCCAAAGGCCATACTGCCGCCGAGGTGTCCCTGATACATCAGCGCCGCCGCAACGAGCGCCGCCAACAGGAAATAAGGGATGCCCGGGATTTTACTCCGCGAGTAGAGCGCCCCGCGCCAGCCCGCCAAAATAATGAAAGCGACCGCTAATGAAATTCCCAGCCACTGGTGAATAAACATGACCTGATCGGTAATTCCCATTCCCATCGAGTTCTTCCATAACCAGCCGAACAGAGCGGTCAAGGGTGTAATCGCCGCCGCATAGAACAGCATCCACCAGGCAGCATGATTAAGCGACTCCCGGCGTGTAAACTTTCCCAATAAATCGCTGGCGATGGATAACGGTATCAGGGCAGCCGTAAAATTCACCAAAATGGGGTGAATGTTTTGCCATGAAAATGGCGGCAGCGGCAGACTCATTAGTATTCAACGAGGATCGTCTGTGCAAGACGCCGGTCAAGCGCATGAACATTCTTACCAATGCGGACAGAGATGGGGCCATCGAAGGGCGCTTTCTCCGACACACGCACTTTCGCTCCCGGAACGAGTCCTAATTCCGCGACATAGCGCAATCGCTCGCTATTCTGGTCGGACAATCTAACGACGCGCACGCTCTTGCCGATTGGCGCATCAGCCAAACATAGCGTAGAGCTATCCGGTATTTTCCCATCCATCGCCGGAATCGGATCGCCATGTGGATCGAATGATGGATTGCCAAGATGAGCGGCGATGCGTGCCTCCAACTTCTCGGAAATGACGTGCTCCAGCGCCTCTGCCTCTTCATGCACTTCATCCCAACTGTAACCCAGCGCTTCGACAAGATAGAGTTCAATCAAACGATGATGACGAATCACCTCAAGCGCGATGCGCTCGCCGGCTTTCGTCAACTCAACACCGCGATACGGAGCATATTCGACGAGCTTCAAATCGGCGAGTGTCTTGAGCATCGCCGTCACCGTCGGCGGTTTGACGCCCAGATGCTCGGACAATGAAGTGGTCTTCACCTGCCCGACCTTCTGCTGCATCGTGTAGATCGCCTTGAGATAATCCTCAACGACAGGCGTGATTTGTTGTAGTTCGTCATCTGAACGGGTCATGCTCTAGCGTTTTGACCTCACAGGCTGATTTCGCTAACTGAAGATTGTGCCGCACTTCCACAACTTCTGCAAAGAGACGCATGGCAAATGTTAAGTCGACTTTGCCAACGCACACACAAGGTTAAACGCGAAACACTGCCTCTCCGACTCTGCGTTTAGTGATGAACTCATAGGAATTTCACTTGCAAGTAAAAATAATCTTGACATATTATTTAGTATAATCTAAATTCTAATTTAGGCCGCTAAAACTTTATATAGATTCGTATTTAGATTAGCAAATCTTTGCCGGGATTCTGGATTTATCAGCCGTGAAAATACTTGTATTATTCTTTGTCTTTATCGTGCTTGCCGTTCCAATGCTTGCCCAAGATTTACCGTTGGCGAAGCCTTCGGGTGAGCCGGAGCCGATCTCCGATAACAGCTTTCTGATCGAAGAAGCTTACAACCAAGAAGCGGGCGTCGTGCAGCATATCAATACTTTCACGCGCCAGCGAGGTGGTGATTACGTTTATACCTTCACCCAAGAATATCCGTTCACGAGCGAGAAACATCAACTTAGTTACACGATTATCGGGCAGAGAGTAAGCGATCCCGTTGACGGCAGGGCGCAGCGGGGCTTTGGCGATTTCGCGCTTAATTATCGCTACCAACTTGTGAGCAACAAACGAATAGCAATCTCTCCACGCGCAACTCTTTTGCTGCCGACGGGCAAGGCGCGAAGAGGATTGGGCGCGGGCGGCGCGGGGCTGCAATTCAACTTGCCGGTAAGCCTACGCCTCTCCCGCCGCTTCGTCGCGCATTCAAATGCCGGTGCCACCTTCACGCCGCGCGCCCGTAACGCGATCAATGAGCAGGGCAGCACTCAGGACTACTTCCTCGGTCAAAGCCTTGTCTGGCTCGCTAACCCACGCTTTAACTTTCTACTTGAGTCGCTCTACACAAATACCGACTCGGTATCGGGTAAAAACTCGACGATGCGCGAGAACGGTTTTGTCGTCAATCCCGGCGTGCGCTGGGCATACAATTTTCACAATGGTTTGCAGATCGTTCCCGGCGTCGCCGTTCCGCTTGGTGTGGGGCCGAGCCGGGGCGAGCGCGGTGTCTTCTTCTACTTGAGCTTCGAGCATCCTTTCAAAAAACAATCGAGATAGTGCCAACAATAGCAGGCGCATGGCAAACGGCAGACAGGAGTTTACTCGATGAGCAGCAACTTGAAACAAGAGATGGATCACTCTGACAATGCCCGACGCGACGAAGGGGACGATAAGCGGTTGTGCCACCACGTTGCCACTTGTCCGAAGTGTCACCATCAAAGCACTGACTTACGCGAGATGACCACGCCCGCCGTGCTCGCTAACGAATCAGAGGAAGACCGCCGCAGCCGCGTTCTCGACGATTTTCGTCGGGCCTTGGACGCGCAACTCGACGAGTGCGATAAGTGGGCATCGAGCGGCGACCTCTATATCGTCCGATCACAACTCGTCAACTAATTGGAGGTTGAAAGCAAATGAAGATAGATTCTTTGCAAGACTTATTCATAGATGAACTCAGCGACCCGTACAGCGTAGGGAGTCGAGTCTTGGTAGCCTAAAGATGAGTGCCTCCTGATCCGGTTGTCATAACCTTCGATATAGTCGAGGGTTTCGAGCCGCGCTTCTTCCATCTTTATTTGACAGATATGTGACTATGCGGCTATTCTGATCGGCGCACGGGCTTTACAGGTTTAGGGATGATCAATCAAAACTACAACACCTATCGCCATTACTATTATTACGGCTCTCTCCTTGCGCGGAGGGGTGACGCGGCGATGAACTGTCCGGGTGTCATGATTATCTAAGACCGACACGGAACAAGCTTTCACGAACCGGCCACTAACCTTCCTGACGCAGGAGGAGAAGTGGCCGGTTCTTTTTTTGTCAATTTTCCAAAATACGAACTGAACGGGGTGAATACCTTATGACACATGAACCACACAGGCCATTGCTGCTCGACCATGTCGATATGCGAATGGTGACAACGGATTCCGGCGATTCAACGAATGATCGGAACGCAATTATTCAACTCGACCCGGATCATCCGGGCTTTCGTGACAAGGAGTACCGCGACCGCCGCAATCAAATCGCGCGGATTGCTATGGAGTATCAGCCGGGGTCTCCGGTTCCCGACGCGCCTTACACACCGGAAGAACATCAAGTGTGGCGTGCGATCTGGAAAGCGCTTGAACCGGCGCATCAGCAATATGCCTGCGCGGAAATTCTTGATTGTGTGAAGCGCCTTGATTTGCCGAGAGATCGTATTCCACAGATGCGCGAGGTGTCAGAAAAGGTCGAGGCGATCAGCGGTTTTCGTCTGGAGCCAATCGCCGGGCTTGTCGAGCCGCGCGTCTTTCTCGAATCTTTAGCTAACGGCGTGTTTCTCTCGACACAATATATTCGCCATTATTCAACACCGCTTTATACGCCGGAGCCGGACGTCGCCCATGAGGTAATCGGTCATGCTGTGATTTTAGCAAGTGAGCGTCTGGCCGAACTCAATCGTCTCGTCGGTCAAGCCATTAAGCGTACACAAGCAACTGAAGCATTGGAACGCTTATCGCGCATCTACTGGTTCACCATCGAATTCGGCGTTCTGCGTGAAGACGGAAAAGTAAAGGCGTATGGCACAGGGTTGCTGTCATCGGCAGGAGAGTTAGCAGCGATGCACAAGGCAGAGCTTCGCCCTTTAGATTTGGAAGCGGCGTCGCACTATGATTACGACCCGACGCACTACCAGCCCGTGCTCTTTTGTGCGGATTCATTTGAAGCGATGTACCAGACGCTGCGCGATTACCTCGTTCGTTGGAAGTGAAATCTATCTGCGGGCAAAACGCGCCGAGTCCGAGCGGAATGCCTGTGAGGTTTAGCAGAAAATTTGCGGTTGACGGTCGAGAAGAAATTCATCGTTTGATAGAGCGTCTGCGCTCTCAGCTCAATCCGACTTGAACATTTTTTCTGCGCATAAATGTAAATTTCTACTTGACTCTGGACTTAGCTCCAGAATCTATAATTCACTTCATGACGCGCGATGAAAGTTCACTCTGCAAAACTTTGTGAGAGGAACTATCGGCAGTTTTACCGATTGCTTAACAAGTCTGCTCGAACGACGAAGACCGGATCGAGCACTCCGGTGAATTATCACCACCACTTCAATTCTTAGCAAGGAGGAGCTTATGCTCGTTAAAAGACTTTGTTCTAAACTCTCTATTACACCGCTCATGGCGGCGCTGTTCTTTATCTTAGTGCCAGCCGTATTCGCTCAATCAACGGCGACGCTGCAAGGCGCTGTGACAGATACCTCTGGTGCCGTCGTGCCTAATGCACGGATCGTCTTGAGCAGCCCCGCCATCGGTATCGAGCGAACTGCTCAGTCCGATAGCGACGGCAACTATCAGATCGCCGCGCTGCCTCCGGGCGCGTACCGTATCGAAGTTCAGGCGCAAGGATTTCAGACGCAAATAGCCAATAACCTCAGCGTTGAAGTTGCCCGCACCGTGGTGCAGAATTTCCAACTTGCGGTTGGCTCTGTCGCGCAGGAAGTGACTGTGACTTCTGAGAATCCTGTAGTTGAAACGACGACGACTTCGGTCGGCACCGTCATCGATCAAAGAACCGTGCAAGAGATTCCGCTCAACGGCAGACATTTCGTTGATCTAGGGCTGCTCATTCCCGGTTCAGTGACGCCGCCGCAGAACGGATTTCTTTCTTCGCCGGTACGCGGGCAAGGTTCGCTCGCCTTCAACACTGCGGGCAATCGTGAGGACACGCTCAATTTCCAGATCAACGGCATCAATCTTAACGATCAAGTGCAGAACCAGATCACCTTTCAGCCGTCGATCAACACGATTCAGGAATTCAAGATTGATAACTCGACCTTCAGCGCCGAGTACGGGCGCAACTCCGGCGCGATTGTGAACATCGCCACCCGTTCGGGCACAAACGATTTTCACGGCGAGTTGTTTGAATACATCCGCAATGACGCGCTCGATGCGCGAAACTTCTTCGACGCACAGAAGCCGCCCTTCAAGCGCAACCAATTCGGCGCATCGCTCGGCGGCCCCGTCTATTTGCCGCGCTTCGGCGAAGGTGGTCGTCCGGCCTACAGTGGCAAGAACAAAACATTTTTCTTCTTCAGCTACGAGGGCTTGCGCCAGCGACAGGGATTGACGCTCAACGCCGATGTCCCGACAGATGCTCAAAGGGCTTCGGCCACAAACGCCACTACCCGCAGATTGCTCGATCTAATCCCGCGACCCACCAGCATTGATTCCGTGCTGGTGAACGGGCAGCCGACTCTCATCGGACGTTTTCAGGGAGCCGGAACCGCGCCCGTCGATATCGATCAGGAGACGGTTGACATGAGCCACACGCTCACGCAAAACGACCGCGTGCATGGGTACTATGCTTTCCAGCGCGACCTTCGCACCGAGCCGACTTTGCAGGGCAACACCGTGCCGGGCTTCGGCGATACGCGCCAAGCTCGCCGCCAAATATTTACGTTGAACGAGATTCACACCTTCGGCCCGAATCTGGTCAACGAAGCGCGCTTCGGATTCAATCGCGTCCGCATCAACTTCACGCCGAACGCCAAGCTCAGCCCGCTCGATTTCGGGATCAACAACGGCGTCACCGACGCTATCGGGCTGCCGCAAATCAACGTTGGCGGCTCGCGTCTGAACTTCGGCGGCCCTTCCGGTTTTCCGCAGGGACGCGCCGACACGACCTTCGTAGTTTCAGACACCGCGAGTTACCTGCGCGGCAAAAATTCGTTCAAGATCGGAGGCGAACTGCGCCGCTTTCTGAACAATAATTTCAGCCGCGACACAGGCACATTCGGCTTTGCTAACTTGAACGCATTTCTGGCGGGAACGGCCAACGCCTTCAGCGTCACCTTAGGCGACGTTTCGAGCAGCATTTCGCAGGGAGCGCTCGGCCTGTTTATTCAAGACAACTACAAATTCAAACAGAATCTTACGTTTGAACTCGGCCTTCGCTACGACGCGAATTTTTCGCCAACGGAACGCTTCAATCGCTTTGTCAATTTCGTTCCCGGTTCAGACTCTCTCGTGCGCGTCAACAACGGCATTGCGCCAATCTACAAGACCAACAACAAGAACCTTCAGCCGCGTGTCGGTTTTGCTTATGATCCGTTCAAAGACGGCAAGACTTCGATTCGCGCAGCGTATGCGATTCTGGTCGATCAGCCGATCACGAATCTTGTGACCGGCCTCGCCTCGAACCCGCCGCTGGCAAACCCTGTTTCGTTCATTTCTTCGCAACAGATTCCGACGACGACTTTCGGCACGGCACTGACCAGTGGGGTCGCCAGCGGGCTGTCGCCGAGTGCTGTCGATCCGAACTTCGACAACGCTTATGTTCAGTCCTACAACTTCAACATTCAACGCGAAGTGGCGAAGGGACTCGGCGTAACAATCGGATACTTCGGCTCGAAGGGAACGCACTTGCGTCTTTCACGCAACCTCAATCAATTCATCGGCGGGAGACGGCCATTCCAGACGCTTTCGGCCAACAGCCCGATCCTTTCCGGCAGGCTTGTCGGTAATATTACCGAGCGCGAAGGCACCGGTAACTCCAGCTACAATGCGCTGTGGGCGACGGCCAACAAACGCCTTTCGCGCGGGCTTCAGTTCAACGCGTCTTACACCTTCTCGAAGTCCATTGACTACAATTCACAAAGCTCGCAGGGCGTCACCGTGCAGGACAGCAACAACATTCGTGGTGATCGTGGACTCTCAGATTTCGACGCGCGCCACCGTTTCGTCGCCAACGCGATTTACGATCTGCCGTTTCACGGCAATCGGCTCGTCGAAGGTTTTCAGCTCTCCTTTATTACACAATCGCAGAGCGGTAATCCGATTAACATCCTAGTCGGTAGTCCGATCAATAACAGTTTCACAGGTGTGGCAACGGTCAGACCTGACTTGATCGGGCCGGTCACGATCACGGGCAACCCCACACAGTATTTCAATAACTCAGTGTGTGATCCGCGTCCGGGCGGCGTCTGTCCGGCGGGTGCAGCCTTCGCCTTACCGGTGACGCTTGCCGGTAACACGTCTGTGTTTCACTTCGGTAGTCTGGGACGCAACGTCATCATTGGCCCCAGATTCAACAACACGGATTTCTCCGTCATCAAGAATACGAAGCTCACTGAGACGACGCGCGTGCAATTCCGCGCCGAGTTCTTCGACATCTTCAACCACGCGAACTTCGGTCAACCCGGTCGCGTGGCGCAGGTCGGAAGCACAGACTTCGGCGTTATCAGAACGACGCGCTTTGCAACCGGCGACTCCGGCTCGTCGCGGCAAATTCAGTTTGCGCTGAAACTGCTCTTCTAAGAAAAGGTTCAGGCTTCAAACAGTTTGTCCGATTTCTATGAGCGGACAAACTGTTTGAAGCCTGATTTTCTCACATCGCTTTAGTGCGCTGTCAGTTCTAGCCTATTGTTGCTTGTTTGCTCGAAGCGATCCGCACACCGGCAGATTTCTACATAAAGGCACGAGGATGCGAGAGGCTCTCAGGCTAAACCGTTTTTGCCGGTTCGCTGTCTTCGCTCCGATGGTGAGGAACCGTTTATGAAATTCGTATGCTACTCAATGCTCTTGACCCTGACCTTTACACAAAGTGCGTTCGCTCAGGATCGAATCACGGGAAAAGTTTTTGCAACCCGCTCGTCGCCATCGCTCTGGGACTTGCACTGCGCAATCAGAAAACAATTGCGTTGGAGCAGCAACACGCCAAAGGCTATGCTAGCCTTCCGGCAATCACCAGAAAAAAAGTGACTCATTTGTGACTCAGGGTATGCGCGACGTGCAACGCTGTGCGTGACATGCGCGAAAGACAAAATGCAAAAACCTCAATAACAACGGGCAAGTCGCTGAAATAGACGACTTGCCCGTTGGTTCTGGAGTGCCGGAGGTCGGACTCGAACCGACATGAGTGTGACCTCGCGAGATTTTGAGTCTCGTGCGTATACCAATTTCGCCACTCCGGCGCGCGTGGGTTGGATAATAATCTCTGTTTTTCTAAAGTGCAACCGCCGAAAAAGCGCAGAGCGTGCTTGGTGATCACGATCCCTTTCATCGGGTGGAACGCCTCATCAATATCAGTAGCGGAAAAGTGTCCGGTAGTGTTCTACCTGCGCAAGGAACGCGCCATCCTTTTCATCGTTGAAAGCCTTCCATCCTCGCCGTTTCTTAAACGCGCAAAAAAATGTTTACCGGAGCCGTAAGGGATTGCTACAATATAAGACCCTGTTTGGTAAGCAGGGAGTACATAGGCAACGCCGTTTGGTGATAGGCTGGAAAGTAGAGTATCGAACGCGTTCACGGCGAACGCGCTTTTTTGTCGCTCTATCGCGTGTTGACGAGAATCGGTGTGGAGGCAATGCGATGATTAACGCGGGCATGAGTAAATTGCGCATTCTGGTGGTGGACGACGAGCCGGAGATCAGAGACGTATTGTGCGAATTGTTGAGCGACGATTACGAGTGCATGGCGGCGGCGTCGGCAGAAGAAGCGCTCGAATTGTTGCGTGGCACGCGTTTCGAGTTAGTGATTAGCGACATTATGATGAGCGGGATGAGCGGGCTGGAAATGGTGCCGCATCTGCACGCGCATTCGCCGGAAACAGTCGTCGTGATGATTAGCGGCGTGCAGACAATCGAGAGCGCAATTAAAACTTTGCGCGTCGGCGCTTTCGATTACATTATGAAGCCGTTTGATTTGCGACAGGTGGAACTCGCCGTCAGCCGCGCCCTAGAGCATCACAAATTGCTGCGCGACAAGCAGCTTTATGAAAATCATTTGCAGGAATTGGTAAGGCAGCGCACGGCGGAATTGGATGCGGCGCTCGGTTCGCTCGAAGGCGCGTATCGTTCGACGCTCAAGGCGCTGGCGGCGGCGCTGGAAACGCGCGACGCGGAAACACACGGGCATTCGGAACGCGTCGTTTCGTTTAGTCTGCGGCTGGCTCAGGAGTGCGGCCTCGGCGAAGGTCAATTAAAGGAACTCGAGTTCGGCGCGCTGCTTCACGACATAGGCAAGATCGGCGTGCCGGACGCGATCTTGCGCAAGCCCGCGAAGCTGACGGATGAGGAGTGGGTCAAAATGCGCGAGCATCCTTTTCACGGGCAACAGATTCTGCGTGAAATCGAATTTCTCGAAGGCGCGACGCACGTCGTCGGACAGCATCATGAAAAGTGGGACGGCACGGGTTATCCGCTCGGTATGCGCGGCAAGGAAGTTGACATCAAGGCGCGTATCTTTTCCGTCGCGGATGCGTTCGACGCGATTACTTCAGACCGCGTGTACCGCGCAGGGCAAAGTTATGAAGCCGCCGTTGCCGAACTAGACGCCTTCGCCGGTATCCAATTCGATCCGAAGGTAGTCGAAGCATTTCACAGAGTGCCGCGCGCGGACTGGGATGAACTGCGCCGCCGTTCCTTGCTCAAAGTGCAGGCGAACGCCGCCGCGCTGCCAGCGACGACGCAACAAACTGCGCCCGCAGAACTTTCGCAGACAAGAGCGGAAACGGCGCTTGCGAGTTGAATTGTTGACAGAACAAGTGCAGAAGAAGGCGCGAATCAAACAAAGATTCGCGCCTTCTTTCTTTGCGTAAAGTTTAGGGAAGAGTCGTCGGCGATGTAGACGCCGTTGGTAGTGTTGTCGTGTTTGTGCTGGCGGGCGATGGCGGTGTCGTGACGTAGCCGCGCCGTGTGCGAAGCGTGAGTCCGAGCCTGCGCGGGGCGATTTCGAGGCGGCGATATTCTCCCGCGCGGGCAGAGACAAACGGGCGCTTCGGTTTGTAAGTAACGACGTACTGCGCGCCGATGTCGTGCGCCACCTTGCCGCCTTCGTCGAGCATTTCCTGCGCGGTAAGTGGCAGCCAGATACGCCCGCCTGTTTCCGATGCAAGATTCGTGAGCCACTGCTGGCTGCGGCGCACGTCCGCTTCGTAGGCTTTGCGCAAGCGCTTCATCGCCGGATCAAAAGTGAAGCCTCTTCCGCTCCCGCCGCCTCCACCGCCGCTTGCTGAAGAGGGAAACGATTGACCTACAGGATTAGGGTTGATGCCCGCGTTCGCGATAGCTACGATAGAGTCTCGCCGCCGTATCTCTTCGTTGGTCATCGCCGCTTTTGTTTTATCCGACTGTTTTTGCAGCACAAACTCCGTATAGCTGATGACATGCACAGTGGTGCGCGCGGCGGAGAGTTGTTTGAGCGCGTCCGCGCGACTGATGTTGTTGCTGCCGGAAGTTTCGACGCCGTCCGTGATGAGCACGACGTGGCGATTGCCTTCGGGCGTGTCTTTGAAGATTTGCGCCGCCGCCGCGATTGCTTCCGCGAGTCGCGCGCGTTTGCCCGAATGAAGTTTCCACTTGAGCACGGCGGCGAGCGCTTGCCTGTCAGTCGTCCAATTCTGCAACGTCTCGGCGTGGTCGGCGAATTGTATCAGCGCGAGCTGGTCTTCTTTGTGAAGCCCTGCGATGACATGCAACGCCGCCTCGCGCGTCAAGGAAGTGCTCTTGGAGACGCCGCCCGTACCGACTCCCTCGCCGCCCGTATCTAAAAGCAGCAGCACATTAGCCGGAGTGTGGCGCACGCTGCGCACGGTCTGCGGCACGCCGTCTTCGAGAATCAGCAGATCGTCAGGCTCTATCGTGCGGTCTGAGTTTCCATAATCATCGTAAGCGAAAACGGGAATGCGCACTTCTTCCGTAAAGACTTTGATTGAATCTTCATTGTCCTGTGGCGAAGATAGCGGCGTCGGAGAAGGTATGGGCAAAGTGGCGGGCGATGCCGGTACGCTGGCAGCATCGGCGGAGCTTTTTTGTTGCTGCGCAAATCCGTAGAACGGCAATGCAGTAAGCGCGATGGCGAAGAGCGTCAAGCAAAATAATTTGTAGCTACGGAACATCTTGAGCCTCAACAAACCAAACCCGTTTTATCGCGTTCGACGATTGTGTGCTTCGATGCTGCACTCGCGTGTTCGCGTTTGCCTTCGCTGACCAACCGAATTCAGTTGCTCGCTTTGCGCGCCTGCGACTGCACGGCTGTGATGGCGACGGCGTCAACGATGTCTTCCGCTTTGCAGCCGCGCGAAAGATCGTTGGCGGGCTTGTCGAGTCCCTGCAAGACGGGGCCGATGGCAGTCGCTTTGGCAAGGCGTTCGGTCAATTTGTAAGCGATGTTGCCCGCGCCGAGGTCTGGAAAAATGAGCACGTTGGCGCGACCCGCGACTTCAGAGCCGGGCGCTTTCGATTGTCCGATTGCTGCAACGAGCGCGGCGTCGGCTTGCAGTTCGCCGTCAACGAGAAGCTCCGGCGCACGCGCGCGAACTGTCTTCGTCGCTTCGATTACTTTATCTATGCTTCTGTGTTTCGCGCTGCCTTTGGTGGAAAACGAAAGCATTGCGACGCGCGGTTCGGCTTCGAGCAGGGCGCGGCAGGAATCTGCGGAAGCGACGGCGATTTCGGCTAACTCTGCCGCTGTGGGATCAATCACTACACCGCAATCCGCGTAGATCAGTGCGCCGTTTTCGCCGAAGCTTTGATCGGGCAGCGCCATCACGAAAAAGCTGGAAACGATTTTGAATCCGCTGCGCACGCCGATGCAGTGAAGCGCGGCGCGGACAGTGTGCGCGGTGGTGTTCGTCGCGCCCGCCACAGACCCGTCCGCATGTTTCAATCGCACCATCAGATTGCCGTAGAAAAGCGGATCACCGATGGCGGCGCGCGCTTCGTCTGCCATTACACCTTTGGCGCGGCGCAGTTCGTGGTAAAAATCGACCATCTTCTCGAAATCAGCGGCGCGGCGGTGGTCTATGATTTCGACGCCGTTCAGATTCACGTTGGCGGCAGCGGCGGCGTGGCGAATCTTTTCTTCGCTGCCGAGCAAGGTAATGCGCGCGATACGTTCGCGTGCGCAAATGGCGGCGGCGACAACTGTCCGTGAATCTTCGCCTTCCGGCAAAACAATGTGTTGCAGATCGGCAGCGGCGCGCCCGCGCAGGCGTTCGAGTATGTTCATGTTGCTCAATTTAGCACGAAGCAATTGCGTATGAGAATGAACCGCGCTTGTCGCCGCGCGCGCGCGTCGGATAAACTCGATAGCGATGAAGCAAAGGAGTTCAATGACACGACTTGAAGCTAAAGGGCGCATGAAAAGCCTGCTGCTGTTTTTGCCGCGACTCGTTGCTTTGTGCGGGCGGCTTTTGAAGGATAAGCGCGTCCCGAAAACAGAGAAGGCGCTGCTTGCCGGAGCAATTGTTTACGCCATCATGCCGTTTGATTTTATCCCAGACATGATTCCGTTCGTCGGGCAAATCGACGACGCGTATTTGATCGCGCTCACCTTGCTGCGTTTGGTTAATCATACGAACGAAGACATTGTGCGCGAACACTGGACAGGCGGCGGCGATATTATTCAATTGACCGGCTCGCTCGCCAGAATCGCGCCGCTCATTCTTCCCAAACGCGTGCGCCGCGTGCTGTCTTCGCGCATCGAAAGAGCGCCCGACAAAAAAGACGCGGATACAGCAAAAATCGCTTCGATGAAATTCGTCGAAGTGCCGGAAGAAAATATAAGTTGATTTCGATTTCCGGTGAGCTGTTAGCCGGAGAGCGCCGAGTCGATGATGCTTTCGGCGGCGGCGGCAAGTTGCGCGACAATTTTTTCGTCGCTTGTTTTAATCGCGCGAAAGCGGCGCGCTTCGAGGATGGGCGCGTCGAAGCCTTCTTCATCGGCGGCGATGAGCGCCACGCGCAAGCTGGAAGATTCGGCGATCACAAACCACTCGCGCGACAAACGCGAATCCTTCGACGCCGCGATCAAACGCATGTTGGGATGGCGCGGCGGTTGCCAATCGTCTTCACCGAACACATAAACCCGCTCGGATACGTCCGCGATACGCAGGTAACGATCCACAATCGGTTCCATAAGCGAGAACTTTTCAAACCCTGCGTAGACTCTGCCCGTCCGGTTGGTTCTCAACAACAAAGCGTTTTCAATCAGCAAACTAACGTACTCTAGGCACGGCACGACGGAGCGAAAGAGGAACGTCGCCTGCTCATCGAAATCCTTACGCGAAACATTCGAGACATCGCCGAGATTCGTCGCCCTGCAAACTCCTGCAAGCTTTGTCGCGTGCTCGAACATCGAAAAATCCTTCACCAACACTTTTAACCTCCGCCGGGAACAGCAAAGATATTTCTACTTGCCGCTCACTTCAGGAGCGTTACAAATTTCTCTTTTAATTGTTGAGAAAGAAAATTAACGGGATATTAAGCGGATATAGCGAATTGAGCTTTGCGGATTGCTGCTATTGCACGCGCAATGCTTCGAGCAGTTTTTCGTGAATGCCGCCGAAGCCGCCGTTCGACATAATGGCGACGACATCTCCCGTGCGAAGCTCCGGCGCAAGGCGGCGCACGATTTCGTCCGCGCCTTCAATGCTCTCTGCGGGCTTGCCTTGCGCGGCGATGTCTTCGATCAATTTGTCCGTGTCGAGCACGCGGCCTTTCTCCGTCGCTTTGCGTTGATCGAAAACGCTGGCGATGATGACGTAATCGGCGGCGTTAAAAGCGCGCGCATAATCGTCTTGAAACACTGCGAGACGCGAAGACCATGAGCGCGGCTCGAAGACGGCGACAAGGCGGCGGTCTTTGTATTTCTTGCGCAAGGCGTCAAGTGTTTCGCGCACCGCCGTCGGGTGATGCGCAAAGTCGTCGATCACGGTCACGCCGCGTTCTTCGCCTTTGACCTGCATACGCCGCTGCACGCTCTTGAATGTTTGGAGCGCATCGTCAATCGCCGCGCGCTCGACTCCCCATGCGTCGGCGGCGACAATCACCGCGAGACAGTTGCGTATGTTGAAATCACCGATCAGCGTGGTTTGAAAACGCGCCCACTCGCGGCCTTCGCGGTAAACCGTGAAGCGCGCCAGATCGGAACTGTAATCGATGTCGCGCGCTTGCCATTTGCAATCGTTAGCCGTGCCGAAGGTTTCCAGTTGCGTGTGAAGCCGCGCGCCCATTTCATTCACGACTTCGCGCACATGTGGATTGTCCCAACCGGCGATGAGCCTGCCGTTGCCGGGCACTAAATTCATCAAACGACGAAACGCGAGTTTGATCGCCGCGAGGTCTGCGTAAATGTCCGCGTGATCGAATTCGATGTTATTAACGATGGCGAGTTCCGGCAGATAGTGCATAAACTTCGGCCCCTTATCGAAGTAAGCCGTGTCGTATTCGTCGCCTTCGATAACGAAATAATCGCTGTCCGTGACGCGAAAGCTGGCACCGAAATTCTGCACGACGCCGCCGACGAGAAAGCCCGGATTAAGATCGCCCTTCTCCATAATCCACGCGGCGATGCTGGTCGTAGTTGTTTTGCCGTGCGTGCCTGCGACGACGAGTGAGCGACGCCCGCGTATAAATTCTTCTTTGACGGTTTCGGCCTGCGAGCGATAAAAAAGCTTGCGGTCGAGCGTCGCTTCGACTTCCATATTGCCGCGCGGAATCGCATTGCCGATCACCACGCAATCGGGCGCAGGATTGAGATGCGCCGCGTCGTAACCTTGCATAACGTTGATGCCCAGCGACGCAAGCATTGTTGACATCGGCGGGTACACATTCTCATCCGAGCCGGTCACCTTTGCTCCGCGCGCCTGAAGCATTCCGGCCAGCGAAGCCATCGCTGTTCCACAAATGCCTATTAAATGATAGTGCATAAACTCTTTAGTTTACTTGGTTTTACCTTATGTCATGGAGTGTTATTGATTGAACTTCTCAAAGTATTCTAGCACTCGAAAACTCTATGTAAAAGCAAGTAACAGATACGCTTCTAGATACAGAAAGCTTGCTAAAGAAATCAATACTTTAATAAACTGCTTTTGCCTGAAAACAAAACAGCTTCTCAATAATATAAAAACTATCATGATGTGGAAAAACTCTGTTTCAAAGTTCGTATCAGATGCCAAAGACAAAGTTGTCGAATTGAACCTCGATACCAAGCAAGTGAAGTACTCCGACAAAGTCAGGAAGCATCGAGAAATCAACAAAATTAGCGGTGATGAAGAATTAGTCAGAGCCTTTTTACTATCCAGATTAGTTAATGAACTTGGCTATACTGCCGATAGAATTGAACTCGAAAAGGAATACCCCGCCGGACGCAAGCCCGTTATGACGCCGCGCATTGACGTTATTTTACGCGATGCTAAGGGACAGGCTTTTCTTTTTATTGAATGTAAAGCACCTGATAAGTTTGAGAGTGATAAGCAATACATCAGAGGGCAGCTTTTTGAATTAGCCAAACTTGAAAGCAGTGTAAAATACCTCGTTTATTACACCATCGAAGAAACCGCTCAAGGTTTAAGGGATAAGCTCATAATAATTGACCGCGAGAAATATCCCGAATATGAAGGATTGGCTTGAAGACGGTTCACTCTCTATCGCCAACGAACTGCCCGCATATTATGGCAAACCTAAAAAGAAACTCTTGGTTGTCGAGGGCGAACGTGATTTAGTCAAACGATTCGAGCCTAACGAACTAAAATCTGTGGTTACGGATTTACATAATGTTTTGTGGGGCGGCGGCGGAACAGACGACAGAGAAATTTTAAACTCGCTGGTTAAATTGCTTCTTGCCAAGATTCAAGACGAATACGACCGCGACACAAACGAAGAATATCATTTTCAAATCCACCAGCACGGCGATGAAGTCGAGCCGACCGAACAACTCTATGGAAGAATCAACAATCTTTATCGCCGTGCGCTCGATAAACAATTAAACGTAACTGAAAATCTCGAACAACAATTTGTTATCAATCTTGAAAAATTTTCGTTCGGCAAGCTGGTTTACACGGTTCAGAAACTCGAAGAATATTCTTTTGTTGACGGCAAAAGCACAATTGACGGCAAAGACATTCTCGGCGATTTCTTCGAGCAGATTCAGCGCGACGGTTTCAAGCAGGATAAAGGACAATTTTTCACGCCGACGAATGTCGTTCGCTTTCTGCTCTACGCAATGGAAGTTGACGAGCTTGCTTTAAGAAAACTCAACGAAAACACTACCTTGCCTTACATCATTGACCCGTCGTGTGGAAGCGGCACGTTTCTTATCGAAGCCATGAAAATGGTCACAAAGGAAATCAAATATCGCCGTCGTAAAGAAGTGAAAAAAAGCCGAATGGTGCAAGACCGTTTCGATGATTTTTTTATGCCAAATGAAAAGGAGCATCGTTGGGCGCAGATATTTATTTACGCCATCGAACACAATCCTGATTTAGGCACGGCGACCAAAGTCAATATGATTTTGCACGGCGACGGCTCGACCAACACTTTTGTTAAAGACGGGCTTTTGCCTTTCCGCTTTTATCAAAAAACCGAACACAATGCGCTTGCTCAGTACGCCGAAGATGCGCTTTACAATCGAAAAGACAGCAACGCGCAGTTCGATATTTTAGTCAGCAATCCGCCGTTCAGCGTTAATCTCGATAACGAAACCAAAAACCGCTTGAATGCGACGTTTGTCTTTCACGGCAAGAAAAACTCCGAGAATCTTCTCATCGAGCGTTATTACCAGCTTTTGAAGGAAAACGGGCGGATGGGCGTCGTGCTTCCCGAAAGCGTTTTCGACACGACCGAAAATAAATACATCCGGCTATTTCTTTACAAATACTTTTTAGTTCGCGCCGTTATCAGTTTGCCGCAAGTTACCTTCGAGCCGTTCACTTCGACCAAAACGAGTTTGCTTCTCGCGCAAAGAAAAACGGATGCGGAAATCCGCGAATGGAACGAAATTTGGGCGAAGCATTCAAACGAATACAGCAAACTAAAAACGCGCGCCGAAAACTACATTAAGGTTTACATCGAAGGCGAAGACAAAAAGAAATTTCCTTCAATCAAGACCGACACCGTCGAAGGAACAAGAAACACACTCGCGGCTTTTCTGCAAATCGAGTTTTCCGATGAAGAGAACAAACTTGAAATAAAACGGCTTGTCGAAAAACATCGAATTCAGATCGAGGAAATTGCCAGGATAGATAAAGACATAGCGGATGTTTTCGGGCGCGTTAATACAACTTGGGTTTTCCGCGAAGCGGCAAAGGAACTGCGCCTGTCCGTGTTTATGGCGGAAGCCGAAAACATCGGCTACAAGCGCACGAAACGCGGCGAGAAATGGCAGCCGAACGACCTTTTCGATTTGGAGATTGCGCCCGAAAGCATTGAGATTGCCAAAGTCGTGAAACTTTACGAAGACACGAAGGAAGATTTACAAATTCGCATCGCCGAAGTCGAAAGGGAACTCGCCAAAGAAAAGTTGGACAAAATCAAGAAAGGAATTTACGGCAGACGCTTGCAGCGATTGAAAACGGAATTGACGGAAACCGAAACGGAAGAAACACGCGTTTTAGCCGCGCTCGCTCACTTCTACGACGCGGGCGGCAATCTTTTAGCGGAATATAAAACAAGACTGGACGCGGAACTCAAAGCCGTTTTCCTGCTGCCGCGAATGGAACGCTTCAAAAGCGAGTATGTTTTGATTCGCCAAACCGACCACCAGAATATCTTGGATAATTTAAGGGCGGCAAAATTATGGCGATGAGATTTTTTGAAACTACACTTTTACAAATTGCACAAAATCAAAATGCAAGATTGGACTTTCGATTTCATTCTTATCAATCGAAGGCTATTCCTTTTTTGCATCGTCCATTCGGAAAAGTAGTTTCGACTATAAACAATGGAGAAGATGTAAGCAAAAAACGCTATGTTTATGGCGAAAGCGACTTGATTTATCCAACAGTAAATAACTTAAAGAAAACTGGATTTGATTTTTCAAACCTAACATTCTTGGACGAAGATACTAAAACTAACAAACTAATCAAAGATGGAGATTTGCTTATCAGCCGTTCTGGAACAGTTGGACTTTCGCAGGTTTGGAATAGTAAAAAAATTGAACGACTTTTAGGAAAGTCAGTCGAGGCAATTCCTTCAGGCTACTTAATAGTAGTGAGCTTGGATTCAGGCACAGTAAATTCAAAATTCGCACAGTATTATCTTAATTCTTCTCTTATGGAAGAATATTTTTATGTCTTTGGCGTAGGGAAAACACAGAAAAATATTTCGCAGTCAGATATTTTGAATATTCCTTTTCCAATAATCGAAAAATCAATTCAAGATGAAACGATAGAAAAGATTGAACCGATTGAGCGCGAGATTGAAAATTTGCAAGCGCAAATCGGCGAGGCGACTGAACCGATTAATCGCGTCTTCGCGCGCGAGTTCGGTTTCAATATTGAAAGATTTGAGGAATTGAAAAAGCAGAAGTTTTTTTCTCTCACTCTTGAAGATTTTTCCGCTAATCAAGACTTACGGTGCAGCGTTAAATTCCATCGCCCAGCCGCTAAATTTGTCGAATCAGAATTAAGAAATATAACCAATAAATCAATCAAAGATTTTCTTGCCGAAGATATTGTTTTGGGCGCGAGTGTTTCGCCCGACGATTACGACGACAACGGCGAGTTTTATTATGTTGCGATGTCTTCGATTAAAAGCTGGAGTTTAGATAAAGATAATTCACGATTGGTTTCCGATGTTTACTCAGGGAAAAACAAAGCAAAGTCAGTCAATGAATCCGATATAATTATTGCTCGTTCGGGCGAAGGAACTATTGGAAAAGTGGCTTTAATCGAAGATGATGTAAAAGGTATTTTCGCAGACTTTACAATGCGAATAAAATTAAAAAACTACAATCCTAAATTCGCTTATTATTATTTCCGCACCGAGTATTTTCAGTATTTGATTGAAACTCACAAAAAAGGGTTAGGAAACAATACAAACATTTTCCCAACCCAGATTAAACAATTTCCACTGCCTGATATTTCATCCGAAAAACAAACGGAAATTATCGATGAAATAAACGAGGAGTTTTCAGCCCAAGACAAAATCAAGCGGCAAATAGAAGATAAGCGAAAAGAGATTGACCGTACTATCGAGCGAGTTCTGATCTGAGCAAACATAAAAATTAAAAACGAGCGTAAAAACTATCTGGAAAGGATTAGAAGAAATTAAAGAAATAAATCAATGTATGTTCGATTATTTGACAGGACATGTAACTCAACTGATTCCTGAAATGAACAAGCAAGCAATTTCAAAAGCCAGTAGTGGGTTAGTTTGAGGTTCTCGCCCTGTATTTATCGCGCTGATAATTTGAAACTGACCCACTACGCAAAAGCCACAATAACAATGAAATTTTAGCGCCTTCACTTTGCCTTCCTACTCGGCCTTTCTGTTGATAGGCAGCGTGAATGTAAATGTCGAGCCTTTGCCGGTTTCGGATTGAACGTGGATTTCGCCGCCGTGCAGTTCAACGAGTTGCTTCGTGATGTAAAGGCCGAGTCCGGTGCCTTTCTCGCCGCGTGTGGCGCGCGAGCGAGTTTGTTCGTATTTATCGAAGAGACGCGCGACATCTTCCGCAGCGATGCCGACGCCTGTATCGGCGAAGGAAACTCGCAAATGACGGTCAACTTGTTCGGCAGTCACTGTGACCACGCCGCCTTTGTGCGTGAACTTAATTGCGTTGGAAAGCAGATTGACGATGATGCGCCGCAGCTTGTTGCGATCCGCTTCGATGAGCGGCAAATCGGGCGGCAGTTCTTCTTTGAGCGTGATGTTCTTTTCGCGCGCCAGCGGTTCCATCGTTTCGTGCAATTCATTTAGCAAGCCGCGCAAATCCGTCGAGGTCAGATCGAGCCGCATCGAGCCTGCTTCGAGCTTCGAGGCGTCGAGCAGATCGTTGACGAGTTCGATTAAGCTCTGCGCGTTGCGCTCCATCATCGCAACCATGTTTTTTTGTTCGCCCGATAATTCGCCGAGCCTGCCGGATGTAAAGAAACTAATCACGCCGCTGATGACCGCGAGCGGCGAGCGCAGATCGTGTGTCGTCAAAGCGAGAAACTCTTCCTTCATTTCGGAGAGTTCGCGCAGCTTGGTGTTGGCATCGTTTAATTCACGATTGCTTTCACTCAGCCTGCGATTAACCTGTTCGAGTTCTTCGCGCTTTTCCTCCAACTCGCCGAGAATTTTAACGAAGTCTTGATTCTGTTGCTGCAATGCTTCGATTGCCGAATCGTTTTCTTCCGTGCCGAAATGCGCGCGCAATTCCATAACGCGATTTTTGACTTGTACGGCATTCGCGCGCGGCAGCCATTTGACGACGGTGACGCGCGTGCCTTCGTGCGGCGCGGTTTGAATGTCGAATTCGTCCATCAGCTTGCGCGTGCCGGAAAGCCCTACGCCCATGCCGGAAACCGATTGGTAACTGCCGCGCAAGATAGTGAGCAACGTTTGATCGTCGATGCCGGGGCCTTCGTCGCGCGCCGTCACGAGCAGCCCGGCCTCTTCGCCGCGTTCGGCGACGGCAAGGGAAATCGCGCCCGACTTGGCATACTCGTAAATGTTGCGCGTGATTTCCGAAACGGCGGTTGTAATTTTGATCTGCGTCGTCGAATCGAAACCCATCTCGCGCGCCAGCCGCCGCACGCGGTCTCGCACCTTCACGATGTCGGCTTCACGACGAACGTAAATGTCTCCGAGTCGGGTCGAAGTCACATTATCCATCACAAATATTCCTGTCCGCTCAACCTATACAATACAGCTACCGCGCAACGAGCACGGTTGCATCATCCGACGTGCGCGCGAAATCACGCATCAACACTCCGGCGATTAATTGCGGGCTATGTTCGAGCAAGCCCGGATAAGAATTCATATCCCATGAAGCGCTCAATCCGTCGCTTGCGAGCACGAGCGTTGCGCCCTTTGTCCAATTTCCGTTCCATACGCGAAGCGTGCCGAGCCGCGCGCCGAGCGTGCCGTTTGCCGAAATCATGCTCGCCGGTTCGGTGTTGCCGAAAGCGCGCGCCATGACATTGCCGACGCCCGCGTAAGAAAATCTTTCGTGTGCATGGTCGATGACCACCGCGCCCATTACCGCGCCGCGCGTCGCGCGCAAAGCTTCATGCACGGCTCTGATAACTTCATCGAGCGGCTCGTCGTTCCACTCATCGAGCAGTTCGAGCGCGACAGCCGTTGCTGCCTGTGCGCCGTGTCCGTGACCGAGTCCGTCGATCACCGCGAACAAATTTTTACCGGAAATTTTACGCACGAAATAAGCATCGCCGTTGGCTTCTTCGTTCGGATACGGGCGGCTCCATGTGCCTGTCGTTAGAGCGCCCGCGTTCGCTTGCGATTGTTCCTTTTGCCGCTTTGCTTCGGCTGTCCACTTGCGCGCCAGCAGCGCCGTGCCGTGCGTTGTGCGGCGCGCGCCGGAAAGTAAAAGGCGCGTCGTCGTGCTCACAGTCGAATAGATTTCAAACTCGTCCGTCAGGCGACGAATCGTGCCGAGTCCTGCGCCTAAACTGCCGCTTGTCGAAACGCCGTCGCGCGCCGCGTTGTCCAGATCATAAATGCCGGGGCCTTTGTCGGAGTAGAAAAGTTCGAGGCCGGATGCTTCGTCTTCATGCGGCATCATGTAGTGCAAAGTGCCGCCGCTTGTCGCATAGCGCGCGGCGTTGGTTCCGATCTCCTGCACGACAATATCTATTTCGGCGCACTCCGTTTCGGTGAAGGCGAGACGGCACGCAAAGTCATGCACGGCGCGGCGGGCTGCGCCGACCTCCGCTTCGTCTGCGATTTCAATAGAGTGAATCTTCCGCACAAGTAATTGAGGTATCAGATTGCTTCGCGTTTAGTAAAGGTAATTAAGAATGCCTTTGTTCCGGCTGCGGAAGCGATCCGTAATCTCCCCTTGTTTTTCTGAATTGGGAGAGCTTTGTCACTGCAACGTATACGATTGTTCCATATAACACGATGTTGCAAAATGCCATGAACAACATTCCTGTTAGAAGATCGGCTTCCGATGGTTCGTGATTCATCAGAAAAATCCATAATGGGCGCGGCCACCCGAAAGGCATAACCATAAAATCGGGTACTGTTTTTCTAGTGTAGTCAGATACTTCTGAAAGAATGTAGGCGTAGCTAAGCGGTATTAAGAAGCCGAGAGCAGCAGAGAAAGCCATGCGTTTTATGCTGAAGATACGCACTAACTTGGGATACTTTTCTCCTTCTACAGTTACCATATAGCAAGTACCATCCGGTTCGCGCAGTCTAGATAAGACAATGTTCAAGACCATTCGCTTGAGTCGCTGCCTTTTTAAGGTAGTTTATTTATTGATTGCGTTCCAACCAATGCCTAATCCGATATTGATGGAATGTTAGATGTTAGTTGTACCAGCCACTGACATCTATCTTCAGAGCCAGCGTATGACTGTCACGCGTGTTCCGTGTCCGACTTCGGATTCGATATGGAATTCGTCTGCGAGGCGTTTCGAGCCGGGCAAGCCTTTGCCGAGTCCGCCGCCGGTGGTAAAGCCGTCGCGCATCGCCGCATCTATATCAGGAATGCCGGGGCCTTTGTCTTCAAACACGAGCCGCAAGCCTTCGCGCACGCCGCCCGTCGCCTTTCGCGCGGTAAGATGCCCGCGCTCTGCATACTTCACGATATTGCGTGCAAGTTCTGACGTGATGGTTGCGAGGCGCGTTTGATCTATGGAGCGAAAGCCGAGCGCGCTCGCAATGAGCCGCACCTCGTAGCGGGCGATGCTGATGTCCTGCTCGCTTTCAAGATTGATAATTCTGCTCTCCAAACCCGATCATCTCCCCGTTCCATTGATCTTTATCATCGAGCGCGTCTATTTCGCCGCGCAGCAGCTTAATGCCTTCATCGACGTTCAAGACCGTATCGACGCCGTTTAGTTCGAGGCCGAGTTCGACGAGCGTGATCGCTACCGCCGGTTGCATCCCGACGACGACGGTGCGCGCGTCCATAATGCGCGCCATCGCCGCGATGTCCGAAAGCATTCGCCCGATAAACGAATCGACCATCTCTAGCATAGAGATGTCGATAAGAACGCCGCGCGCGCCCGTGCGTTCGAGTTCCGAGAGCACGCGCTCCTGAAGCAGCAGCACGGTTTGATCGTCCATATCGACTTGAATCGGCACGAGCAGCACGCGGCCAACTTTGAGAATCGGTATGCGCATTCCATTCATAAAATTTACTTTGCAGGATAAGGGAAAGTTAGATGACAGGGAGACTCGGCTTTTAGCAACGCACTCGTATTTTAGCCGCGCCCGTAATCGCTTATCGTTTATCGTTCGCGCGCGAATTGTTATCGCCAGTGATGCCCGTGCTGTGCGCGGCAAGAGAAATCGTTTTCTGCGCCGTGCCGTTGGTTGTGGCATCCGCTGTGCCGTTCGATAACTGCGCCAGCGCTTTGGCGGAGACGACTACGCGCCCGCTCATTTCAAGCGCGAGCCGTATGCCGTCGGACATTTGCGCGCGCGTCATGATCTGCGAAAGGTCTATGCCGAGCTGCACCATCGTCTGCGCAATCGCCGGAGAAACGCCCGTCAAAATACAACGCGCGCCCATCAGTCTCGCCGCCGTCACCGTCTTAATCAAGTGATTGGCGACGAGCGTATCCATCGTGCGCACGCCCGTAATATCTAGGATCGCAATGGTCGAACCGGTTTCGACGATCTTTTGTAAAAGCGCTTCCATCATCACTTGCGCGCGGCGCGAATCGAGCGTGCTGATGACGGGCAAAGTCAAGATTTTGTCCCAGACCTTAATGACCGGCGTCGAGAGTTCGAGCATGTCGGCGCGTTGCTGTCGAATGATTTCCTCGCGCGAGTGTATGTAGTTTTCGACCATCACCAAACTCATTTTATCGAGCAGGTTGGTAAAGTAATTCATCTCGCGCACGAGTCCTGCGGAATCGCCGCTCATTTCTTCGGCGAGCAAGGGCAACAGCGTGTTACGCAAGGAAAGAATGTATGTTGCGTTCTCCGTCGGTTTGTAACCTTTGACGGCGCGCGTGTGAGAAATTTCGTTGAGCAGCGCGCGGAGTTCGCTAAAAGCCGGAGAAGAAAAGTCGCCGCCGCTGCTTTCCTTAATCGCGCTTGCCAGCATGTCAACGATCTGCTCGGATTGGCTGCGCAGCACTTTCTTCGAGACGAGTTCATCACGAAAGTCGCCGGACTCCAGACGATCTTTGATCCAGAGATTGAGAATTTCGTCGTGCCGCTTCGTCAATAAATGGACGATACGCGCGGCCTGCCCGTCCTGCGATTTGTTTTCAACGGCCATGTCGATCCTCAAAGAAAAACGCGCCGCCAGAGCTGTCAGAAGCGCGAGGTGTTTTTAGGTGATTGGAAGGCGTCGCTTTATTCAGGGCGAAGCAGGAGAAAACCGAACGAGTATCTTAACATCGGCGCGCGCTCGTTTGCGAATCCGTCGCGCATGGCGACTCATCAAAGACGCTCGTCAAGGCATATTACTAAACCAGATCAAATCAAAATAGGCCCGACTTTTTCATGCTCGGCTTCGGGCTTAATATAAATCGCGTTGTCCTGTGCGCGCCGCTCACGCGCTCCGTCCGTGTGATACTTCGCCCATTCCGAAGGCGCGTCGAAGGTTTCGCCACCGTGTGCTGTGAGGCGCGAGCGCACGCGACACATCACGGGCGTGTTGACGCCGACGCCGCTGATGACGGCCTGTCCTTTGGTCAATGCCGGAAGCTCGTCTAAGAGTTGGCGGCCTGCGCCTTCGACGGATTTCGCCACCGTGTCTTGGTCAATCGGATTGACGATGCGCATGATAATCTGCGTCATGCACTGCGACAAAACGTCTTGATCCAATTTGCCGGGGCGCTGCGTGATGAGGCCGATGCCGACGCCGAACTTGCGGCCTTCGGAAAGAATTTGTTTGAGAATGTTCGTTGACACGACGGTTTGGCCGGCGGGCGCAAAGCGGTGCGCTTCTTCGAGCAAAGTGAAGACAGGGTAGGGAAGAAAACTGTCGCTGTGCTCGTCCGCTTCGCCGCGCACGGTCGCCACGCGCGCTTTGTTGACGCGGCGAAGCAGCGTTGCGACGACGACCTGCTGCTCGTTTTGTTCGATGTCGGAGAGTTGCAGCACTGTGCATCTGCCCGGCAGAAACAAATCATTCAAGGGAATGTGCTCGTTGTTCGAGAAAATCGAATCGGGACGATCAAAGCGCGAATCGAGCCGCCACAACAAGCCTTCGATGGAACTCGCGTTGCTCGATTCGCTGCGTTCATTGCCTTCATACTTCTGTTCCTTCACGGCGTCGCGCAAATCATAGTAGCTCCACAGTTCACGTTCGCCGCGCGTGCCCGCCGTCAAGCCTTTATACGCCTGCGACAGAAAATGCAGCATCTTGTCGGACGTGCCTTCGGGCAAAAGATATTTAATGTCCGCTTCGGTGAGCGAAGAGAAGCGCACTTTGATGCGGTCGTGCGTGAAGATTTTTACTTCGGGACGATACTCGTTTTTACCGTCGCTTGCGTGGAAAATTTTGTCTGATTCGATGGCGCGCATCGTGTGATATTCGCCGTGCGGATCAACGATCAAAACAGCCGCGCGATTGTGCGGCATCATCAATTCTTCAACCAGCACACCCGCCGTATAACTTTTGCCCGCGCCCGTCGAAGCGAGGATTGCGAGATGCGTCGAGACGACATCTTTGATCGACAGCACGACGGGAACTTCATTGGCTGCGCGAGTCAAAAGACTGCCGATATGCGCGGAGCCTAAATCTCCCGTGCGGCGCGGGCTAAGCACGCTCGAAAGAGTTTCCGACGATGCGAGAAAAACAGGATCGCCCGGATTCGGCGGAATGCGCGGATTAATGAAATCGCCAAGCCGCGCGCTGAAATAACCGATGGTCTCGACCGTGATTTCGTAAAGCGCGCCGCAATCGGAACTGAGGCCGATGAGCGACGAAACGACGGCGGGCGGCGTCTGCGGATCGGACAGAAACGCATCCGGCAGATTGCGCACGAGTCGCCGCCCCGTAATGTTGCCCAAGATGTGGCGCTCCGCATCCGCATCCAGCGCCGTGTAATAAACAAACTCGCCGATGCGCGCGCGAAGATTATCCGCCGTGATGAACAAATACTCGTGCGGCAATTCGCCCGGCCCCTTAACGGTTCCGGTCAGCGCATCGCTCGAAAAGTCTTTTGTTTGCATGATGAATCGGAAGAGTCGAAGTATTCCTGTGCGGAGCGCGTCGCAACTAAATTCGTCCGCAAGAGCCTGCGGCATCATACCGCATTCCGTGTTTCAGTGCCTCGCGGATTCGAGTTAAAGCAAAGGCGGCGCGGCGAGAAGCGCGTGGTCTTCGCCGGTTAAAGAGCGGTTCGCAATTCTGCGATAGTGAGCGCGAAACAGGCGCGCCGTATGATCCCACGAAAAAAGCGCGACGCGTTTCCTGCCGCGCTCGACAAGCGTTTGACGAAGCACTGCATTTGTCCACAAACGCCGGATTGCATCAGCCATCTCTTCAACGTCGTCCGGGTTAAAGATTAAGCCCGCATCAGAAACCAGATCGGGCAGCGATGTGGCATTGGAGCAGGCAACGGGCGCGCCCGCGAGAAACGCTTCCGTCAAAGGCATTCCCCAGCCTTCAAACTTGCTCGGGAAAACGACGCCTCGACATAATTTATAAAGACACTGCAATTCGAGCGGCGTGATGAAGCCGGGAAAGCGGACTTGATCAATTAATTTCAATTCGCTCGCGCGCTGCTCAATGTGCGTATAAAAATCGTTGCGATGCCCGGACGAAACGAGCGGAATGATTAATCCGTGCCGGTCACGCAAGAGCGCGAGCGCTTCCAGCAGCTTGATGTGATTTTTGTGCGCCCACGTTTGCGCGGGATAAAAGATAAACGCGTCGGGCAAAGAAAATTTTTGCTTCACGGCGGCCATGTCATCGCTTGTCGGAGTCGGGTAGGCCGCCAGCACGGGCGCGATTGGCACGACCTGTACTTTGTCTTCGGCGAGTTTGAGATGCTCCATCACGTCGCGTTTCGTCCACGTCGTTGCGACTGCCACCATTTGCGCTTGACGGCAGAACGCGCCGTAGAACTCCTCGCGCTTTTGACGCTCCTCATCGCTGAAAAATTGCGGCAGATGCACATGCTGCAAATCCCAAGGGTGATATATGTTCGGAAGCTCCGTGAGAAACGCGCTTTGCATCGTGAAGTGCATCAAGTCTATGCCCGCGCCTTCAATCGTGCCGTCGGAACGCGGCGGCGCAAGCGTTGTTTGCCCGCGTGCCAGCAATGGACTGAGTTTGCGAAACGCAGCGCGCGCTCCGGGAAGGGCTTTCAACTTTTGCGCCCACGCCGGGCGGCGCGTCGCGGCATCGCCGTAAAGCATACGGCACGCGCCGCGAACGTAAGGCTCGATCCATTCGGCGGATGTCTCATAAGCGAGAAAAAAATATTCTTCATCGCCATCGTTCAGCTTCGATAAGCCGTCGGCCAATCCGATGACGAACTGCTCTATGCCGCCGAGCGTGCCGCTAATCAATCGTGCATCGAGGCACACGCGCAAAGGTCTTTGTTGAAAGCTCATGGACAAGCTAAAAAGAGATACTCAACGTAAGCGTTCGTCTTTGCGTTAAAGAGTAAACTACTTTCGCCGAATCCCTCGCCGCGATAGTTCGAGCCGAAAGACAATGCGAAACATCTTTTTTACGCCGCGTCGCAGATAAGCATCGAGCGTGCGCTGCTCCTCGCGCTTTCGTTGTTTCCTGAGAAATGATTTGATCTTATCGAACACAGTGTCGTCTGCAATGATTTTTGCGGGCAGTCTGATCGGCTGGGAAAGCCTGTTTCGCGAGAACAACTCCAAATCATCCTGTTGCACTTTGGATGCCGCGCGGTTGTGCGTACCCGAGTCATCGAAACCGCCAACCCACACAAGCGATTTTCGTGGATAAAGAACAAGCCCGTTAATTTGAAAGACAGCCCACCACCACAAAATAGCCCATGAATCGTTTTGATTAACAGCCCTTTGATGCATCATCGTTGCTCTATCGGAACTGTTATCCAAATCAAATCGTCTGCGAACTTGCGGATCGGCTAACTTTTCGACTGCTGCCGCCGCCGCGTCCGAATCGAATGCGTGCCATGCTCTATTCCATGTCGCCCAGCCCCAAGATGTTGTCAACGGCACAAAGAAGGCATCCGGCTGCGCTGGATTCTTGATGCGAAACATATAGCCGGAAATTTGATAAACCCGCGATTCATCCGCGTACCGGTCAAGCGCCTGAAGCATGTAATCTATGAAGTCCGGGCTGACCTGAAGATCGTCTTCAAGGACAATGACGCGCCCGAATTTTTCACAAAGCTCTGTGACGGCAGTGACGATGGAGCGCGCGAGTCCCAAATTCTCATTTCGTTCGATAACAATCGCGCCGAACTTTTCAGCCCATGCGCGGACGATGAGGCGCGACTGCTCAACCGCCGTCGCCTGCTCCGTCGTTTTGGCCCCGTCACAATAAATATAGATTTGGCACTCGTCAATGCGCGTGCAGCGCGCCAGAGTTTCCAGCACCGGACGGACATACTGCGGGCGATCATAAGTGAAAAGCGCGAGCGGCGTCTTGCCCTTATTCGCAAGTGAATTCATGTCGCACGCTCTGCTCTGCGCTTCAGCAAACTCTCGATAGGTTTGAGCGTTAGATAAGCATAATAAGCTTTGAGGCGCGTATCCTGAAGCCTGTTCATGCGGTAAAGCGCGCCTCTGATGCCGGGCACTTGCGGAATCATCCAGAGCGTTTCCCAAAACTTGCCCTGCTGCCTGACATACCGATTAATCCATTTAACGTAGGATGATTTAACGACCTGACCGAGCAATTCCTCATCGAGCGGCGCAACACGAACGCGCCGCATCGCTTGATAGTTGATGTTGTTTTGATAGTTCACGCGCAGATTCATCGACTCTAAATCCAGCCCGTGCTTTTGAAAAAACTTTTTCTGCCAGATGCGGTTTTCCCTTCGCTCGAACGGCAGCGTAAGCATTGTCAGCGCAACCTCCGGGATCAAGAACGGCGACCATGGCTTGAATCCGAAGGATGCAGGCACGGCGAAAAGATAAGTCAGCAACACAAGCTTAAACCGCAACGCTTCGACGACACGATAAAGCGGCGACCTTAAGCGATCTTTATGAAGCGCGTAGTATTCTTCCATCATATCGCTGCCGCCGCGCAGTAGACTCATTTTAGAATCGGCAATCAAGCCGTGCGTGTAGCCTAGTTTAAATGTGTCGCGCGGCGAAGCCAGTTCAGGTACTTTCACGCTGCCCGCCCACGCGTCGCCGATAATGCCGCTCAAGAACGGATTGCCGCCATCAACGAGCGGTTCGATCTTGTTATAAAATTCTATGTGATAAAGGCCGTGCGCGTGCGTCGAGACGCCGAATAGCTTATCCCATTCGTCAAAGTATAAATGGAAATCGCCGAGCGGAATGTGCTGCCAGCGCGTGCCTAAAATTTCAGAGATTTTGCGCGCGTGGACAACTTCATATGAGTCCGTTTGATTATCCGAGAGGCCATAGGTAAAAGAGCGTATGCGCGCCTTATCCTTGACGAGCAGATTCAAAAGCCTTGAATCGTAGCCACCGCTCGTCGGTAGAATTATCTCGCCCGTGTGCGAATTTTCCCACTCGCCGATGGATGTCGAAAGAAGATGCCATGCGTCGTCTTCATGCGAGATTTTATCGAGCCACGCATCGACCGGATCGGGAAGGCGCTCAATCTCGAATCGCCCTTTGTCGTCGAGCGTCAATCTGGACGAATGAGGCAGAAACTTAATGTGCCGGAGCGGAGTTTGCCCGAAAACCGAATAGCCGAAATCGAGGAAATTGTTGAAGCCTTCCGTGTGAAACTCGAAATTATCAAAGTCGATAACGTCGTTGATATTATGGCTTGCCGCGCCCTTCGCTTCGTTGTAAAAGACGGGCGTCGAGGCCAGCCAATCCGTCTCGAATATTTTAGTCATCGCAGGCTTCGCGCGAACCTTCGCTGCCTTGAGCTTCAACTTCTTACTTGAACTTCTCCATTGCGAGAAAATATCAACGCGCCCCGTCGATTTCGATATGGCCGCGCCAGCCCTGCGACGGCTGAAACTGCAAAAACGGATCAGTCTCGTTCGACATCATCGCTTCATACGCGGCGGCGTTGGAAGAGATATGGATATTGTGAAGTTCTTCGTTTGAAAGCTTCAGCCATGATCTACGCAAACCTTTGGCGAGCATCTTGATTTTGCGCGGATCGTAGCCCATTAATCGAGCGGTCACGGCATCGACTGCGAGCGGATTAAAGCCCGCGATAATCGCGCCGCAGTGCTTTGCGGAAGGCGCGAGCGGCCCATTTTTTTCGCCGCCGGTAATGCCGTCAATAATCGAGAAAAACTTTCGCTGCGGCGCTTCGCAAATCTCGCCTTCACTATTGCTGTAAAGCACTATCCGCATCAAATCGAGCGTCATACGCCATGCCGTGTCGTTGCCGTGCCACGCGCCGCCCGTGATGTTCCATAAATAATTATGCCCGTGCTTGCGAAGCCCGCGCCATTCGACGGCGCGCTGCCCCGTATGATGAACACGGCCGAGCGCCTTAAACGCTAAATCGGCAGCTTTGGTTTCACGCCCCAACAGTTCCGTATACATCCATATGCGCGAGCGATTGAGCGCGTTTTGCAGCGCGCCTTGATCCGGATATTCGTCGCCGCCGCGCGAAGGATCGCCGATGCGATAATGCGGAATATAATTTTTGTCGCCCTGCGTGCCGACCATGCCTTTGATGTTCAAAGTAACGCCGACCTTCTGGTGCGTTTTCATCTTCGGCACGGAGATCAGCACATCCGCATCGAGCACGGATTTCGCCACATAGTAGCGATGATGCCCGTTCAAATGATGCTGTACGGTCTGCTCGCGCTTAAAATCCGAGCCGTACATCAGCCGCACGTCTTCGGTAGAGAACTCTGCAAACTCGCTTGTTTCCCGCAAATCGACTTCGACGTATCCGGCAGGATCACGCGCAGCGCGTTTGCGCAAATGCGACGGCGCGTAACCGTGCTCGTAATCCCAAGGAACGTAAAGATTGCGTAGATCATGCACTTCAATCTCGAAGCCGAAGCGCTCGCGGTAAAGCTCTACGATTTGGTCGAGACCCATCAGCTTTTTCCAATTCTCGAAATTGCTGTGAGCGAGCGGCGCGTCTGCGACAGTTAGCTTGCCGCGCCCGTCCAGAGCCTTGTACGCATAATCAATGACGGCGCGCAGCACTGCGCCGTGCGTGATGCTTGCGAAAACGGTTTCGGCGCGATTCTGGTTAATATCCGAAACGGCGTTCGGTTTGATGACTACAGCATCGCCCGGCGCAATGAACGCGCCGAACGGATTCCACGCGGGCGAACCGAACTTGTCGGCATCAAGTGCTAAAAGACGCAACGACTCGCGCACCGCGCCGTAAACTTTATTGGACGGATCGAGATGCGTTGCTCCCGTGAAAGGGTATTCCGGGTATGCTTCGCCCGCGTGAAACGGAGCATCCTGCGGATAGTACGCCCCAGCGTCTCTGAAAATTGAAACTGCGGAATTGTCTAACACTGCTTGCCTTTCAATATCACTCAATACCGTCAAAGGATTTACCTGCGCTTGCTCTTTGCAACTAAACTCAAAATTGATTATTCAGGGCGATTAAGTGCAGCATCGTATCCACGCCGATCCACTTCTTCGGGTAAACAGAAGAAACGAGCAATTGTTCGCGCGCCATCAATTGGCTCCAGACAGAATAAAAATCGCCGCCGCCGGTTGTCAATTGATTCACTTTATAGGGATTCAAAATCTGTATCCCGGAACAATATATTTCGGATTCCTTCGCGCGGTTCAATTCCGTGACGACGCCGTCGCGATGAAAAATATAATCGCCGTCGAGACCCGGCACGGGCTTGACCGGAACGATCATGCACGCCGGATGGTCTAGTTTTTCGTAATCGGCTTCGAGTAGATCGAAATCTATGTCAACGACATTGTCGCACGTCAGCACGCAAACGGGTTCGTCGAGATGCTTGAGCAGCGTATTGTAAATCCACCACGAATTACTTTCGCCGTCGGTGTTGAGAACCGAATGAGCGCCGCATTCGATGACGTGGCGCGCGAGCATCGCTTTCTTGTAGCCGACCGTGACGTGAACCGCTTCGACCTTTTGCGCGATTAATGCAATGCCCTGCGCAATCAAAGTCGAGCCGTTGTAGGGTGCCATCGGTTTCGGAAAGGAATTTGTGGCGGGCATCATGCGCTGCCCGCGCCCGGCGGCCATGATAACGGCGTGTTTGATGTGCTGCATCACGATTCTTCCGCTGGCGGATGGTTGATGATGTCGAGTATTTCCGCTTCGCTCAAGCGTTCGGCGTTGGCCGACGACAATCCGACTTCGACGGGCGCGGCGGCGGTTTGATTAAACTCTATGATGTAGTGCTGCACGCCGTCGAACATTTTGTCGGAGGTATGCGGCAATTCCAAATCTCCGATCAGAAATTCGTCTATGCGCTCGCCGGGACGCCCTTCTATTTTTTCCCATTTCCCGCCTTTTGTGTTTACCCACAATTCAAGAATATCTCTGACCTGCGCCGCCTTCATGCGTCTGGCAAGAACTTTGCCCTGCAAGTTTTCGATGTTATTCATCGCCGTCGTGACGAGCTTTACGGCTTCATCGACGGTAAAGAAAAAGCGGCGCATCTCCGGGCCGGTCGTGCCGATGACGCCCGTATCTTCGTGCATCTTTTTCCAGATCGGCAGCACGGAGCCGGTTGACCACGCGACGTTGCCGTAACGCACACAAGTGAATTTCGTCTCCGTCTTGCCGTTCATCGAACAAAAAACCCTTTCCATCAAAGCCTTCGATAAGCCGTAGGTATTACGCACGGGCGGCGAAGCTTTGTCTGTGGAAATTCCGATCACCGAATCAATCTTTTTTTCGACCGCGACGCGCGCGACGTTTTGCGAGCCGAGCACGTTAACGTCAACGCATTCCATCGGCTGGCGTTCGGCCAGATCGACGAACTTCGTCGCCGCCGCGTGAATCACGATGTCGGGCGCGACTTCCGTAAAAACATCTCTGACAGATTCGATGTTCGTTACATCCATCGGCAGCACGCGGCAATCCGTCATGCCTTGCGCGAGCATGTTCTGTTTGTTGTTGCGCCCCGTCAGCACGACGTTGTGCTTGTCTTTCAGAGCCAGCCCGAGACGCTTGCCGAGAAAGCCTGTGCCGCCCGTCACCAAAATTGTTGAGTCCATCGTAATAATTGATTCGCTTTCCGCTTAAAATTTTGTTTCGATAAATATTCCGCTCAGGCTTTCAGCATCGCGCGCAATGTTTGCGCAAAAGCTGCGGGCGAAACACGTATATCGTCGTGACCGCTCATTGCGTGCTGTGCTCCGGCGGTGTTCGCCGCTTCGCCCACAATGTACCAGTATTCCTGCCCGAGAGCATCCGCCAGCGAGTAAAAAGCCGCGTTCATGTGCGCCGGGTCAAACAATTCAAGCACGCGGCAACTCTCCGGCGCGAAGAGAAGATTGGTCAGGCCTCCGCCGTGCGGCCCGGCGACGATTTCCGCATCGCTCAGCAATTCTATTTTTCCGCGAAAGCTCAAATTCTCCGTCTCGACGATCTCGAACCCGTAATCATTCAAAATCGGATGTAGCTCTTCTTCGTTGAGCACGCGCCGCCCGCGCGCCAGCCGCCGCGTGATGTATAGCCGCCGCTTTCCTTGCTTCGTTTCAAAGCCTTTAAGAAAACGCTCGCGCAGCCAGCGGCAACCCTGCGGATGATGATTGCCCGGATCGCCGACGTAGCTCGGAAAGTAAAGCGTCTCCAATTGCAGACAGCGATCTTCGAGCGCGACGAACCGCATGTTCTCTAGTCCCAACATGGCGAGGCTTTCCCTGTGCCAATCGGCGAGCGGGCGCGACACGATGATCTGTAAATCATCCGTCGGCAAACGAGCAAGCGCAAACAATCTCGGCAAGGTGTCGAGCAGCCAGTGCGCGTAGCCTTCGGAAAACAAACTGGCAATCGTATAGAAACTGCCCTCGCGCCGCTCGTATCGCAGCTTGAAAGAATTGAGCGCGCGGTCTTTCTGTAACCAGCCCATGCCCCACATGGATTCTTCCAGCAACCCGCCGTCCGGCGTCATCACGACACCGCTTGTGCCGACAATGCGCGCCTCCGGTATGCGCGCTACAAACAGTTCGTTCAGTACGTGGTAACTCTCAATGCTAAAAGCGCGCGGCACATCTCGCGCGACGATTGAAAGCGGCGGGCGGCGTATGAGCGTCGTGGATTCTTGCAACGATTCGTAGTGCGCCCCCTTGCATCTTTCAATCCAATCGAGCTTTTGCCTTTGTTCGTTTACCCACTGCTTGACCGAGCGAATTTTCTTGACGGGAAGACCGAGCGCCTGCGCCGTAAAAGGTATTCGTCGCACGACGCCGATCACTGCGCGCCGCGTGAAATCCAAAGCACGGCGACCCGCTATCTTGATGCGCAATACCTGCTTTTGTTTCATCTTAAAGAAATTTCGCGCCGGAGTCTCGATGCCTGCCTTTGAACCTCGCGTCGAAGGTTCTGCGCTAAAATCAAGGTGCGATATTTGTTCAATCAACGTCCGGCAATCGAGTTTCCGGCAGATATGGCCGTTCAATTAGTTCCCAGACGAGTCCGAGCTTGTGTACGTCCGGCAACAACGCCTCGAAGCAGTAGCTTTTCCAGTGGCGGTAAATGCTTTTATCGCGCAGCACAAAAGCCTTCGCGCCTTTTGCGCCGACGGGCATTGCCGTGCGAAAAAATTCTGCCAGCCAAAACACGCGCGAGCGCTCTGCTGTGTCCCTGTTCCATACTTTATGATCGTGGCGTCCCTGAACGAAAGCTCGCCGCGTCCAGTACCACAAAGACATTATTTCGGGACGAATCAAGTGAGACACAATGATTGAAGGGTCATAAAAGGGCGCAAAATCCGGCACGGTTTGTTTGGCTTTAACCATCAAACTTGTTTCATCGCCGCGAATCAATCCGCGCCCCTTGAGTCCGACGCTCGTATCGAAGCCGCCGAGTTGTTCGACCATGCTGCGCCGCCAGATCATATTGCTGCCGTTCAGATTGTGGCCGGGCAAATACCGCGCCGTGTCGCCGCGATAATCCGTGCTGTAGCGATCCAGATACCATGCCGGTTTCGCCGTGATGTAATACGGATAAAGCGGGCCGCCGAACATGTACGGTTGCTGTTCTTCGATCACGCGCAAGATGTTTTCGATCCAGCGCGAATCGGCACGCGCGTCGGCGTCCAGATGCGCAACATAGGCCGCCTGCGCGTGTTCATAACCTGCATTGCAAGCCCAATTCTTGCCCTGCTGTTTTTCGTAAACATATTTCAGTTCAAGTCCGTGCGCGTTTTCTTCGACGACGCGCCGCGTCTCGTCCGTCGAAGCATTGTCCACGACGATCACGCGAAAGGATTTCGGGGAAACTGTTTGCGCGCGCAAACTTTCCAGTGTTCGCGCAACATTAGCGGCTTCGTTATAAGCGCAAATTAAAACATCGACTTCCGCAGTCATATTCAACTTTTCACTATTTCCACGACGGTAAACTTATATTCCGGCTGACGCTTCTGACAAAACTATGCGGCGATGTCCTTCAACCAAGCAGCGAGGAGCGGCAATTCTTCGCTCGTGACGATTTGATGTTGATGCAATGCTTCATAAGCCTGATACAGATTGTCTGCAACCGAGTTGCTGGAACTGACGCAACCCTGCACCGCATCGATGATTTTCTCCGGGTAAAGATAGCACGGGATTTCCGATTCAAAGTCTTTCAGGTAATCATGCGGATTACGCGCCTGGAAAACCGTTGCGTTTAAAAAACCTAGATTGTATCCGTTCGCCCACATCACGGGTTGCGCGACGAGTCCGCGCAGAATGTCCGTGAATCTGAAGGTGACGAAAGCCGGAAGATACAACAACGGAAAAAGCTCTTTGCGGAAAGCCGTGTTCTGTGAATTGAACGGGCACAAAGTACCTTCTGCAAGCACAATCGGCTCGCGTTCTTCAAAATGGCACGGCTCATCGCTCGTCAAACGATAAATGGCATCAACGTCCGGGTCGCCGTCCGCCAAGCCCTGCCAGATGCCGACTTCGACTTGCGTCGCGGTTAAATCTTCGTTTCGCACAATCGCTTTGTCATTTGTGATTCGCCGCAGCGGAAAGCCTCTCGGCCAGATATGTTTATTCGTGAAACTTCGATAGATATTGACGAAGCCCTGCCCGCTTTTTGTCAGCGCGTACTCGCCGGAGAAGTCCGGTATCTGCCAATTTGCCTTCGCAATGTTGTCGTCATCCGTGTCGACAATCACTTCAGCGCCCGATTTGATCGCCTCGACGTAGCCAACCATCTTCCGGCAATAGTGATTCCACGGAAGCAGCGCGGCGATGTTGTAGCCGCTGCTTTCCTGATCGCTCACGGACAGGAATTTCGTTTGCTCATGGTGCCAATCGGTTGGCGTCTTTCTGTCGCCGACGACGATTAGCTGCCAATCTTTTTGTTGAGAAAAACCGGCAATCGCTTTGGTCGGCGGGAAGATGCTTGTGATGACGATAAAGCGGTCTGTTTTTTTCATAGACTCAGGTCTTTCCACTGCGACAATTTCACAGGATGCAGATAAAGCTGATATTCACCAAACGAATCGAGCACGTCCTTGAAATCCGCTTCGCGTTGCCGCTTCATCAATTCGTTATATTCGTTTCCCCAAACTTCAAGGCCGCGCCACGTCGTATCCTTTTCTTCGACGATGTGATCGCAGGACAGAACCATCGCCGTCGGAATGGCTACTTCCACAAACATATTCATGGCAGAGAAAACGCCGCATAGTTGGCAAAATTGTTGAAGCGCATTTGCCGGAATCACCGTAAAGTCCGAATAGGCGACGAGCAAAGGATAAGCCAGCGATCTATCTCTGTAATTCTTGAGTAAGAATCTGCCGGCGGCAATAATCTGCTTACGATCATAACGATAACCGTTGCCTCCACGCATGTTCCTGAAACCAAAAGGGCGTGCCGTGTAACCATGCCTGCGCAGGCGCTCGAAGGCTTCCGCCTTGTCGGGTATCTCTCGCTCGTACTCAACGCCCCTGATGTTTCCGAATGCCTCCAGCACCGGCAGCAGGTGCGGCCACTCGAAACTTTGATCGGATAGCACTGTCAGACTTTTGATGTAGCCGGAATTGTCTCTTAAATTCAATTCGCGCGTTAAGTTGTCAGCATTGATTCGCGGATTGAGAAGCAAATCATCGCCGACAAAAACGTAATGGCTGTATTTGGGATCGAAGATTCTCGCGTATGCCTGCGCAATGTAGCCTTGAAACTTGAACGAGTTATCATAAACGGGAATGACGTTGGGTTCGTTGCCGTCGTAAAAGGGAACCAGATGAAAGATGTTTTCGAAGCGCCTGCCATAGATGCTTTCTAGCTTTTTTATGTTCTGATCGTATTTGTGATTGAATATGAATACGAGGCATATTTCGCCGGACGCCTTCGTTTCCTTTGAGCTATCCATATCTTTTCCTTTACCCGAAGCCTTGTGACAAAATGCGTGGGGGTGGTCGCCCAAGTCGGCAATTATTCGCTATTGAGTTTGCCGCGTTGCTCCAGCAATAGCCGACGATATGCCATCTGAAATCTCGCCGGAGTGAAATGCGTGCGGGCATGTTCGTAGGCGCGGCGCGACATCTTTTCCAACAGTGCATGGTCATCCGTCAGCCGCTTTATTTCGTTCACTATCGACTGCACAATTTTATCTTCATCTTCATCTTTAATGAGTAATCCGTTTATACCATGTTCGACATGAAACGGAATGCCACCGACCGACGTGCTTACGGGAACGACGCCGTGCGCCATTGCTTCCATAATGACCATCGGAAAGCCTTCAAAAGTCGAGGCCAAAACGATCACATGAGCTTCCGCGTAAAGTCTGTTTAATTCATCGGGAGCAGCGATTGCCCCCTTGATAACACAAGCATCGCGACACTCTGGCTCTATTGAATTTATCACGTCACCAGCGAAGACGAACTCTGCCGGAACGCCTGCCCGACGACACTGAGCCGCCGCCCTGCCAAGCAAATAGACGCGCTTTTGAATGTTTTCTCCGCGACCTACATAAAGCACCTTTAAGCGATCAGTCACGCTTTTTTCAGCGTAGCTATCGGGTACTGTCACCGAATTTTCAATCAGGATAATGCGTTGCAACAACCTTGAGTCAACGTCGTGAGCAGCATATTGTGCTTTGAAATCAAGACGAGTATGATGGTCGATCACAACGCGAACGTCAATTTGAGGCACGAAGGGAAGACTCACCTGTTCGATGCCCCCTCTGAAGCAATGCACGAGGTCTATGCGCGGCACATCTCTTTTCAGATAAGAAATTAAGTGATAAAAGAATACATTATTGCAACCGAAGACTAATGCATCGGCGTGGCGGTTAATAAACGCCGTTAAGACGCCCAGACACAGATAATAAGTAAAAAAAGAATCGGCAAGAGATGAGATGTCGAAGATGCGCGCGTTTTTCTCAAAAAGAAACTTGAACGCTTTATTCGAGGATTTGTTGGCGAAAAAAACCCAAGCCCTTCGCTCTTTTACGGAAGCAACGATCTCCGCGTGAACCTTCTCCGCGCCGCCGATGCTATAAAAGGGAAAAAAGAAAAAAAGCCCGCCGCTGTTTTTCCACGGCAGGCAAAAGCCGATTGCCATTCCGATTCGCACCAATGCAAACCTCGCGGCGCGTTTAATGAAGCTCTCCGTCAATGTCGCTGCTATCAAGTTCAAACCGCCCGGCGAGTCTTGGCTATCTTCTGTGGCTAGATTTTTCAGGTAAAACACCTTGAATATGTTTCGAGTGATGTTTTTCTCATTTGTAGAGAATACTTGTTTGGCTAAGTTGCCGGAACCGATGCGTCTGTAATAAGCTACTGCGATAACATTGAATCGGAAATTTCATACTCTTAACTTCGACGTTGTTCGATCAAGCCTCTTTCACATAAAACAAACGTAGCGCTAATTAATGCAAAGCAGCAAAGTCAACCTCCCGAAAGCCTAGCTGTTCGTCGCCCGAGCCGCCCCGAGTTGCACTTCGTCATCAACCACGCGAACTGCATTGGTATAAAAATGACCGTTGATAAAAGACCGACCAAAAAATTCTTGTATCTGGTGCAGGGCAAAGGGCGATTGCCGGGATCTTACTCTACTATCGAAGGCGAACAAGCCGACCTTCTTTGTCTGAGCTGGAAAGACAAAATCGATGGCGCAATCTACTTTCCCGACAGCACATGGGCGGAAGGCAGAAACAAACTTCTGAAAGAAGCCCTCAAAAGAAACAATCAATATCTGTATTATATTTTTCTTGATGACGATGTTGTTTTTGAAAAAGGAGATTGGCGAACATTCGAGAAGTATTTGCTCAAGTATGAACCGGCTGCCGCGACGCCGTTCTGCCCGTGGTATCCTCCAAACAAAGACTCTTCGTTGGAATTTGAAGCGCATACCTGTTTCATGTTCGATGCGATGTTCAATGCCTTTCACAGAGACGTTGTCACGGACGGCCTTGTGCGTCCATATTACACCGGATTCGATAGCAAATCATGGTGGTATAGCCAATGGTTTGTGATTCATCTGATGAATATGTTTTTCCCGAATCACGTTTTACAAATCAACGAGGTCTGGGTCAACAACGCGACGCACGGCGCGTATCCGTTAAGCGCAGACTTTACTGAAGGGCGCAACTGGTTTGAAACGCAGGTGCTAAAGCCTAAATCTGCTCCGCTTCTTCCGTTTAATCTTTACGAACGGATCATGTGGAGAATTTCCCGAAAAATTCTTCGGTACAACCCTGTCGTCTCGCCCTTTCGCCGCCCCTCAAGAAAGCTAACGTCTTATCATGTGCCGATGCGCAAAAGAGCGCGACAGGTAGATACGAAGTCGCCCTATTGGATAAAAACATAACCCGGTATCATTAAAGTAGAAAAGGCTCTCCGTCCGTAAAAGTGGAATCAGGTTGACGATAAATTTACCATCCGGCGATACATATTTTTCATTGGCTCTTTTACTCGATACGAGAGACTATCTTTGATTTTATCCAACTGCTTGCGAACGCGCGTATAATGATTGGGAAAAGTCTTTATCAGCATTCGTTCAAATAGAGAAAAGGGAACGCTTCCCGCGCGCTTGCGAAATTCTCTCAACGTCTTCTGTGCTTCATCCGTTTTGTCGTTATTGATGAGCGCGATAATCAACTTCCTGCGCAGAGACGAAAGCCTTCTTTCTTTAATCCGTTGATTGGCAGGCGTCAAGCGCCATGCTTTTTCCAGCACGCCGATCTCGCTTTTATTCATCTGAATTGAATTTCTTGAATGCTGACTACTATGAAGGCGATACCTGACCAGCTTCTCGCTCATTCCGAAAAAGGTCGCGCCGCTTTCGGCCAGCTTGAGCCATAAATCATAATCGTCGCAGTTCTGATAACGGCGATCTTCCTCAAGCAGCCCGACGCTTTCCATCGTCTCTCTGCGCACCATCGCCGACAGGGTCGGAATCCGATTAAGCGTGAGAAGATAACCGAGCATATTTGCGCCGCCAAACTTGCCTCGCAGCGCAGAGAACCATGCCGCGCAGGTCGTGGATTCATCCGTTGAATCATCGTCGTGAAAGATAAATCCGTCGCTGAAAATTATATCCACATTCGTCTTATTCATCGCTTCAATCTGACGCTCCAATTTTTCTTTCACCCACAGATCATCTTGATCGAGAAAAGCGATGACCTCACCACATGACAACCTAATGCCTTTGTTACGCGCCTGCCCCTGCCCGCCATTTTGCTGAAATACATAGATGACGCGCTCATCGCTTGCCTGAAACTCTTTGACGATCTCCGCCGTGCGATCCGTCGAGCCGTCGTCAATCACAATCAATTCCACATTGGTGTGCGTTTGTTCAAGCACGGAGCGCACGGAAGCGGCAATATACTTTTCGCCGTTATAAGCGGGCATGATGACGCTAACCTTAGCGGTCTCTTTATTTACTTGCTCGCGTTGGGAAGTCATTGTCGATGATGCTTTGGGGAAACGTCTGCGATTTCCGTGTGAGCGTGTGTGTCTGGGGAATGAATGTTTAAATTTCCTATAGATTAACGAGGTTCGTCGGCGGCGCGCTTTGTCTTGCGTTCAACGAAAAGCCGTGCGGCAGAAGTCTTGAGCAAAAATAGTTTGTGCGGCACCGAGATATCGTGCAAAACGCTAGGCACACCATTCGAGTAACGATGGTAACGGAGCGTCATCATCTCTTCAAGCGCACAACGTATGCGCGCCGCGAATGTTTTTCGGCGCAGACTAGCGCGCACCTGTAAATGTTCCATGCGCGCCGCAGCCTTTTGACAACGCTCATCAGTGTGTGCCGCTAATCTATCGCGTAGCGGTGTCAGCAGCTGGTTTCGTGGTGGAAACCCGCCCGGCAGATCGAGAATCCCGCGCGGTTTGGCCGGGCTACCCCCTGCTATTGTAGAAGGAGGTGGCGGCAGCCCTGTATGCTGTTGCTGGTGGCGGCGATACTTGATTAAAGGCTCGCTGACGCAAAATAGATCAGATACGGTGGCGAGCAGCAGCGCAATCCAATAGTCATGTAGCATGACGTCGTAGTCATCCGGGATGGGAAGAATTAAGTCTCTGAATTTCGAGCGAAAGGCCATCGCCGCACCGGTGACGACGTTGCGCCTCAGCAACATTTCAAAGCCTCGTCCCTCGTTGACAACCTGCTGCTCCGCCTCACTGAACTCCACCCACGCCGCTTGCCATGCTCTATAACCGAGCGGGCGCGAATGCTCATCTATCATCTCCGCGTCCGAAAAGATCAATCCGGCTTCGGCGCGCGCCCCGAATTCGCTCGCCAAGCGTGCTAGCTTATCTTCACGCCACACATCATCTTGATCGGCAAGCGCGATGATGTCTCCGTTACACAAGCTGATTGCCTTCGCAAAATTTCGCACGGGCTTTAACGTCGCCTCGTTGACGTAAAGCCGCACCGGGAAAGAGACACTCGCGGCGAACGCCTCGATCATGGTCGGCGTGTCATCAATTGAGCGATCATCGCAGATAACTAATTCGTCCGGCAACCGCGTTTGCGCCGCAATGCTCTCCAACTGCTCGCGCAAATACCGCGCGCCGTTGTATGTACACATTGCAACTGAAAGCTTCATTTCTCTCGGCATTGGATTCGCACCGCGCAATCAAGTGGACGAGGCGCGGTAAGCCATCTTTGTAAGTCAACGTAAACGAATGATGATTTTGTTTGCGCCTCTTCGTCGGTGGCGTTACGCTAGGACTCTGTTACGAGCCGCGCTTTGATGTACTTGGATGCCAAACTGCGCAGCAGCACCCGCTTATGTATCCGCCCTGAATGGCCTGTTAGCAATCGCACAAGCGTCGTGGCGCGAGCGGGCAAACCTTCATCATAAAATCCAATAAAGTCTGTTGCCGTTTGAAGTTGCGCAAACGACAGCACTAGCCGTCGAACATCGGTCTTGGATTTGACTGCGCCGGGCAATTGCTCGAGCACCCACCGGCGAAATTCGTGCTCGCTTATATTGTAAACCTGCGTATACAGCTTTCTTTCGTTCAACCATTCGGCAAAGTAACTGCCGCTGCGCAGAGATGAATCGATCTCGAAGGCCTTAGCGAGCGCGCCGCCCGCTTCATCAACATCTCCGAGCAGGAACAGATGATACGCTGTCTCTAATTCGATTAAGGCACGACTCTGCGGTTGGGCGAGTGTTCCGCCTATGTCTAATGCGTGGCGGCGCAATTCGTTCATCACCGCCAACCCGCGACGAACGTTCTCGATCAATTCAATCCCGATGCTTGCGTTGGTAGAATGCAAACGATATTTCACGAGCGGACGATCAATAAAGCCCGCTTTCGCATGTGAGAGAAGATTGATCCAGAAAACCCAATCAGCGTAAAGCAATACCTCGCGGTTAAAAATTTGATGCTCCTCCAAGACCGAGCGTCTAGCAAGCACGGTCATACCGGGTATAACATTTCCTTTGATAAGCTTGTGAAGCGGAAATGGACTTTGTGTGATGTCCTCGCCGAATAGCGCTCCACCGGGGAAGTCTCGCCCATGCTCACCTATTTTCTGTGCATAACCGTAACACCATCCGATGTCAGGATGTGAGTTCAAAAGGGCTATTTGCAGCTCCGTCTTCTCTGGCAGCAAAAGATCATCGGAAGGCAATCCACCCCAAAACTCGCCTGTCGCTTTGGAGAAACCCAAGTTGCTCGTTGCGCTGATGCCTTTATTCTTCCGTCCGGGATGAGTGTAGACCTTGATCTTAGCGGGATGCTCGGCTGCGTATTTTTGTGCAATTGCGAAAGACTCGTCTGTGCTACCATCATCAACTATAATGATTTCGGTGTTTTGGTATGTTTGAGCAAGCGCGCTCTCAATGGCCGCTGGCAGATAGCGAGCGTGGTTATACGATGGAATGCAAATAGAAACGACCTGATTACCCAAGATAGTCTTTTCCTGCGTGAAGAGATAATCGCTGGGCATTGTCACAATCGGCCCGCTTCCTAGTTACATCCATCACTTCCGCAATCACATTGTCTGCCTCTGTGTGCGATAAGTGCGGCCCAATCGGTAAACTCAATACTTCTTCGGCTATGCGTTCGGAAAGCGGAAAACTACCGCGCTTGAAATTCATTTCCGCGTAAGCCTGCTGTAAGTGGGGTGGCAACGGATAGTGTATCAGCGTGCCGATGCCCGCCGCCGTTAAATGTTTCTGTAATGCGTCGCGCTCAGGATGACGGACAACGAAGAGATGCCAGACGGGATCAATATGTTTCGGCGCGTAAGGCAGCAGCAAGCCGGGAACATCTGCCAAACCCTGCCGATACTGCTCAACAATCTTTTGCCTCCGCGCGTTCCATTCGTCCAACCTCGGCAGCTTTGCGCGCAATAACGCCGCTTGCAATTCGTCCAAACGGGAGTTGAAGCCTTTGCGCTCGTTATAGTATTTGACGTGCGAGCCGTAATTGCGCAGCACGCGCGATGCATCGGCTAATTGCGCGTCGTCGGTAGTAATTGCTCCGCCGTCGCCGAGCGCGCCCAAGTTTTTGCCGGGATAAAAGCTGAAGGCCGCCGCGTCGCCGAGCGCACCGGCGCGACGCCCTTTGTAGCGTGCGCCATGCGCCTGAGCCGCATCCTCGATTACCTTGATGCCGCGCGGTGCGGCAATTTCATTGAGCGCGTTCATCTCGGCAGGTTGGCCGTAAAGATGAACGGCGATGATTGCTTTGGTGCGCGATGTGATTGCAGCCTGCGTGCGCGCCGGATCGAGATTGTACGTCCGCTCGTCGGGTTCGACGGGCACCGGCGTCGCGCCCGCGTAAGAAACGGCCAGCCATGTGGCGATATATGTGTTGGCCGGTACAATAACTTCATCGCCCGGCCCTATATTCATCGCGCGCAGAATGATGTGCAGCGCATCGAGGCCGTTGGCGACGCCGACGCAATGCTTCGCTTTGCAGTAGTCTGCAAATTCATCCTCGAAGCTTTCGACCTCGCTACCGAGAACGTACCAACCCGATTGCAGTACGCGCCGGGCAGCCGCATCCATCTCTTCCTGTAGCTCCCGATACGGAGCGCCCAAATCCAAAAACGGAACTTTCATGGCGTCGCCTTCGCTGCGCGCAAAAAGTCTTCGTATTCACGATAGTAGTCCGATTCCTCAAAGTAATCTGAAGCGAGCACCATGCAGACCGAGCCGGATGAGAAATTGCTGATGTCGCGCCAGATCATCGGGCAAATGTAGAGTCCGTAGTAGGAACGGTTCAAATGAAAGTTCCGCTTTGTGAATCCGTCGTCGAGCATGACATCGAAGCTACCGGACATGGCGACCATCAACTGTTGAAGTTTTTTGTGACCGTGTCCGGCACGCGTCGCGCCGCCCGGTACATCGTACAGGTAGTAAACGCGCTTGATCTCGAACGGCAGATGTCGCCCGCCTTCGATAAACGTCAGATTGCCGCGCGGGTCTTTGATGACCGGCAAATCAATCAGGCGACATTGTTCAATTCTGGAATCCATTGTTTGAAAACCGCCGCTTAGTAATAAGGCAGAACGAGCGTCCAGCGTCCGCGCGGCGATTTTTCGCCCATCGCTTCCTCAATATCGATGGGCGAAACCCAGTGCGGCAAGTCGAAGCGAAACAAACCGATGTCTCCGGCGTCGTGATGCGTCTCAATATCAGTAATTTCGCCGTCCACATCGAAACCCGTTCCACCACGCTCGAAATCCATACCGCGTTGCGAGAGTGAAACGATTAAGCCGATTCTCTGGGGTTCGAGCGCGTGCGTATGGCGCGCGAAAAAACCGCCGCCTGCCGGATAATGAATGATTTGCGGATGCAGAATTTTCTCGCCCGTGAAGTCGGACTCGTTGCCGGTGACGGCGTTGTAAAAATCTTTGAGCGGCGCGCAGAATTTTATCAGCAAATCGCGCAGTTCGATTGGCTCGATTGCGGCGTAATCGTTCAAATTATGCGAGCGGTAATAATGCAAAGTTTTTTGAATGCCGGACACGCCGCGCTCGGTGCAGAAATGATTTTGTGTCTTTAGCGAGTAAAAATCTTTTTGCGCCGAACTGCTCTGTGATTGTCCCCAGTCAAAAATCAAATCACGCAAGCGGCGCGCCTCATCCGCCGGAAATACGTTTTTGATGACATGAACATCGCCCGCCATCACGCCGCGCCCAATTTCTTCATCGGGAAGGGCGGCAACGATTCTACTAGCTTTCAATCGTCCTTCAATTACTTTTATTCTGCTCATTTTGCCCTTGATTATTTGATAAATTAGTGATGGAAAACGTCAAAGCGTAATTTCCAGCGTGTCGTACACGGTCGCTCTGCCGCCCCAGCTTTCCTTGTAATCAATCAGCCCGACATTCAAATATGCGCCTTGCCGTTCGGTCGAAATGCCGAAGTCGAAATATTGTTTGGCGGCGTAATAATCATTGATTAACAAATTCAAAATCGCGTCAAGCGCAAAAAGTCGTTTACCTTCGTCATTCGCCGCCATATATTGCGCGTGGGCGACGGTCGCGCTGGCATAGACGATTGCGCCCGCCAGCATTTCTTCGCCGACAAACGCGCCGAAAAGTTTGATGTTTTCGGGGAAATGTCCGGCGAGCAATTTCATTTCCGCCGCCGTGTGAACCGGAACGACATTGTATTTCGCCGCTAGAACTTCGGCTTCGAGTCGCATAAAGGTTTCAAAATCGTCGCTCTCGCGCACCGCGATTTTGTTTTTGCAGCTTTGATTAATTGTCCACTTACGACCTTTACTCAACGGCAGCCTTTCGGCAAGCCGAGCGGTCGTTGAAACGTCGCGCCGCACGAGCCGCGCCTCGTTACGAAAAAGCGCGTATAAATCTTCTTCCGCCGGTTGACGATGATAAATATGCGGCACTGCTTTATAAACGACGCGGCGCAAACCTTGAGAGCGGGCGAATTCGATTAAACTTTCAAAAATCTCGAGCATCAACGGCGTCTTCATTCGATTGCCGGAGACGACGCCGCCGAACGTCAAGCCGCCGTGCGAGACGAGCGCGTCATCTCTCAAATTAGCGGGGAAAACGCCGACGAGTTTTTCGTCTTCGCCGCGAAACATCAGCGAGCAATCCGTAAAGCGGTCTGCGTGATATTCCGTGTAATCACGATTAAAAAGGAACGTGCCGTTTTTTGAAGATTCGATAAAATCGTTCCATCCGGTTTTGTCCGCAGTTGCATAGCGGCAAACGTTTATCATATCTAGTCAATGATAATGTACGAACGGTCAGGCAAAAACTTCGAGCGCACGATTTTATATTTGTCCAGCCCGAACACTTCTTTGAAAGCGACGGTTTCGCCCGGAAATTCTTCGCAGTTCAATTCGTCCATCGCAATCACGCTGCCGCGCGTCAGAAGGGGTCGAATCGCTTCCAGACATTTCTTCGTCGGCTCGTAAAGCTGCATATCGAAATAAGCGAGCGCGACGATTGTTTCGGTGTGTTTCTCTAAGTATTGGTTAATCGTTTTCGTCGCGTCGCCTTTAACGAGTTCGTATTTCTTGATATGCGACATCGTGTTCTCGCCCTGATGATAATCTAGAATCTGATGTAGGTAATCTAGATAATCTTCTGAAACGGAATACGCGCCTTCGGAAACGAAATCGGACGCGCCGTCTTTTTCCGAAATTGACGAATAACCCGTGAAAGTGTCAAAGCCGATGACCTTTCGCGTGTAATTATACGGTTCGTAGACGGCGCGCAAGTTTTCAAAAAGCGCGATATTCGTTCCCCACCAAACGCCGAATTCCATAATCACGCCGGGCGTTGCGACTATTTTTTCGTAAAGCTCGTTGACGTAAAGAAACTTCGCCACGACCGGACTTCGCATCAGTAAGGGAAGATTCGTTACGAGCTGGTCAATAGGAATCGGGCAGTTTTTGAAAAGCTCAAGAAGTTTTCCGCGTCCTTCGAGTTGCTTTCCAGAACCTCTGGTTTGAATATCGTGTGTTGTTTCACTCATACAATCTTTTGATTTTGTTTCGCTTACCAGCTTTCAAGAACGGCGTAACCGAAACCTTGTTTACCGTATTCGTTGCCGTTGTAGAAAAGATAAGTTTGATTTTCGCCGACAACGACGCTCGGGTAAGACTGCATCTGCGAATCCCAACCGGATTCGCCAACGCCAATGCCGATTTCTTCGTCCTTGCGCGTCCAATTAAAACCGTCGGCGGATTCGGCAAACGCAAGACGAAAGCCCGACGTTTTTCTGCACGCAGCATAAAACATCAAATATCTGCCGTCGTGTTTGATAACGTAAGGACGCCCGACGCGATGCTCGTCGTCGTCCGCCGTGTCAACCGCGACTGTGTAATCATCGTTCAATTTTATGCCGTCGGCAGATTCAGTATATCTGATATTGTATTTCGGAAGTTGCTTGCCGTTCTCCAAATCGAATTCCTGCCCGCCGCCATACCAAACGCGCCAAACGCCATTATCGAACATTACCGAATGAATCGCGCGAAAAAACAACTCGCCATCGCGCCGGTCGCAAATCGGGTATTGCTGATAACGAACGAAAGTTTCACCGCCGTTGTCGCTCGTGGCAAGTCCTGTGTAAGCGCAGAATTTGATTTGATGTCCAAGTTGATAACCGGCGTAATAAAGCCAAATTTTTCCGTCGCGCCGCAGAACTACGCACGGCACGACACCGTTTTCGTCGAAGGTTCCGGGACTTCCCAAATCAAGCGCGGGGCCTTCGGACACGCGCAGAACATTTTTCGGATTGTTCACCTCAACGTCAACGAAACCGACGCGGCTTCTGCCCTCGTCGTCGCGCATTCCGACGAAAACGCGAATCGTTTTTTCGTCTAGTACTAGCGGCGTCGGCTGTAGCGCCGAATTTTTCGCCCAGTCGGAGCTACCGTCAGGCCCGTAAATCAAACCTTTTTTTATCCACTTCATCGGTGGCTAGCGTCTCCGGTTTCTTCTTTTACTTTCATCACAGTGAAGCTGTCTTTCGTCTCGTCTGGTTTTGCGGGATTACCTTTATAAATTTTGCGCGGCTCGGTGTGTTTGTGTATGACCGCGCCCATCGCAATGATATTGTCGGGCGCGACTTTGACATCGTTTGCCACCGAACTGTTGACGCCCATAAAAGTATTCGCGCCGACCGTGCAGTAACCGGATACGACGACGTGCGACGAAATGAAAACATTATCTTCGATGACGGTTTGATGTCCGATGTGGTTGCCGCTCCACAGCACGACGTTGTCGCCGATTTTCACTTTGTATTGAATGACGTTGTTTTCAAAGATAAAACAATTTTCGCCGATTTCCGCGTTGTGCCAGACAAAGGCACGGCTGCTCACATACGACGCGCAGGTGTAGCCTTTGGCTTTGATCGCTCTGAAAATTCGCGCTCTGACTCTGTTTAACTGGGTGTAGGAGATCGCGGCAAACGCCAGATGTTCCTGCGGGCTGAAATGCTTTTCGATATCCTCGAAGGCGACAACAGGCAAGCCGAAAAGCTCATCACGTTTTTTATAAGCCGTCTCGACAGCAAATCCGACGACTTCGTGCATTGAATCGTGCGTGAAATACTCGTAGGCGATTTCGGCGGTTTCGCCGTCGCCCACAATTACTATCTTTGCCTCATCGCTCATCTCTACCACCTACCTCATATCAGATTGTTTCTGAAACAGACATCTCGTCGTGCATCTCTAGTAACGTCTCGGCATTAGCTTCGCTGTACTCTATGCGTTGATCGCTTCTCGTAAAAGCCCATTTACGGGCAGGCTCTTGATAGACTCCGTCACCATCTGTCAAGCGCGACCCTTCGATAAAAAAGTCGCCGAAGACTTTTGCCGCAAGCGGCTGTAAACGGTTGAGATCGCTCGCGGCGTTGGCAGCGGGACGGTGCCAGACTAGCACATGGGCTTCGTAATAGTAGGGAATGAGACGCAGCGGCGGCAGCCAGCCTTCGAGCGAGCACGCGCCTTCGATGTAGTCAATCTTGAAGTTGTCGTACCAGTTGTTGAAGTTGCAAACGATTACTCCGTCGCCGCGTTTAATGCCGAAGTTAATAAGCGGAGCTTCGATGCGCCGCGCCGCATAAAGATCGATTTTCACGCGGACAGCTTCGCCGAAGTTGAATGTACGACGGCTTTCCCCGTCGGCACCGAACATTTCAAAGCCTGTGATAGTAACATCGCCCGCGTCTTCCGACTTGTCGGGGACTTCCCGGCTGCGCTCCTCCTGCCGCGTCATTTCGCGGTACTTCCGCATCACGTCGGGCGTTTTGCCGAACGCCGCTATCGCGCCTTTATGCAGATACAGCGAGCGCTCGCAAGTGGCCTGAATCGCCGTCATATTATGCGAGACGAGCAGAATGGTCGTTCCCTTTTCCCGCAAACGCTTCATGTACTCGAAGCATTTGCGTTGAAAGGCGAGATCGCCGACGGCAAGCACCTCGTCGAGCAAGAGGATTTCCGGTTCCAATTGCGCCGTAACGGCGAATGCCAAACGCACGTACATACCGCTCGAATAGCGCTTTACAGGCGTGTCGATGAACTTCTCGATTTCGGAGAAGTCGAGAATCGCATCAAACTTGCGTTCGATTTCAGCGCGCGGCATTCCGAGTAGCGCGCCGCTCAGATAGATGTTTTCGCGCCCAGTCAATTCGGGGTGAAAGCCTGTGCCTACTTCCAGTAAACTTCCGATGCGGCCGTAGAGTTTAATGCATCCCGTTGTGGGTTCGGTGATGCGGGACAGGATTTTAAGAAGCGTCGATTTGCCTGCGCCGTTGCGCCCGATAACGCCGATTACTTCGCCCGATCCAATTTCAAAATTGATGCCCTTGAGCGCCCACAACGTTTTCGTTGCGGAGCGTTTATCGGTTCGCAAACGTTTTAACGACTCACGAAATGTGTCAGCGAGATTTTTGCGCGCCGTTGGCTGCTGCGCCCCGATTTCGTAACGCTTGCTCAGATTTTCGACTGTGATAATTGGTTTCATCGCTCGCTAAATCGTATCCGCAAAACTTCTTTCGGCGCGCTTGAACACATACGCAGAGCAGACGAGCAAGACGAGTGTGATGATGGACGTAATGGCGAGTCCACGCCAATCGAAACTCCTGCCCAGCAATGCCGCGCGAAAATTCTCGGTAATGGCGACGAGTGGATTCAGCTTATAAACGCCCTGCCACTTCGGGGGTATAAAGCTCAGGGGGTAAATGATCGGCGACACGTACATCCAGAATTGCATCAGCACCGGCAACGCGAATCCAATATCACGGTGCTTGACGCTCAGCGCCGAAAACAACATGCCGAGTCCGAGCGCGAGCAGCGTCGTCAAAACGATTAGCACCGGCAGCATTAGCACCCCGCGCGACAGGGGCACGCGGTAGTAGAGCATCATTCCGGCGAGAATCACAAAGCCGATGCCGAAATCTGCAAGCCGCGCGCCGATTGCCGCCGCCGGAACAAGTATACGCGGGAAATATACTTTCGTGATTAAGTGCGAGTTACCGAGCAGGCTGCTGCTGCTGTTGAGAACCGCGCCGGAAAAGAACATCCACGGCAGAAGCCCGACGTAAACCATGAGCGGATAGGGAGCGCCGTCCGAAGGGACGCGCGCCAGCACACCCAAAAAAACCGTGAAAATGATCGTCGTCATCAACGGCTGGAGAATCACCCACGCGACGCCGACGACCGTTTGTTTATAGCGCACCTTGAGGTCGCGCCATGTCAGAAAGTAAAGCAGTTCGCGATGCGCCCACACGTCGCGCATATCAATCGCGTTCCATGTCCGGCTGGGTTCTATGACAACCAAAGGCTCTTCAGGCGGGGAAGGCGGAGTGCGAGGTAAGTCTGCGGTTGCGACGGGAGAAGGAGTGGCCGTCTCCATCATCCTTGCCTTTTCGCTCATGGTTATATTCATTAAAACAATCGAAGTAAAAATACGGGGTGACGGCGAGCTAGGACTTGTCGGATAATCTTAAGGTGTGAGAGTCATCCGGGCGTTCAGCCAAGTTGAACGGCCTTGCGTTATTCACTGCTTCCCACAGGTCAAGGCTTTCCACGTCGGTTCGATAAAATTGCCTTTCAGCATTACCGTTATATTCAATGGCAGATGTTTCCTGCTGATTAAATAACTCCCAGTTCGGTAGTTGGTTGTGTTCCCATGAGCCGCGCGCCGATTCAGCCATCCATGTATCATCGGTCGTCGGGAGAACATCATTCATAGCCCGGCAGACAACCGAAACATAACCTGAGGGCTTGTCGAAACTGTATTTCATCGAAGGTGATTTCATTTCGCTATGTGACAGATGTACGCAGTCAATCGGAGCAAGTTTTAAGTACCGAAGCATATAATCAAGCAGCCGTATCGAGATATACCAGAATGTGTTTCCCTCGACTTGCATTCTCCCTGCGTTATTGAATTCCATCGTAAAACTATCGTCGTAGATTACGTTTGTAGAAACGATTATCAGCCCGTTTTTCTTGAGCAGGGGGCGAATGCCCGACAAGACCATCAGCGGCGAAAATACATGATACAAAAGACCGGAAACGTTGATGAGGTCAAATCCTTGTGATGGGAATTTATTATAGAGATGGTACATCAGCCCGAGTTCTTTGAACGCAAAATCAACATCGTAATAATGCTTTACTGCGGCCATTTTTTCAGCACAATGATTCGTTGCATCGGTAGCTATGACTCTTTTCGCGCCCTTCCGGCACATCAGAGCCGGAACCAAGCCTTCCATGCTTCCCAAGTCCAGACACTCCATCCCCGGTAGTTCACAATTGCGTAACATAATTCGGGGCAGCATTGGAAGATCGCTGGGGTAAATTCCTTTCGTGATAACGCCCGGCAGCAATTCAACTGTATAATACCACCAACTTTTGTATAGTTCGCTGTTTCTTAACTCGTCAGCCATTGTCGGAAACGTGTATTGTGAGGCGTCAAGTCCATCATAAATATCATCAAACCGGGCTTCGCCGAACAAGCGAAAGCGTCCGCCCGTTCGATAAGCGAGAGAATCATGCGCTCTACGCAGTAGCGGATGAATCTGCTTGGAAATGGGTCGCATCTATTGAATCTCCGTCAAGACTATAAAGGACAATAGAAATTATGCCTTGCAGCACGCGCTTTTTGCGCTTCCTACTAACTTCAATATAGAGAACTAGCGCAGTATTTTATACGCTACGCCGTCTCTTCGCCAAACAAATTGCCCAAAGTAGCACATTTATATGGTTCTCGATAATGGCGCGATAGTCTACTCGCCGCTCTTCTATGCGTCAAGCAGAGGTGCGCGATTCCACACAAACCTCCGGCAGCTAGGTACTGACTATATTCACACGCGACAGAATCAATGATGTCGCTAAAGCAGCCCGGGTACGTTGCCGGTCGCTCTATCGCTTGTTCCATAGTCAGACGAATAAAAACGTAAAGTGTTTTAGAAATGTTTCTCGCTTCTTGTGTGAGTTCCTTGACACTCTTCAAAATCGCTACCTATACTGCGGGATTCAATTTTAGGGCGTGCTAGTGTCTATGGCAGAATGTTTTTGCGGCGTTTCATGCACGCCTTACGCGACATGATTTAATTGTTCGTTCGATACTTTAAGTGAACAGAGAATTTAGCGATTATGAGGAAACTTTTCGTTACAGGCGGAGCCGGATTCATCGGCTCGGCATTTATTCGATTATTGCTTAATGAATCGCCGTCCTGCGAAATCATCAATTTAGACGCGCTGACGTATGCCGGAAATTTGGATAATTTAACGGGGCTGGATAATGGTGGTAACTATCGCTTTGTGCGTGGCGATATAGCGGATCGCGCGGCTGTCAGTGCGGCGCTAGAAGAAGGCACGGAGGCGATTATCAACTTCGCCGCAGAGTCGCATGTTGATCGCAGCATTGCTTCGGCGGATGAATTTTTGCGCACGAATGTGATGGGTACGCAGGTGCTGTTGGACGTGGCGCGCGAACGCGGCGTGCGGCGCTTTGTGCAAATTTCGACGGATGAAGTGATGGGCAGTTTGCCGGAAGACGAGACGGCTTTTTTCACGGAGGCTTCGCCGTATGAGCCGAACAGCCCGTATGCAGCGTCGAAGGCGGCGGCGGAACATTTCGTGCGCGCCGCTCATCACACCTTCGGACTCGATACGGTCATTACGCGGTGCGGCAATAATTACGGCCCGCGACAGTTCCCGGAAAAGTTGATTCCGCTGTTTATCTCCAACGCGCTGCGCGATGAACCGTTGCCCGTGTATGGCGACGGCAAGTATGTGCGCGATTGGATTTATGTGGACGACCACTGTCGCGCGATTCTGCGCGCGCTCGAACACGGCACTGCCGGAGCCGTCTATAACATCGGGGCGCGCAACGAGCGCCCGAATCTGGATGTGATCGAAAGTCTTTTGCGCTCGCTCGGCAAACCCGCTTCGCTGATTCGTTACGTTAAGGATCGTCCCGGACATGACCGCCGTTATGCGATTGATCCGACAAAGGCAGAAACGGAACTCGGCTGGCGTCCCGTCGAAACGTGGGAGAGCGGATTGCAAAAAACCATCGAGTGGTATGCGCAGAACCCTGAGTGGATCGCGCGTGCGCGGAGCGGCGCTTACAGAGAGTTTTATGCGCAGCAGTACGGCGCGGAGGCAGGCGCGCATTGAAGGTTCTGGTAACGGGAGCAAGCGGAATGCTGGCGCGTGCCGTAGCGGAGCACTGCCGCGCGCTCGGCGACGAGGTTTTCGCGCATGACCGCCGCACGCTCGATATAACGGATGCGGCGGCGGTCAAAATAATTTTCGCGCGCGAACGCCCGGAGACGATTATTAATTGCGCGGCGTGGACGGATGTTGACGGCTGCGAAAGCGATGCGGAGCGCGCCTTCGCGGTGAATGCACACGCTCCTGAGCTGCTCGCCATTCATAGCCGTCAAATCGGTGCATCACTAATTACCGTTTCCACCGATTACGTTTTCGACGGAGCGAAGAATGATTTTTACACGCAACGCGATGATCCGAACCCGGCGAGCGTCTACGGGGCGGCCAAACTCGCGGGCGAGCGTCTCGCGCAAGCAGCTTCGGCGCGCACCGTCGTTGTGCGGACGGGCTGGATTTTCGGCGCGGGCGGGCGAAATTTTTTGAGCCGCGTCGTCGAACTCTACAAGGGCGGCGCGCAGTTGAAGGCAATCAGTGATGCGTATGGCACGCCGACCTCTGCCGCAGACCTTGCGGCGCGCCTTCGTGAATTGGCGGAACTCGACTTGCCGGGCGTCTATCATGTAGTCAACGCGGGCGCGGGCGCGAGCTTTGAAGAATTTGCGCGCGCTGCGCTCGCGGCGGCGGGGATGGATGATTCGCGGCTCGAAAGTGTTTCGATGGATTCGCTCCCGCGTCCCGCGCCGCGCCCGCGCAACTCGCGCCTGCATTGCCTCATCTCAGAACATATCGGTCTCGCTCCGCTTCCCGACTGGCGTGCAGCCTTACACAATTTCGTTGAAACAAAGTTGCGTGCAGGAAGCGTTAGTTAAGCGAAACGCTGCCCGCTAAAGCTTGCTACATGGCGCGTCTCTGTTATTATAATCAGTCGCCCGATAATGCTTTATTTTCTGTTTTGCAAGGTAAGGTTCAAAAGCTATGATGTCTCAAAATGATCGCCTGCTGCCATTGCCCGCCGGAGAGCGCAGCCTCGAGCGCCCTTTGACCGGCGGCCTTGCGCAGTCGAAGCAGTACGGCTCTTCGTCTATCGAGCCGACGCACCTACGCGAATATCTTTCAGTGGTGCTCAAACGCAAGTGGCTGATTCTCACGCTCGTGCTTGTCGTGACCACCTTGGTCATGATTCAAACTTATCGCGCGCCGAACATTTATCAAGCGACGACGCAGATACAGATCGAACCGAAAGCGCAGAGCGTGCTGCAAACTCAAGGAATTGTCATCAATGCGCAGAACGATCCGGCCTACTGGAACACAAAGCTCAAGATGTTGGAAAATCCTGCGCTTGCGCGGCAAGTTATACTGACGCTCGATTTGCAAAATAATCCGGCCTTTTGGGAAGGCCAATCGCAAACCACGATTGCTTCTTCGATACGCCGCATTTTCGCGCGCGATAAAAAGCCCGCCGCCATCATCTCCCCGGCGGCCAGTTCGGGCTTGCAAGTCGTAAGCGGCTCGGAAATAGAAAATCAGCAGTTGTCACCCGAGGTATTAGCTAGTTTAGAGCCGTATGAAGATACGCTTGCCGCGAATCTGAAGGTCGAGCCGGAAGTCGGAACCAGCCTCGTTAATTTGCATTACCAGCACACAGACCCTTTGCTTGCGCAGAAGATCGTCAACACGACGGCGGACATCTTCGTTTACAATAACTTCGAACATGAAACAAACGGCTCGGACAAGTCTTCACAACTGCTCGCTAAAGAAATCGCCGAACTGCAATTTAAGATTAAGCAGGCCGAAGAAGCGCGCCTCAGTTATGCCAAGAACAACAATCTTCCGCTCACGGATCAGCCCGGCGGAAACTTGCCTGCCGAGCGTTTGACAAAACTTAGCGGGCAATTACTGGACGCCGAAGGTATTACTAAAAACGCCCGCGCGCGTTATGAATCAGCCGCCAACGACCCGAACCCGAACGCCGTTCCCGAAGTGCTTGAAAACAAGCGCACGCAGGAGTTGCGCGCGAAGATGGACGATTTGAGAGCGAAGCGGGCCGAGTTGCTTGTTACTTACACAGCAGCGTGGCCGGGCGTTAAAAAAATCGACGAGCAGATTAAACAAATCGAAGGCTCTATGAATCAAGCGCCGCGCGAGATTATTTCATCTTTGAAATCAAACTATGAATCGGCGCTTGCGAAGGAAAACAGCATTCGGCGCGATTTTAATCAAGCCAAAAACGAAACTTCGCAGCAAAGCCAGGCGCAAATTCAGCTTGGTGTCATCAAACAGGATTTAGAGACCAACAAGCAGTATTACAACACTCTCATACAGCGCTATCGAGAGTTGATAATCACAAAAAACGACAAGCCCAACAACGTCAGCGTCGCCAATTACAGTCGTTTGCCGCGCGAACCCGTCGGGCCGCCGCGTGCGCGCAATATTCTGATCGCGTTTTTGTTGTCGCTGGCGGGCGGCATCGGTCTCGCCTTCCTGCTCGATTATCTGGACGATACGCTCAAGTCCGTTAATGACATCGACCGTTATATACACTTGCCGACGCTCGCCTTGATTCCGGCGAGCCGCAGCGAGCGTTTGCATCTGCGCGGGCGAAGTTCGGCAAGCGGCGGCGATGGCAACGAAGCGACGGCGCTCGCTTTAATCAACGACGTGCGCTCGCCGATTGCCGAAGCCTACAGGCACTTGCGCACATCCCTGCTGCTTTCTTCCGCAGGACAGCCGCCGCGCAGCATACTCGTTACATCCAGCCAGCCTTCGGAGGGCAAAACGACGACCGCCGTCAATACCGCCGTGATGCTTGCGCAGACCGGCGTCGAAGTCGCTATCGTCGATTGCGATTTGCGCCGCCCGCGCTTGCACGCGCACTTCGGTATGTCAAACGCACAGGGCGTCACCAATTATCTTTCCGGCGAATCGAATCTCGATACGCTTTTGCAGTCTTATGACAAATTGCCGAACCTGAAGCTTTTGACTTCCGGGCCTGTGCCGCCGAACCCTGCGGAACTGCTCGGCTCCGATGAAATGCGCAAACTGCTCAATCATCTGACGGAACGCTTCACGCACGTCATCGTCGATTCGCCTCCGACTATTTCTTTTACGGATGCGTCCATTCTTTCGACGATGGTTGACGGCGTGGTGCTCGTCGTTCACGGCGGGCGCAGTTCGCGCGCAGTGGTGCGCCGCGCCCGCCAGCAATTGCTGGACATCGGCGCGCATCTCTTCGGCGTCGTTCTCAACAACGTTAAGCTCGAATCGCAGGACTATTACTACGGCGGATATTATTCGAGCTATTACTCTTCGGATGAAGACGATGAAGCGGCGGCAGCAGAGGATGTGGCGGGCGCGGCGCGCGGGACGACGGATTGATGCGCGGCGAATACTGTCTTATCAGCGCGGACGTTGTGCTCGGACGCGATGTCCGCATCTTCAATTTCGTTAATCTTTACGGCTGCGAAATCGGCGACAATACCAAGATCGGCTCGTTCGTCGAAATCCAGAAGGGCGCGCGCATCGGGCGCAACTGCAAAGTCTCCAGCCATACTTTTATCTGCGAAGGCGTGAATGTCGAAGACGAAGTCTTCATCGGGCACGGCGTCAATTTTATCAACGATAAATATCCGCGCGCGACGACGGGCGACGGCGCGCTGCAAACCGAAGCCGACTGGCAAGTTGAGCGCACGAATGTTCGGCGCGGCGCAAGCATCGGCACCGGCGCGGTTATCCTCTGCGGCCTTGAAATCGGCGCGCGCGCTATTGTCGGAGCGGGCGCCGTGGTCACAAAAAACGTGCCTGCCGGGAGCGTCGTCGCGGGCAATCCGTCGCGCGTCATCAAACGAGAAACAAGCGACGCGCCGCAGCGTTAAAATTCTCTTTTCATTTTCCCGCCGCGTCTTTATCGTTAAAGCTATGATCGTTCCTTTCGTTGATCTTCAGGCGCAGTATCAATCCATCAAAGAGGAAGTTAACCGGGCGATTGCGCGTGTGCTCGATAATTCGGCGTTCATTCTGGGACGCGAAGTCGAAGCTTTCGAGACAGCTTTTGCCGAATACGTCGGCGCGAAATTCTGCGTCGGTGTTTCAAACGGCACGGCGGCGATTCAGCTTGCGGCGATGGCCTGCGGTATCAAAGCGGGCGACGAAGTGATTGTTCCCGCCAACACTTTTTTTGCCAGCGCCGAAGCAATTTCGACGGCAGGCGCGACGCCCGTTTTCGTCGATGCCGACGCGGTTTCTTACAATCTTGATCCCGCGAAAATCGAAGCCGCCATCACACCGCGCACGCGCGCCATTATGCCCGTGCATCTCTACGGGCAAGCGGCAGACCTCGATCCGATTTTCGACATCGCCGCCCGCCACAATCTCTTCGTCATCGAAGACGCGGCGCAGGCGCACGGTAGTCTTTATAAAGGGCGGCGTGTCGGTGCGCTCGGTTGCGTCGGATGCTTCAGCTTTTATCCCGGCAAAAACCTCGGCGCTTATGGCGAAGGCGGCGCGGTCGTAACCAACGATGAAGACGTTGCGCGACAGGTGCGCCTGCTTCGCGATCACGGCTCGGCGCAAAAATACCGGCACGAAATCATCGGCTACAATTTCCGGCTCGAAGGCATACAGGGCGCTGTGCTCAACGTGAAACTCCCGCACCTCGACAAGTGGAACGATCTCCGGCGCGAACATGCCGCGCGCTACGGTGAGTTGCTGAAGGAAACCGAACTTGTGCTGCCGCGCGAGATGCCGTATGCGCGCCACGTTTATCATCTCTATGTGGTGCAGACGAACAATCGCGAAGAGTTACAACAGAGCCTCTCCGAAGCGGGCGTGCAGACGGGCATACACTATCCTGTGCCCGTTCATTTGCAACCCGCCTATGCTTCGCTCGACTACAAGCGCGGCGATTTCCCGGAAGCGGAAAAGCAGTCTTCGCGCGTGCTCTCGCTGCCGATGTTCCCGGAATTAATTGTTGAGCAGATAGGGCGCGTCGCCGAAACTATTGGAAAAGCGAAGGCAAAAGTTTAGTCGAATTTTAGTCGAGTGTTTTCAGGCGAGACGAAGTTCTTCGATCAACTGTAAAAGGTGTGTTGGATGCAAGCGAAGACCATTGGCGTGATCGGCTGCGGTTACTGGGGGCCGAATTTATTGCGCAATTTTGCCGACAACGAAGCGGCTGAGTTGCGCTGGATGTGCGATCTGGATACGAAGCGGCTCGAGACTTTGAACCGCCGTTATCCTTCCGCACACCGAACAACTGACTACAAAGAGATTCTGGATGATCCGCAACTCAATGCCGTTGTTATCGCAACTCCCGTTGCAACTCATTACAATGTAGCACGCGAAGCGTTGCGCGCGGGCAAGCATGTTCTCATCGAAAAGCCCTTCACCGCAAACGTGCGCGAGGCAGAAGAATTGATCGAACTCGCCGAACGAAATAATCTCACCCTGATGGTCGATCACACGTTTATCTACACCGACGCCGTGCGCAAAATCAAAGAGATTGTCGCCAGCGGACAACTCGGTGAGCTTCTCTATTTCGATTCTGTGCGAATTAATTTAGGGCTTTTTCAGCGAGACACAAACGTTGTCTGGGATTTAGCGCCGCACGATCTTTCGATTATGGATTACATCCTTGAGCGACAACCCGAAGCAGTCTCCGCGACGGGCAGTTGCCACATCGAAGAGGGCATCGAAAACATCGCATACGTGATGCTGCGCTTCAGCGATCAATTCATCGCGCACTTTCATTTCAACTGGCTCGCGCCCGTCAAAATTCGTCGCACCTTAATTGCCGGAAGCCGCCAGATGATCGTTTACGACGACATCGAGCCGACTGAAAAAATTCGCGTCTACGATAAAGGCGTGACTACCAATCGCCGCGACGAAACAGACGCCGACAAAGAAGCCGCCTACCGCACGCTCATCAATTACCGCACGGGCGACGTATGGGTGCCGAAGCTAGACCCGACCGAAGCCTTGAGCCGTGTCGTCACAGAATTTTTAGATTCAATCGAAACTTCGCGCCGCCCCCTGACAGACGGCCATGCGGGAGCGCGCGTCGTGCGCCTGCTCGAAGCCGCGCAAGCCTCCATCAAACAGGGCGGACGCCCCGTCGAACTCCCGACGTGAAAAAGCAATGATGCCGTAAAGTCTCGATCTCTTCGCGCGTCGAATCCTTCGTGCGCACTTTCAGGATACGTATAAAGCTGCGAATTACATCTGCCGTCATTGCTCAACAATAAAAAGGCCGCCCTTCGCAGAGCAGCCTTTTAGCAGTCAATCATCTCGCAGGCGAATCACTTTAATGGTTGCAGTGCAATAGTCATCTCTTTCTTTTCTCCGCGAGAGATTTGCATCGGAGATAAGTGCTTGCCGCTTCCGTCGCTGCTGTACCTCCATGTTTCATAACCCTCTGCTTCCACTTCCATTGTAAAAGGGACGGGTGGCGTGAGAATTTTGAACTTCCCCCTGCCTATAGCGGTTTTCATTTGAGTGTAACCTCATAACCGCAATGCCGAAACCAATTCACACAATCGCTTGCCGTGATTGTTTCGAGCGCCGCGGCGATTGCCTTTTCCAATTCGGCTTGGGTTCGC
>JAABUM010000597.1_pt1 | contig 61599 bp, 63 predicted proteins | sample 5559161 | NCBI WGS metagenome assembly JAABUM01 (sample SAMN10711868, study PRJNA513369) | rock metagenome | isolation source: Antarctica rocks | place: Antarctica: Victoria Land, Siegfried Peak nord
AACGACATCTTCGGGATGTGGTGACGGCGGTCGGCGTTGTGTTTGTGCGGCATCGGTGCGGTCAGGACCAAAGAGATGGACAAGCATCCTACCATCATTCAGACCATCGAAGTGCACCAACGCCCAGGTCGGCCCGTCGTAGTCGACGCCCTCCTCGTGCGGACAGCCGATGATCCGGTCTACCATCGTGACCGACAGGGCACCCGCGGCCTCGATGAACGCCAGCACCTCGGCGGCAACCTGCACGTCGCCTCGGATTTCGGCGCCGTCCGACAGCCAGCGCTGCAACTCGGACGTTTCCGCGCCCTCGGCGGGCACGATGCCGACGACGATTTTGGTGGCGGTGACGTCATCGGGGCCATACAGGGCCACGGTCGCCACCGGGTAGCCCCGAAAGCCACGCTTGGCCTTTTTGGCCAGTCTCTTGGGTCCCCGCTCCAACATGCGACCCTCCATCGCCGTGTTGATCCGTTTTGTCGGCAGACATGGTATCACGACAGCCACCGAATGCGATCGCAAGATACAACGGGCTGCTCCATTGGCAACGAACGTGACTGGGTGCCGGCATGCCCCGGAACGGGCCGACGACAGCCAAACTTCGTGTCGAGCCGATTGTGATCGAAAGCCCTTGGTCGGCGCCTGTTGCATGTGTCCGCGGCCAAGCCCGACCGGAATGCCTGCTATAGTGGCCAGCGAGAGTTGGCACCTTGTGCACGGGCAGCGACCAGCAGCTTGGCCATGCCCTGGTTCGGGCCGTCCTGTGCGGCTGTCCGCTCGATCGCGGCCCAGTCGAACTGCACCGTGTCCGTGGCGTAGTCCCAATGGGCGGCGGGCTTTGTTGGGGATGGCGCATCCAGGCCTGGCAAGGGTTGCTGCAGGCCGTCATTCGAACTGCCAGGATCCGCGTCGACTTGGACGAGGCCTGCGCTTTCAGCAGTATCAGGTGGGGGCGCCAGTCCAGCATCCCGCGTGTCATCCTCGACCGGGTCCGGTGCTGCCTCAGCCTCGGGTTGACGAGAGGTCCGGCCCCGTCCTGGCTTGGTCTGCTCCTGACGCGGCGGGGCGGCTGCGGCCGGTGCCGATGGCGTCTGTTTGCGGTTCGAACCCTTGCGACGAGGCGCATCGACCGGAGCCGTATCATCGGTGTCCGCCTCGACATCGCTTGTGGCCGTATTGTCGTTGAGCACCACAGAAGGCACTGCGGGCACCGGCGGGGTGGTCTTCGGCTTGCGGCTCTGGCGTGTCGGGGCCGGCGCCGCGTTCATCGCAGCGAGTTCCTCCACGGGCGTGGCCGTGGCGGCTTCCGGATTGGGCTGGGTTTTCGGCTTGCGAGCCATGGATGACCTTTCTGGTTCAGGGATGGCCTGATACGTCATTCATACTGGCGAGAAAACAAGCGATGCGCGCGACACAGCCCAGCACGACGTGTCGCAGCTCGATGCGCACCTCGCCCGGTTGCTGCGCAGTCCTGCTACCCCAGTCCGAGCGCCAGCTGGGCCGGACCGGACCTGCGCCTCCAGGTTCGACAGGGTGTCGACGTGGACGATGCGGCGCTGGGCAAGGGCCTGGTCGAGGTCGGGCGCGATACGGCCGAGATGGGAGCATTTCGGGGTTCCACGCTCAAACCCTCGAAATTTTTGACGCCGTCCAGGTTGGGCTTTCGGGCCGGTATTTCAGCTAATAAACGGCGTTGGTGCACGGATCGGCCGTTGAGCTCGAGAGGAATTCGGAGCGATTGCAGCCGTTTACGCTTAGGGCCTGTTAGCATTTGATCCAGTCGATGGCTGCGGCGAGGCAGAGGACGCCCATGAAGGAGTTGGCGGTTTTCTCGTAGCGTGTGGCGACCGCGCGCCATTCCTTGAGCCTGGCCCAGAGCCGCTCGACCTGGTTGCGATGGGTGTAGATCCAGTCCGGGCAGGCCACGGGCGCCTCATTCTGCTTGGGCGGGATCACGGGCCGTGCGCCCAAGTCCCAGATGTGCTCGCGAAAGCCGTGGCTGCTGTAGCCGCGGTCAGCGACGACCCAGCCGGGCACGCCTGGCAATTGGTCGAGCAGCGCCACGGCGTGCGGCAGTTCGTGCGCCTGCCCCGGCGCCAGCACGAAGGCCACAGCCCGGCCGATCGCGTCCGTGATTACGCAAGCTTTGGTGCCATAGCCGCCACGAGACCGGCCAAGCGCCTCACGATGGTCTCGTTGCGCTGAAGTGTCGCCTTTTTGGCCGCCCCGGCCGCTTTCTGGTGCGCACGGATGTTGGTGCCGTCGAGGAACGTCATCTCAAGCTGCACGCCTTGCTCCTGGACCGACGTCAGCAGGCGCTCCCAAACATGGAGCCGCGACCAGCGGATGAAGGTTTGTGCCGCCATCCACCACGGTCCGAGCTCATCGGGCACCGCGCGCCATTTGGCGCCGTTGTCATGCCGCCACAGGATGGCGCTGATCGTGCGCCGTAGATGCTGAGGCGGCACCTTCGCCGGTGGACGACCCGCCTCGATCAAGGGTTCCAACACGGCCCATTGCGCATCCGTCAGCATATCCAACCCACCTCGCCGAAAGCAGGATAATGCAGAACCAGGGAAGAAGTTTAGGCGCTAACAGGCCCTAGCGTGGATGAGGCCTAGATGATAAGACCTCGCGACTAGCAGGCAAATTGCGCTCGTTCCGATACGATCTGTGCCAATTTGACCCTTGAACGCATCTCTGACAGCGCTTAAACTATTGAAAAGGTTAGAGCCGATCCGTGCACCAACGCCCTCTATAATGGGACGGCAGCATACCCATACCCTCCGGGTCGCACCGAGCGACTTGAGGACCCGCCTGAGTTCGCTCGCGCAACGTGGGAGGCTGGGCAAGTTCGGCAAGCGTCACCACTGACGCCTGCCCTGTTGCCCAAGCCACAAGGCAGTTTCGCAGCCCAACAATCGCAACCGAACAGCTACTTTTCCGGTGCGTCGTTGGGCGCCGTCGCCGTGCCCGCGACGCCCAGGGCTCACGCATGAGATCGCCCAAGTAGCTCAGCCTGGTCTGGCGCGTTTGTCGTGGTTGAGAAAACGCGCACATGCGGAGCGCAAATGACTACTTTTCAGTTAACATCACACCACTTTGTTCAACTCAGAGCTTCTCATGCGTAGCCCCTGCCGCGACGCCAGCGGTTTGCTGGCTCAACTCGATCTCATTCCGCAAAGCCTGCTGGGTGGCAAGAGTGGACTCCAATGGTTTCCCGGTCTGCATGGCGGGCAGGATGTAGTCGTTGACCATGCGCCGGTACAAATTGAGATAGGTCGCGGTGCGTAGCCCACCATCGGTCGGCAGAATACCGTTCATTACTACCACGGCATTGCGTTTCGGCAGCACGGTGATGAACTGGCCTTTGAAACCCATTGCCCCGTACTCTGGCTCGCTCTCGACGACATGGTTGATCCAGCAATAATAGCTATAGTCCATGGCTGCCGGCGATGGGGTCTTCATCTGGCTGATCCAACCCTCGGGCACGATCTGCTTTCGTTGCCAGCGGCCACCCTCGAGCATGAGGAGACCCAGCTTCGCCATGTCAATCGCGCGCAGCCTCAATCCCCAGCCCCCGGACACCGAACCGGTCGCGTCCAGACCGGTCCAGTGATAGTTCCTCATCCCAAGCGGCCTGAAGAGCCTTTCTTCGGCGAACGTGTCTTCGCGCTGGCCGGCGGCCGCACTCACCGACGCCCCGACCAGCACGGGGTTGACGTCCGTGTAATCGAACTGCGTCTCGGGCGGAATCCTGGCCTCAGTGCCGAGTGCCAGTTTGAGACGGTTCGGCGTCAGGTAATAGAGCGGGTCAGTGCCCTCGGTGGTCTTGTAATGCAACCCGCTCGACATTGACATCAGGTGCCGCAATTCGATGCTCTGCTTGTCCGCGAGCGCGTCGTTGAATTCGGGATGCGCGGCGGCGAGAAGCGGCGCGATCTTCTGGTCCACGCTCAACTTCTTCTCGCCAACCAGAATTCCGGTCATTAGCGAAGTCACCGTTTTGGTGACCGAGTAGAGCTCGTAGTTGTAATCCCGGCTCAGCCCGGCACCGTATCGCTCGAAGATCAGCCTTCCATCCTTGATCACCAGCAAGCTGCGTACGTCGAGCTTTTCGTTCCTGATCCACTCCGACATCCGGAGCAGCGGAGCCGAAGCCACTCCGGCAGCTTCGGGCCACGCCTGCGGGATTTCGGCTTCAGTCGTCGCCACCGGTGAACCTGCAGCAGGTGATCCACCTACGGCGTATGACATGCTGTGTCCGGCAGGCAGTGCCAGCAACGCAATCGACATCGCGGAGCGGTTCACAACTGTACGGATGTTCATGATGGTAGTCCTTCCTTCAATTCCTGCCCGACACGTCTTCGGTTCGTGTTCGTGCCGGGGTTACCTGTTCGCTCTGCTGCTGGGCAGCTCGAGGACCTGGGGTTGATCGCGCGTTTCCTGGGGACATCCGATGAGGCGGCGGTCACTCTGCCGAGGAGCCGTCGGTCAGTTCGCTTCAGAACGTCGACCTCGCGTGCGGCCGGGCGCCGCGGAACAGCGAACCCCACCCCGTCACTCGGCTCGGATCGACCCCGGCTGCGGACAAGCTCTCCCGCAGCGTCACCGCGACGGAGTCGTAGATCGGGATGCCGATCTCCTGCTCCATCTGCTCGACCAGTCCCGCCCCGCGCATGTTCGTGCAGACGATAGCCACGGCGTCGCAGCCCTCGCCTGCCACCTCGCGGATCATTTCCGCGATTTCCTCTTCAGCCGCTTCGGCGAAGGAGAAATTTTCTTGCAGCCCGAGGTGCCGTTCGGCCGTGCAGCGGAAATCCGAAGCCGCCCAGTTGCCGATGATCCGGGCCTGGACGTCGCCTCTGTAGGGGGTCACCAGACCGACGCGAGTGACGCCCGTGCGCCGGAAAATCTCGCGGAAGGCCAGGATGGACGTGCAAGCCTTGATTCCCGTGGCCGAAGTGATGCGCTCGCATAGGGCTTCGTCGCGGTCGAAGCCCAGCCAACTCGCCGAGGTGCCGTTCCAGGCGATCACGTCGACTTTGGCGTGCGCGAGGAGCTCCGCCGCACGCAGGATCTCGCCGTCGTCGAACTGCCCGAGCGCCTGCTCCGTGAGCGCGATCTCGGTCACCTTGAAGCGGGAGAAGTGGGCGGAAACGCCCGACAGGCCTGCCAGCATGGCCGCGGTGACGGGTTCCAGGACGGTGTTGGAAGACGGGGTGAGCATCCCCAGGCGTACAGAACGTTCCATGGCGAACTCCTTTCGGGCTGTCCGTTGGATCCGCCCTGCATCGCGGCGCAGTCGATCCGACGGATGGGCATCAGACCTGTGGCTCGCAGCCGTGATCGACCGTGATTGTGCAGGCGAACAAGCCCACGCCGGCCGCTGCAGAAAATACAGGCGAGAAGACGCACAAGCCGGCGGCTTGTGCGACGGGTCGACCCCAGCCGCCAAACAGTGGCGCATCAAGCCGGTCACACAAGGAAGGCGCTCGCGTCGAACCCGTCCGGAACCCGTCCTGTTGGGCGGATCAGCTCATACGGCTCCCGGGCCAGAAAGCGCCCGGTCCCGGGTTCCGCCTGCACCACGCCGTCGCGCATGACCACCTTGCCCCGCCGGACGGTTATGACCGGCCATCCCGTGACCTGCATGCCTTCGTACGGCGTGTAGTCGATGGCATGCTGGAGCAGGGCGTTGGTGATCGTGACGCGCTTTGCCGGATCCCATAGGACGAAATCCGCGTCGGCGCCCGGAGTCATCGTACCCTTGCGGGGATAAAGTCCGAACAGCTTTGCTGGGTTTATGGCCGTCAGGCGGACGAACGCGTTCACGTCGATGCGCCCCTTCGAGACGCCCTCGCTGAACAGGAGAGGGAGCCGCGACGCCAGGCCAGGAACGCCATTCGGGATGGCCGAGAACGGCGCATCGGCACCATGCACGCGCTTGCCCCGCTCGCCGCCGTAGCTGTGCCCGCTATGGTCGGACGACACTACGTCGAGCGTGCCGCGTCGCATGTCGGCCCACAGCCCCTCGCGGGCCAGGGCGTCCCGCGGGGACGGGCTGCACATGAACTTGGCGCCCTCGAAGCCCGGTCGGTCCATGTCGTGGGCGTCCAGCACAAGGTACTGCGGGCAGGTCTCGCCCCAGACCTTTTGGCCACGCGCTTGCGCCCGGGCGATCTCTTCCGCGACCTCCGAGCAGGAAACGTGGAACACCTGGATTGGCTGGTCGACCAATTCGGCAAGCGCAATGGCCCGGTACGTGGCCTCGCGCTCGACTACGCTGGGTCGGGACCAGGCATGGTATTTCGGCCCGCTACGCCCGTCGGCCAGCAGGGCCGCCGTGCGCCAACGGATCGCCTCGTAGTTCTCGCAATGCACGGTCACCAGCGCACCCGTGCGCCGAGCGGCAGCCAGCACGCGCAGGTATTGGCGATCATCCAGGTGCAGAGGGTCGTAGGTGAGGAATACCTTCAGGCTGCGTATACCCCCGGCAACGATCTCTGGTATCTCGTTGAGGATCACGTCGTCGGTCGGGTCCGTGATAATCTGGTGGAACCCGTAATCGACCATCGCCCTGCGCGCACGATGGTGGTACTCCACCAGCGTGTCTCGAATCGCGTGACCTTTATGCTGGGCAGAGAAGGTGATGACGCTAGTGGTCCCGCCGGCCAGCGCGGAGATGCTTCCGGTCGCGAAACTCTCCTCGTCCGTGCTGCCGTCGGGCTGCAGTTGCTCGATATGGCAGTGCGTGTCGACGCCGCCCGGCAGCACGAGCAGTCCGCCAGCGTCCAATACCCGAGAACCCTCTAGCCTGTCGCCGATCGCGGCTATGCGGCCCTGCCGCACCCCGACATCTGCGGCGAAGGCATCGGTGCCGGTGACGACGGTGCCGCCACGCACTACCAAGTCGTAGTCTGCCACGATGATCTTCCTTCCTGCAGGTGCGCTAGACGGGCAGCTTGCGCGAGTAATCGATGCTGAGCGAGCAGGCGAGCAAGGCCACGCCGGCTGCCGCGAAGAACATCAGCGCGAGGAAGTAGGACCCGGTGAACTGCACGATGAACCCGACAATCAACGGCACGGTAATACCCGCGATGTTGCCGCCTAGGTTCATGCAGCCGCCGAGAAAGCCGGACCGATCACGCGAGGCGAGCGCCGAGGGGATGACCCAATACATCCCGCACCAGCGCAGGAAAAACAACGTGCTGGCCAACAGCAAGACGACTGCGAGCGGGCTGCCGACGTACGCGACCGAGAAAATCGAGACCGTAGCGACGACCGCCGCCACACCGAACAAGGTGCGGTAAACCGTGTTCGGATGGCCGCCACCGGCCAGCCATTTGTCTGCGACAACGCCGCCGAAGATCTCGCCCACGAAGCCGGCGAAGAAGATGAAGAACGAGGCGCTGCCTAGACTTTTGATGTCCAAACCATGGACGCGGAAGAGGTAGGTGGGCATCCAGGTTAGCAGGCCGTAGAACACGGAATTGAAAAACATCCAGCCCAGGCACATGCACCAGACTGAGCGGTAGCGGAAGAAGCCTAAGACGTTGCCACCGTGCGACGCCGGCGCGAGGTCGTCCTCACGGGCATGCGCCTCCTCGATGTGCCGTGCTTCCGCGTCGTTTACGCCGGGATGATCGCGGGGGGTGTTTCGAATGTAGTGCCAGGCCAAGAGGCCGCAGAGCATCGTGCCCACGCCGGCAACCACGAAGGCCATGCGCCAGGAGCCGAACACGCCGATCAGCCATGCGATGACGATCGATCCGAGGGCGGCGCCCAACGGTGCCCCGCCGTCGAGCAGGGCGGCGCCGCGGCCGCGTTCATGCGGCGTCATCCAAATGCCGTTAAGCTTTCCGCCTGCGGGGTAGATCGGCGCTTCGGACACCCCCAGGCCCAGGCGGGTCAGCACCAGCATCGGCCAGCTCGTGGCCACGGCAGCGAGCGCCTGGAACAGCCCCCACCCCACGGTCGCCCCGGCAATGACGATGCGGGGCTTGAACCGGTCAGCCAACATCCCACCGGGGACCTGCATCAAAGCGTAGGTCCAGAAGAACGAGCTTAAGAGGAGACCTTGGGTCGCGGGTTCGAGCGCGAACTCAGTGGCGATCAGCGGCATGGCGATCGAGAGTGAGGCGCGATCGATGTAGTTGATCGAGACCAAGCCGAGGAGAAGCAAGAAGATCTTCCACCTGACACGGCTCTTTGGTTCGGCGGTCGACATCGCCACAGGCTCCGTTCTTGTGTCCATGCCGCTTTCTCCCCCAAACCGATCGGCGCGAGCTTTCGGCGACCTTGCCCGGCCCGTTGCGCGGATGTTGCGCACCGCACTGTCACAGTCGCAAGGGATTTGTGAATGTTGCATGCAAAAATCTTCTGCTCTATGTTCCGACCAGGGCGCATGACCAGTTGAGGCGCACCACAAGCTGGAGGACGGGGTTTGACCAACGCCACGGTTGCGCAACAGCTACGCCGCGGTCGGCCCAGGAAGAACACGCCCGGGCAGCCTGGTGCTTGGGACGGAGAGCCGTTGCTCCAGCGCGTTGGCTTGCATCAAGAAGCACGTGACCGCCTGCGCGGCATGATTGTGCACGGGCAGCTCTCGCCCGGCAGCGACATCGGCGAGGCGGGCCTCTCCGAGGCGCTCGGCATGTCGCGCACCCCGATACGCGAGGCGCTGAAGCTGCTCGCAACCGAAGGGCTGGTGGAACTGCGATCCCACCGCGGCGCCCTCGTCATGCCGTTCCATGCCGAAGAGATACCGGCCTTGTTCGAGGTCGCCGCTGGGATCGAGCGCCTCGGTGCGGAGCTGGCCGCCTCGCGCGCTACCGCCGCCGAGTTGGCGGAACTGCGGCAGCTACACAAGCTGATGGAGCGGCACCACGAGGCCGCGGCGCGCGACTTTTATTTCGACCTGAACCAGCGGATTCACCGCGCTATCGTCGCGGCCGCGGGCAATGCCGTGCTGACCGCGACCCATGACTTGCTGTTCGCACGCGTGGAGCGGGTCCGGTTCTTCGCCCTCAACTCGCAGCCGCGCTGGGACGAATCCGTCCGGGAACACCGCGAGATCCTGGCGGCCTTGGAAGACCGCGATCCCGCGCGAGCCGGCCAGGCGCTTGCCGAGCACGTCATGCATACCGGCGAACGCGCGATGGAGTTGTTGCAGGAGGCGTGCCCTGCAGCATCCGCGCCGGGCTGAGGAGGAGAACACGATGCGCATCCTGCTGTTGAACCCCAACACCACCCAGGAGCTCACGGACCGGATGGCTGTCGGCGCACGGGAGGTCGCCGCCGCCGACACTGAGATTGTGACGGCGACGGCGCCCAGGGGCGTGCCCTACATCGCCACTCGGGCAGAGGCGGTCATTGGCGGCGCGGTCGCGCTGGAAATGTTGTCCGAGATGCATCAGGACGTGGACGCGGCCGTGATCGCCGCCTTCGGTGACCCCGGCCTGGGCGGGGCGCGCGAGCTGTTCCCGATCCCCGTGATCGGCCTGGCGGAAGCAGGCATGCTGACGGCCTGCATGCTCGGCCGATCCTTCGCGATCGTCACTTTTGCTCAGGCGCTGGAGCCTTGGTACCGCGAGTGCGTCGCTTGGCACGGACTGCTGTCGCGCTGTGCCGGGATACGGGCGCTGGAAGGCGGCTTCCGCTCCATCCAGGACGTCCAGGAGGAGAAAGAGGCGCTGCTGGTCGATCTGGCCGGCCAAGCGGTGCGCGAGGACGGCGCGGACGTGGTCATCTTGGCCGGTGCGCCGCTCGCCGGCTTGGCCGGAAAGGTGCGCGAGCGGATCCCGGTGCCCGTCGTCGATTGCGTCGCGGCGGCCGTCAAGCAGCTGGAAGGGCTGGTCGCCCTGCGCCCGCGCAAGGCCGTGGTCGGCACCTTCCGCCGCCCCGACCCGAAACCCACCAGGGGGCTCCCCCCGGCCCTCGCGGCGTGGATTTCCCACGGCTGAGCCCGGCACGGACTCCACAACGTCCGCATCTTCTAACAATGCAACAGATCGAAGAGAGTGCGCATGTCAACGGCTGAAACCAGGGCAGAGAAGCGCAGCGGGTGCGGAGCACCGCAACACCGGATCAGGGCGCCTCGGGCGTCGCTGGTTCGCTGCATAGCTCCGGTTATCCTGTGCGCGGCGTGGGCCGGACATCCATCCCTATCCGAAGCCCAAGGTCCCGCGCAGCAAGCCGACGTTCCATCACGCGTGGCCGGCGGTGAACTTCCTCAGGCGTGGCCCGACGAGGTCGGCGTCGACTCGCGGGAACTCGTCAGTCTCTCACAATGGATCCGCGAGCAGAAACTGGATGTGCGCAGCTTCTTGGTCATCAAGGACGGCAAGCTCGTCTTCGAACGTTATGGCGGCGGGCTGACACGCGACCACAATTACGAACTCTACTCAATCACCAAGGGCGTGACGTCGTTGGTCGCGGGCCAGCTGATCGGCGACGGGCGGGTGCATCTCGACGACAAGGTCGGGACGGTGCTCGGGACGTGGCGTCCAGACCTCGCCGGCATGTTCGCGGACAAGCAAGATATCGAGCTGCGGCACGTGCTCACGATGTCCACGGGTCTGCGTTACGACTTCAAACCGCCGAATGACCCAATCTACTACGAAGCCCCCGATCGCCTTTACCTTGCTGCTACCACTCAACCCATTATCCCACCCGGTAGCGTCTTCGAGTACATGGACATCAACCCCGTCATCGCGGCGGCAATGCTGAGTGCAGGGGCCGGGATGCCGCTCGAGAAACACGCCGAGGAGAGGCTGTTCAAGCCGCTCGAGATGCGGAACTACGCCTGGGATCGAGCCGACAGCAAAGGTCTGGTCTCGTCCGGGTGGGGCCTGAGGCTGCGGGCGGTCGACATGGGCAAGATCGGGATGCTTGCGCTGAACGGCGGCCGCTGGCAGGGCAAGCAGGTCGTGCCGGAGGCTTGGGTTCGGCAGATGACCTCACCGGGCGTGGTGCCGTATTTCGGCTATTACTGGTGGATCAAGAACGTCGCCGAGGGCGGCGTCGAAGGTGGGTCGGAACCGGAATTCGACACGATGGGATTTAAGGGGCAGTTCATCGTTGTTTTGCCGGAGCGCAACGCCGTCGTGGTCATGACCAGCATGCTGCCGATCGAAGGCGGGCTGCGGGATGCCAAGAACCTCCAGATGTTCCGATACATGGTCGGCCATTACGTCCTTCCAGCCCTGGCCAACAGGAACAAGGTCTCTCCCTCCGAAGAGGCGCGCAGTGCCCTGATAGATGAGTTGCGAGTGAGCGCGAACACGACCGGCATCCCGGGCGCCCCTGCCGATCCGACCGACACGCCGCGCAAGTGACCCAAGTAGCAGCAACCTGTAAGCGCCGACTACTATGGAAACTGGCGCCGTGGGCGAAGCTGCCTGTCAGCCCATTATTGCTTTGTGGCTCTTATTGGGTTCCGGGGTGGTGAGGCCGGTATCGGGAAACGAGGCTGGGGACCTCTGGTGCATGAGCAAGAGCGGGAGTAGGTGGCCTACTCGCGCGAGGAGCTTTGGTTTTGGCCGCATCCGACCTGATCAACCTTTCGGGCCTGATCGACGATGCCAAGTGCTTCGCGCTGGTGCGTCAGCACCGCTGGCCGGCAGGTGTGCGCTGCTCTGTGTATACGAGGAGCGATACAGGCACCGCGTGCTGGCCAATCTCCGACGCAGGGCGAAGTCGCTCGGCTACCTGCTGCAGGCCACAGACCCGACCCCGGCCGTGGCGGAAGTTTCTTAGGAACCAGCAGATCGCGGGTGAGCCGGGCCTGGCCGTCTCGGACGTGCAGGCCATGACGGAGCAGCTGCGCAGTGGTCTGGTCAGCAAGACGCCGGAGGTGACATTGCAAGGCGAGGTGGAGATCGACGAGGTGTACGTGGTGGCCGGGCACAAGGGCCAGCCGGCGGCCGTGGCCAAAAGGGGCGGCTCGGGCGCTGCCGCAAGCTGGCCGGCGCGCCGGGCGGAGTTGCCCAAGGTTTCGACGGCGAAGCCGTTGGAACGGCAACGGAGGGCGCGGCACGCTGGACAAGGACAAGCCGCCCATCCTCGGCCTGATCCAGCGCGGCGGACAGGTCATCCTGCACATGCTGGCCAACGTGCAGCAAACCACGATTAAGCCGGTCATCAAGGCGGCCGTGGCCGAAGGCACCCTCGTCCACACGGACTGGTATAGCATCTACGCGCGCCTGCCCGCCTGGGGCTATGGGCACAAAACCGTCTGCCATGCCCGCGGCGAGTATGCGCGCGACGAGGACGGGGACGGGTTCTGCGAGATCCACGTCAACACCATGGAAGGATTTTGGTCGCTGCTGCGCGCCTGGCTGCACCCGCACCGGGGCATCTCGCAGGACAAGCTGCCGCTTTATCTTGGCTTCTTCCAGTTCGTGCACAACGCGCGCCGAGGTGGCAAAGCCTTGCTCGACGCCCTCATCGCAGGCCTGGTGGCGTGACGGATCTGTCACCACCCCGGAACCCAATAAGAGCCTTTCGGGATAGCCCGAAGCCTATGAAGGAGGAGCACGCGAGAACTCGCGGAAGCCATAGATTCCGGTTTTCGGGCTTAGAGGTTTAGAGGTTTAGAGGTTTAGTATGGGTAGGCCGTGTGGGAGGCGAAATCATGGCTATAATCACGTTTGCGCAGACGAAGGGCGGTTCGGGCAAGACCACCACGGCAATGTGCACCGTCGCCGAGCTAGTCGCACGCGGAACCACCGTTGCTGCCCTTGACCTGGATCCCAACAGGCCGCTGGGAGAGTTTTTTGGCCGAGTGCCCGAACTGAAAGGGGTCAAGGTGTCGATCCCTAGCCCGGACAAGCGAGTGAGCGCCCTCGTGAGGGACTTGGCGCAACACCACGAGCATGTCGTCATCGACCTCATGGGCGCTGCAACGAATGACACGCAAGTCGCGATGGCATTGGCGGACGTCATCTTGATCCCATCCCAAATGAGCGAGACCGACTACCGGTGCGGCCTGGAAACGTGGTCGCAGGCGGGAGAGGCTGAGGAGGTCACGCAACGGGCGATCTCGCGGGGAGTGCTGCTCATACGGACAAGCGCGGGGGCCACGCGGCCAAGGGTCGAGGCGTTTCTTCGCGAGCAGTATCGACGGAACGGCGCCCACGTCCTCACGGCCTCTTTCGGCGACCGCGCCGCATGGAAGGAAATGTCCTACAGCACGCACATTCCGCACCTGCACGACCGCGCTTCAAGTGCGGCAAGGAACTTCATTGCGGTTTTCGATGAGATGATGGACTTAATCAACGTGCCGGCGTCACAGAAGCCTAGAGCGGCGGAGTAGGCGAACCAGCATGTCAAAAGCTGTCCGTCCTGCTTTGCAGGCTCCTGAAATCGGCAACATCCCGGGCAGGCCGTCCGCGCCAGCAACGCCGGCCTCCGATCCACGGTTCGCTGCCGCCGAGACCCTGGAGGATCCAGCCGCATTGAGCCGGCGGGTCCGCGAAGGAACGGTCCGCGTTTTGAACCCCGACACGATCCAGCAAGCGGCCGCGCCGGCCGGGGTTCCGGCGCAAGAGCCTGCACGGCGCAGAGGTCCGGAGTTGTCCTTGTCAACCAAGGTGCCCGAGTATGTCATGCACCAACTGCGTGTTCGGAGCGCGGAGAGGGGGGTGACGATCCGGAACCTGCTTCTGCTCGCCCTTCGGCGCGAAGGCCTGGAGATCGAGGATGACGACATCCAGGACGAGCGGAAACGCCGTTGAGTTTGCGTGTTTCGGGAAAGACCGAAAGCGATGTTTCCAGAAACACCGGTTTCGCTCATCTTTGCGGCGGTGTCGGTTTGCAGCGCTCCGGAGTGGCGGCCCGTCGCGTGCGGCGTCCAGGGTGTGGATCGGTGCCCGCCCATGACCCCCTCCCTATGCGATGCCAGGCATTCATCGATAGTCCAGGAATGCGAAAAGGGCGGGGTACATCTGGCGCCGGTTCTGACGCGGCCAAACGTCCGGTTTCACAAGCAGCGTCGACACCTTGGGGCCCAAAATGGGTGGGGTCGGGGTCAGAGGCCTGTTCACAAAGCGCGGAAAACCCACAGAAACCAAGGAGGATCACTCCTCAGGCAAGGCCAACCTTGTAGCGGTCGAGCAGGCCCGCCAGGGCAGCGCGGTCTGCCAGGAGTTCGCGTGTGGACCTTTCCTCCAGCCTGTCCCGGCACCGGTCGAACAGCGCGGCGCAGAACTCTCCGTTGTCGTGGTTCGAGCGGTAAACGATGCCGTCAGGTGCAGCCGGGTGCGCATGGATGGCCCCCGACCACGGCTGCGAGACGTCGTAGGTCCCGCTGCTCACGGCCGCCGTCGCGCCCAGCCGGGCCAGCCCCGGACCGTGCAGCGTCGCAAGGCGCAATCCGGCCGTGGTGCGGAGGTCCGTGGCCGAGCGCGCAGCAAGGCTCGCCAGCGGCACGAGGCTTGCGCCGATCTGGCGCAAGCAGGTCTCGGCAAAGGCGCCGGTCAGCGTGCGCGCAACGTAGCAGACGCCATACCTCCCGTCCGGATCATCGAACCGGTTGTCGCCTGAAGCGCCGAAGTGGAGCGCGCCCAGCACCGTGCGGTGTATGCGGACAAAACTGGCGCCAGCCGGGACGACCTCGACGGGCAGGTCCCGGCGGGCAAGATCGGCCGGCGGCAACGGCCGGGGGTCACGGGCCATGCTCGCCATAGCCGTGCGCGGCCCGCACCACGGCAGCGACGTCGCCTGCGCGCAGCACGTCCAGCGGACGCCGGCCACCCAGGCGCGCATCGCCGGTCAGCATGAAGTTCACCCGCGCCCAAGGGTCTCCTTGCTGGAAGGCTGAAAGCACCTCGCGGATGCCGTGCAGCAGGCCGTCCGGGCCGACCTGGAAAGCGGGATAAACACAGCCCTCGCCCACCTCCAGCCAGAAGACCTGGCCCTTGTCGCGCTTTTTGCCGAGCCCCTGGGGCGTGATGCCGAGATGCCTGGCAAGCTCCGGCCCGGACATGACGCCGCCCTCGGCCCGGAGAAGGGCGCGCTTCATCTCGGCCCCGCGCAGGAAGGCCGCGGTCAGCGGATCGGGCGGAGTGGCCTCGATCTCGGACCCGATCGCAGCAGCGTGCTGCAGCGAGCGGAACAGCACGTCGGTGTCCGTTTCGGCCCCGACCGCCTCGACGAGGCGCTCCCGCGGCATGCGCTCGGCGATGCGGGCCAACGCCCGCCCGGTGCGCGCCACAAACGCCCGCACGAGGTCGTCGCTCGAGCGGGACACGACAGGCCCATCCCTGCCCGCGCCGCCGACGCAAAGGGTGCCCGCACGGGTCCGGCGCCGGACCACGTTGTCGCCATGGGAAGGAGCCGTCATGCCAATCTCCAACCGCAGCAGTTTCGTTGTTACGCGCATACATGGCTTAAGAACATCGAAACTGCAAGGCGGGTCACCTTGCTGCGTCAAAGTTTGCTGCGCCAAGGATTGAGGACCGGTGACGAGCAGAAGCGCTCAGCGGGCTTGTCCGTCACACCCGGTTCTGCAGCTCTGCCAGTTTGGCGGCGCCGCTGCGGCGGGCGACCTGGCGCTGGGTGTAGCGCGCGACCATCTGCGGCGACTTCCAGCCGCCGGCCTGCATGATCGCCGGCATCTCGATGCGGTCGCTGGCCGCCATGGGCGCATCCGCACGGTGACCTCCACCGGACGGGTCGGACGTATAGTGCGAACCGGGAGCTTCCAGGCCTCACGTTCCGAGTGTCGGAGGAGCGATGGGAGCGTCTGAAGATGATGAGCATCCAGGAGCGCCGGCCGTTACAGGAAATCCTCGGCGAGGCGATGGAGCGCTACATGCGGGAGCGCGGCTTGCCCTGGTGAAGCAGGCATGACGCATCGTCAGCCGTAATGCAAAATGCCCACATCTCGATGCGTGCATCACGCATCGAGATGTAGCGCTTGCGTCGATGGTCTAGGTCTGGCGTGAAGCAGACCCAGTCGGCAGCGCAACGCGCTCACAGCCCGACGTTCCCGGCGGGGCTGTCGCGGTCGAGCCGAGCTCTTCGGACGTAGCCGCGCATGGTCTCGAGGCTCTTCTGCCTGGTGTGCTCCATGATGCGTTCGTCGGAGACCCCGTTGCCGTAGGCGGTGGTGATGAAGCCCGCGCGCAGCCCGTGCGAGCTGATCGGCTCGAGCGGGGTGCCCACCATGCCGGCCGCGGCGGCGAGGCGCGCGAGGACCAGCCGCACGCTGTCCGGGTTCAATGGTTTGGCGCCGGCCTTGCCCCAGCGGTCCACCCGGCGGAACAGCGCGCCGTCCTCGATCGCAGCCGCAGCCACCCAGCGCCGCAGATGGGTCACCGGGCAGGTCTCGGCGTGGCGGCCGAGCGGGATGCCGATGTCCTTGCCCTCGCTGTCCGTCTTGGAGCGGGCGATGCGCAGCGTCATGCCCCGGGCCGTCCACTGCACGTGCCGGCGCCCGAGCGCCACCAGCTCGGACCGCCGCAGCGCGCCTGCAAAGCCGACCAGGATCAAGGCCCGGTCGCGCAGGCCCGCGAGGTCGGGACCGCAGGCGCGGACCAGCTTCTGGATCTCCGGCGTGGTCAGCGCCGCCGCCTGGCGCGGGTCACGCCGGTGCGTGTGGCCGATGCCGCGCAGCACTTCGCGGATATCCGGGCTCTTGGTGTCGAGCGGCACCCGCGCGAGGCGGGCCTGGCGGACGATAGCGGCGACGCGCCGGCGCAGGGTGGACATCGCCTGCGTGGTGCCGATGTCGGCCAGGTAGTCGCCGACCACCGGCTCCAGCGCCACCGGATCCTGAAACGGCCTGTGCCCGTGCTCCCGGCACCAGCGCTCGAAATGGCGCCAATCGGCGGCGTAGGCGCGCAGGGTCGCCGGCGCGTCCGCGTGGGCGCGGAACTGCCGGGCCCGCTCCGAGGTGGGCCGTGGCCGCGGCACGAGGGTGCTGCCGTCCTCGTCGAGCACCAGGGTGCGGAACGGGATGAGCTCGCCCTCAGCGGCGCCGCTGCTGTCCATGCCTACGCTTTCCTTCCGCAAACTCACTGAGGTAGGCTCACCAGCCATCCTCGTTGCCGCATTCAAGCATGTCAACTCGTGATAACTGCTTCTCGCGGGTTATAGGCAGGCGGAGTCGAAGGGTCGGGCGCAAGGGCGTCATCGCCGAAATGGGAGCCTGCCGGGCTTGCAGATGCGGGGCCTGCGGGCGTGTCATGGTCGCGTTGTAAGGATGGCCCCGCTTCGCGGCGGCCGACGCTGTCGCGCGCCTTTGGGCCGTCGGTGCCGTGGATTTACTCACATCCCGTCCGGGACTGCGTGTTACTGCCGGGATCGGCAGCTTGGGGCCAAAGCAGGAGGGCGACCACCAGCGTCGCAAGTCTGCGCGAAATCGCCACCTTGCTGAACGCCCGCGGCGTGCGCACCGCCCGTGGCGGCCGTTAGGCCGCTACCCAAGTCGGAGCGGTGCCTGCTCGGGCCGCACAGGCAAATCATCGCGCACGAGGGTAGTAGGTCAGTTTCAGAAGAGAGATTTCAATATAGGAAATTGATTTTACCCCTAACACGCGACTCGCAACTTTTCCACCATGAGCATTCTCTCAATCAGCGGTGGATTTCAGCCAAGCATTGCTGAAGGATGGCTGTCCCCTTCGCCTTTGCGCTCGGCAGATCATTTTGATGTACGCTTAGGTAGCTCCACTCGTCCTCGGTGAATGAGTCCGCGTTTCTATCGGCCGTGCAGCTGCAAAATTTTTCTATTTGGGCCGGGGTGAAGTCGCCGCCTTTTTCGATTGGGATGGCGTGGGTCGCGACGTTGGCCAGCCTGACTTCCGTACAAGTCTTGGAGTTGGTGCTGACGAATATTTTCCGAGAACGTTCACTTAGCCGCACTGCCGTTCATTTAGGAGTTCAGAGGCCCTATATTACTGACAGGGTTTTCTGGGATTGACAGCGATGGCGCGTGTTCCTGCCGGCCTTCCGGCCGGCGTTCGTGTAACTGACCACATCAGCCTTGGCGTGATCGCCCGGGCGTTTCCGCCCGACCGGGTGCAGCAGGTTCTGGCCGAGACCGGCAAGGCGAGCGAGCGCGAGCGCGATCTGCCGGCCCACGTGATGGTCTACTACGCCATCGCGATGGCGCTGTACATGGGCTCGAGCACTCGCGAGGTGCTGCGCTGCCTATTGGAGGGCTTGCGCTGGCTGTGGGGCACGGAGGCGGGCAAGAGCGGCATCTCGCAGGCCCGCAGCCGCCTGGGCGAGATGCCGCTGCGCCGGCTCTACGAGCAGGTCGTGCAGCCGGTGGCGACACGCGCCACCAAGGGGACGTGGTATCGGGCGTGGCGGCTGGTGAGCCTGGACGGCTCCAGCCTGGATGTGGCCGACACCGCCGAGAACGGCGTCGCCTTCGGCTATCCGGGTGCCAGCCGCGGCGCGAGCGCGTTCCCGCAAGCCCGCTTCGTGACGCTGGTGGAGAACGGCACGCATGTGCTGTTCGGCGCCCGGCTGGGCGGTTGCGCGGACGGCGAGACGACGCTGGCCCACGGCGTGCTGCCTGCGTTTCGGCCGGGTATGCTGTGCCTGGCCGACCGATACTTCTTCGGGTATGCGCTGTGGCAGGCAGCGGCCGCCACCGGCGCCGACCTGCTATGGCGGGTGAGGAGCAACCTGCGGCTGCCGCGGGCAACGGTGCTGGCGGACGGGTCTTATCTGTCCGTGATCTACCCGAGCGAGAAGGACCGGCGGCACGCGACCAACGGCGTGCAGGTGCGCGTCGTCGAATACCAGCTGGAGGGCGTGGCCGACGCCGAGCCGCTCTACCGGCTGATCACCACGATCCTGGACCCGGCGCAGGCGCCGGCTGCGGACTTGGCTGCCCTGTATCACGAGCGCTGGGAGGTCGAGGGCGCGCTGGCTGAGCTGAAGACGCACCTGCGTGGGGCGCAGGTCGTGCTGCGCAGCAAAACCCCGGACCTGGTGCGCCAGGAGTTCTGGGGCCTGCTGCTGGCGCATTTTGCCGTGCGCGGGCTCATGCACGAGGCAGCGCTGCGGGCCGACGAGGACCCGGACCGCCTGTCGTTCCTGCATGCCGTGCGCGTGGTGCGCCGCAAGCTGCCGCTGTTCGCGGCTTTTCCCCCCTCGGGCCAGGCTCGGCCTGCATGAGCAGGTGCTGGACGAGATCTTGGAGGAGCGCGTGGCGAGCTCTCGCGGCAGGCAGGTGCCGCGCGGGGTCAAGCGCAAGATGAGCGGCTATCCGCTGCGCCCCCGCACCCCGCAACCGACGACATGGATCGATGTCGTTGCCGCTATCCGGATCGCAAAGTGAACAGTATTGCACTTAGCCGCTATTATTCGCCAGCCCGCAGCTGCTTCCTGCTGAGCTATTCGTTTTTCGCGCAATAGTTGCAGGGCGTGCGGACACGCTGCCACTCCGGGAGTGTTTCCGGAGTGGCATGATGACGGCTCGATACGGCGGCGCTGGGGGTTGATGGAGACGGGTAACGGTGGGGCACACCGCCCCGCGGTTCAGCTAGTCAGGCGCGGCAGGCGGCCGAGAACGAAGGCCAAGATGGACTGGCACGGTGCGGTGCTGGGCAGGTGCAGCTTGACCTGGGTTTTCATCTCGACGACGCGCACGGCGAGCTTGATCAGGCGCAGCCGCAGCGTGTCGACCTGGAAGGTGCGCCACGACGAGCGGCGCGGCATGAGCGTGCGCAGGCTCCACATCAGCCAGTAGGCCCCGGCGTGCAGGAACAGGCGGAACTGGTTGGCGGTGGCCTTGGTGCACGAGGTGCGGTCAGCGGCCAGGTGACGCTTCCAGCTTTTGATATGGTTTTCTGCTTGGCCCCTCTGGCAATACCGCCGCTCGTAAAGGGCGCGGGCTGAGCCACTGGGCAGGCTGGTGACGATGAAGCGCGTGTCTGTCCCGTCCGGACCCGCCTCGACGCGGGCGACGATGCGCTCGACGCGGTCCCAGCTCGCGGCGCCGTCGTAGAACTCGGTGAAGCGCCGGAGCTTGGTGCTGCCGTTCGAGGCGGCAAAGCGCGCGGCGGTGCTGGTCTCCAGGGTCTCGATGTGACGGCGCAGCGTGCTGGTCGGCGCGACACCGAGCAGGTAGTCAACCCTGTTCGCCCGGCACCAGCGCAGCAGCTCAGGCGCGCAGTAGTGGCTGTCGGCCCGCAGCAGGATCTCGACCCGGGGCCAGTTGGCGCGGAGCTGGCGCACAAGGCGGCGCAGGAAAGCGCGGATCTCGCGTCCACTCGGCCGCTTGGCCGGGCGCAGCACGGCGGTGACGAAGCGGCCCTCGCCGTCGAACACCACGATGGGCTGGAAGCCGTATTCATCGTGGTGCGCGTTGAACAAGCGCATCTGCTGCCCCCCATGCACGGCGTCGAACGTGTCGTCCACGTCCAGCACGATCCGGCGCGGCACCTGACGAAAGGATGCGCAGTAGAGATCGACCATCGTTTGGCCCATGCGCAGCAGCGCTCGTGTGTCGGGCAGGTTCTCCAGGCGTGAGATGGTCGGCTGCGAGCACAACGCCGTCTCGCCCTCAAGCCGTGCCATGGCGAGCTTGAACATCGGGTCCGTGCGCAATCGGTCGGCGTCGTTGCCGTCCTCGTAGCCAGCCGCAATCATCAGCAAACGAAAGCGGATGATCTCGTCGAGTCCATGCACGACGCGCTCCGGGTCGCGCGGGTCCGCAATGCAGGCCGCCAAGCGCCCAGCCACGTCAAGGCGCTGCTCCACCTCGCGCAAGACCAGCAGCCCACCATCGGACGAAAGCTGGCCGCCGTCGAAGCGGGCGATCACGGGCTTGCCGCCAACCGGTGACAGGCCGGGCAGCGAAGGGATAAGCTCAACTTTGGCGGGCATGGCGCTCCGGATCCGTAGAATTGACCTCGAGAACCACATTCTACGCTGGATCAAGAGCTTGTACCATGCCCGCCAACCCTCGTGAATTATTCAGGTTAGCTTCCAGTTGGTGCCTTTCAGAGGATGCCCCACGGACGCGAGCCGCACCGGCCGTCGGTCGAGCATACCACGGAGCCAGGCCGTTTCCGCCGTCACCTTGGTTGGGGCATGGCGGATCACGGCCGTCGCACCCAGCACGAGCAATCGGCGCAGGTAGCGATCGCCCTGCTTGGAGATGCCAGACGATCGTGTCTGGGTTGTGCACGGGAATACTGCCGGCAGCATTGATCAGCCGTGTGGTGGAGGTGATGTGCTGGCCATGGCTTCGCGTTCGAGCTCGGCATTGAGCACGGCGCCGATCAGGACCGCGGCACTGGACACCCAGGCCCAGACCATGAACCCGAGCACGGCGCCCGCCGAGCCATAGAGCCAGTCAAAGCTGCCGATATACTCCACATACCAAGACACTGCCGCCGAACCGAGCAGCCACGCGGATGCCGCGACCATGCCGCCCCAGCTCGCCCATTTCCAACGTGGGCGAGCTCGGCTCGGGCCGTGCCGATAGGTAAGTGCAAGCGCAATGGATACAGCGACGAGAAGCGCCGGCCAACGCAGAAGACGGAGCAGCTGGTCCGTTGCGCTGCCTGCTCCGGCTTGGGCACCGAGCGTAGCAGGCAAGGCCAGAACACCGCCAAGCGCCAAGGCGACGAAGGCCATGGCCGCAAGCGCGAACACCAGTGCAGTGCCGCTTTGGCGCAGGAAGCTTCGGTTCTCCTGCTCACCGTAGGCGAGGTTCAGTGCGCCAAACAACTGCATTGCCGCTGCGGCCGCACTCCAGACAGCCGCCGCAGCGAGGCCCAGGCCCAGGCCAAGCCCGCCGCCATGGGCCGCGGTGCGCCCAATCACCCCACCCACCATCTCGGCGGCCCCGGATGGCAGCATGCCGGCCAGGCCCTGGAAGCGCTCCGCTGCTCTCGATGGATCGATGGCGAGGCCGCACAGCGAGATCAGGGCGGCGAGCGCCGGGAAGACGGCGAGGAGGGCATAGAACGCCACCGCCGCTGCTTCGCCCAGCAGGTGGTCATCGAATATGCGCCAGAAGCAACGCCGCAATACCTGCGTCCAGCCCGGTGCGGAGATGTGCGCGGGGGTGGGTGCACTTTGTCCAACACCTAGATGCGCCGGGGTGCCGGCGTCGGAGGATGGGGTGCTCTGTGCAGGATTGGACGGCATTCTGGGGGGAACGCGGCGAAGCAATGATAATTGCAGTGCTCAGCAAAAGCTTTGTCCGCGCAGCTTGGGCTGGGCCACTGGCGAAGCGTCACCGCGTCGCGCTTGGACGTGAAACCTCGTTCGGTGTGGCCCTGGGCAGCCCCATCTGCGGTTTCTTGAACAAGCCATCGACATCGCCTGCTCGCTTTCCGGGCCGGCCTCACGGTCAGCGAAGGCGCACGCGAGCCGAGGCCGACGCACAAGCAAGGTCCGATCAGCGGTAACGTTTTAAGGAAGCGCAGACGTGGTGCTCGCATTGTTTCCGTCCGATCCCTTTATCCCGCCCGCGGCAGCACCCGCGCTCGGTTCACCGAGCTCATTCCATACGTCTTCGGGACCCTGGAACACAGGAAAGACGTTTCCGTGATCACCAGGACGGGGATATTTCCTAGCGTTACCGCGGCACTGTCAAGTTGGCAGGCCCGGTCGAGCCGTGGCAGCGTGCCGGGCATGACGGCGTCCTCTCCCTACCGTGGCTTCCGCTACCCCGCCGAGGTGATCCAGCACGCGGTATGGCTGTATCACTGCTTCAGCCTGAGCCTGCGTGACGTCGAGACGATCCTGGCCGCCCGCGGCATCGTGGTCAGCTACGAGACGATCCGCGAGTGGAGCCTGCGCTTTGGTCGGCAGTTCGCGAACGAGCTGAAGCGGCGCCGGCCGAGGCCGGGCGACAAGCGGCACCTCGACGAGGTGTTCATCCGCATCGACGGCAAGCAGCACTACCTCTGGCGCGCGATCGACCAGGACGGGCAGGTACTGGACATCCTAGTGCAAAGCCGGCGCAACACCCGGGCGGCCAAGCGGTTCTTCCGCAAGCTGCTGCGTGGCCTGCAATACGTGCCTCGGGTGATCGTCACCGACAAACTCAAGAGCTACGGTGCGGCCAAGCGCACAATCCTGCCCCATGTCGAGCACCGGCAGAGCAAGTGCCTGAACAACCGGATCGAGGTATCGCACCAGCCGACGCGCCGACGAGAACGGCAGATGCAGCGGTTCAAGTCAGCCCGCCACGCCCAGCAGTTCCTCTCCATCCACGCCCGTATCCACAATCACTTCCAGCTTCGCCGCCATCGCCTGTCCGCCTCCGACCATCGTGCTGCTCGCAACATCGCCTTCCAGGTTTGGCGCGATGTGACCGGCGTCGCAGCCGTCCGGTAACCAAACTACTGCTTTCACGGTTCGACTTGCCGTTTCTCGTCAACTTGACAACGCCGGTTGGCGAGTGCCGTTTGGGCTTGGGGCCGTGCTATCGCTGTTCGGGCTCTATCTGCGCTCGGGCCTGGCCGAAACACCGTCGTTCGAGAGGATCAAGGCGGCTCAGGCGGTCAGTGCCGCGTCCATCCTCGCCTCCATAACCCAGTTTCCCAAAGAGGTCTTCATCGTCTTCGTCGTGCAGATGAACGGCCTGCAATACTACCTTTGGATGATCTTCCTGCCGACATACGCCACGCTGGCCGGAGGGCTGGACCGCGCGTCCAGCTTTCTCGGCGGACTTCTTGCCAGCGTCGCATACTGCATCGGCGTGCCGCTGTTTGCCGCCGCGTCGGACCGCATCGGCCGCAAGCCGTTCCTGATCGGTGCCGCAGTCTGCTTTCTGTTGTTCACCTACCCGTTGTTGTCTGCGCTTGCCGTGCCATCGCTGAGCTTCGGCACCTTCGCGTTCGTGGCGGTGGTCGGCGCCGTGTTCGTCTCGTTGAACAACGCGGTGCTGGGAACCGTCTTTGCCGAGCTGTTCCCGACGCGCGTTCGCACCTCTGGCATCGGCATCCCGTATGCGGTGTGCGCTGCGATCTTTGGAGGGACGGCGCCCGTCGCCGCGACATGGCTCCAGCAACGGGGCGGGCCGCTTTATATCTCGTTTTACGTGATGGCCGTCTGCGTCATCACGCTCGCCACCCACATTTTTCTCGCGCCCGAGACGCGCGGCAGGCCGCTCGACTGACCGGCTGGATTTTACGTTGGAGGCGCCCTGGATGCTCGTCGTCCATCATCCCGACCAGGCATTGCACGATCCGGACCAGGTGTTCCGCACCGGCAAGTTCATCGAGCAGCCGGACCGTGCCGAACGCTACCGCATCTTCCTCGACATTGTCCGGCAGGACCGGCATGAAATCATCACCGCACCGCTGAACCGCCCGGAAGCGATTACGGACGTGCACGATCCCGACTACGTTGAGTTTCTCCGGACGGTCCACGCCAGATGGACCGCCCATCCGGGCTACGGTCCGGTGGCCATCCCCAATGTGCATCCGACGCACCGGATGCACCGCAGGCCGACCGAGCTGTTGGGCGAGCTCGGCTGGTACACCAACTCGACCTCCTGTCCGATCACTGAGGGAACCTGGCCGGCGGTCTTTGCCAGCGCGCAGGTTGCGGTCCATGGGGCTGAGCGGCTGGCTGTCGCGGCCAGCCCGATCTATGCCCTGTGCCGCCCGCCCGGGCATCACGCCTATCCAGACCTGATGACCGGCGTTTGCTTTCTGAACAATGCGGCCATTGCGGCCGGCGTGCTGGCCAAACGGCTCGGCAAAGTCGCGATCGTCGACATCGACGTGCATCACTGCAACGGCACGCAGTTCATCTTCTGGGACCGGCCGGACGTCCATCACGGGCTTGCCGCCGACCGGTGACAGGCCGGGCAGCGAAGGGATAAGCTCAACTTTGGCGGGCATGGCGCTCCGGATCCGTAGAATTGGCCTCGAGAACCACATTCTACGCCAGATCAAGGGCTTGTACTATGCCCGCCAACCCTCATGAATTTTTCAGGTTAAGTTGCGGACGCTGCCAGCACCTTCGCCGGTCGAAAGAAACCGAACTACGACAGACGCGCTCTATCTGGAAGCATCCATTCCCGGCGAGGAAGACGACAATGGCCGATCGGACGATGGTAGAACAAGCCTCCAGAAAGGACGGCTTCATCGCCGCGCTGGACCAGAGCGGCGGATCGACGCCCGGCGCCTTGCGCCTGTACGGCATCCCGGACAGCGCCTACAGCAGCGACGCCGACATGTTCAGGCTCGTGCACGAAATGCGCGTGCGCATCATGACGGCGCCGGCCTTCAATGGCGACAAGGTCGTTGCCGCCATCCTCTTCGAAGCCACGATGGACGGGCAGGCGCAGGGGAGGCCAGTCCCGGCTTTTCTATGGGAGGAGCGGGGCGTCGTGCCTTTCCTGAAGGTCGACAAGGGGCTCGAGGCTGAGCGTGGCGGCGTCAGCCTGATGAAGCCGATGCCGGACCTTGACGCGCTGCTCGCCCGGGCGGTGGAGCTCGGCGTCGCCGGGACCAAGATGCGTTCCGTCATAAACCTGCCCTCGAAAGAGGGCATCGCGGCCGTGGTGAAGCAGCAGTTCGAGGTGGCGGCGCAGATCGCCGGGCACGGGCTCATGCCCATCGTCGAGCCGGAGGTTTCGATCAAGAGCCCGGACAAGGCCGGCGCGGAAGCCATCCTGCTGGCGGAGCTGACCAGGAGCCTCGATGCCTTGCCGGATGGCCGCCAGGTGATGCTCAAGCTGACCATCCCGGAGATCCCGGACTTCTACGCGGCGCTGACACGCTACGAGCGCGTCGCCAGGGTTGTGGCACTGTCCGGCGGCTACACGCGCGCCGATGCCTGCAAGCGCCTGGCTGCCAACCACGGCGTGATCGCGAGCTTTTCGCGGGCGCTGATTGAGGATCTCAGGCACTCGATGGACGATGCCGCGTTCGATGCGGTGCTGGCGACCGTCATCGACGAGATCTACCAGGCCTCAACCAAAAAGGCTTGATCCAGGCCGCGCAAGCCCGGCTGCGCTGCCGCCTGCCCTGCGCCGGGTCAGCTATAGACCTCCTGCATGACCTCGCGGGCTGCCTGCACGATGGCGTCGGTCGTGATGCCGAACTTCTGGTAGACTTCGGCAATCTTGCCCGACTCGCCGAAGCCGTGCATGCCGACGAAGCGGCCCTGAAAGCCGAGGTAGCGTTCCCAGCCCAGCTCCACTGCGGCCTCAACGGCCACCCGGGCGTGCGTCTCGCCCATGACCGAGCGCTTGTAAGCGAGGTCCTGCTTCTCGAAAAGCAGGCGGCACGGCATAGAGACGACCGCCGTGGGGATGCCCTCCTCTTGCAGCAGCTGCCGGGCCTCCACGGTGAGGTGCAGCTCGGAACCCGTCGCCATCAAGGTGAGCTTGCGCGCTCCGCCCTCGGCTTCTAACAGGACGTAGGCTCCCTTGGCCGACCTGTTCTGCGTGCCGGGCTCGCGCCGCAAGAGCGGCATCGGCTGCCTGGACAAGGCCAGGAGCGCAGCGCGGCGGGGGGTGTCCAGGATGTTCTCCCAGCATTCAGCAGTCTCCACCGCGTCCCCGGGACGGTAGACGGCCAGGTGAGGGATGGCGCGCAACGCCGCGAGGTGCTCGACTGGCTGGTGGGTCGGGCCATCCTCGCCAAGGCCGATCGAATCGTGCGTCATCACGAAGACCGTGCGGATCTGCATCATGGCGGCCAAGCGGATTGCCGGACGGCAATAGTCCGAGAAGCACAGGAACGTGCCGCCATAGGGGATGAGGCCGCCGTGCAATGCGATGCCGTTCATCGCCGCCGCCATGGCGTGCTCGCGGACGCCGTAATGGACGTAGGAGCCTTGGAACTCTCCTGGCTTGATCTCGACCTGGTTCTTCGCTTTGGTGTTGTTCGAAGGCGTGAGATCGGCCGAGCCGCCCAGCATCTCGGGGATCGCGTCGAACAGGTGGTTGAGCACGGCGCCGCTCGCCTGGCGGGTGGCAAGCTCCTTTCCGCTCTCGATGAACTCGCGCCGCGCCGCGGCGATGGCCTGCTTCCAGTCTGCCGGCAGCTTGCCGTCGTTGCGGCGCTCGAACTCCTGCCGCAAGCCGTCCGGCGCCTGCTTTACCCGCTCGGCCCAATCGGCCCGGGCCTTTGCGCCCTTGGAGCCGATCGCGCGCCACTCGCTCAGAAGGGCGTCCGGGATGATGAAAGGCGGATGGTCCCAGCCGAGGATCTTGCGCGCGCCGGCGATCTCGTCCTCGCCCGGCGCGTCGCTGTGCGCCTTTTGCGTGCCGGCGTTGGTGGGGAAGCCGAAGCCGATGATCGTGCGGCAGGCGACCATGCTTGGCTGGTCCGTCACCGACCGGGCCGTGACGATCGCTTCGCGGATTGCATCGGTGTCATGGCCGTCGATCTCCAGCACGTGCCAGCCGGAGGCGCGGAACCGCTCGACCTCGTTGTCCGAGACCGCCAGGCTCGTTGCGCCGTCGATCGAAATGGAGTTGTTGTCCCAAAAGGCGATCAGCCGGCCGAGCTTGAGGTGGCCGGCGAGCGAGATGGCCTCTTGGCTGATGCCCTCCATGAGGCAGCCGTCGCCCATGAAGACGTAGGTGAAGTGCTCGACGAGCTCGCTGCCGAACTGGCCGTTCATGATGCGCTCGCCGAGCGCCATCCCGACCGCTTCGGCCACACCCTGGCCGAGCGGCCCCGTGGTCAGCTCGATGCCGTCGGCATGCTTGTACTCGGGATGGCCCGGTGTCCTGCTGCCAACCCGCCGGAAGCGCTTGATCTCCTCGATCGGCATGTCCTGGTAGCCGGTGAGGTGGAGCAGGCTGTAGAGCAGCATCGAGCCGTGGCCGTTCGACAGGATGAAGCGGTCGCGGTCGATCCAATGCGGGTCGGCCGCGTCGAACTGCATGAAGTCCTTGAACAGGACGGTGGCGATGTCCGCCATGCCCATCGGCGCCCCGGGATGCCCGCTTTTGGCCTGCTGCACGGCATCCATGGACAGGAACCGAATGCAATCGGCCATGTCGCGCAGGTGCCGGTCGCGCGGCGGCGGCACGGCCTTCGGCGCGGGCGGCATCGACGCGGCATCGGTCATGTCGTGGCCCCTTCCAGGCTGGGTGGCTTGCCGCCGCAACGGCGACAGGAACGAAGCCTTCTTCCGTCTGACCTCGCGGCGCCGCCAGCGCTGCGGAGGCTGAACCAGGCCTTGCTCTTGATCGACAACGATGGTCGCGGGCCGAAACAGGTCACGCCGGCACCTGGCTTCCGGTTACGCGCGGCGCCCCGGCTGCCGGCGCCGTGTCCTGGCCTCCCTCGCCGCTCGCCGGCTTGACGGCGCCGGCGGGCATGACCTCGGCCCCTGACTTCTCCAGCTGCCGGGTCACCGACGCGATCAGCTCGTCCCAGCTCTTGGCGAAGGACGCGACGCCCTGCTGCTCCAGGGTGTCGGCGACCTCTTCCATATCCACGCCCATCCGGCTCAGCTCCGCGAGGAGCGCGCCCGCCGCCGCGTAGCCGTCCCGGACCGCATCCCCATGGACTTGGCCGTGGTCGGCGACGGCCTGCAAGGTTGCCTCCGGCATGGTGTTAACCGTGTCCGGGGCGACGAGGTCGACGACATAGCGCGTGTCGCTGGCCGACTTGTCCTTCACCCCCGTGGAAGCCCAGAGCAGGCGTTGCGGATGGGCGCCTCGCGCTGCAAGCGCCTGCCAACGGGCCGACGCCAGCATCTGCTCGTAGATCTCGTAAGCTAGGCGCGCATTGGCAATTGCTGCCTGCCCGCGGAGCCGTGCCGCATCCTCAGCCAGACCTTGGCTGTCTCCTCGGGCCGCGATCTCGGCAAGCCGGTGGTCCACCTCGATATCGACCCGGCTGATGAAGAACGAGGCCACGCTCTCGATGCCTGCGAGGCTGCCGCCGCTGGCTTGGCGCTGCTCGAGGCCAGCCAGGAACGCCTCGAGCACGGCCCGGTAGCGCTCCAGCGAGAAGATCAGCGTGACATTCACGCTAATGCCATCGGCCAGGCTGGCGGTAATCGCCGGCAAGCCAGCCAGGGTGGCCGGGATCTTGATGAACAGATTGGGCCTGTCGACCAGCCACCATAGCCCGCGCGCTTCGGCCGCCGTTCGATCGGCATCGCCGGAGATGCGCGGATCCACCTCGATGGACACTCGCCCGTCGCGGGCGTCCGTGCGGTCGTAGACCGGGCGCAGGACGTCGCAGGCGGCCCGGACGTCCCACGCGGTCAGGAGGCGAAGCGTTTCGCCGATGGCCGTGCCGCGCAGCGCCAGGTCCCGCAGCTGGTCTTCGTAGCCGGACCCTGCGCCGATGGCCTTGGCGAAGATTGTCGGGTTGGTCGTGATGCCGACGATGTCGCCTTGCGCGACCATGCGGGCCAGGCTGCCTGTCTGGATGCGGGGCCGGCTCAGATCATCTAGCCACACGGAAACCCCGGTTGCGGCAAGGTCGTTCAAAGCTTTGGCCATGCTGACCTCCTGTTAAAATCCAGCTGCCACCCGTCAGAGGGCAGAACGGACGCCTATCCCTAAAGCCTGCGGCTGGAACGAAGTTGCGGAGGGCCGCATCACACTGTGAAGGCATATCGAACGTTTCTGGCCTTCCAAGCACGCCGTGAAAGGGAGCCATATCCGTATCACGTTGCCTGCACGCCCCGTTGCGACTGGGTGCCGTCTGCTTACGTCGCCTCGTCTCGATGGAATGGGAAGAGTCCAGCTTGCCGAACCAGGCAAGCCTGGACGGAAGAAGGCAAGGGCATCACAGGACGTCACGCGGGCATCCGTCTTTTCGATGTGCTGGCATCCGTCACCTTCGGCGTGCTCGCCATCCCAGCGAGACGGAAGGCGAGTGCGGCAACCCCGCCGCCCAGCAGCGGACCGGCGCAGCGGAAGAGCCAGACCGGAAACGTCCCCGCGACGATCATCGGCCCGAGAGCGTGCGCCAGGTTGCTGGCGCCGCCGCTGTTCCTTCCGACGATCGGTCCGTCCGCTGCCCTCGGAACCGCGCTGCCAGGTCCACCCTGGACTTCGACATGCGGCGGGCGGCAGCGTCCCCAGCCCTGCCTGTCCTCGACGTCGCATCGATGGTAAGGCGATGGCCATCATGCGCCTTCAGATGCCTGAACCCATTATCCCGCCTCGTCCGCCATCTCCGCCCCCCAAGCCGGGTCCGGACGACATGCCGCTGCCTGAGGCACGCCGCCGGTCAAGCGGCCGCCTGCACCGAAGCCGTGGCAAATGCGTGTCGATGCCGTGCTGGCTGCTGTTCGAGAAGCAGGGCGGGGCCTATCGCGATCAGATCCTCGGCACGGCGCCCTGCATGGCAATGGAGGCGCAGGTGCGAATGGGCTGACACCGCCATGTCGGCCGAAGGCAGGTTTGTCGACACGGGCACGTTCGGCATGTCCGGAAAGATCGCCGAGGTGTACGAGCATTTCGGGATCACGACCCTTGCAGCGGTGGAGGCTGCGACGCGTGGCCGTCCACGACTGAGCATTCCGCCATGGCCGCGCGTCGCAGCTGGCGTCCTGTGGACCGCGCAGCCTCATGCTGGAACAACATCGGCAGGAAGAGTGTCGGCATGGGGTGGCATGGTCGCAGCCTTGGAGTTGCTTGAAGCAGACAGCGCCGAACATGCAGTCTTCCTTTCCCTGCACGAGGCCCTTCGAACGGCGGCGGCTTGGGCCTCAGTGCTTCAGGGCAGGCGAAATACCCGGAAGCAGGAGTGGCGAACCTGCTTTGCTTCGTAGGCATCCACCGAAGCCGGCTGATCAAGGCTTCGGCTTTTCTGGAACCTCTCGCATCCAAGGCGCATGACCGATGCAGCTTTCGGTGCTGGGCAGGATGGGAGGCTCCATGCGGGTGATCGTGATCGGTGCCGGCGTGCTCGGAGCCAGTGCTGCCTTCCACGTCGCCCTGGCCGGCGCGCAGGCTGTGCTGGTGGACCAGGCGCACGATGGCCGTGCCACTGCAGCCGGAGCTGGGATCGTCTGTCCCTGGCTGTCCGAGGCAGCCGATCCGGAGTGGCATCGCATCGCCCGTGCGGGCGCGCGTTATCTTCCCACGCTGGCCGGGCGCTTGGCCGGGTTCGATGAGCACGAGCTGGGCTTCCGCCAGGTTGGGGCCCTCTCGGTTTCTCGAAGCGAGGAGGACCTGGACAGGATCGAGAGGCTGGTGCTCGTTCGGCGGGCCGGTGCGCCGGAGACGGGCGAGGTCTCGCGGCTGAGCCCGCGGCAGGCGGGCCTGCTGTTCCCGCCTCTGCATCCGGAACTCGCGGCGGTCCACGTGTCTGGCGGCATGCGGGTGGACGGACGCCTTCTGGCCGCCGCGCTGTGCCGCGCAACGGAGCGGCAAGGCGGGACGTTGATCCGGGGAACGGCGAAGTTGCTGACCGACGGAACGCGTGTGACCGGCGCATGGGTCGGCGGCGAACGCGTCGAGGCGGACGCGGTGATACTCGCTGCAGGGGCCTGGGCGCCGGACCTGCTGGCACCGTTGGGGCTGGCCCTCGCCGTCGAGCCGCAGCGGGGCCAGATTACTCACCTGCGCATGGAGGGAGTGGAGACGCGCGGCTGGCCTGTCGTGCTGCCGCCGGGAAGCCATTACCTGCTCGCCTTCGAGGGGGGCCGCGTGGTCGCCGGCGCAACGCGCGAGCGAGGGGCGGGGTTCGACTGCCGGGTGACCGCCGCTGGCCAGGCGGAGGTGCTCAATCAGGCGCTCGCGGTGGCACCGGGCCTGGGCCAGGCTACCGTGGTCGAGACGCGCATCGGCTTTCGCCCGCTCGGCCCCGACGCGAGGCCGCTGCTCGGCGCTGCGGCAGGGATGGGCGGGCTGGTGATCGGCAACGGCATGGGCCCGTCCGGCCTGACAGTCGGCCCCTTCGCAGGACGCTTGCTGGCGCAGGTTGCGTTGGGCGAGCCGCCGGACCTTCCACTGGCAGCCTACGATCCGTTCAGGCTCCGAAGCGGCACGTCCACGTTTGACGCCGACGCGATCCGGTAGTGGTGCCACGAGATCCCGGAGGCGACCATGGCTGATTTCGCAGAACAGCTTCAGGCCGGCAGCTCTCCCGTTCCGAGCTTGGATGCTGGTCCGGCTTTGGGAGCAGGGTTGCGCGCAGCATAGGCTAAGGTACAGCATCCGCCCTGCTGCTGCCGTCAGATACCAGCCTCGCGTTGCATCCGGCGCGCAGCTCGTGCGAGCAGCATGCGGTCATGGGCAACGCCGATGACCTCGACCACGCCGTCGCGCCCCGTGCGGTATACGACGATGTGCCGTGGCCGGTCGACGCGCTGGCCTTGCTCCACCCGGCTGCGCTCAAGCCGCAGCGGATACGCCCTCACGCCGGCGACCTTCCCGATCTCGTATGAGCCGCGCAGGGCAGGGGAAGCGCCGAGGGCAGTGAAGACGGCCAACATCAGCCTGTGATAACGGCCCGCAGCCTCGATGCCCCATTCGCGGGCGCTCGCGAGAAGGATGTGGTCGACTTGGTCTTCTGCCGCCCGAAGAAGGCGGTAGCTCAACCGGCGGAGGCGTCGTTGGCCAGACTGGCGCGCAAGCGGTCCATGGCGCGCTGGTGGAGGGCCTCGTTTTCTTCCAAGGTGGAAATCGTGACGTAGTGCCCAACGGCCATCTCGGCATCGGCGCGCTCGGCCATGTCGGCGATCTCGTCCTCGGCCTCGAGGTGGCCGGCGTAGAGGCGAAGCGCTTCCGCGACATATTCAGCTTCGGACGCGGCACGTCCTTCGGCGACCTGGCGATCGATGACGCTCCTCAGATCGTCCGGTAGCTGAACCTGCACGATGCCCACGGCCCCTCCAATGGGTGACAGAATACCCTAATACCTGCCCCACGCCTATCGCGTGGTCGCCAACATAGATAGCCGTTTGCCTCGGCTCGAACGTGAGTGGCCGGGCGTGCCTGCATGAGGGCGAAAGGGAACGTGGTCGTCACAATCAGGGAGACGGAGCCTGCAACCGGAGCGCTGCATCGAGTGCCGCCAAGCCAGAGCACCGGCCCAGGATCTGGCCCCAACGCCGATGTTGGCCGGACTACGCCTTTTCCTTCTCCGAGGCATCTCGACGCATGTCCTTCAGCAGGTTCGCCGACGCCTGCATCCCCTCGCGCTCTCCCGCGTCCAGCTCTAGCTCGATCACCCGCTCCACGCCGTTCTTCCCCACCACGCACGGTGTGCCGAGATATACGCCCTCAATCCCGTATTCGCCCTGCAGCAGGGCGGAGACGGCGAGGACCGCGCGCTCGTTGCGCAGCACTGCCTCGCAAATGCGCTGCACGCACAAGCCGATCGCATAGGACGTGTGCCCCTTGCGCTTCACCACCTCCGGCCCGGCGCGGCGCACCCGATCGAGGATGTCGCCGTAGTCTGGAAGCGCCCGCGCGCCGGGGTAGCGTTCGAGCTTGACCCCAGCGACCCGGGCGCCGCTCCAGACCGCGATCTCTGAGTCCCCGTGCTCCCCGACGATGTAGGCATCCACCGCGCGCGGCTCGACGCCAAGCTCCTCCGCCAGCAGCCCGCGCAAGCGCGCCGTGTCGATGAGCGTGCCCGTGCCGATCACCTGTCCTGCCGGCAACCCGGACGCCTCCTGCGCGACCTGCGCGAGGATGTCCACGGGGTTCGACGCCATGACGAGGACGCCGACAAATCCCTCGGCCTTGAGCTTGCCGGCGATGTCGCGGACAATCCCGATGTTCTTGGTCAGCAGGTCGAGCCGGGACATGTCCGGGCCGCTTGTCGCCTCGCCCGCCGTCACCACGACGACCGAGCTGCTTGCCGCCTCGGCATAGTCGCCTTGGATGACCTTGATCGGCGACTTCATCGGGACCGCGACGGCGTGCTCGAGATCCATCACCTCGCCCTCTGTCCGTTCCGGCGACCGACCGACCAGGACGAGTTCCCGGATAAAGCTGCTCTGGATCAGGGCATAGGCGCTCGCCATCCCGACACGGCCGCAGCCGATGATGCAGACGCGGTTCTCATGGGTCGCGGGCGCCGAGGTGTCCGTCGGCGCCGAGTTTTCGGTTTGGCGAGCGTTGCTCATGGTCGGAACTGCAATCCTGGTGGTCCGAACCCGGAGGTCGGAACGATTTGGGCCGGCATCACCCAACCGGAAACGCGCCAGCGTTGCCAGTCGTGCATCGCGCTTTGCCGTGCGGGCAAAAGTTGAACCCCGCTCACCTGCGAGGCGGGGCGCTATGGTTCAGGATGCCTGCCCCAGCTTGCGCAGCTTCCCGTCCTCGTCCAGCGCCACATAGGTGAACACCCCTTCTGTGACCTTCTGCGGGTCGCGGCCTGCATGGTCGCGCGTCCAGGTCTCGATCTGCACCGCAACCGACGTGTCCCCGGCCTGCGCCAGCAAGCAGTAGCAGCTGACTTCGTCGCCCACCGAAACGGGCTGGAGGAAGCGCATCGCCTCGATGCCGACCGTCGCCACCCGGCCGCCGGCACGCTGGGCGGCGAAAGTGCCGCCGGCCAGGTCCATCTGCGACAGCGTCCAGCCCCCAAAGATGGCGCCGCCGGCGTTCGTGTCGCGAGGCATGGCGATGGTGCGGAGGTGCGGCCCGCCTGGGACAGTGGGCACGTGGTCGGACATTCTTCTTCTCCATTCGGCATTACGTAAGCAAGGGGCAGCAGCTTGGTTCCGAGGGTTGGACAGCCCAGTGACTTTTTGTGAACCCCGATCAACCCCGCAGGCCCGGATCGCCTCCGTCAGCAGGGGTTTCGGACATGCGCCCTTGCGGCCTCATGATGGCATGGCTGCCGTCCTGCTTGGGCCCTTCTACGCCAGAGCGGATCATGCCCGTCGTGCGACGGGCCAAGGTCCCTGCTCAGGTCCGCTGTCGCAGGGCGGGCACCCGTGTTCTTTGCCGCCGTCTCCTTGTGACAAGTCTGCCACAGCGGGTTCGGTGAAACCGCACCAATCCATCGCAACGCTATCGGCCGGCAAACCTCTGACGTACGTCTTTGCTATAAATGGAGGAAGCGCGCGTGGCGTTCTGGAAGACGACGCTTGCTATGACAGGCGTGATTCTGCCGCTCGGTCTTGAGGCTGCGGCCCAGCCGGTAAGCGGCTTCTACGTCGGTGCCGGAGCCGGCGCGAACTGGCTTGTCGGCGCGAAGGGAGACGTGGTCGGCGAGAACCCGGCCAACCTCGTGGCCCGCGCGTTCGGCGCACCCAACCCGGCCGCCGTGCTGAACGCAGCCGTGACAGCGAGACAAGCGGCCGCGGCGACCCAGGCCTTGGCGGCACAGGCGACAGCGCAGGCCGCAGCGGCGCAGGCAGTGGCGGCCAACCCCCTTCTCGCGCCTGCAGCACGGGCAGCGGCGCAGCAGGCAGCGGCGGCAGCACAGGTTACTGCGACGCGGGCGACTGCACAGGCGGCCACGGCACAGGCCGTGGCGCAGCGGGCGCAAACGGCGTCGGATGCCGTCACCGCGAGCCAGGGACTTGGCCGCACAGCCAAAATCTCCTTCGACGTCGGCTTCGTCGGCGTGGCCAGCCTGGGATGGGGCTTCGGCAACGGCCTGCGCGCCGAGGTCGAAGGCAACTACCGGCAGAACGGCGTCGGCAAGGTGCGCTTCCTCGGCCTGCCGGCGCAAACCGGCGGCACCGCCCGCAGCTACGGCGTGATGGGCAACCTGTTCTACGACTTCGACCCGGGCTTCCTCGGCATTGGGCCCAGCATCGTGCAGCCCTACCTGGGCGTGGGTGCCGGCTATGTCTGGACGCAATACGATAAGCTGAGGGCGAGCGCGTCGGGGCTGTCGGTCACCCTGAACGACACGGATGGCCGGTTCGCCTTCCAAGGCATCGCCGGGGTCGCGGTTCCGCTGACCGGGTTCGGCGTGCGCGGCCTGAGCCTGACGGCGGAGTACCGGTTCTTGGGAACGCTGCAGCCCAGGGTCGGGGCCGACCTCAGGGTAGGCGGAAGCGATGGGCCGGTGATCCTGAGCCGCCGTTTCGACAGCGGGAACTACAACCATTCGGCGTTGCTGGGCATCCGCTATGCCTTTAACCAGCCAGTTCCGTCGCCGCCCCTGGCCGAGGCGCCCGCGCCGGCGCCGCCGGCGGCGCCATCGCGCACCTACCTCGTGTTCTTCGATTGGGACCGTGCTGATCTCACGGACCGGGCACGCCAGGTCGTCGCCGAGGCTGCGCAGGCCACGAGCCGGGTTCAAGTCACGCGCATCGAGGTGGCCGGGCACACGGACGCATCGGGCACGCCGCGATACAACCAGGGTCTCTCGGTCCGCCGCGCCCAGAACGTGGCGTCCGAGCTTGTGCGCCTGGGGGTGGCGCGCCAAGCCATCACGGTTCAGGGCTTCGGCGAGAGCCGGCCGCTCGTGCAAGCCGCCGACGGCGTGCGGGAACCGCAGAACCGGCGCGTCGAGATCCTTCTGAGATGAAAAGCGGACGGGCCACGGCACGATGTGCAGGGCTTCGTACGGTGGCGGCATGCATCGGGTCGGGCGCACCGCGCCAGCATTCCTGCGGGGGCTTGCGTCCATCCATGGCTGGATGTGCACTCAGGGGGCGGTCGACCTGGCTCATACCGGATGGCCTGGGTGTTGACCAATTCTTGCCAGTGCCATCGCAAGCGTTTTCAGGGCAGCAAGGCTGATAGGGCCGGTCGCTGCATGGGGTGTCTGACCTAAATCGCAACGGCATCCGCGGGACCAGCCTCACCAGTGGGCCTGCCCGCCCCCGGGCAGCCTTCCTTCGAAGCCGATCAAGACATGGCTGGGTCCATGATCCGTCCCATCAGGGCCCCGACCTGCGCAGCCAGCGTCTCCAGCATGAACGGCTTGCCGATTACCTGCATGCCCGGCGCAAGCTGCCTTTCCAGGGCAGAGCCGGCATAGCCAGTGATGAACAGCACCGGCAGGTCCGGCCTGCGCTCGCGCGCCGCGTCGGCCACCAGCCGCCCATTCGAGCCATTGGGCAAACCCACGTCGGTCACAAGGAGGTCGATGCGGACAGGGGCTGCGAGGAAGTCCAACGCTGTCGGCCCGTCTGCGGCCTGCAACACTTCATAGCCCATCTCCCGCAACCAGTTGGCGGCCATCTCGCGGGCGATTCCCTCGTTCCCCACCAGCAGCAGCGTCATGCCATTTCCGACACTGCCCGCTTCGGCCCCTGATCCTCGTTCAGTGTCTTCCTTGGCTTGCCTGTGCCGTGGCAGGTAGAGGCGGACAGTCGTGCCCTGCCCAGGGCTGCTGTCCAGCTGGACGAGTCCTCCCGACTGCTGCATGAAGCCGTAGAGTTGGGAAAGGCCCGAACAGGTCCCTTGGCCAGCAGGCTCGGTGTCGAAGAACGGCTCGAAAACATGCGCTCGGGTGTTTTCGTCCATGCCCATGCCAGTGTCGGTCACGGCGATTTCCACATACTCGCCGGGCCTCGCGTCGTTCTGGCAGGTGGGATCCGCCATCCCCCAGCACACAGGCCGGGTGCTGAAGCAGAGCCTGCCGCCTTCGGGCATGGCCTCGCGCGCACTGACGGCCAAGCTCAGCAGCGCTTTCTCCAGATGGTTCGGATCGCACGAAACCACCCAGAGGCCGCTGTTCGTGCGCAAATCGACCTCGATTGCAAGTCCGACCGTGCATCGGACCTGCTCGTCCAAACCCGCAACCAGCTCGTCCAAGCCGACGATCTGTGGCACCAAGGCCTGCCGCCGTGCAGAAGCGAGCAGCCGGCAGGTCAACGCCGCTGCACGCTCCACCGCCGCTCCTGCGCTTTCCACGAAGCGAACCGCCTCGTCCAGGCGCCTCTCCTCTACCCGGCGGCGCATCATCTCCAGGTTGGCACTGATGGCTTGCAGCATGTTGCTGAAGTCATGCGCGATGCTGCCCGTCAGCCGACTTGCTGCCTTGATCCTTTGTGCCTGGCGCAGCGATGCCTCGATGCGTTCGCGCTCGGCATTTCCAGAACAGAGCGCCTTGTTTGCGGCTTCGAGCTCGCTGATCCGGGTGGCAATCAAGGCCTGCATCGCGATGGCTGCCTGTCTTCTTTCTGCAAGATGCGCGCGCACTTCGTACTGGCGGCGGCGGTCTCTGATTGCGGACAGGGCATTGCTTGCCAGGGTGGTGGGCTGCACCGGCTCTTCGAGCAGCACCACGTTGCGCAGTCTCGTGATCAGGTGTTGCCGCCAGATTGCGACGGCAGGCCGTTCCTCGCCGCTTGTCAGAACCACGAGCGGCAGGTCCGACCAGGGTGGCTGCCGCGCCACCCACGTCGCCAAGTCGTCCAACCATTGCCCCGACAGCCACTCCTCGGCGAGGAAGACGGCTCCGGCTCCCACCTTGAGCCCCATGATGAGTTCGAAGAAGCTTGCGCAGACCTCGGCTTGCAGCCCTGCCTTCCTGAACACCTCGGTGCATGCCAGGCCGCCTTGGCTGGTCGATGCAAGGACGAGGACACGCACGTTATCCGCGGCGGTCATTTTCATGCTTCCCGGTTCCAAGCGCGCGTCTGGGCTGACATGTCCGGCGGGCTTCATCGGCATGCCAGCAAAGCTCTTCCAGAGCAGTTCGACGACGACAGCTCTCGAAGCAGCGGCGTTGAGCTGGATGCAGGTCGCACCCTGCGCCGCCCGAAGCCTGGGTCGTGCCTGGTGCTTGGTTTCGCAGCACACCCTGGTCATGGCTCGGACCTGGTCGGAACACCCGAGCCACGACCCTGAGCTCACGGACCGAAAGCATAGCTCTGGTTTTCGGTCTGCAGGTTCTGCTGCTCCCGCCGCTTCCGGCGTGCCGACCGGTGGCCATGCTGCGGCCTGCAAAGTATTCCCCTGCAGCACCGAGCACGCCATGCCGTACGACGCGGCCGGCCGGCCCCTCTGCAACTGCGCCCTCGATGCAGCCCGCAGCCTGCGCCGGCTCGATCGGCACGCCAGCCGCCACAGCGGCAAGGAGGGCAGCCGGGATCGGGATCATTCGCATGCTGTTGTTTTTCTGGAACGGCCGGAAAGCTACGTGAGCCGCGTCGTTTTCGACGAGCCGGCCTCTGCCACCTTGGGCGTGTTCGCCATGCCGACGAGACGGAAGGCAAGCGCGGCAACGCCGCCGCCGAGCAGCGGACCCACGCAGTAAAAGAACCAGACTGGGTAGGTCCCCGCGACGATCATCGGCCCCAGCGCGCGTGCCGGGTTGCCGGCCCCGCCGCTTACCGGACCGCCGAGTAGCACGCCGGCCGCCAGCGCGAAGCCGATGGCGACCGCGGCACTCCCCGGCGGCACCCGCTTGTCCGTGGTCGTCGAGACCACCGTGAACACCAGGATGAAGGCGATCAGCGCCTCGACAAGCAGGACCTGCATCGCGCTGGCCCCGTTCACCGGCGACGGCGCCCCGAGATGCGCGTCGACGTAGGCGCCTTGGCCGTATGCCGCCCACACAACGATGGCGCCGACCGTCGCGCCCACGAGCTGCGCCGCCCAGTATGGCGCCACGTAGGCCCATGGGAACTTGCCGGCGAGCGCCAGCCCGAAGGTGACGGCAGGGTTCACGTGCGCGCCGCTGACCTGCCCGAGCGAGCCGACGATCGGGATGAGGATCAGCCCGAAGGACAGCGCGACCGCAAGGGAGTTGTAGGCTGGCCCCGCGGTGCCCTTGCCGAGCACGGCCGCGGTGGCCACGGCGGTTCCGACCAGCACAAGGAGAAACGTGCCGATCGCTTCCGCGGAGCAGGCAAGGGGAAGGTTGCTCGACGTTGCCCCTGCGGCTCCAGGCTCGCCGTATTGGGATGGATCGATAGGCCTTGTCTCGTTCATTGCGCTCACCTGGAAATGCAGTTCGGTTATCGGCCGGCAGGCACGTGGACTGCCGAAGCGGGGCCAGCAGGGATGCTGGCCCTTTGGATTGGGCCGGATCAGCCGCGAATATTCTGAACGACCTCGCGGGCGGCACGAAGGATCGACATTGCGGCACGGATCCGGCGTCACTGCTGGCCGACGTTGCCCTTGTAGTCGAGCCAAACGCCGACACTGGAGCCGTCCTTCGTGCCGTGGCCGCGCCAAATGCCGTCGCCGTCCTTTTGGAGGTCCGCGACCGCCGCGAACCCTGCCCTCTCGATGCGTCGCCGTGCCTCTCCCCTGCTGAACGAGTTGGCCCCCCTGGCCGGTTGCGGCGTGTTGGCCGCGGTCGTAGCGATGGCCTGGTTGCGGTCGCCGACCGCGCCGGTGTTCCGGTCCGCCAAGCTCGCGGTCGGCGAAGTGCCGGCGCCGGTGTCGACGCCTGGAGCCGAGGGAGCCGAGGGAGCCGGTGCTGCTGGCGTAGCCGCGACGATGGGCGCCGAGGCTGGTGGCGCTGAAGCTGGCAGTGTCGGGACGGGTGCCGGAGATGCTGGCGTTGGAACGGGTCGGGCGGGGGTGGCCGCAGCCTGGGCCGGGCTGGCCGGCGGCACCGCTATCGCGCTGGCCGCGCCGAACGCCGCCAAGGTGCCTTGATCGAGCTGCCCAGTCTGCTGCAGCCCGTGCTTCGCTTGGTAGCGCTTCAAGGCTGCCGATGTGTTCGGTCCCCAGAGGCCGTCCACCTGGCCGACGGAGAAGCCCTGGTCGTTGAGCTTCTGCTGCATGTCCGCGACTTGGTCGTTCTTGACCCGAAGCGGGACTGTTTCCTGCGGCGTGCCATCGGGGCCTTGCTGGGCCATTGCGGGCACCGTTGCGAGCATGCCGGCAGCAACGGCCACTATCGTGAGAGCGCGAACCATGATGCCTCCTGTACTTGGTAGAATGCCGGCCAGAACCTGGTTCAAGGCCCTCCAATCCTCGGACGCTTTCATATCGGTTTGCACCTGAGGACCAAGCGCGTCGGAAGGAGCCGGCCTGTTCATGCGGGCAAGTTTGGGGGCCGGGCGGTTCGGCCTGCGGTCTCGTTGCCCGGTGGCGCGACCTCCTTGCGGACGGCCTCCTCGCCGGTTTGCAGCACGTCGTGGACCACCGCCTTGGCATTGCCGGCCAGATCGCCGCTGAGCGCCGCATCGAGGAGTTCGCCGGCGCTCTTGCCGCCTGCGAGGCCGTGAGCATCGGCGCTGGCGCGGCCCTTGTCCGCCACGGCTTGCGCCACGGTCTTGCCCCGCTCCAACCCTTCCCTGGCGAGGCTGGCGGCGGTGTCGCGCGCTTGGCCGGCGATGCCGCCCAGTGCCGCTTCCTCCTGCTCGGACACCGGCAGCAGCGCGCCCAGCAAAGCGCCCGCCGCGAGGCCGAGAGCCCCGAGCAGCACCGGGCTTTCGGCGAATGCCGCCGCCAGGTTGCCGCTTGCCTTGCCGCCTTGGGACAGCACGCCGAGAGCGGATTGCATGGCGCCCTGCGCAGCGTTCTGGGCAGACGTGCCCAAGGCTCCGGCGGCGCTCCCAGCGGCGCCCATGGCGCTCCCGACCTGGTCGCGCAGGCCCTGCGCAGTTCCCGTGACAGCCCCTTCCGCAGCGGCAAGCGCATCCCGGATACGCTCGCCAAATGACTCCGTGGTCTCCTGGGCGTGTCGGGCCAAGCCGATCGCCTGCCCGCGCACCTCGTCCAGCCGTGCCGAATAGGCGTGTTCGGCCTCGTCGGAGTGTCGGGCGACGCCCCGTTCGGCGTCGCGCACCCGCCCGATGGCGGCGCCGTAGTCCTCGCGCCCATACAGATGCGGACCCGCCGGCGGCGTCGCCTGCATGCCGAACTTCTCCCAACCGGTCGCGTCGGAGGCCTGGCCCGCAGTCCCCGCGCCCGGCTTGGAGGCCATCAGCCATACCAAGCCGATCGCCGTGATGGCGGCAGGCATCGGGTTGCCCCGCACGTTGTCCAGCAGGCTGCGGCCCAACTCGGCGCCCTCGCTGCCGCGGAAATATCCCATCAGGTCGTCGAGCACCTGGCCGGGCGAGAGCCTGTCCTGCAGCTGGCTCAGGTGGCTGCCGAGGCGCGACCGCGCCTGGTCCAGGTCTCGCTCAATGAGGGTGGGGTCGGAAGTGTTCTCGGCCATCAGATATGCTCCTTCACGACGTTGAGGTCCTTTTGCAGGCTGGACGCCATCCGATTGGGGGTGAGGGTCTTCAGCGACAGCATCGACAGGCCGGAGCGGGCAAGGATGGCGCCCACCGCCACGATCAGGACGCCGACGATCATGGACGCGGCCCAGGTCGGCAGCACCAGCGCGAGAGCGGCAGCCACGCCTTGAAGGATGACTACAAGGCCCGCAAACGCGACCAGGGCGCCGCCCAGCAGCCATATCGCGGCCATGATGACCCGGTCGAGCTTCTGATCCAGCTCGGACCGGGCCAGCCGGACCTCGCCGCGCACCAGATCCTGGATGTCGGCCGCGACGTTGCCGAGAAGTTCGCCCAGGCTGTGCGGGCTGTGCGGCCTACTGCTGCTCACGGACGATCTCCAGCGCGCCGCCGGGTTCAGTGGCGGGGATGATCCGCGTGGCGGAATGCGGCGTCGGGGCCGAAGCCGGGGTGGGCTTGGCGACGGGCGTTGGCGCGGAAACGGCAAGCCGCCCGACGCGCGCCAAGGCGAAGCCGGCCGCCATGGACGCGCCGACGAACAGCGCCGGCTGGCGGCGGGCGAGGCTGCCGAGCTCGCCGAGCAGGCCCTGCAGGTCGTTCTTCCGCAGCGTCGTCGCCATTGAGCCAAGTTCGGCGGCGCCACGCTCCACGAGATGGGCGACCCAATCCTGGTGTCCCTCCAACTGCTCGCCAGAGCGGTGCACGGCCTTGGCGACGTCCTCCAGCTTGTCAGCCAGCTCGCTCTTCTGAGCCTCGGCCGCCGAGGACGCCTTTTCCCCGATCGCGCTCGCGACGGAGCCGGCCCGGGCCTTGGCGTCATGCGCGACGTCCTTCGCCTAGTCGACCGCGTCCGCTCCGGCCTGCATGGCTTGTCCACCGACCTGGCGTGCGGCGTCGCCCACCCCCTTCAGGTCCTCCAGGGTCTCGCCGACAGCGTCCGACCTGCCTGTGTCACTCATATGCGCCTCCATGGATGGTGTAAGCCTGGCCGTCGGCACCCTGGACGGCCCAGGTGCGGCTGGGCATAGCCTCCGTGCCCGCCGCCGCCCAGAGATCCAAACGCCCCCAAGCTTAGTTTTGCGGCACGCCTTGGGTGAAGCTTGGGCTTTGCTGGGTCGTCCGCCCGCCGTAGGCCTGGCCAGGCGAGCCTGGGGCATAGCCCTGGCTCTGCGAAGCGCCTGGGCCATAGCTGCCCGGAGCCCGCACGGCACCGGAGGTATAGTCCTGATTTCCATTCTGCAGGTTCTGCTGCTCCAACCGCTTCTGGCGTGCCGAACGGTTGGCTATGCCGCGGCCGGCAAAGCAGCCCCCGGCAGCGCCGAGCACCCCGTGCCCTACCACGTGGCCGGCCAGCCCGCCTGCAATTGCGCCCTTGATGCAGCCTGCGGCCTGCGCCGGCTCGATGGGCATGCTGGTCGCCAAAACGGCAATGAGGGCGGCCGGGATAAGGATAGTTCGCATGCTGTTGTCCTTCTGAGTAGGGTTGCGTTGGTTAAGGTCACGCCTCGGGGTCTCTGCTCGAAGCACTTCGTTCTATAGTTGATCGCAAAACAACGTTGGAGCTTTGCATAGAAAATTCCGAGGTTCGGATTGTTATCGCCTTACTTGGAAACATCCTGACCACAAGTGAAACAGATCGACGAACCGCCCCAAAGCGAGTGTTCCGTCGAATGGCTGGACGTTGGCCAGCCCGCAGCGCCAAGCGGTATCTGTGGGCTGGCCGAACATCACTCTATCGCGTGACTGGCGGTATAGCGGTGGACGTTCCCGCACTGTTGGATGGAGCGGTCGCCAGAGGTTGTGTCGAGGTCGCACCGCCAACGGCGGAACCTGGCTGCTGTGTCGGCTTTTCCGTGCCTGAGGCCTTGGGCAGGCTGTTCGTCGGTTCCGGTGTCGAGTTGCTCGAGTTTCCTGCAGGAGGGCTTTGAGTGGTGGTCAGCGGATTTTGCGCAAGTGCCGGTACGGCGCCCAGGATAGCAAATGCCACGATCAGCGTTTTCATAACTGGCGTTCCTTTGTTGTTCGTTGACGTAACGGCTTGCAGAGGAGGCGTCGCTTCGCCAACCCTACCTCGGTGTCCTCCCCATCCTGCTGTGATGGGCAGATAAGTTGGACAATTGTGTCGCGCGGTTCCAGACGCGTTTCGTCCGGAAAGTAGTCAGCGGAGCTGGCTGGTTCCCCCAGCAACAGCATTGCCAGGCTGTGCGGCGGAGCGATTGAAGCAGCCGAGCTTGTAGCAGCCGAACAGGGCCGCTGCGCCGGCCCCGATCGCGAGCTTGCTGCCGGTGGACATGCCGGTGCGGGCCGGCTCATCGGCTTGCGCGGCAACGGCCCGTCCGCCTGCGCCGACCGTAACCGCGACGTGCTGCGCCTGCTGCGGCCCACCGTTGACGGGCATGTAGTCCACCGCGATCTGCCGGCCCGGCGGCATCGAGCCCACATAGGCGGCGAACGCCGCAACGCTTGCAAATACCCGCCCATCGGCCGCGATGATCTGGTCACCGATCTTGAACCCGGCCTGGGCGCCGGACGAACCTTGCCGCACCCCGTTCACCCGCAGCAGGTCGAACGTCATGCCGCCGTCGGTAATCTGCTGCGCCCGGCCGATGTCCATGCCAAGCGCGCCGCCGTTGCGGGGCAGCCCGGTCGCCTGCTCCGCGGACAGCAGCTGATAGCCCATCTGGTTTTCCGCCATGGCTGGACTGGCCAGGCATTGCAGGCTGAGGAACGTGGCCGCGACGAGCGCCGCAGCCGTGCGGTTGACCATAATATGCCCCTTAAAGTTTGCGCTGATGCGCAAGCGCAACCCAGCCCACGACTTCGCCGTGGGCTGGCCCAGCTCAGACCGACATCGTGCCCTCGTCCGGCAGGCGGCCGTTCGGCGTCAAGCCGTGCACGGCCTCTGGCAGGTGCTGGCTGAGTTGGGACAGGAAATCGTTCGGCTGCATGCCGGCTTGGCTTGCCATGCTCTGCACTTGGTCAGCGCCAAGCACGCCGTGCAACTGCTCCGGAGAGACCGCCTGGTTCGGGCCGTTGCCAACCCAGGATTGGGCGATGTGCCCCAGCCCGCCTTGCTGGAACTGCGACATCAGGCCGCCAAGCCCACCGCCCATGCCAGCCCCAACGCCTCCGGCCCCCGTGGCTCCGGGCTGCCCAGCGGATTGGCCACCGCCCAGCAAGCTTCCAAGAACACCACCCATCGGCGAGGACGCACCTGCGCCGCCGCCCATCAAGCTGCCAAGAACTGTATCGAGAAGACCCATGGTAAACTCTCCTGTTGTAGCCCGATTGCGGGCGCCGAGTTGCCGTCTAAATACCAGCCGCCACTGCTAGAGAATGGCGGCTGGGTTGGCGTCGGGTCAGCGCACGACGCGCTGCTGGGTCATCACCGTGCGGCGTTGCACCGCGGCACGGCCGCCGAGTGCGGCCGCGAGCGCTCCCAGGGCCAGCACCACGAACGCCAGGAACGAGCCTTTGGATGCGACGCCCGCGCTCGCGTCGGCCGTGTTCTTGGCGGTCTGCACCGTCTGATCTTTTGCCTTGGTGAAGCGGGCCTGGGCGTCGTCGAAGCGCTTGGCCGCCTCGTCACGGCTGATGTGCCCCTGGGCCGCGGTGATGGCGATGATCCGCTCCTTGGCCGCTGCTGCATCGGGGCCACCGGAGGCGAGCTTCGGCAAGGCGGCAACAATCTCCTTCTGCGCCTCTTGCGGGGTCATGTTGGCCGGGTCCGGGTTGGCCGGCTGCAGAAAGGCCTGCGCCTGCTGCTGCAGCAAGTCCGGGGTAACTCCAGCCGCTTCGGCCATCTTGGGCGCTACAGACGCGACGCCAGAGCCGGCCGACGACAGGCCGCTGCCGACCACTGAGAACGCGCCGCCGATCAGACCGCCGACCGCTGAAGTCAGGAGGTAGAAAGTCAGCAGCGTCGCGATCGCCCAGGTCATGATCCCGTGCAGCAGGCCGTCGAACTGGGTGGTCAAGCCGCCGAGCCAGGAAGCCACGTACCCGCCCAGCGCGAGTGCAGCGAGGCTGCTGATCAGCCACCACAGCCCGGCGCCGATGCCAAAGCTGCTGGCATCCGGCGTGCCGTTGGTGTTCGGGCTCACCAGGCCCAGGCCGACGCCCAGGCCCAGCATGCTCAGCAGCATCTGCACCGCGACGACCAGGATGACACCGGCGATGATGGCCGCCCAGGAGATGCGGGTGTGCGTGTGCTCGCCCTCATGCGTTGCGGTGGTGACGGTCTCGACGACGGTGGATCGGGGCTGGCCGGGGTTGGAAACGTTGGTGGTGCTCATGGTGTCCTCCTGGACGTAGCCCGGGATGCTCGAAGGCACCCCGGACGGTTGCGGCGAGCGCTCAGACCTTAGGGTTGACCGGAGCGGACGGGAGGGGCGTAGCCGCGGCGGTTTTGGTCGTGGTTTGCGTCGTCTGGACGGCCGGCTCCTGTTCGACATCGACCTTGGTGCTGCGCACGGTGTCGCGCACCGTCTCGACCCGGTCTGTGGCTTCCTTGCGCAGCGCGATCTCCTCGACGACGCGGGCCTCCTTGCCCACCACGACCTCCTCGCTGGTCGAGCGCATTTCGACCGACTGCTCGCGGAAGTCGGCAACAGTCACAAGCCGGCCGTCCGTCACCGGACGGCGCTCAACCCGCAGGGTCTCGCTATGCAACGTGACTTGCTCCTCGACGGGTGTCTCAACCACGTAGCTGCGCACGCGTGCCCCGCCGGTGTTCACGGCGCGCTTGCCGACTACCAGCCGCTCCTCCATGACCTTGATGGTGTCGTCGCCGGTCACCGTCGCAGCCGGGATGGCGGTGGCTTGTGAGGCCGCAGCCTTGGGCAGCGGGGCTTTCGCAACCGGAGCCAGGATCGGGGCCGCTGCCGTGGTGGTGGTCGTGGTCGTTTGCGTCGTGCCATAGCTGGCGGCGCGCTCGTCAAAGTCGATGGGATTGTGCTTTTCCAGGATCTCGATGACCCGGCTCTTGTGCTGCTCGGGCACCTTGACCGTCACCACGGTCGAGCCGCTCGCGACGCTGCGGTCATACACGGCAGAGTCGGTCGACTCGCCGCCGAATAGGCTGGCCCAGAAGCCTGGCTCGCGGGCGGGCTCCGTCGTTGTGCCGGCCGTGCTGCTTTGGGCATGGCTGCTGATTGCGTTCGACGGCACATCGGCCACCTTGAGGTCCCGGATGGCGGCGTCGGCGTGGGCGGCCGTGTCATACATGGCAACAATGGTTTCTTCGCTCATGGGCTTAGCTCCTGAATGAAAATTGTGGTCGGTTCCGACGGACTGGCGGACGTCGCCAGCCTGTTATGCTCATCGGCATCGGAGGCATCGGCTCCGAGCCCTACTTGTTGTCCACCCCAGGACCTTTGCCCTCCAGGCAGCCTCTGGTGCTGGGCGCATCGTCCAAAGCCCGTTGCATTGCACGCCCGGCTTTGCTGTTGCCGATCCGATTGACCCTGTTCACAGCCTGCCTAACCGTGGTCCTGACCTGTTCTGCCGCGGTCTTGATCCATTCGCTGTCCAGTCGGTTCCTTCCAGCCCTCGAAAGGGCACGAGACGCACCCGCGAGGACCAAGGGCTTGCAGAGACCTTGGAGGTGACCGTCATGTCGAGAGCCATGTCCTAGGCTCGATGTCAGATCGGTGCACAGATACGGCCGTACTAGTCGCACTAGTCCTTTGCTGAGGAATCAGCACTATCACCAACACGTCATGTTTAGGGCGGCTGCCCCGCTGTTCCGGTAAAGCCCCGCTCACGCGCCCAGATGATAGCGTCGCTGCGGCCATGGGCGCCGATTTTTGCGTACAGCGTCGCGAGATGGTTGCGGACGGTGTTGCGGGACAGGTTCAGAACCTTCGCGATGCCGTCCCCGTTCATGCCCTGGCACAGCAACCCCAGTACGTCCCGCTCCCGAGGGGTGAGGTCCGCCAGCTCGGTGCGGGCCGCCTCCGTACGCTCGGGATGGCGGAGGTGCGCCAGCTTCTCGATGATCGTGCGGCTGAACCAGGACGTGTCCTGCATCACTGCCTCGATCGCCTCGAACAGCTCGGCCTCGGAGCGTTTGCGCTCGGTGATATCCTGTAGGACGGACAGGATGCACCGCTCCCCCGCGATGGTGACGATCTCGGCCGAGGCGAGGCAGTCGAGAAACCATCCGGTCTTCGTCATCAGCCTGATGTCCTGGTTGCGCAGCACGCCGTTTGTCTGGAGGTCCTCTTCAAAATGCCGGCGCGCCGCTGATGCGCTCCAAAGCTTCAAGTCGTCGGCGGTGTGGCCGATCGTTTCGGCTGCCGCGTGCCCCAGGGTATCGACGAACGCCTCGTTCACGTCGAGGATGCGGAAGCCGTCGAGCAGGCTGACCATCATGGGCACGGGGGCCAAACGGAACGCGGCGGCGAACCGCGCCTCGCTTTGTTCCCGGTCCTCGACCTCCCGCGTCATCTGCCTGTTGGCGTCCGTCAAGGCGCGGGTCCGCTCGCCGACCTGCACCTCAAGTCCCTCGTAGTGGGTGCGCAGACGCTGTTGCGCTTGCCGGTTCGCGGTCACGTCCCGCACCACGCTGATCATGCGGATGGGAACCGGGTCTTTGCTCGCGGGGTGGGTGGCGAAGTCGGTGCGGCCTTTGACGGCGATCCAGCGCACCGCACCGTCGGCACGGGTAATCCGACATTCAAATGCCAAGTCGCCTGTGGTCATGGCGTCGAGGAAGGCTGTCGCGGCCGTCTGTCGTTCCTTCGCGAGCACATGGTCCAAGAAGGTCGCGAGGTTCCACTCGGGCAGCGGATCGGGGTAGCCAAAGATCTGGTCGTGCCGGGGCGAGCGGCACGCACTGCCGTTCTGCAGGTTCAAATCCCACGATCCCATCTCTGCCGCGTCGAGGGCGAGATGAAGACGTGCCTCCCCATCGCGCATGTCCCCGATCACGCGCAAGCGGTCCACTGCCGCCGCGAGCAGGTTGGCGTAGCTGCGCAGGAAAGCGACGTCGGTGCTGGTGAACGAGCGGGGTGTGCGGCTGTCGACTTGCAGGACGCCGAACGGCGGCCTTCCCTGGCCGCCGATGATGACAACATTGGCCACTGCCTGAACGCCGTTCTCGATCAGGTATGGCGGATACCTGAACCGGGTCTCCGTCGCGATGTCCGGAGAGATCATCGGCTCTCCCGTTTTCAGGGCATAACCCTCGGAGCTGTCGTCCGTTACCTCGAGGGTCACCTCACCTACCACGCCGGGCTTCCAGCCTGTACCCGCGCGCACCAACAAAGATGTCCCGTCCTCTTGTAGTTCCATGACCTTGGCGGGGTCGGTGCCTAACGCAACTCCGACCAAGCGGCAGGCCTCGGCCAGGATCTCGTCCAGATTGTCGGACCGCAGCGCAAGCTCCCCGAACTTAGCCAGGACAGTCTGCTGCCTGAGCGGCCCCGAGTGGTCGGATGTATCCACATCGTTCACAGAGACACGTTCCGCATAGGGTCTGGAATAAGGCTCGGGTCCAAGGGCCCCTCCGCTCGCGTGCCGCATCAACGCCTCGGCTTTACACATTGAGCCAACAAAAAGAGCTTTGCGGAAGAATGCCGTTGCAGGCTCAGCGACATCTAGACGGAGCGCACGACCTTGCGAACGTGGGAGACCACGTGGTGCGCTTCGTAGGGCTTGGCCAGAAAAAGCGCGTCAAGCGGCATCTCATGCGCTAGTGGCACTTTACGTCCTGACACTATGACGATGCCCATTGCCGGAAAGTCTTTGTTGGTTTGATGCGCGAGCGCCAGGCCGTCGGGCTCGCCGGGCATATGGATGTCCGTGAACAGCACATGCATACCGGGAGCCGCCTGCAAAACACGAAGCGCTTCTCGACCACTGCCCGCCTCTTCAACCAGGAACCCAGCGTTTTCAAGGATATCGACAGCTGCCATGCGGATCAGCGGCTCGTCCTCGACCACCAGCACCTTCGTCTCTGAACTGACCATGCACGCCTACCTTTTCCTGCTCCCTGACGCAGCCAGCAAGCAGACATGGCTTAATCCGGCGAACCCTTGATCAACGCAGTAACGTGTCAACTGACCCATTCGTTCAAAAAAGCTGATGACCGCCCTTCCCTCAAGGGCGCTCGCCAGGCCGCGTTCGATCAGGCGGGAGCCGAAACCCCGCTGTGCCGGAGATATGACAGGCGGTCCTCCCAACTCACGCCAGGTAATACCAAGACTCGTTAATCAGAACTCATGGGCCCAGTCGCGCAATCCGAGAGACATGATGGTCCAGGGCGCATTGACGAGCCTGTTCCAGGCGGCGCAGCAATGGTCGACCAGGTTGTCGTAGGAGGTGAACACCCGGTTCGACAGCCAGTTGTCGCGCATGAACTGCCAGACATTTTCCTGCGGGTTTAGGTCCGGGCACTTGGCCGGCAGGGGCACGATGGTGATGTTCTCCGGGACCAGGAGCTTGGCCGAGACATGCCACCCGGCCTGATCAAGCAGGAGGGCTGCATGCCGGCCCGGTTCGACTTTCTGCGAGATGGCTGCCAAGTGCAGCGCCATCGCCTCGATGTTGCACCAGGGCAGCACGAGGCCGGCAGCTTTGCCCTCCTTGGGGCAGATGGCACCAAAGATGTAGGTTGACGCCGTGCGCTGGTCCCGCGGGGCAGAAGGCCGGGTGCCGCGACGGGCCCAGCGCCGGGTGATCTTGTTCTTCTGGCCGATGCGGGCTTCATCACCGAACCAGACTTCCAGATCGGCGAGCTCAATGCCCTTTGCGCGTGCAATCGCCGTCAAACAGTCGGCGAAACCGTTTTAAAAAGCTTGATGGCTCCCTCCGCCTGGGTGTGGTGGCGCGGGCGGGCAGAAAGCTTGCGGTAGTTCATGGCGCGCAGCTCGCGGCCAAGGGTTTGCTTGGCGACAGTGACCTGGTGCTCGTCCCACAGCCACTGGCAGAGATCGATCAGCCGCCAGCGCACCACGCCATGAATCGCAGGCGTCGGCCCGTTCTCGATCATGGCTGCCACCGCCGCCCGATGCACGTCATTGAGCCTTGCAGGCCGGCCGGGCGCTTTGCGGTCTATGAGACCGTCGGGGCCGTGTGCGTTGAACCTCATCACCCAATCGCGCACGATCTGCAGCGTCACTCCGCCGATCCGAGCCGCCTCGTTGCGTGTGCCGCCGTCATAGATTGCAGCCAGGGCCAGCAGGCGCCGCACTTGCGACCTATCTTTCGCGGTCTTGGCAGCCGTCCGAACCTGCAACGCGTCGTAATCAGCCCGAAGCAGAATGGGCATCGCGAACCTCCACCGTTCACCACGTTGAATCAGGTCGCCGCCACTTTGAAAAGCCCAGGAGTCAGGCTTTCAGGAACTTGGTATAAGATGCAACTGCAAAGCCTTTGGGTCCTGGTTGGGCTCACGCTCGGCTGTCCAGCCGATCTCGACCGATCCCTCCTGTGTCGATAGCGCCCCGTATTTGGTCGCGTTCGTTGCCAGCTCGTGCACCAAAAGCGTCAGCGACATCGCGGTTTGGGCGTTCAGGCGCACCTCCGGACCATTGATCCTGAAGCGTCCGGCGGCCCCGTCATCGTGCAAATTGAGCGAGCCATCGACGACGCTGCAAAGGTCGGAGGTTATCCAGCTATCGCGCATAAGCAACGTGTGGGCCCGGTCCATCGCCGCGAGGCGCTGTTCAATGGCTCCCTGGGCCGCTTGGGGCGTCGTAGCCGTGCGGAGGCTCTGGCGCACGATGGCCTGCACCATGGCCATGGTGTTCTTCAACCGGTGCTGCAGCTCATCACTGAGAAGCCGGGCTTGCTCCTCGGCACGCTTGGTTTCGGTGATGTCGTGCGAGACTGCAAGCAGCCCTTCCGGCTGTCCGTCGGCGCCCAGAATGGGCGTTACCTGCACGTCCCGTCACCTGAAATTGCCGGCGACGGTGTCGGCCATTCCCTGGAACTGGCCTAATTCTCGGGCCAATCACATTGGGTTCAACATCGGCTGTCGGCGAAAATGGCCATAGTCGGGCGAACGCAACCCAGGGATGGCAATTCCGGGTGCTGATCCGTATGCAGCACTGCACGACGGAGCTCAAGGAGAGCACATCATGGAGGATGATCTGGACCCGCATGGAAGCGGTGCGGCGCTGTCGGCCATGGCCGGAGCGACGGTTTCGGCTGCACGGGACCTGCAGGACGTGGCACCGCCTGACGGCGCTGCCGCGTCGAAAGCGAGTGAGGCCGACCTGCGTCTGCTGGCGGACTTCATTCCGCAGCTTGCCTGGATGGCGGGTCGGGACGGCTCGATCTTCTGGTATAACCAGCGCTGGTACGACTACACCGGCACGAGCTTCGAGCAGATGCAGGGCTGGGGTTGGCGGGAGGTTTACCATCCCGACCACATCGAACGCGTGGTCAGCAGCATCCGAACGGCATTCGACACCGGCGAGCCGTGGGAAAACACCTTCCCGCTTCGCGGCCAGGACGGTCAATACCGCTGGTTCCTTTCGCGCGCTCTGCCGATCCGCGACGGCGCCGGCGAGGTGGTGCGCTGGTTCGGCACCAACACGGACGTGACCGAGCAGCGCGCCTGGGAGGAGCGGGTGCGCCGCAGCGAGGAGCGGTTCCGCACCGTGCTGGACGCCTCGACCGCGATCATCTGGAACATGGCCGCCGACGGCGGGTTCGAATGGCCGCAGCCGCGTTGGACCGCGTTCACCGGACAGGCCTTCGAGGACGCCCGCGGCTCAGGCTGGATCGAGGCGATCCATCCCGACGACCGGGAGCATACGGCCGAAGCCTGGCGCTGCGCCGTCGCGGCCCGGTCCCGCTACGAGATCGAGCACCGGGTGCGCCGTGCGGACGGGGCCTGGCGGCACATGGAGGCGCACGCGGTGCCGATCCTGGCCGAGGACGGCACGGTCCACGAGTGGATCGGCACGCATACCGACGTCACCGAGCGCAGGGACGCCGAGGCGGCGATGCAGGCCGCCCGCGACGAGGCGGAGGAGGCGAACCGGGCCAAGAGCACCTTCATCGCCAACATGAGCCACGAGCTGCGCACGCCGCTGTCGGCCATCATCGGCTACAGCGAGATGCTGCAGGAGGAGATCGAGGATGCCGGCGATCCCGGCGGTATTACCGACGACATGCGCAAGATCGAGGGCAACGCGCGCCACCTGCTCAGCCTGATCAACGACGTGCTCGACCTGTCCAAGGTCGAGAGCGGCAAGATGGAGGTCTACGCCGAAACCTTCGACGTGGCCGATATGGTCCGTGACGTCGCGACGACCGTGCAGGGGCTGGTCGAGAAGAAAGACAACACCTTGAGCCTGCGGCTGGAGGCCGACCTGGGCGCAATGCACTCGGACGTGACCAAGATCCGGCAGATGCTGCTGAACCTCCTCAGCAACGCGGCCAAGTTCACGGAAGCGGGCACGATCACCTTATCCGCTGAGCGCGGCCTGGGCCTGGGCGAAAGGGATTGGCTGGCCTTCCGCATCAGCGACGCCGGCATCGGCATGACCGAGGAGCAGTTGGCCAAGCTGTTCCAGCGCTTCCAGCAGGCCGACGCCTCGACCACCCGCAAGTTCGGCGGCACCGGACTCGGCCTGTCCATCACCAAGGCGTTCAGCACCATGCTCGGCGGCGACGTCGAGGTCGAGAGCGTTCCCGGCCAGGGCAGCACCTTCACGGTCCGGCTGCCGGCCAACGTCACGGCGCAGCAAGACGTACAGCATGACGAGCCGGAGACGGCAGCGGTGCGCGGCAGCGGCGCGGAGCAGGTCGTGCTGGTGATCGACGACGACCCGGCGCAGCGCGAACTGATGAGCCGCTTCCTGGAGCGCGAGGGCTTCAGCGCCCGCACGGCGCCCGACGGCCGCACCGGCCTCGAATTGGCCCGTGTCCTGCGGCCCAGGGCCATCCTGCTGGATGTGATGATGCCGGGCATGGACGGCTGGTCGGTGCTGAGCACGCTCAAGGCCGACCCGGAGCTGGCGAAGATCCCGGTCGTGATGGTCACGTTCGTCGGCGAGCGCGGGCTTGCGACCGCGCTGGGCGCCACGGACTACGTTCCGAAACCGGTGGAGTGGGAGCGGTTCAAGCATGTGATGGACCGTTTCCGCGACGCGGACGGCGACGTGCTGGTGGTGGACGACGATCCCGACGCCCGCCACCGGATGCGCACGATGCTGGAGCAGAACGGCTGGACGGTCGCCGAGGCCAGCAATGGGTTGGAGGCGCTCGACCAGGTCGCGCACGCCGTGCCGCGCCTGGTCCTGCTCGACCTGACGATGCCGGTCATGGACGGGTTCTCTTTCCTGGGCGCGCTGCGCGAGCGGCCGGGCTGCGCCGACGTGCCTGTCGTGGTGCTCACCGCGCGCGACCTGACCAAAGAGGACCGGCACCGCCTGCGCGAGGCCAGCCAGGTGCTGAACAAGGGCGACACCAGCCTGCGCGACCTGGCCAGGCAGTTGCGCGCGCTCGCGCCTATGCCGGATAGATAATCCAATAAATGACGACGGCGCCTCATGACGGTGCTGTCGTCCCTTCACCGACGCAACCGGTTTCCCAGCACGAAGCCGAACAGGCCGAGCAGGATGGGTCCCACGATGCTTTGGGTCGCGGCGACGAGGGCGATCAGTTCGCTTGTTGGATGCAGCTCAAGGTCGCCCGTGCCGACCGTCGTCATGTTGCCGAGGCTGTAGTGCAGCAGTTCGGCCGCGTGCCGCAGCAGCCCCGGCATCGCATCGCCCTTGTGCATCAGGCCGCCAGTCACGCCATAGAACAGCGCATAGAAGGCCAGTACGGCCAGGAACGCCCGTGCGACGCGCGGCAAGCTCTCGCCGTAGTCACACAGCCACTCCACGAAGACGTCGCTGGCCCACGACGCCGCGCAGCCGACCGCGAGCTGCCACCGCTGCTCCCGCCATGCCCTTCGTGCCCGATGCAGCGCATCCTGCTTGCCCATCCGCCGCCGCTTGCGGAAGGCCCAGCTCTCCGCCTCGATGTCGCCGAGCGAACGGAAGTTCTGCTCCAGCACGATGTAGCCTTCCCGTGCCGCGCCGAACTCGCCGGCCACCTCCTCGCCAATGGCGCCGCTGAGTTGGCCCACCTGCATCTGCGTGCGTTCCAGCCAGGCGCCGGCAAGCCGGACGTGGCGCAAGCCGCATCCCCGCAGCGAGACGAGCGGCAACCTGGCGTCGGACAGGTCGGCCTTATCGAGATATGCCCCATCGACCTGGGTGCCGCGCAGGTCCGCGCCCTTGAGCTTCGCTCCGCGCAGGTCTGCCCGCTTCAGCGTCGCGTCGGTCAGGTCGGCACCCGTCAGGTCGGCGCCGGCAAGGCACGCCTCATCGAGCCGTGCACCGCGCAGACTGGCGCGATGCGCCTCCGCCCCGTCCAGTCGCGCGCCCCAAAGATCCGCCCCATCGAGCGTCGCACCGTCCAGGATCGCATTGCGCAGGCTGGCGAAGCGCAGCCCCGCGCCGACCAGGGAGGCATCTTCCAGCATGGCGCCGTCAAAACTGGCCTCGCCGGCCTTCGCGTTGTCGAGACAGGCGCCAGCGAGGTCAGCGCCATCGAAACGTGTCTGGTCGAGGTGCGCACCCCGCAGCTTCACGGCGTGAGCCCTGGCCGTCGACAGGTCACTGCGGCCCAGGCTGGCGCCGGTAAGATCGGCTCCGCTCAGGCTGACGCCGCGCAGATTGAGCCCGGCAAGCTTGATGCCGTTATGGACCGGGTCCCACCAAAGCGCGCACTCGGCCTTGGCACGCTCCCGCAGCCCATCAGCGGCCAGGATAGCCCCATCGAGGTTCGGCATGATGGTCCCATCGCCCGCATAGGCGGCGATGGCTTCCAAAAGGCAGTCGCGCTCGATGTCCGTGTCCTTGTTCCCCGGTCGAGCCTCAAGCTGGCCCACGCTCCAAAGTTGCCGCGCGGAACTTGCAACAAAGGTAGCTGTGAATTTTTGGAGTGGAAGGACGACCCGGCTCGCCTGGCTGCGGCCCATGTGCCGGCCGACGTCGGCTTTGCCAGGATGTCATGCCTGTCCAGTCGCATGGTTGAGCGCGCCATTGCGGCCGGAGTGCCATTCGCTTGGGTTGCCGCCGATACGGTCTATGAAGTGAGCGAGTTCGAGGTGGCTCTGCAGCGTGCCGGCATCATCCTTCACACCGAGAGATGGTTTCGAGGTAGCGCACTGGGGGCAAGGTCACACGTATTCCTTTTTTCACCTGGTTCCAAGCTCTCTCGCCCGCGTGCACACAAGCAACAAGCGCCACCAGAATGCCGAGAAGGGGTAAAACCCACTCACAATATTGGCGTTGACCCGGCAAGCCGGCAATTCAGTCTGGCCTCGGAGTGACGCTATGAAAACAATGAACGATCTGTTCCTGCACTTTCTGCAGGACATCTACTACGCCGAGAAGGCGTTCGCGAAGTCCTCCAGCAAGATCATGAAAGCGGTTGGGAACGAAGATGTGCGTGAAATCCTGCGCAAGGCCAAAGAGCACGCGCACGAGCCGATCGAGGCGCTCGACCGGGTGTTCGAGGCGGTCGACAAGCGGCCCCGCGGCAAGGCGTGCGAGGCCATGAACGGCCTGCTCGCCGAATGCCAGGAGGCGATCGAGGAGGGCGAGAAAGGCCCAGTGCTTGACGCCGCGCTGATCGCCTGTCTGCAGGGGATCAAGACCTATGAGGTCACCCGTTACGGCTCGTTGCTGGCGTTCGCGCGCCAGATGGGTCTGGACGACGCAGTAAAAGAGCTGGAGACACTGCGCGACGCGGCCCGCAGCGACGACCAGGCGCTCAGCAAGATCGCAGAGAGCCAAGTCAATGTTGAGGCCTCCGACGAGCGTGGTGAGGACGACGAGGGCAAAGAGCCGGATGAGGACGAGGAGCCGGGCGAGGCCGATGAGACGGGCAAGCCGAAGACGGTCAAGAAGCCTGTGGCCAAAGGTCGGGGGTAGACGGCCAGCGGCAGGACATCAACCGGTTGTCCTGCCAGTTTTACCGGGCGGCACAGCCGTGTACTCGATCTGTGCGGGGTCCCTTAGGATAAGGACGCGGCGCACGGTGGTTGCGTGCCAGCGACCACGTCCAGAGGGCGTGCGCACGCCGCGGGCCGTCATGTCGGCGGCCAGCGCCGTCAGGGTGCGGCTGCCGGCGTCCGCCGCCTGACGCAGATAAGGCGCGACGCTGGCTGCCCACCTGCGCGCCTGGGCAGACCGCACCGCGGCCGCCGCGCGCGCCGATGCTGCATAGCCCTGTGGGTTTCTGGCGCCTCCGAGCACGACGCCGCGGGCCTTCGCCGCCGCGAGCGCCTCGGTCGTGCGTTTCGAGATCAGCTCACGCTCATGCTGGGCGAGGATGGCCATGAGGTGGATGGTCAGCCGGTTCGCATGGGGCATGTCGGCCGCAACGAACTCCACGCCCGAACTTTCTAGGTTGATCAGGAAGGCGGCGTTGCGGCTCAGGCGATCGAGCTTGGCGATGACCAGGATGCACCCAAGCACGCGGCAGGCCGCGAGGGCTGCGGCAAGCTGCGGCCGGTCATCGCGTTTCCCGGTCTCCACCTCACGGTATTCCGCAACCAGGCTGGCCGCGCCGACTGACCGCACGTGCCGCGCCACCGCCTCGCGCTGTGCATCGAGCCCAAGCCCGGAACGGCCTTGGCGGACGGTTGACATGCGGTAGTAGGCAATCAGGCGGTGAACGCCGTCGGTTGCGACAGCTGGCGATGCAAGTTTCAGCGCTGGCCCCTTCCTCGTCCAGCGCCGGCCATACCGTGCGCTGCCGCTGCCGCTGCCGCAGGACATTAAGCCCAGCCTAGGACCAAATCCTACACTGCTGTTGGCCATTTTACAAATCGCGACGAGCGTTGATAGGTCTGTCAACCAAGGGAGTTGGCTGAAATGCCAAATACGGCGAAGCGATTCACCTCCGTTCGGCCTCCTGATGGCCTTAGCTCGTCCTGTTTTCTTGGGATTTCAGAAAGACCCAAAGCATCATTACTTTGCCACGCTGTTTGCCCGCTTCCCAAGATGCAAAACTACTCTTCATCTGCCAGCTTGGCCACAGTGGCAAGCGGCAGGAACAAAGCAAATGGCCGGCCGGACAGGCCGAGGAAGCCGTGCTCGAGGTAACAATTGCCAGCCTGGTCATCCTTGGCGTCCACCAGCATCGCGACCGTGGCGGCCTCCGCCCGCAGCGCCCGGCGCAGGGCGTCCTCAAGCAGCGCAGCTCCGAGCTTCTGGCCGCGCACGCCTCGGTCTACAGCCAGGCGGCCGATCCGATAGGCAGGCAGGGACGGATAACGCTGCAGCCGGCCTACGACCTCATCAGGCAAGTCTGCGGAGACCCTGCGCGGCTGCATGTCGGCTCGCCGGCGCTTGCTGCTTTGGGTCCATCTCGGTGACGTCGATGCAATCGACGCCGCACTTGCCGAACTTGACACCGAGCTGTGTCAGCGCCTCGGGCGTTTTCGGGGCGCCACCGCGCAGCTGAACACCGGTCCCGGGTCAGCACGCTCGCTGCGGCCGTGATCGTCGCCGAGATTGGCGTCGATGTGAGCCGGTTCCCGACCGCTGCTCCACTGATCTCCTAGGCGGACCTGTGCCCCAGGCATAATGAGAGCGCGGGCAAGCGCCACTCGACCAAGCTCCGCAAAGGTGCACCCTGGCTCAAAACCTTGCTTGGACAAACCGCCTGGTGCGAAGCCCGCGTCAGGTGCACGTATTTGCGAGCCCTGCTCGGGCATCTCGAAACACGCCGTGGAATAAGCAAAGCCATTATCGCCGTTGCCGCCTCCATCCTTACCACTGTCTACTGGATGCTCTGGCGCCGCGTCGCATACGCCGACCTCGGTGCAGACCACTTCGACCGGACCGGACGGACCCGCCTCGCTGCGCGTCTCGCCCGCAAGCTCGGCCAACTATGCTTCAACGTCACCATGATCCCACGGGAAGCGGTGTAACGGTATCATCCAAGAGCAACGCCGGTCAGGCAGCTCGGCGGGTGGCGATGGCGCCAGCAGGAAGGGAGGCGGAGGCCGAGGTGGTGCCCTCTTCCCACTCGCGCAGGGCGAGGAGGCGGAGGCCCTCGCGAATGACGTCGCTGGCGTCCACGTAGCGGCCGGACGCGACGGCTTCCTCGATGTAGGCGTTGAGGCGGTCGGTGAGCTTGACGGTCCTAGTCGGCATTGGGCAGCTCCGGAAACGGGGCACCCGAACTGTATCAAGAAGCGCGGGCGATTCGACAACGGGGGCGAAACAGGAACGGGAACGAGGGGGCACGGACAGGGTGCAGATCAGGCGCACCGGCGAGCCGGACGCGGGTGCGATCACTGCTCGGCTCGTGGCAGTGTGGCGCGAGATCCATCCCGACCTGGTGCCAGCGGCGGTGCTGGCAGGATTGTCGGTGGAGGGGGGCGCCGCCGACAGCGAGCTGGGTTACGCCAGGGATGACCCAGTGGACGATGCGGGCCCCGGTAGGAGCGGCCCGGGCGCATCACCTCCACTTACCGCGGCGGGCAGGTATTCCCGATCACAACGCTTTGGTCTCGGCTTTGCGATCACCGCCCTACCGTTGCCATGACTCGGCGCAGCACCGCTAAACCAACATTTGCAGCCACGAACGCCGCGCTGGGCTGGTCGGGATCGGCCCCCTGATCCGGCATAGGCTGCAAATATCCCATCAGAGCAGGGGAGGGCGGTCCTGCGTCAGATCGCATCCTTGAGTTCCTTCGCTGCTCGGAACGCCAACTTTCGGCTGGCCTTGATCTGAATGGCCTCGCCGGTCGCGGGATTGCGCCCCATCCGCGCTGGACGATCCTTTACCTCGAGGATGCCCAGGCCGCCGATCCTCACCCGCTCGCCCGCTTTTAGATGATCGGTCAACCGGGCGAACACGTCGGCGACGAGGGCCTCCGCCTCCCGCTTCTGCAGGTCGTGCCGCTCGGCAAAGGCCGCCGCGAGGTGCTTCAGCGTCACCGTGTTCGGTGGCGCCGCTTTGACCGGCACCGCAACGGGCAACGCTGCCGCCGCCTTGGCCGGCGCATTCTTGGATGCCTTGGCCGCGGCCGGCTTGGCGGCGCTGCGGGATGGCATTGTGCGCGCGGTCTTCGGCGCTGCCTGGACCGCAGGAGATGCTTTGCCCTTTGCAGGGGCTTTCGTCGCCGTAACTTGTCTGGCCATGAATAACGCTCCGAGTCGCTGACTGGCGCTGACCGAATCACGCCCAGGCCGGTGCGACAAGCCTTCTCTTGCTCGTCGGCGTGCCGCGAGACCCAGCGGCCATGCCTGGACAGGTCAGAACGGCGGGACGCGACCTTCGCACCGTGCATTCAGGCAGGGCGACAAACTCTCTTTCTTACCCGGCATGAACCCGGCGATTGTCACGCAGCGGGTGAGGGGAACGGGCGTGTTTGCAAAGCAGTTTGACCGACTCTTCGTGGGTACCCCACCCTTACTGGCTGCGGATCATCGTATGTCAGAGCGGCCAGCGCGAGTTGGCGCCCTCGGCGCGGGCCGCGACCAGCAGCATGGCCATGCCCTGGTTCGGACCCTCCTGTGCCGCCGTCCGTTCGATCTCGGGCCAGTCGAACTGCACCGTGTCTGTGGCGCGATCCCAGTGTGCTGCGGGCCTCACCGTGGCTGGCGTGTCCAGCACGCCTGGCAAGGGTTGCTGCACATCCTCGCTCGGGCTGCCCGAATCGGCATCGAGCTGAACGGGATCATCGCTGGTAGCAGCCTCGACCGGGGACGCCATCTCCGCAGTGGGCACTTCATCCGCGACCGGGTCCGACGGCGGCTCTGCGCCTGGCTTGCGGGACTTCGGTCCCCGTTGTGCCCCAGCCTTATTCTGGAGCAAGGGCGCGACCTCGGCGGCTGCCGACGGCATTTTCTTGCGGCCTAGGCCTTTGCGGCGAGGCGCATCGATCGGCTCGGCCGTATGGGTCTCAACTTCAGCCTTGGCCGTGCCCGCACTCCCGCGTCCGGCCGCCAACGGCAACTCGGGCGACGGTGCAGCCGCCTTCTGCTTGCCGCCCCGGGGAGTGTCAAAAACCTGGGGCGCTATGCCGCGAACTGGATTGCTTGGTGGCCAAAGCGTTCGTCCAGCACTGCGGCCCTGACCTGAAGCAGGCGATGGGCGCCGCGGGGCGACCAGCGCATCTGCATGCGCTTGTTCATGCGTGTGTTGACCAGGTTGTTGACCGTGCCCTCGGCCCGTGAGGTCGAGATCGGCTTGCCGGCCCGGTGGCTCTGGCCGTAGTCGATCAGCGCGCCCTCGTTGTTCTCGATGTAGCTGCGCAGCTCCGCGCAACGCGCGGCAAGACGCTTGATCTTTGCTTCGGCGGCGGGTTCGTTCGGCACGACGACGTCCTTGGCCCAGCTCGTGATCCGGCCCAGAACCTCGCATGCTTTCTCGTGGTGACCGTTCCAAAGCAGGCTGCGCAGCCGCTCGACATCGATCTGCACGGGGTCGAGCGGGACAAGAAGCGGCGGCTCGAGGGCGCACAGGCCTCCCATGACCTGCTCGACATGATGCACGCGCATCGGACCGCCCGTGGCCGAGCGCACCAAGGCCGGCAGCGCGGGGTCGCCGTCGCTGATCGCGGTGACCGCCTCGCCCTCCCGCCAACCCTGGTCGAGCAACGCCGCACGCAGCAGGATATGCGGCTGC
>JAABUM010000598.1_pt1 | contig 61599 bp, 53 predicted proteins | sample 5559161 | NCBI WGS metagenome assembly JAABUM01 (sample SAMN10711868, study PRJNA513369) | rock metagenome | isolation source: Antarctica rocks | place: Antarctica: Victoria Land, Siegfried Peak nord
CTCCCTGCAGCGCAGGCGCTGTGTGGGGAGACAGGGCCGGTCACTCATCAACTGAGACACAGACAACGCCCCCAACGGCGCCGCTTTTTAAGCTAGAATTATGCCGATTTGACAACTGGAATCTACAACGCTTATATACACTTGGTCGCCTGCACCGCAGGCTGCACATTTGCTTTCAGGGAAGATGGGGATGCGTTGGGCATCGATATTACGATCATGGGCTTTAAAGAGCTGGAACAGGGTATTATCATTCCAATACCGATCGATGTGCAAGTCAAGAGTACGTCGCGGAGTATGATGGCCGAACAATACATCCACTATGATTTGAAGGTCAAGAATTACAATGAATTGAGAGTGGAGCAATACGGTAGCCCCAGAATCTTGATCGTCGTGGTCGTGCCCGATGACCCTGGGAGTTGGTTAGACCAGTCGGAGGAACTACTTGTGCTGAGAAACTGCGCGGCTTACTGGATGTCACTACGAGGCGCGCCGGAAACGACGAATACGAGCAGCATACGCGTTGACGTTCCACGCGCCAATCTGTTGACTACAGAATCCCTCGCAGGGCTCTTGCACGTTATCTCGGAAGGAGAACGGCTGTGACAACTCTAGCAAAAGATTATGATATCCTCCAATCAATACACCCGTCTACTGTAGCTTCTTTCTTAACGTCACTTGATTGGAGAGAGGCATTCCTAAATAGCGATAATAGATACTCTTATTGGGTTAAGAATTCTGACGAACCGACGCAAGTAGCGCTCTTGCTCCCCATGGATAATACGCAATTGGATTATCCGTTGCGCATGACCGAACTGTTACAGAGGCTAGCAACGTTGGAGCGGCGTTCAGAGTCAGAGATCGTCGACGAATGGCTAGATTCGACCAGCCAAGCGAGTGGCAGGCCGGGATCGCGGCCTGGTACGCCTTGATCCGCGGCCCGTACGTGGGGCGCTGGGGGCTCAAGACACTCGACGCCATCGCGCGCAGGTCCGCCAGCAAGCAGCGATAGCGATTTACAGATTCTCGCCGAGAAAGCCCATGGCTTTAGGTGTGTGGATGAATCGGTGTCCTTCCCCGAGCGCCACAATCATTAGTGAAACATCGGGCCGAATGCGATACAGGCCGGGGTTTCAACCTCAGTTGTCTGTCCGCTTGCATGCAGCCGGCCTGTTGCCCCATCGATGCGGAAGGTGACAACCGTGCCGCTGTCCTGATTCGCGACGAGGAGAAAGGTCCCTGTAGGGTCGATGTTGAAATCACGAGGCGCGTGGCCTTGAGTAGATTCATGCCCGACGAGGGTGAGCAACCCCGTTGCCTGGTCACTGGCAAAAATGCCGATGCTATCATGACCCCGATTGGAGCCATAGACGAACCGTCCTTCAGGGTCTACGCGGACGGCTGCCGTCCAATTTGTGCCCGTGAAATCGTCCGGTATGGTCGAAACGCTCTGTAGAGGGCGCAGTTCGCCGGTGAGGGCGTCGTACGCGCAGGTAACCAGGGTCGAATTGAGTTCATTTATCACGTAGACGTAACGGCCATCGGGGCGGAAAGCCAGATGGCGGGGACCCAATCCGGGTTGAAGGGTACAAACGGGCGCGTCGCTACGTGTTAAGGCGCCGCTCGTCGCGTCTAAGCGATAGCCCACGATCGCGTCCAACCCGAGATCCGCGACAAGCACGAAGCGATCGGCCGGGTCGGCGCCGATCCAGTGCGCGTGCGGTCCCTCCTGGCGGTCCAAGCGCGGGCCCCATCCCGCATGTTGCACGACGGCGGCCGCGGGCCCCAGTCCTCCATCCTCAAGGATCGGCAATACAGCCACGGATCCGCTATCGTAGTTGGCTACGAGAATCCACTGTCCTCCGCGATCAACGCTCACATGAGCTGGTCCGGACCCCTGCGAAAGCTCGCGCCCGCGTGGGATGGGTATGCCTGTGGCAGGATCGATGCTGAACGCGCTCACGCGCCCCTCCGCCATCTCCTCAACGCACCAGAGATAGCGACGGCCCGGATCGAGCGCGAGATAGGATGGGTTGATCACGCCTTCAAGTATATGGGCCAACGTCAGCGCGCCGGTCGCTAGGTCCAGTCGATAGACGCCGATGCCCCTCGCCTTCCCCTCGACGTGGGGCAGGGAGTGCGTGTACGTCCCAACGTACACGGTCATAACGCCAACACTGTTCGTCGTCATCGCCTCTCGCCTCTCGTCTATATGTCCACCCACCGTTGCCCGCGGGCGCTTTCAAGGATACCATCGCCAATGACGTTCTCGCGGTGCCCGTCAGCGAAGGTGGGGAAATCGGGCGGCCGCCCCGAGGCGCGGCCGCCCTCGCGGATGTAGGCGTAGATGGCGCGGTTGATGGCCGTGTGGCTGTCCGCGAAGCCCTCGTCGTGGCCGGCGGGGTAGCGGGCGTAGGGACGGGCGGCCTCATCGAGGAGCGCGGGGTCTTTGATCAGGACCTCGTTGGGCCGGTCACGATGTCCGAGCCATAGCTCGTTCGGACGCTCTCCGTCCCAGGCAAGCGAACCGAGTGAGCCGTTGACCTCGATCCTGCAGCTATTCTTGCGTCCCGCGCTAACCTGCGAGACCTGCATGCACCCGCGGGCGCGCTCACCCAAGCGCAGCAGGATATTCGCGGCGTCCTCTGTCTCCATCGGCGCTGGCGTGCGCGGCACGTCGACTATAGAGAAGGTGTCGATGGGTTGGGTCGGTTTCTGGCGGACGGGAATGAACGTCGCCAGGTCGGCCAGCACGCGCCGCAGGGGCAGGCCGGTCAGAAACTGGGCCAGGTCAAGCCAGTGCGAACCGATGTCGCCGACGGCCCGGAGCGCGCCGCCCTGCGCCGTCTCGACGCGCCAATTGTAGTCGGTGTCCAGGAGCAGCCAATCCTGCCAGTAGCCGCCGTGTACCGTATAGATGTCGCCGAGATCACCACGCCGGATCAAGGCGCGCGCCTGCTGGATTAGCGGATAGAAGCGGATGTTGAAGGTGACGGCATGGACCACCGCGCTGCGCTCCGCCAGCGCCAGTAATTCGGCCGACTCCACGCTGGTCATCCCGAGGGGCTTCTCGCAGACGACGTGCTTGCCGGCCGCGAGGGCGGCCTTCGCGGCCGGGTAGTGGTACATGTTAGGAGCCGAGATGTCCACGACGTCAACATCGGGGTCCGCGATGAGGTCGTGGTAGTCGCCGTAGGCGCGTGGCACGAACAACTCGGCGGCTTTACGCGCGGCCGACTCCTGACTACTCCCCGCCAGGGCCACGACGTCGACATAGCCGAGCCGGCGCAACGACTCGATATGCGCCGGTCCGATGAAGCCGGCGCCAATGACACCCACGCGGATAGGCGAATATGGGCCGCTGCTTGCCATGGCCATGATGGTATCTCCTCTTATCTCCCCCGTTGCCCGTCGCCTAGACGGGTTGCAGCACCGTCTTGACGCCGGCGCGCCCCTCGAACGCATCGAAAGCCGCGCGCCACTCCGTCAGTGGGTAGACGCCCGATATAAGCGGCTCGGTCCGCACCACACCCTCCGCCAGGAGCTCCAGCGCGCGATCCCAGGCCGAGGGGACCGAGGCGTTGCTCCCGGTCACGCTCAACTCCTTGTAGCAAACCTGATCGAGGTCCCAGGCGATTGGCTTGCCGAAGAGCCCGATCTGCGCGTATTGGCCGCCTCGCCGCACCAACTCAAGCAGCATCGCCGCGGCCGGTCCCGCCCCCGAGCACTCGTAGACAATATCGGCGCCCGCACCGCCCGTCAAGTCGCCGATGGCTTCTTTGTGGGCGTCACCCTCCTCGACATTGTAGACCGCGTCGGCGCCGAGTTCGCGGGCCAGGTCCAGGCGGCGGCTGTCTCGACTCGTCCCCAGCATAATCACGCGCAGTCCGGCCGCCTTGACGACCTGCAGCGTCAGGAGGCCGATAGCCCCCGGCCCCGCGATCACCGCCACGTCGCGCGGCGCCAGCCGCGGCTGCTCGATCGCCCCGTGGACGACGCAGGCCAGCGGCTCCGTCAGCGCCCCTCCCAGGAAGCTAACCCCATCGGGCAAGCGATGCACGTTGCGCTCAGGGACGACAAGAAGGGAGGTGAAGCCGCCGTCGACCGCCGAGCCGATGGAGCGGCGCTCCGGGCACAGGTTGATACGCCCCGCGCGGCAGTAGCGGCACACGCCGCACGTCGAGACATACGTCTCCGTAGTCACGCGATCGCCGACGCGCGCGCCCGCGACCCCGGCGCCGACGGCCGCGATCTCCCCGGCCACCTCGTGCCCCATGACGACGGGGGGCCACGTCCGGAACTCGTCATGATAGATGTGGATGTCCGTCCCACAGATACCGGCGGCGCGGACGGCGATCAGCACATGGCCTGGCGGCGGCGCCGGCTCGTCGACGTCCCGCACCTCCACGTTGCCCGGCCCCCGAGCCGTTTTAACGACTGCTTTCATGTAAACCCTCCCTGACAGATACTGGCCTACTTTACAGATACTGGCGGAGATAGCGCGCGGACTGGCGCAGCGCGCGCTGGCGGTCGGCCAGACTACCCTCGTAGGCGCGGTCCTCGACCTCGACGCACACCGGCCCCGTGTATCCGGCCGAGGTCAGCGCCGCGAAGAACGCGCCCCAGCGGACATCGCCGAGGCCGGGCAGCTTGGGCGTGTGGTAGGCCAGCGGGAGGGCCAGGGCGCCAACCTCGTCGAGCGCGCGCTGATCGACCCGCGCATCCTTGGCGTGGACGTGGTGGAGCCGCCCCGCGAACTCCTCGATCGGGCGCACTTCATCCATTTGCTGCCAGATGAGGTGGGAGGGGTCATAGTTGAGGCCGAAGTGCGCGTCGGGGATGTCCTCGAACATGCGCCGCCAGACGGCGGGGCTGATCGCCACGTTCTTGCCTCCCGGCCACTCGTCGGCTGTGAACAGCATCGGGCAATTCTCGATGCCGATGTTGATGTCGCGCGCGGCGGCGTAGCTGACCAGGGGCGGCCAGACCGCGCGGAAGAGCGGCCAGTTGTCCTCGATTGAGCGCGCCGGGTCGCGCCCGACAAACGTGTTGACCGTGGGGACGCCCAACAAGGCCGCTGCGTCGATGACGGCGCGCAGGTGATCGACATAGACCCGGCGCTCGTCCGGGTTAGGCGTGAGCGGGTTTGGATAATAGCCCAGCGCCGAGATGGCGACACCTGTGCGCGCGACCAAGGCGCGCACAGGCGAGGCGGCCGCCTCATCGAACGCCGCGACATCGATATGCGTGACGCCGGCGTAGCGCCGCTCGGCCCGTCCTCTGGGCCAGCACATCACCTCCACGCAGTCGAAGCCGGTCTCAGCGGCGAACTCCAAGACATCCTCTAACACAAGGTCAGGCAGGATGGCGCTGACGAAGCCTAATTGCATGATATCCTCTCACCCCTTGCCCTTGTCCACATGGGATGGGCTATGAGGGTACTAGTCACTTCCGGCTACGCGCGCGTAGATGGAGGCCAGCGCCAGCACGATCACGCCGTAGAGCATTTGCTTGATGGCCTGCGGCACACTGAGTATGGTGAGCAGCGAGTCTAGCACAGTGAGGATGAGCGCGCCCAGGATCGTTCCCGCATAGCCCCCGCTCCCTCCGAGGATCGACGTACCGCCGATGACGGCCGCCGCGACCGACGGGAGTAAATAAGGGATGGCCAGGTTCTGATCGGCGGCGTTGGTATAGCCCACTAGCAGAATCCCCGCGCCCGCGCCCAGAACCCCACAGAGGGCGTACGTAGCCAGCAGGACCTGCCAGACCCGGACGCCGGCCAACCGGCAGGCCAGTGGATTATCGCCGACGGCGTAGACCATGCGTCCGAAGCCACTGCGGCGCAGCCCTATCGTGAGCGCGAGCGCGAGCGGCGCCCACACGAACAGGTTGACCGGCACAAAACCCCACACGGTGCCCGAGCCAAGCTGATGCACCGGCTCTGGCACGGTAGGGACGCCGTTGGTGAAGCCCAGCGCGGCGAGGGCGAGGGCGCCGGTGATGACGCCGGCCATGCCCAGCGTCATGATGAGCGGCTGGACCCCGAAGACGCCGACGCCAATGCCGTTGACCACGCCGATGACCAGGCCGAGCAGCAATGCCAGGGCCACCGCGGTCCCCGTGCCCAGCCCGCCCAGGCCCGCCATGAGATAGGCGGCCGCGGTCGCCGTGCCCGCGACGGAGAGGTCGATACCTCCCGTCAGGAGCACCAGTGTCTGCCCTGCCGCGAGGACACCGAGCGGGGCCGCGTAGAGCAGCGTCGTGGAGAGTTGGGCAGGGGTGACGAAGCCGGGGCTAGCCACATTCGTTCCCGCGATGAGCGCGACCAGGATGGCGATCAGGACCAGCGCGGGGTAGTCGGCCAGCGCACGGCGCGCGCGCGCGCTGGCGCTGGTTGGCCCTGCTGTGGGTGTCGCGCTCATACACGCCTCCGCATCAAGAACAGGCCGGCGACCATGACGACCACGACGACGAGGGCGCCCTGGACCACCGTGCCGGCGTTGGGATCGACCCCGAGGAAGGTCAGGATCGTGTTGATCTGTGTGAGCACGACGGCCGCGGCGACCGGGCCGAGCATGCCGCCCCGTCCTCCGGTTAAGCTGACTCCGCCGACGACGATGGCCGCGACACTGTTGAGGGTATAGCCGGCCCCCGCCGTCCCGGAGGTCGCGTTCCCATTGAGGGTGCTCGCCGTGAGCGCGAGGCCGGCCAAGGCGGCGAAGACGCCGCCCAACGCGTACGCCGCGATACGGGTCCGTCCCACGCCGATGCCGCTCAGGTAGGCTGCCGTGCGATTGCTGCCGATGGCATAGAGAGCGAGGCCCAGGCGCGTCCGCCGCAACGGCAGCCAGGCGAGGCAGACGAGGATCAACACGATCACGCCGGCCGGCACGACCGCGGCGATCTCGCCGGTCAACAGATCGGCGAACGCCTGGGGCGCCCCGCCGCCGGGCGTTGGCATGACTTGTAGGGCCAGCCCGGACCATACGAAGCTGGTGGCCAGGGTGACGATGATGTCGGGGACGCGTGTGGCGACGATGACCGCCCCCGTGAACGCCCCGGCCAGCGCCGTTCCCACGATAAGCAGCGCCGCGACGAGCAGGGCGCCCGGCAGATCGGCGTGGACCATATACAGGGCCGAGATGACGTTGACGAGGCTCATCATGGCGCCGATAGAGAGGTCGATCCCGCCCGCGATGACCACGGCGGCCTGGGCCATGGCCGCCAGGGCCAGGGGCAGCGCGCCCCCCACGAGCGACTGCATGTCATAGCCGTTGAGGCTTGGATGGGCGATTTTCTCGACGCCAAGAAGGATCAGCAATAGGGCATAGACGCCGAGCGTCCAGGCGTTGCGCCGCGCCCAGCGCGCCCGCATGACTGGCGCGCTCGTCAGGGAGAGGGACGGCGCGCTCATAGAACGGACGCCTCCTCGCGCGTCAGACCATGGGCCGCGCGCAGCAGGGTCCCCTCGTCGGCGTCGGCCGCCGGCAGTTCACGCACGATGCGTCCCTCATAGAGGACGACCACGCGGTCGCAGGCCAGTTGAATCTCCGGCAATTCACTGGTGAAGAGCAGGATGCCCGCTCCGCCCGCGGCCAACTCGCGCAGCAGGGCGTAGATCTGGCGCTTGGTACCGACGTCAATACCACGCGTGGGATCGAACAGGAGCATGACACGGAAGCCGGACGCCAGCCAGCGCGCGATCGTTACCTTCTGCTGGTTGCCGCCGCTGAGGCGCCGCACTTGGCGCTGCGCGCGCGTGTCGATGGAGAGACGGTCGATGGCCGCCCGCACCCGTCGCGCCTCGTGACGCCCGTTGATCGGCCCCCAGCGCGCGATATGGTTGTAGAGCGGAGTGGCGATGTTCTCATGGATGGACCGCTGCGGGAGCAACCCCTGCAGGCGGTCGGCCGGGACCAGGACGACGCCAGCGCGAATGGCGTCATAGGGCGTGCGCGCGCGCAAGGGGCGGCCGTCTACCGCGATGGTCCCGCCATCGACGCGGCGCCGCCCGGCGAGGACGTCGAATAGGACGTCCTGGCCCTGCCCCTCGAGAGCGGCCACGCCGAGGACTTCGCCGGGCCGCACCGTCAGCGAAATATCAGCCAAGGCCGCGCCTGCATGGAGTCCCCGTACATCAAGGAGCGGGTAGCCCTCCCCCTCTCTCGCCCCCCCCGCCCATGGCTGACTGTCCACTCCCCACTCCGTGGGGTCCCCGCTGCGGCCGGCGGTCCAGCGCGCCTCCGGGGGAGCCTGGGGAGATGCCTCCCCCCAGACCCCCGCCAACCGTGGAATTTGGGGGTCAACGGGCTTGACTATACTCTGATAAGTCACGAGCCCCGCGCCGTGCGCGGGAAGGGAGAGAACGGGCCGCGCCTCTTGTGGCGTCATCCCCCCTACAGTGTAGGGCGCCTCCCCATGCGAAGAGAGGGTCGGGGAGGGGTGAGGGCCAGCCGCGGCCGGCCCGAGCATCAGCTCGACGATGCGCTCTTCGGCGCTCGCGGCGACGACCAGCGTCCCGACGTCCGCCCCGTCGCGCAGGACGGTCGCGCGGTCGCACAGGGCGCGCACCTCGGCCAGGCGGTGCGAGATGAACAGGACCGCGCGCCCGGACTCGCGCCAGCGGCGCATGACCAGGAAGACACGCTCGGCCAGGTCGGACGGCAGCGCTGCGGTGATTTCGTCCAGGAGCAACAAGTGTGGGTCGCGTGCAAGGGCGCGCGCGAGGTCGATCATACGCAGGCTAGGCAGCGGCAGGTCGCCGACGAGTTCGCCCAGGTCGATGTGGTCGAGGTCCATCACCCCGAGCCAGCGGCGGACCGCCGGCACATCGGTCCCCGTGAGTCGCAGGTTTTGCAGCGCGGTCAAATCGGGGACGAGCGCTGGGTCCTGGAAGACGGCGGCAAGACCGACGCGCCGCGCCGCCGCGGGCGACGCGATGCGGACGAGATGGTCGCGGACGGCGATTGTGCCCGCGTCGGGACGGATCACACCCGTCAGCATCTTGACGAGCGTGCTCTTACCGGCGCCATTGGCCCCCAGCAAGGCGTGTATCTCGCCGGGTTCGACCGTGAGATTGCCAGAGCGCAGCACGACCACCGCGCCATAACGTTTCGACACGCCGCTGACCGTTAACAAACTCATGCCTGCGTATCCGTCCTTGCCTAATTCACACGATAGACGGACCCGCGACCGTGGTCGCGGGTCCGTCTATCCTATCCTACTTGCAGGCGGCGAAAAGCTGTTCTTTGGTGTAGTGCGTGTAGGGAGCGATGTCATACTGCACGCTGTAGGTCGGCGCCTGCGACGGCAGGTAGTGCGACTGCAAGGCCATGCGATTGCTGGCGTAGTCCCAGACCTTGGGCGTCAGCGTGGTCTTCTTGGGGACCGACTGCCCTTGCAGGACGCGCAACGCAATCGACATGCCGACGCCGCCGATGTTGGCGGGGTTGGTGACGGCGGCGCCGTCCACACCCTGTCCATGCATTTGTAGCAGTTGCTTGACGAACCCGTTGTTGTCCGCGCCCACCACGGGCACGTACGCCCGGCGCGCCGTCTGGAAGGCGCTGACCGCAGTGTAGTCTATCCCCGACGTCCACACGCCATTGATGTTCTTATAGGCGTTGAGTAGGTTGAGCATATCCTGGCCGCCCTGGGCGAACTGCCAGTTGGTGTAGGGCTTGGCGAGCACTTTGATGCCCGGATATTCCTTCAGCGCCTGCTGGATACCCGTGTAGCGATCCGTATCGGCGGGGACGCCGGCCGCGCCCTGCAGCAGAACGACGTTACCCTTGCCATGTAGCCGCTTGGCCAGCCACTCCATGCCCAGGCGGCCGTAAGCGACCTGGTCGTTGGCGGCCTGATAAGGGAGCGGGGAGTTGATGAATGAGTCGACGATCACGACGACGATGCCGCGCCGCGTCGCCTCCTGAATGACGCCGTTGAGGCTCGTCGCGTCGGGCGGGTCGATGATGAGGGCGTTGACGCCGGACGAGATGAGGGTGCGGATGCCCGCGATTTGCTGCGCCGCGCTGCCGTTGATGTCGCTGACGATGACCTTCTTGACCAGCCCGTGGCTGACGTTCGCCTCGGCCTTGGCCGAGCAGATCATCTCCTCACGCCAGCCGTTGCCGACGAGATTGTTGCTGAAGCCGATGACGAAGGGACCTTTGGCCGCGGCGTGCGCCGCGACGGAGGGCCGCGGCAGGGCGACCGCGGTCGAGGCAAGGGCCGCGAGGGCCGCGAACCGGAGCGCGACGGAAGCCCGGCTACGGCGGCGTGAGGTGAAGAGGCCGAATGGCATGGTGCGCATCTCCTTCGATACTAATTGAACGTTATGATACATACGATACAGCTACATGCGGACACGGCGATAGTGCCGTCTCGTTCTGTTTTCCTCCCCTCTCCCCGTGTCGTCACGGAGACCGCTCCTATTATGTAGTTTTGGTGGCGCCGGTGGCAAGTACGCGCGCGGCATCCGCCATGTGCCGTGCCGTGAGACCATATTTCTCCAACAATGGGCCGTTGGGTCCGCTCTCGCCAAAGACGTCACGTAGCCCGATCCGGCGCAACGGCGTGGGGCAATGCTCACCGAGCGTTTCAGCGACCGCCCCGCCGAGCCCTCCGATGACCGAGTGGTCCTCGGCCGTGATGACCCGCCCCGTGCGCTCCGCCGCCCGCACGATCGCTGTGACGTCGAGGGGCTTGATGGTTGGCACATGCAGCACATGCGTGGACACCCCATCGAGGGCGAGCAACGCCGCCGCCTCCAGCGCGCGTACCGTCTGCACACCGGTCGCGATGATGCTCACGTCGGTCCCCTCACGCAACACATAGGCCCGGCCGATCTCGAACGGGCGGTCGCGCGGCGTGATGACGGGACTCGGGTCGCGGGTGAGACGCAGGTAGGCCGGGCCGTCATACTCCATAAGCGCGAACATCGCGGCGCGCGTCTCGACGGCGTCGGCCGGCGCGATGACCACCATATGCGGCATGGCGCGAAAGATGGCAATGTCGTCGACGGATTGATGCGTCTTGCCGGTCGAACCCGTCAACAGCCCGCTGTAGCCCCCCGCCAGCTTGACGTTGAGCCGGGGTTGGGCGACCACGACACGGATTTGATCCAGGGCGCGCGAGGCGATGAAGGCCGCGAATGACGAGACCCACGGCATGAAGCCGACGGTGGCAAGCCCGGCCGCGACACCGACTAAGTTCTGCTCGGCGATGCCCATCTCCAGGAACTGGTCGGGGCGCGCCTGATTGAGGATGTCGGCGCGCGTGGAATTGGCCAAGTCGCCGTCGAGCAGGAGCAGATCGGGGTATCGGTCGGCCAGTTCGACTAGTGTTTCGCCGAAAGCCACGCGCGGCGCGATCGACTCCGCCGTCATCGTCATCGTCATGCCAATCCTCCCACGTCGCCCAATTCGCCGGCCGCCTGGGCGTGCTCCTCGGCCGAGAGCGGCTTGGCGTGCCAGGCGTACTGGTGTTCCATAAATGACACGCCCTTCCCCTTCACGGTATGCGCGACGATCGCGGTCGGCCGGCCCTCCGACCCCTCGTGAGCATGGCGCAGCGTCGCGACAACCTGTGCCATGTCGTGGCCGTCGACCTCCAGCACGCGCCACCCGAAGGCCTGCCAGCGCGCCGCTATCTCGGGTTGGCGCAGCGGCCGCCCTTCACCGCCAACGGCGGGCCACGCGTATTGCGGGAGGTGGTTATGGTCGACGATAGCGACGAGATTGTCCAGTCCGTAGCGGGCAGCCACGAAGGCGGCTTCCCAGACCTGTCCTTCCTGCAACTCACCATCGCCGAGCAGCACGTATGTACGGAAGTCCAGGCCGCGGCGTTTAGCGCCGATGGCCATGCCGACGCCGGGCGAGAGGCCCTGGCCAAGCGACCCGGTGCTCATCTCCAGGCCCGGTAACGCTCGTAGATCGGGGTGACCTTGCAAGCGCGAGTCGATGTCGTCGAAGGTGGACAATTCCTCGATCGGGAAGTAGCCACGCTGGGCCAGGACGGCGTAGAGCGCGATCGACGAGTGTCCCTTCGACAGGATGAAGCGGTCACGGTGCGGCCAGTCGGGCCGCGTAGGATCGATGCGCAGGACAGCGAAGTACAGGGCGACGAGCAAGTCGGTCGCCGAGAGCGGTCCCCCCAGGTGACCGGCCTGCGCGCGGAAGATGGCGTCCACGATGAGGCGCCGCGTGATGCGCGCCCGATCGCGCAGCGCCTCATCATGGTCGATGTCCACAGCGGTCACAATCATCCCTCCATCCTCCCCCTAGGCTCCTTCGCGTATCATCGCCATATCGATGGACGCCTTATGCGGACGCTCACAGCCCATTGCCTACTGGTCTGACCTCTACCCAACCATGACGCAGTGGTAAGACCACGCAACTCTTGACGCGAGGATAACATCATCGGTCTGGGGTTGTCAAGAGGTTGACGGCGGCGGCGCGCGCGGTGTAAGATAGTCGCATCGCGGGTAGTGGTCTAACCACTTATCCCCGCTATTATGTGTGGCGCCGCGCCGCCTTGGATTGTGGCAGCGCGCGCCGCCTTATGGAGTAAAGCTACAGGTGTCATGACGGCGACAATCCCGACGCCACCCAGCCGTACGCGGCTGTCGAGCCGTGCTGGCGACGAGTTGCGCGAGCGCATCGTGCGCGGCGACTGGAAACCGGGGCAGCGCCTACCGGCGGAGCGACAGCTTAGCCATCAGTTGGGGATGAGTCGCGCCTCCCTGCGCGAAGCGATCCGCAGCCTGGAGGCGATGGGGCTCGTCGACGTCCGCCATGGGCAGGGCGTGTTCGTGCGCGACGGCGGCGGCGACGCCTCCGCGCCCTCATTCGCCACCTGGAGCGCGGAGCATCGCTATTCGATCGGTGAGTTACTGGCCTTCCGCCTGCTCGTCGAGCCGGAACTGGCCGCCCTCGCGGCCGAACTCGCCGATGCCGCCTTCGTCGACGAGCTCGTCCATACGATGGATGTGATGGAGCGGGCCGCCGCGGCGTCCGATCTCGCCGCCCTCGTCCAGGGGGACACGGCCTTTCACGAGGCCATCACGCGGCGCGCGGGCAATAAACTGTACAGCGATCTCCTCTCACACGTCGGCCAGCTCCTGATCGACAGCCGCCGTATCAGCCTCGGCGTACCGGGGCGTGGCGCACAGGTCGTCGCCGCTCACAATAGCATCGTCGCCGCGATTCGATCCGACGACGCGGACGGCGCCTGGACGGCCATGCGCACGCACCTGGAAAAGTTCGCCGCCGACATGCGTATCCACCCCATTGGCTACTAGCGACCAGGTGGAAGGAGACGACCCACGATGAGCGTCCACATGCAGAGTTACCGCATCGCGATCATCGCCGGAGACGGCGTGGGCCAGGAAGTCATCCCCGCGGGCTGGCGCGTGCTCGAGGCCCTGGCGCGCCGCGAGGGCACGTTCACCCTGGCCTGTGAAGACTTGCCCTGGGGCAGCGCCTACTATGGCCGCACGGGCCGCATGATGCCGGATGACGCGCTGGACACCTTGCGTGGGTTCGACGCCATCTATCTTGGAGCGGTCGGCTGGCCCACCGTTCCCGACCATGTGACGCTATGGGGATTGCTCCTGCCCATTCGCCAACGGTTTGACCTCTATGTGAACCTGCGCCCGGTTAAGCTGTTCCCCGGTGTGCGCGGCCCGTTGCGCGACAAAGGGCCAGCCGACATCGATATGCTGTGTATCCGCGAGAATACCGAGGGCGAGTACGCCGGAGTGGGCGGGCGCGTGCACGTCAACCTTGACCATGAAGTGGCTCTACAGACCACCATCTTCACGCGGACCGGCGTCGAGCGGGTGGCGCGCTACGCCTTTGAGCAGGCGCGCGGCCGGCGCAAGCGGCTGACCAGCATCACGAAATCCAACGCCAGCCCCCACGCCTTCGTCTTTTGGGACGAGGTGATCCGCGAGGTGGCGCGCGACTACCCCGACGTACAGGTACGCCACATGCTGGTCGACGCGGCGTGCGCCGCTTTCGTCACGCATCCGGAATGGTTCGACGTCGTCGTGGCGTCGAACCTCTTCGGCGACATACTGACCGACCTCGGCGCCGCCATCCAGGGCAGCATGGGTCTCGCGGCCAGCGCCAACCTCAACCCACGGGGGGGGTATCCGGGCCTGTTCGAACCGGTGCATGGCTCGGCGCCCGACATCGCGGGTCAGGGCATCGCCAACCCGCTGGGGGCGATCCGGGCCGGGGCGCTGATGCTGGAGCACCTCGGCCAGACAGCGGCCAGCGCGACGTTGCTCGCCGCTATGTCCACCGTGTTGGAGCGTGGGGAGGCGCGCACGCGCGACTTGGGCGGCGCGTCCACGACCGCTGAGGTCGCGGACGCGGTCATCGCCGCGCTAGCGTAGGCGTCACGACGATGGCGGCATCGTAACAGGGACCCAGCGATGCTCGCGCATCGATTGATAGGCGGCGTCGATGATGACGTTGACGGCAAGCCCGTCCTCGAACGTTTCGCGCGGCATTTCCCCACGGGCCACACACGCCACGAAGTGTTTCATCTCCTCGTGGTAGCCGTAGACGCGGGCTTCGTCGGGCAGCGGAAAAACCCACCCGCTGTCCGACTCGGCCTTCTCCAGCAGGTAACTCCCCGTCGCGCGCACGTAGGCGTTGATCGGCGTCGCGCGCGTCACATCGGTGAAAACGCTGCCCTCGGATCCAAAGACCTCGTTGCGCAGGTCGAGCGAGCCGCGCGCCGTCCAACTCAACTCGCTCTGACCGAGCGCGCCGTTCTCGAAGCGTAGCAGCACGACGGCGTTGTCCTCGGCCGTGGTCTTGTCCTTATGCACGAGGGTATCACCCCAGGCCAGGACCTCGACCGGCTTGACCTCTTTGCCGATGAAGTAGCGCGCCGCCTCGATCGTATGGCACCCCATGTCGAGCAGCGCGCCGCCGCCTGCTTCCGCGGCGTCCCAGAAGTGCGGCGCGTGTGGTCCCGCGTGCGCCTCACGTGAGCGGACCGTGAGCACCCGGCCAATCGCGCCTTCATCGATGAGGTTCTTGGCGCGGATGACGGCGGGCGAGAACACTTCTGTCTCGGCGTAGCCATGTAACACACCGGCCGCGCGCACAGCCTCAAGCATCCGCCGCGCTTCATCGGCGTTGCGGCCTAGCGGTTTGGTACACACGACGTGTTTGCCATGCGCGGCGGCGAGGCGGACCGCTTCCAGGTGCATGTTGTTGGGCAGGGCGATCAGCAGCATATCGACATCCGCGCGGCCGCAAACGGCGGCCATGTCGTCACTCACCACCGGGATGCCCCACCGATCAGCGAAAGCATTGGCCTTCGCCATGTCACGCCCGTAGACGGCGACGATCTCCTGACCGGGGACCTCAGAGAGCCCTTGCATGTAGAACGTGGCGACGAAGCCACAGCCGAGTAGGCCGATACGGACCATAAGACACAATCCTTTCTCTATCGCTCATAGCGCCGCACGCGTAGTGCGCGGCGCGGCCCTCACCCCCACCCCATGCGGGTTGGTCTCTCTCCGCTCCGCTCCGACAGCCCAACCGGCTCTCCCTGACGCGGGAGAGGGGAGCCGTCCTCCGTGTGGTGGCGTCTCCCCTCGCCCCTTGAGGGAGAGGGGATGGGGTGAGGGGGAAAACTAGGAGGTGGCGGCCCCCCGTTCGCGGCGCGACAATCGTACCGGCGGCCGCATAGCTTTGACGCGCGCCCGGTGCTCCTTGCCGGCTTTGGCGAAGTCGCCGATCGCGACGAGACCGCCCTCGAACCAATCGTCGAGCTGACGGCGCGCGATGTTGACGTGCAGCACTTCGTCGGCCCAGTCATAGTCTTGTAGGGTGGTCATAAGAGGGTGTGACGCCATGTCCCGCGCGAATTCCCACTCCTGCCGCTTGCCCGGCGGATATTTCATGTTTTTGCCCTCGACTTCCAGGCCGAGCACGGCGTACTGTTCCAGAGGCGGCGCCTCCATGGCGAAGACGCCCTCGTAGTCGCGCAGCGGTAAGGCGGCGCGATCTCCGTAGGTCGCCTCGATGCCGGCTTCGCCGAAGAGTGAGTGGCGCATCTCGTCCCAACAGTGGCGCGAGATGTCGAGGTAGAAACTCCACGGCATGTCGGGCGTTTCATAGAGCACGACGGCCAAGCCCTCGGCCACGTTGATTTCGGAGAGGCGCAGCGCCATCATGTAGTCGAGGCGCGCGGGGACCTCCTCCAGCGGCGGGGCCACGTAGTCCCACACCCGCGGTAGTGAGTTATCGCGCGTCAGCACATGTGGGATACGATACGGGCTCCGCGTGACCGTGCGCGATGAGGGCGGCGCGGATCGCTCGGCGGTCCCATCGAAGCCGCCCGCGCGACGTAGGGACGCGTGGAGCGCGCGTTCCCACTCGTCCGCGATCCGGCAATCGTCGTCGGTCGGCTGGATATCGTCGAGCGCGAGGGTCAGCAGGCGCAGGTGCTCCTCCTCATCGGCCAGCGCCTCGCGCGCGCGGCGGACACTGGGATAGTCGGCGAGCCCATTGGTCTCCTGTTCGTAGGCGCGATAGGCGTCACGCAGCGCCGGCTTGAGCAGGCGCGTCACTACGGCGAGAAAGGGGTAGACGCCGGGCAGGCGCTCCGCCTCGTCGAACAGGGCCTCCAGCGCCGCGTCGGGCGAACCCTCCAATTTGCTCTTGTTGGTGCGCATTTCGCGGACGCGCGCGCGCCAGGAGTCGGCGTGCAGGGCGTCTTCGTACTGCAGGCGCGCTAGCAGCGCCTTGACGTCGCGCGTGGGGATGGTCACGATGCGCGAGGCGAGCAAACGCATCAGGCGCGCCTCCGTGTAGGCGAAGCGGCGCTGGCGCTCGACCGCCGCCGCCACCGCGAGCCCCGGCGCGTGCGGACGCGTCAGCCCGGCGTAGCGATAGCTCCTGTCCGCGTCTATCGCGATAGTCTTATCCGCGTCGCTATCCATCATGGTGTTGGTGCGGTCCCTCCCTTATAGCCCAGAATATCCCCGCGCGTCGCCAATGCGACGATCGACGCGCCTACGTCACAACCCCATCCGTCAGATTGCCCGCGCCGGAGCCTGTTAACTGATCAACCTCGGTGAGCGGAGGCACGCGCGGATAGGCCCCCGGCCCGGTCACGGCATACGCGGCGACGTGGCATCCCAGCCTCGCGCAGTCGGGACGTGATCGCCCCGCGACGAGTCCGGCGATAAAACCGCCCACAAAACTATCGCCGGCGCCGGTACAATCCGTCGCCACGACGCTCACCGCCGCGATGCGCTCCAGGTCGTCCTGCCCGCGCACAAGGCACCCGTTCGCCCCAAGCGTCACCACCACGGCGCCGCGCGTGTGCGCCTCCAGGGCGCGTAGGATATCCGCGGGATCGAGGAACCGGGTGAGTTGCCGTCCCTCATCGCCGCTCAACAAGAAGATATCGGTCTCGGCGAGAGCAGGCGCGATGAATGGCAAGCCGCGCCCCTCATCATCCCAACAGACGTTGAGCACCGTCGTCGCGCCGTGCGCGCGGGCGCGCGCGAACAGGCGTCCAACGGAGGCGCCAGTAAATTGAGGCAGCACGAAGACTGTCCCGAGCGAAACGACGCGCCGGCCGCGCAGCCACGCATCGGGGACCGTGTCGAGGTCGAATAAGGCGTTGGCGCCATTGACGTAGAGGACGCTGCGTTCCCCATCCGGCGCCACGGCGATGACCGAGGTCCCGGTACCCGCGGAGGGATGCCGGAGCAACAGCGTGGTCCCGACCTCTTGCGCCGCCAGGGTAGCGCGCAGTTGATCGCCGACAACGTCGGCCCCGCTATAGCCGGCCAACTCGACCGCGACGCCGAGGCGGCCTAACACGGCCGCCACGTTAGCCCCATTCCCACTAAGCGCGCTATCAATGGCGTCGACACGGCGAAGACCGCCCGGCGGCGGCAGCGCGGTGACGGTGCGACAAAGCACGTCGAGTTGGAGGTTGCCGAAGCAGAGCACATCGGCCACACCACTATCCTCTTCCATGTCAGATATGTTACAACAAGTCGACTGTACAATGCACCGAAAAACGAGTGAAAGGGGAAGCGCCATGGTTCGCCTGGCCCTGCTAGGCGCCGGTTCGATGGGGCGCGTCCATGCGCGGGCGTACGCCACCATCCCCGACGTCCACGTCGTCGCCGTGGTCGACCGTGATCAAGCGACCGCCGATGCGATCGGCGCTCCGCTTGGGGCGAAGAGCTATACGGAGCTGGCCGACGCGCTCGACGACGCGCGGCCGGACGTGGTCGATTGTTGCCTGCCCACCGCGCTGCATCGCTCCGCTGTCGAGGCCGCGGCGGCGCGCGGGCGCCACGTCATCTGTGAGAAGCCGCTGGCCCTCGCGCCGGACGATGGCCGCGCCATGATCGCGGCCTGCCGCGCCGCCGGGACGCATCTGCTCGTCGGCCAGGTCGTACGCTTCTTTCCCGCGTACCGGCGACTGGCCACCGAGTTGCGCGACGGGCGTGTCGGCCGCCCGGTCCTCTGCACCCTGCTGCGCCAGGGGTTCTACCCCACGGGGCGCGAGGGATGGTACCGCGATGAGGCGCGCAGCGGCGGCATCTTCCTCGACCTGATGATCCACGATATCGATTGGGCCTTGTGGCAGTTCGGTCCCGCGGCGCGCGTCTACGCGCGGCTGGTTCATTCAGAGGGGGTAGACGGCACGACCCCGTACGTCCAGGGCATGGCGACGGTACGTCATCGCTCAGGCTTCATCAGTGGCATCACGGGAGCCTGGGGCTATCCCGGACCCTTCACGACCGCCGTCGAGATCGCGGGGGACGGCGGCTTGTTGCGCTACCATAGCGATGAGTCCCGACCAGTGCGGTTGCTCGCTATGGCGCAGGACGCGCACGCCCACGCCACCGCGGCCGGCGTGCCCCTGCCTGACCTCGACGCGGAGGACGATCCCTATCGGACCGAGTTAGCGCACTTCATCGACGTCATACAGGGGCGCGCCGAGCCGCTCGTACGACCGGAAGAGTCTTTGGCGGCGCTGGAGGTCGCGGTCGCCGCGCGCGTGGCCGCGGCGACGAACAGCGTACGGACGTTTCAGGGAGAGGAGCAAGCATGAACGCGCCCCTGCGGATCGCGCTGTTGAGCGCCGCGCACGTCCACGCCCCCTCATACGCGCGGGCGCTGACATACCTACCCGATGCGCGTCTGGCCGTCGTATGGGATGACGACGCGGCGCGCGGTGCGGAACTAGCCCGGCGGCATGATGTGCGCTTCGAGGGCGACCTGGCGGCGCTCCTCGCGCGACCCGACCTCGACGCGGTCATCATCACCGCCGAAAACGTCCGTCATAGACCGTTGTGCGAGGCGGCTTGCGCGGCCGGCAAACATGTGCTGTGCGAGAAGCCGCTGGCCACCGACGCCGCATCGGCCGTGGCCATGATCGGCGCGGCCGGCGCGGCCGGCGTCGTCCTGGCCACGGCCTTCCCGATGCGCCATAACGCGCCGGTCCGCGCGGTCAAAGAGGCTATCGCCCGCGGCGACCTGGGGACAATCCGGGCCGTACGCGCCACCAACCATGGGACGCTCCCGCCCGGCTGGTTCCTCGACCCGGCGCTCTCCGGTGGCGGGGCCGTGATGGACCATACTGTGCATGTGATTGATATACTGCGCTGGTATTTGGAGGACGAGCCGGTCGAGGTGTACGCGGAGATCAGCCATGGCCTGCACGGCGCGCCGGTCGAGGACGCCGCCCTGTTGACCATTACCTTCGCGTCGGGTGTCGTCGCGACGCTCGATCCAAGCTGGTCGCGCCCGCCCTCCTTCCCGACATGGGGCGACGTCACGATGGAAATCGTGGGTAACCAAGGCGTCCTGCAGCTTGACGCGTTCGCCCAGAAGCTCGTCTATAACGGTCGCAGGGACGCGCGCACAGAGTGGATCGACTGGGGCGTCGACGCCGATATAGAGCTTCTGCGCGACTTTGTTCGCGCGGTCAGAACTGGCGGCCGGCCCGCCGCCGACGGGCGCGACGGCGAACGCGCCCTCGCCGTCACTTTAGCGGCGTATGCCTCGGCGCGCAACGGCCAGCCCGTGGCGATTGCCCCTAACGGCTACCCGAGAATAGGCCAAGAGCCGGCGATGGACCACCTACGCGATCGCGACGCTACTGTATAACTATCTACAGGCCCATGGCGCGACGCACGCTGACCAGTGACGCGGTGGCGCATTATGACGCTGGTGTAACGATTGCCTCGGGCTTCGGAACCAGGTATCGTAGGTTCGAATCCTATCCCGAGCGCCACAATCATTCGTCCGGGTATCAGATCAGGCGCCTGCGGACGGCTGTCGGAAGAGCCGCCGCTGGCGCCGCGGACGCCACTGCGTTCGCACCCACGCCGCGACCGCGTCCGCCGCCATGGGTCTCGTCATATAGTACCCTTGCGCGGTGTCGCAGCCGAACGCGCGCAGCGACGACCATGCCGCGGCGTCTTCCACGCCCTCGGCGACGACCTCCAGGCCGAGAGCGTGGCCGAGGGCTACAGCCGCCTGCACGATGGCACGGTCGGTGGCGTCATGGCCCAACGCCTGTACGAGGCCGCGGTCGATCTTGAGCTCATGGATCGGGAGTTTCTTGAGCTGAGCGAGCGACGAATAGCCCGTCCCGTAGTCATCCACGGAGATATGGACACCCCGCGCGGCCAGCGCGTGGAGCGCTCCGACGGCGCGCGCCTGGTCGGTCAGCACCGCTGTCTCGGTGACCTCAACGCCAAACTGTCGCGTGGGAACGCCGTGCCGCGTCAGGGCGGCGTCGACCACCTCCGGCAACGCCGGGTCATGTAGCAACGCCGCCGCCACGTTGATGTCCACGCGCAGGTCCAGCCCGTCCGCCTGCCACGCGGCGCATTGGGCCAGCGCCGTGTCAAGCACCCAGCGCGAGATTTCCGCGATCAGGCCATTCTCTTCGGCGATAGGGATGAACACGCTTGGCTCGACCGCCCCATGTATGGGTGACGTCCACCGCAATAGCGCCTCAACCGCGCGCGTCTTGGCGTCGGCCAGTCCAAGCTTGGGTTGGTAATGCAACGTCAGCTCTCCCGCTCGCACGGCATCCTGTAAAGCCGCGACCAGTGATAGATGCGCCGCCTGGGCCATATCAGTGCCATCCACGTACACAACAGGGCCGCGCTGGCCGCGTTTGGCCGTATACATAGCGGCGTCGGCGTGGCGCAGGATCGTTTCCGCGTCCGTCCCATGCGCGGGGTACAACGCGATCCCCACCGACGTTGCCGGACGCAGCGGCGGCACAGGCTCCCCTTCCAGGACGATCGGCGTGTCGAGCGCATCGGTTAGAGAGCGGGCCACCAGGCGCGCGCCCTCCTCGTCGGTCCCCGCCAGGATCGCCGCGAACTCATCGCCGCCCAGTCGAGCCAGCGTATCGGACGTGCGCAGGCGCTCGCGGAAGCGTGCGGCCACGGCGTGTAGGAGGCGGTCGCCAATGTCGTGACCGAACGAATCATTGACGTCCTTGAAGCCGTTGAGATCCATCATCAAGATCGCCGCGACGGACTGCTCGCGCCGCGCCGCGCGCAGGGCCTGAGTCAACCGATCCGCGAACAGCGCGCGGTTGGGAAGACCGGTCAGCGGATCGTGGAGCGCCTGTCGCTCCAGCCGGCGCTCGCCGTCGATATATGGCGTGACATCCACAACGCTCACGGCGGTCAGATCGCCCGGCACGAAGGCAGCCGTTAGCTCGAGCCAACGACGCGCGCGCCCCGCGGGCATGTACCCCACCGTCAACGGACGCGGCATATTGTGCTCTAACCAGGGCCACAACGTCGGCGGGACCGCCAGGCCCTCACGCGTGACCGCGGCCGCCAGGATCAGCGCAAGCGCACGCCCGTCCACCTCACCGGGAGGAAACCCTACGAGCGCCGCCGCGGCCGGATTGGCCGCACGCACGATACCCCGATCGTCGAGGGCGATGATACCGCACGGATAAGCGTCGATCACAGTGTGCGGGAGCGTCGATCCGCGCAGAGCGCCGGCATCATCGCTCGTCGCCGCTTTGGCCGTATCCATCACCCTCCCACCAACTCCATACGCGCCACGCTGAGTACCTGCCCCATCTACAGTGGTCGTGGTATCAAGTATAGCGGAGCGCGCACTCGCTGTTATCGACAGGTCAGTATTCACACCAGCGCTATTCAGTGCAGACAAAACTCATTGCCCTCGGGGTCGCGCATGACGACGAAGTGCTCGCCGTCCTCATCAAACGCGCGCACGCGCGTGGCCCTGAGCTCCACAACGCGAATCACGGCGCTATGATAGAACACGCGTTCGAGTAAGTCAAGCCGTTATCAGCCGCCCAAAGCTGACGCGCTAGCGTGGCAAGACGGTATGCTTCAGGTAACGACGCGGCATAACCCTGGACACATTTTCCGAAAGAGGCAGAGAGGCACGATGAGCGAGTGGGAACAGCCCGACGAACACGCACTGGTCAGTATAACCCGCGATCTGCTCAGGGCGCTTGGCGAGGACCCATCGCGCGAGGGTTTGGTGGACACGCCGCGTCGCGTGGCCCGCTCGTTGGTCGACCTCACCGCCGGCTACCGGCAGACGCTCGCGGATGCCGTCGGCGACGCCCTCTACGCCGAGGACTACGACGAGTTGGTCCTCGTGCGCGACATCCCCTTCTACTCGCTGTGCGAGCATCACCTGCTGCCCTTCTTCGGCACGGCGCATGTGGCCTATCTGCCCGACGGCTGTGTGATTGGCCTGAGTAAGCTGCCGCGCATCGTCGATATGTACGCGCGCCGCCTACAAGTGCAGGAGCGCCTGACGCGTGAAGTCGCCGCGGCGGTGGAGACGGCGCTGCGGCCACGCGGCGTCGGCGTGGTGATCGAGGCCGAGCACCTGTGCATGTCCATGCGCGGCGTACAGAAGCCGGGCAGCCGCACCGTCACCAGTACCCTGCTGGGCGAAATGGGCCGCGACCCGGCGCGCCGCGCCGAGTTCCTCTCCCTCGCGCGTCAACGCGACTGACGGCCTATTGGCTGTTCCCATTCCTGACGCACCCCATACGCTAGGAGAAGAGACGGCCAATAGGATAGGTAAAGCCTGGGACCACGTCCTCGCCGTCGAGCATGTCTTCGGCGCCCAGCGGGGTCGGCGCCTCGTCGCCGGGACGCCACACGTCCACGCGCTTGTAGCGCGGCCAGATGACCCACACGAGGCGCGTGCCGAAGGAGAGATATGTTTTAGCCTTCACCCCCATACCGGGCGCGTATTGGTTCTCCGACGCCACTTCGACGGCGAGATCGGGGGCAAGTTGCGGCGCTCTCTTGTAATAGTCGGGCGATGTCGAGAGCGGCAAGCGGTCCGCGCGCACAAAAGCAACGTCGGGGGCTAGCTCCGTGGTGAGCGGGTGGGCGGGGTCGAGGCGGTAGCCGCCCTGCTCGCCGGTCAAGACGCCTAAGTTGTTATCTTCGATGTAGGCGCCTAGTCGTATAGCGAGACGCATACTAATACTCGATGCCCCAAAGCTGCTTAACGGCATGCGGACAAGGACCCCCTGCACCAATTCATAGCCATAGCCATCGTCTGGGATGGCATGCAACTCGTCCGTCGTCATCGGCGCCATGTTGGGCACGATCTCGGCCCACGGCGCCAGCGGGTCCGGTGGGTGTGCGCGTTGTGCGGCCATATGTATCATATCCTTAGCTACCAGCCGCGGTCCTCGCCGTTTGACGTGCGGCCATGCGCTGCGAGGTGCGCGTCGATGATGTGGCGGGCGATGGAGAGCGGCGCCGGCAGCATGGGCAGCGCGTCGAAGGTGAACCACTTGGCGTCCTCCAGTTCGCTCTTGTCGACGACGACATCGCCGCCGGCATAGCGCGCGGTAAAGCCGACCATCAGCTGGTGCGGGAAGGGCCATGGCTGGCTGCCGGTATAGGCGATATCCGTCACGGCAACGCCTGTTTCCTCCTGGATCTCGCGCTCGACGCACTGCTCCAACGTCTCGCCCGGCTCGACGAAGCCGGCGACGAGGCTGTAGCGGCCGGCCGGCCAACTCGGCTGGCGCGTCAACAGCATGCGCTCGCCGTCGTAGATCAGCGTGATCGTGCATGGGCTCACGCGCGGGTACTGCGTGAAGCCGCACTCAGGGCATACAGCAGCCCACTCGCCTTCTTTGCGTATTGTAGCGTGGCCCGTGCGCCCGCAGAAGCGCGTGGTCGCGGCCCAGTAGAGTAATTGGGACGAGAGCGCAGCGACCGTCCATACGTCCTCCGAGGTCATGCCGTAAAGGCGGCGCAGATCGTACGCCGCGTAGCCTGCGGGCGCCTCGTCCGCGACGAGTTGGGCGGCCACGCAGGGCACGCCATCGAGCGCGCCGACGTAGAGTGGATCGGCAACCTCAAAACCAAGCGCTCCCCGTGAGGCAAGCGGCGGCGTCTGCATGCCCTCGGCCACCAGCACACGCGGGCCGGCAAACACAAACCAGCGCGCCTCGCCCCTCGGCAGCGGCTCTCCGCCGCGCGCCCGTACAAACCCTTCGCCCACCACCATATCCCTCCTACGCCTAATCAGTTCCCCTCCCCGCAGTATAGCCCGCTATAGCCGCGGTTTTTCGTGCTGGCGTCGCGTGTTCACTGGGAGCGCCGGCTTCCAGTAGAGACAACGCGTGCCGCAGTGACCAGCGCGAAAAAGTGGCGCATCCCCCCCGGCCGTCGCAGGGGCCGTCCGAGCCTCCCAAGCCTCGTGAACTGAGACAGCGAGTTCAACCTGGCCATTATGACCGGTCACGCCTTCCAGGTACTCGTCGGCGACGACGAACTGCGCGCCTCGCTCACCCCGATCCGCCAAGCGCTCACCGACGGTGGTCACTTCGCGTTCGAGACCCGCAATCCGCTCGCACGAGCGTGGGAGAGCTGAAATCCGCGGAACGCGATGGACGTCGTTGGCCCGTCGGGCCGGCCGGTCCGCATCTCGTACGAAGTAGAATCAGTCGAGTGTACATCACTCAATTGCGTGTAACTATTGCGTGGGCACGACCCCAAAGCTGAATTGCGCGGGCTCGACGGGCGAGGCGGTGAGGGACCCTCCGCACGCGTCGATGCCGCCTTGTCCAGTCCAGACGATCGTGGACCCATACGCGTTCGGCGGGGTGATCCGCACGAAGGAGGCCGTGGGGCAGGATTGGCCCCCCGTCGGGATACGGGCCCAGGTCAGGGCAAAGTAGGCGTCGGCCCCTGGGGCGAGATAGACGAGCCGCCGCGGCGGGGTATTGTCACCGCCCCACCGGAGGTAGGTGGGCAGCCCCCGATAGGCGGCGTTGAGCAGCTGCGCGCCGGGATAGCCGTAGAGCGTGCAGGTTTGTCCCCCGTGGTTGTGAACAAGGAAGATGAGGCTAGCGTGCCCCGCGGCGCCCTCACTGTAGTCGGGCGCGATGGCGAGCTGGGCGGTCTGGCAGCGGGCCACGGCGGCGGGACGGGATGGCGCCGCGGCGTACGCGGCGCCATGCGGGCTCGCCACGAGCGCGGCCAGCGCGCCAAGGCCGATCAATATTTGTCGCTTTGTCACAATGAACTCCTTGCTACCTTAATTCGTCAGGCGGCGCGACGATCGCCGCATGGTCGTACCGGCGGTTGACGAAACGGCCCCCTCTACACGATAGCGCACTGTGATGTTCAGATCAGGGCAAAAGTGCGGAGTGTTTGATCGTTATCCTAATCTCCCCCTTGACCATATGAGCCCAGCAGGGATACCATAATGTTAGGTCTACGTAACCATAGAATAAGTGTTATAGGTCGATGTCGTAACACAGCGCTAGGCCGGACCACTGCGACGATGGAGTGGCGCGACATAGCTATCAGCCGTCAGCGATCAGCAGTCAGCTTCGCGTCGGTGATCGACGCGTCTGGTTATAGTAGAGCGGGTTCACGGCAACGATTAACTGATCGCTGACGGCTGACAGCTGACGGCTGACAGCTCTTAGGCAGTGGAGGCACAACGATGCAGACAGTGATAGACAAGCGGACGCCGGGACTTCCCGACGACCGCTCGGCCATGCTTGATCTCTACCGGCAGATGGTCCTCATCCGGCGGTTCGAGGAGAAGGCCGAGGAGATGTACACACGGGCCAAGATCGGCGGCTATTGCCACCTCAATATCGGTGAGGAGGCGACGGTTGTCGGCGCGATCACGGCCCTACAGCCCGAAGACTACCTGTTCGCCAGCTACCGCGACCACGGTATCGCGCTGGCGCGCGGGACCGAAGCCGGGTCGGTGATGGCCGAGTTGTTCGGCCGCGAGGGCGGCGTGGCCCACGGCCGCGGCGGCTCGATGCACCTGCTCGACGTGCCGCGCCGCTTTATGGGCGGCTACGGCATCGTCACCGGCCAGCTCCCGTTGGCGGTCGGCGCGGCCCTGGCGATCGACTATTTCGACCGTAAGGAGGCCGTCCTGTGCCTGCTCGGCGACGGCGCGGTCAACCTCGGCGCGTTCCACGAATCGCTCAACATGGCCGCGATCTGGCATTTGCCCGTCGTCTTCCTCGTCACCAACAACCAGTACGGCATGGGCACCTCGGTCGAGCAGTCCTCGGCCGAACCCGAAGTCTACAAGCGCGCGGCCGCCTATCGTATGCCGGGCGAGCGCGTCGACGGCATGGACGTGCTGGCCGTGCGTGAGGCTACGGCGCGCCTGATGCGGCTGGCCCGCGACGAGCGACAGCCCGGCCTACTTGAGACCATGACGTACCGCTTCCGCGGCCACTCCGTCGCCGACGCTGGCAAGCTCTACCGCACACAGGAAGAGATCGCCTCGTGGCGCGAGCGCGACCCGATCATCTTATTCCAACGCGTACTTGAGGATCGCGGGTTGATGACCGACGAGGACGCCCAGCGCGTCGACGCCGAGGTCGAGGCCGAAGTGCAGCAAGCCGTAAACTTCGCCGACGCCAGCCCCGACCCGGATGTCGCGGCCCTCTACGATAACATCTACGGCCCGTCGGCCATGGACCAGTTCGACCGCATGGCGCCCGGCGGCCCCTTTGACAGCGCGCTACCGACCGCAACATATAGTGACTAGTGGCGAGTGGCGAGTGGCGAGTGACTAGCCGGTGATTTTCTCGCCACTAGTCACTCGCCACTCGCCACTGGAGAAAAGCATGCCCGTTATAACCTATCGCGAGGCGCTACAGTCGGCCCTACGCGAAGAGATGCAGCGCGACGAGACGGTGTTCGTCATGGGTGAGGAGATCGGGGTCTTCGAGGGCTCCTATAAGATCACGCGTGGGTTGATCCAGGAGTTCGGCCCTAAGCGCGTGCGCGAGACGCCGATCTCCGAGGAGGGCTTCGTCGGCGCCGGGATCGGCGCCGCGATGCTCGGCCTTCGCCCCGTCGTGGAGATCATGACGATCAACTTCATCCTCGTCGCCATCGACCAAATCATCAACAATGCAGCCAAGATCCGCTACATGTTCGGCGGCGAGGCCACGGTGCCGCTGGTGGTGCGCACCCCCGGCGGGGCCGGCGCGCAGCTCACGGCGCAGCACTCGCAGAGCTTAGAAGTGTTCTTCGCGCACATACCCGGCCTCAAGGTGCTGGCTCCCGCGACGCCGTACGACGCCAAGGGCCTGCTCAAGGCCGCCATCCGCGACGAGGACCCTGTTCTATTCATCGAAACGCTGACGATCTATAACACCAAGGGCGAGGTGCCCGAAGGCGACTACGAGATCCCGATCGGCCGCGCCGATATCAAGCGCGAGGGGACCGATATCAGCCTGATCAGCCACTCTATGATGACCCTGCGCTGCCTGGAGGCGGCCGAGCGGCTAGCTCAGGAGGGTATTAGCGCCGAGGTCGTCGACCTGCGCAGCCTGCGGCCCCTCGACATGGAAACAGTCGCGGCGTCGGTCAACAAGACGGGCCGCGCGGTCTGTGTCGAGGAGGGCTGGCCCACCTACGGCATCACCGCCGAACTGACGGCGCGCATCCAGAAGGCGTGCTTCGACGCGCTCGACGCGCCGGTCGAGCGCGTCGGCGGCGGTGAAGTGCCCATGCCCTACGCCAAGCCGCTCGAGCGTGCGGTCATCCCCAACAGCGACAAGATTTATGAGGCGGCGAAGAGCGTATTGCGCCAGAGCGGACGATAGAGAGTAACGAGTGGTGAGTGGCGAGTGACGAGAACTAGTCATTCGCCACTCGCCACTCGTCACTGGAGGAAACATGCCGGAAGAGATTGTCATGCCGCGCCTGAGCGACACCATGGAAGAGGGTACGATCTCGCAGTGGCTCAAGCGCGAGGGCGACACGATCAAGCGGGGCGACGCCATCCTGGAGGTCCAGACCGACAAGGCCAATATGGAACTGGAAGCCTATAGCGACGGTGTGATTCAGCAGATCATCCATCCCGACGGGGCGACGGTGCCCATCGGCACGGTCGTTGGCATGCTGGCCAAGGCGGGCGAAGCGGTCGCGCCGGCGCCAGCCCAAGCAGCGCCCGCTTCAGCGGCCCAAAACGGCGCGACAGGCGGCAGCGCGGCGCCTGGCGCGGTCGCCGACGCGATCGTGGAGACGGAAAGCTCGGATGAGGTACCCGTCGCGGTCCCCGGCGCTCTCATGCCGGCCGCGTCCGCGCAGGCGCCAGCGCCTACCGGCGGCGGGAACGGCGCGACGGCGGCGTCCGGTGGGCGCGTCAAGGCGTCACCATTGGCGCGCAACATAGCCCGTGAGCACGATATCGACCTACAGGCGCTCGGCGGACACGGCAGCGGTCCCGGCGGGCGAATCGTCAAACTCGACGTCGAGCGCTATCTCGTGGCGCGTGCGAACGATACGGCCACCACCACGACGCCACAGCCACCGGCGGCCGCCGCGACCGCGACTCCGGCGCCCGCACCCGCTATCACGACGCCCATGCCGCTCATGGAGGGCGACGAGGTACAGCCCGCGAATCGCGTCCAGCAGATCATGGCGCGGCGGTTGCTGGAGAGCAAGACGACCATTCCGCACTTCTACGTCACGACCGAGGTCGATATGGCCGCCGCCGCCGACCTGCGCGCGCGCCTCGTGGAGACGTTCGGCCCCGAAGGCAAGGTGTCGTACAACGATCTCATCGTACGCGCCTGCGCCCTCACCCTGCGCGCCATGCCCGATGTCAATAGTTCATGGCGCGACGGCCAGTTCGTGCGGCACGGCCACGTCAACGTGGGCGTTGCCGTAAGCCTGCCCGATGGGTTGGTGGTGCCGGTGATCAAGGACGCCGACCGCAAGGGATTGCGCGAGATCGCCGTCGAGGCGCGGGCGCTGGCGGAGAAGGCGCGCGCCGGCAAGCTGGCCCCGCGCGACATGGAGGGCGGCACATTCAGCACCAGCAACCTGGGCGCGTACGACGTCGAGCAGTTCCAGGCCATCGTCAACCCGCCGGAGAGCGCGATCCTGGCCATCGGCTCGATCCTGGAGAAGCCGGTCGTCCTGGACGGCCAGGTCGTCGTACGGCCACGCATGACGTTGAGCCTCTCCGTCGACCACCGTGTCATCCCCGGCGTCCCCGCCGCCCAGTTCCTGCAGGGCGTCAAGCGGTTGCTGCAAGAGCCGCTGCGGCTGGGGTTCTAGTCTACTCATTCCCGATAACACCATCCAGTAGACCGAGCGTATACGCTCGGTCTACTGGATGGTGTTCCACAGTTGAGCAGGAGCTACGCGAGACAAGTGGCCGACGTTACTGGTCGCTACCACAACATCGTGACCGGCGTCAATCAGCAGTTGAGCCTGGGCCGCGAGGATCACATCCCCATCTAGGCGCTTGTCCTAGGCGCTTGTCCTAGCGACATCGACAAAAAGTTGACTAGGCGGCGAGACCCACGTGCGCGAACAGGGTCTGCATGTCCTGGCGGACCGTTTCGTTGTGCTCATCGATGGCGGTCCAGGTCTTCGGCTTCCGGCCCATCTTTGGCTGGGCTGTGCCGGCCAGAAGCGGCTTGATGACCTGGTCGCGCAGGATCACCAGCGCGGCGATCGTGCGCAGCCCGTCCGGCGGCGCCTGCTAGCGCCGCGCGGCCCCCCCCGTACTGATCAGCCCCTTGGCCCGCCGCTTCTTGAGGTCGTAGGCGGCGTGCCGCGGCTGGTAGACCGCTCCGGTTGACCCGCGCAGTGTTTGCACCTGCGCGGCGACCTGGCCCAGGGTGAATCCGTTAGGGGCTGGCGCGCATCATCCCCGCTGCGGCCGCCCAGGATCCCGAGCTACGCCCCTCGTTCGATCAGGTGGAGGACGCCATCGACCGCTGGATCGACCAGGCCAAACTCGCCGCGTAAACGTGACTCATTCACACCATATGTGCCCCCGTTAGGAGTCCATGTATACATAACGGGTACCTCTCTTACGCTACCAACACATACACTGATCCAGCTTTAGCGCAATGTGTCCCAGTGCAGGGGCAGGGTCGCGGCGAGGTGGCGGTCGGCGGTGGCCCAGTTGTGCGCGCCGTCGGGGATGACCGCCGGGATGGTGTGCGTGACCTCTTTCATGGTGAGCAGGTCGCGCAGGTACGCGCCGCGGTCGTAGTTGGAGCCCATCGGCTCAAGTTCCGCGCGCCCATACTGGATCAGCCAACGGACGCTCTGAGCCCGCTCCTGTGTGCTATTAATGATCAGGTTGGCTCCGTTGTTGGCAGCGGCGTACGCCTGGTCGCGCGGCAGGCCGAAGACCGGGTCGAGGAAGCGCGCGGCGAAGACCTTATCGTCCTTGACGCGCGCGCCGTCCGCGCTGGCGTAGAGGAAGGTGCCGTCGTAGGCGCCGGCCGTGGCAAAGAGGTCGGGGTACTTGGCCGCGAGTTTGACCGACATGAAGCCGCCGAGCGAGAAGCCGTCCAGCCCCCTGTGCGTGCGGTCGGGCATGGCGCCATAGAGCGCGTCGATCAGCGGGATAACCTCGCGGATCATGTAGGTCGCGAAGCGCCCACTGCCCACGCCGGCGGCCTTGGGGGCGAGTCGCGGCGCCAGGAAGTCGGTAGCCATGCCGTGCACGCGCCCATCATCTGAGGTGAGCCCAGGGAAGACGAGGATCATGGAGCCAATCGCGCCACTTGCCAGGAGTGCGCGGTAGACGTCTACCGCCGTGCCCCGCCGCGACCCGTCCTCGGTCGGGTTGACCCACTCTCGTTCGTGGCCGCGCAGCAGATATAGCACGGGATAACGGCCGTCCCGCGCGTCGTAGGCGGGCGGCAGGGCCACGTAGAGGCTCTTGCGTACGCCAAGCGCCGTGCTCCACAACATGACGCGCTGCACACGCGGGTCAATGCCCGGCGGCGGCGCCCCGATTTTGGGACGCAACGCCGTGAGCAATGTCGCAGCGTTGCGTGTAGACCCGTCGGTCAATGTCTAAACCAGGAAGCGGCCGGCCGCCATGATCTGGTGATCGTCGGCCCAGACATCGCAATCGCGCGTGATGGCGTCGATGTGCGAACCGCAGGTCCAGCGCGCGCCGGTCTGGCTGCCGTAGGGGTTACCGAAGGCGATGTGTACGCCGGGAACCTTCTCGTCCTGCAGCAAGTTGCCGATCATGCGCGTCACGGCGATGTTGGTGCCGAGGGCGAACTCACCGACGCGGTCGCCGTTGCGCTCTTCGTGGCAGTAGTCCATGAAATCGCGCAATAACTCTTTGTTGTCGCTGTGGGCGTCGCGCAGGCGCCCGTCCTCGATTTCGAGCGTCAGGGGTTGCGCGGAGAGGTCGCCGTACTTGGGGCACAGGTAGTCGCCAACGGTCCCATCGACGACGAACACGCCGTCGACGCGCGCGGGGGTGGTGAAGACTTCGCCGGCCGGCAGGTTGGACCAATACTCACGGTTGATCAATCCGCTCGTCTTGACCCACTGCAGGGACTGCTCGAATCGCCCCGTGATATCCGTCCCGGCGGCACTGCGCACAGTGACGGCGCCGGCCGGCCGCAAATAGGCGAGCACGCGGTCACTGAGCGCGTCCACCTCGTGGTAGTCGGCGCGCATACCCTGGCGCATGATCTCGTCATCGATCCAGACCATGTGCGCGTAGCGGATACCCTGGCGTTCGACGAGGTCAATCAGGTCGCGCCGGCTGCCGATCTCGTTCTGCTGAGGTTGAAAACAACCAATGGTGACGGTACTGTCGGCGACGTGCTGGAGCACCTCGAAGGGCATGCGCGGCATAGGCCGGCGCACCATGTTCTCAAGAATAATGACGTGCGGCACGGCGCCCACATCGTACAGTTCACGCAGCAGACTCGCCGCGACCGAGCTAGTGTGCCGATCGGTAATGAGCGTCGTTACCTCACCCGGCTGTACGTCGAGGCAGGTGCGGATAGCGTTACGCGCGCCATCCGTGTAGTCCGGGTTAGGCGGTAACTCAGACAGGACCGCCGCGTCGTCATTATTTTTTAACATATACATATCGTTTATGATACTGAGACATTATGAAAGGGTACGATAGCCTATTAGTCCCAGAACTCCTCTGTTGTCGTGTGGTAGGCCGCAGGTTATCAGCAGTCGGACGCTCGGAAGGCGTACGGTCGGTAGTATGTCCCGATAGTATCGCATAGAACGCGAGATCTATGATGCAAGCACTGTGCCACGTTGTCACCGTCGTCACCTTGCTTCGCTGGTCGATCGACGCCCACGCGTCTGATACCCGCTGCTCCCAGTTCACCGGATTGATGCTGACGTCGTCTGTCCAACCGGCGTCCATCGTCCCTCCTATCCGTTAGCGGCATATGTCACCTCTAAGATTAGAACTCGCCGTCGGTACGTGTGCTCGACGCCTTGACGCCGTATGAGTTGTACACCTCCTGCAAGCTGTGACTGATGAAGCTGGGCGACTCCACGCGCTGCAACAGCAGTTGCACATTGGCCTCCATCGTGGCGTTGAGGTTGGGCACGGGCGCGGCGTCGAGGTAGACGCCGGGTGTGGCCGTGGTTAGCATTTCCAGGTAATCGCGCTGGAACGACGCCACCGGATGCAGCGTTGCCACGCTCACGCGTGACGCCGGCAGTAGGCCATACGCGGCGAGGGCGCGCGCTGTGGTGTCCGTGGTCATGGCGTTGATGAAGGTGAGCGCCGCCGCGGGCTGGCGCGCCGCGGTGGGAATGGCCCAGCCCGCGTAGCCGCTCTGTGGGACCACGCCCGGCCGCCCCGCCGTGGCGCTGGGGAACGGGAAGACGCCGACATCAAGCTTGCTCTCGCGCGTGAGGGTCAGGATCTGCGGGTCTTCCGTGCTGGAGACGAGTTGCATGGCCGTTCGGCCCTCGAAGAACGCATCCACGCTATCCTGCGCGTCCAGGCCGCCGAAGTCGCGCGTGAAGTAGTTACGCTCCGACCACGATTGCAGGGTCGAGGCCGCTGTGTGGAACGCGCTGCCCCCAAATGAGAAGTGAGGGTCGAGGCGCAGCGCGGGTGTGAGCGCGGCCGGTCCTGTCAAAGCGTTGACCATAGTCAGGTACCAGTCGTCGCCGACCCAACCGTCGGCGTTGCCCAGTCCAAGCGGTGTGAAGCCCGTCCGCTGAATGCGGCCCAGCAGCGTCTCCATTTGCGCCAGCGTGCGCGGCACGCTCAGGCGCAAGCGCTGGAACAGGGCTTTGTTATAGAGGACGCCGACGGCGGCCAGCGCGTAGGGCGCGGCGTAGATATGGCCGCTGCCGCGTGTGCCGTGCGTCAACAAACTGTTGTAGTCGGCGAGGAGGCCGGGGCGTAGGCGCGCCGCCCAATGGTTCTGGCGCGCCGCGCTGGTGAGGTCGCGCAGCTTGCCCGCGCGCACGTAGGCCGGTAGGCCGGGGCCACGCGGCGTAGTGTAGACGACATCCGATGGCGTCCCTCCAGCCAACGCCAACTGCATCTTCTGGTTAAGGTCGTCCAGGCCAAAGGTCTGCAGCGCCACATGGATGGAGGGGTGTGACGCGCCGAAGCCCTTGGCAAGGGCCTGCGCGAGCGCTCCTTCATCCGGGTCGTCGGTGGCGTACCAGACGCGCAGTTGTGTCGCCGTCGCGGACGCGTGCTGGGATCGCAGCGCGGGCGCCCAGGCCGCCGCGCCCACGACGATCAACGCGGCCAACGCGAGCGCCCCCGCGCGGCGAGCGGCTACATGTAGGCGACATAATCGCATGATGAGATAGTCCTTTCCTGCTTGTTCGTGCCCCGATGGACGGGTCGCCCACAAGAGGCGCCCCGCCGCCTGACCTATCTACGCGGTAACTCGACTATCAACTTCCGACTTCCGACTATCGACCATCGACTTCCGCCTTAATCCGGGTCGGCGCCCGTACGCACGCCGCCACGGTCATGGATCACGGGGTAGGGCGTTGTTATACCCTTTATAGCATGCCATAGGATACGATTAAGCCGGTCGGCCGGCGCGCGATCCTCGCGGCTGAAGTCCATCTGGGCCGACTCCAGCGCCCCGTACGTCGCCGCTGTATTGACGGTCGTGGCGGGGAGGCTTGCGGGGACCGCCGCGTACGGCGTAGTGTCTGGCGTGCGGTTGAAGTCGCGCCACATTGGGATAGCCTCGGCGTCGAACTGCGAGAGCGGCTGTAGGCCCAGGATCAGTTCCATCGTGCGCAGCATCGCCGCCGTGTCGTAGAGCGAGTGATCAACGAAGGGTGTGGCGTGGTACGTATACGGCGAAATCACCAGGGCCTCGGTGCGGTGCGCGTCGACGTGGTCGGGTCCGTTCTGCGCGTCGTCCTCGACCACGAAAATGGCCGTGCTCCCCCACACCGCGCTGTGGCTGACCGTGTCGACGATTTGCCCAACCGCCGCGTCGTTCTCGGCGGCGTAAGCCTGGGGGGTTGGGGCGCCGGCGCGCGTCCCCATCGTGTGGTCGTTGGCCAGGCGCAGGAACTCGAGGCCGGGCAGGTTATCCTGCCCATTGGCCGTGTACGCGTTGAACTCATGCTGCCACTCGGCCACCCGATCCGCTTCGCGGTAGCTCAGGTCGTAGTTGCGGTATTTGGCGTCGACGTGCCCGGCCAGGTTCGGCGTGTTGGGTGACACCTGCTCGGGCAGGAAGCAGAGCTCTTGCCCCTGGGGCGGCGTGATGTAGAACGCGGGCGCCCCAGACTTAAAGACCGGCCCGTAGGTATGTGTGGCGACCGGACCATCGCACGCGGTACCAACGGTCTGCGTGATAAACGTTTGCGTGTTGAAAGGCAGGAACAGGCCGTAGTCGCGGTAGCTGACGCCGGCGGCGGCGGCGGCGTCCCACAGGTAGCCGCCCGGCGAGAGGTTGATCGCGCTGCCGCTCTCATAGTCGTAGTTGCGATTGCGCCCTTTGCCGGCTGAGTAGTCCTGCGGCCAGGTCTTCTCGTTGTAGTCGCTGGCGTTGGCCGAGAGCGACCAGTTGTGGCCGTCGGCGCTGACCTCAGCGTCGGCGTAGAAGTTGTCGAACAGGCCGTAGTGGTCGGCCAGGGCGTGGATGTTGGGCGTGACGGCGCGCGGGAACAGCGCAAGCGACGGGTCGCTGTCGCCGATCGCCTCGTCGCCGAAGACCTGATCGTAGGTGCGGTTCTCTTTCAGGAGGTAGATGATGTGCTTGATCGGCGTGGCCCCACCGGGCGAGATCGGGATGGGGTTGCCGGGGGTGCGCACGTTGGGCAGGAACGAGAACGGCCGTTCGTGGTTATTGATGGCGACGCGGAACGTGTCGATGCGCAGGCGGCCGGGGCTGGGCACGGGGATGATGGAGAGCGTGCCCGCGATCATGCTGGCCGTGAACTTGTCGAAGGTGCAGTTGCAGTAGCCGACGCTGCCGTTGAGGCCGCTGACGACGCCCGGAGGGGCGAGTCGCGCCGGGTCCGGGTAGGCCGATAGAGGAGTGCCGGTGAGGTTCTGCGGGTTGCCGTTGGGACCGGTCCCGTGTCCCTTGGCGTTGGTCACGAACAGGGTCCCGTTGTCGGCGCTGACCGCGACCGCGGTAGGGTACCATGCCGTGGGGATGCGCCCGATCTTGCGCTCGGGGCCGCCGTGGCCGTTGAGGGCGAACACGCTCACCTCATCCGTGCCCGCATCGGCTACATAGAGATACTGCCCGTTCGGGCTCACGGCCAGTCCCTGTGGGCTGCTGCTGAGTGGGGCCTTGTAGTACGGCGCCACCGAGAGGGTGCGCGCGACCGTATCGGTCGCCGTGTCGATCACGGCGATGGCGTCGCTGTTGGAGAGCGACACGAACAGCAGGCCGTCGGGCGAGAGCGCCATGGCCGAGGGGTGGCTGGTCGCCGCGGCCACCGTGTTGGCGACGCCGACCGGGATCGTCTTCACGACCGCGCGCGCGCCGGCGTCGATGACCGAGACCGAGTTGCCGCCCCAGTTGGAGACGTAGACCTTCTTGCCGTCGGGCGTGGCCAGCGTCGTGTAGGGCAATTGGCCGACCGTCACCGTCGTGGCCAGCGTGTTGTTCGTCGTGTTGAAGATCGACACGGTATTGGCGAGGTTGTTGGCGACGTAGAGCGTATTGCCGTCCGGGCTCACGCTCAACCCCGCCGGATACGGACCCGGAACGGGGCCGCTGATGTTGGGGTAGAGCGAGCCGGTGGCGCCGTCGCTGATGTCGGCCGTGGCGGAGAGTTGGCCGCTCGGCGCCACGTCGTAGGTGTGGATGACGTTGCTCCCGCCGCCCGAGGCGTACGCGTGCGTCCCGCCGGGGTTATAGGCGGCGCCGACGAAGACGCTGTTGGGGGCCGTGTCGGAGTAGTAGGGGAGCGTCTGTTGTACGCTGCTGTCGGCCGTGTTGACGACCTGCAGCGACTGCACGCCGGCGCCGCTGTTGACGACGAGCAGATGCGCGCCGTCGGGCGAGAGTACCGCGTTGACCGGCAGGTCGCCCAGCACGGTCTCTTTACCGACCGGCGTGATGACGCGGTTGTTGTTGAGGATGGTTCGGGCGCCGTACGTCCCCGGCTCGGGATAGGCGGGATTGGCGACCGTAGCCGCTTGCGCCCGCGCGATGCGGGGCGTGTCCGCGCGCCCGGCAAGCAGGCGCGACGGCGGCAGGGCCAGCGTGGCGACGAGGAGCGCGGCGAGCGCCGGGGCGTAGCGGCGCGGGCGGGTGCGTGGCGGATTCCAGGTTAACCGTAGGTTGGGCTGTCGCATAAGGTCAACGGTCCTTTCTATGCCTATCCGCATAACTGGCGATAGTGGGGCTAGCTTGCAACGCATACAGCGTATTACAACGACCGTGCGGACGGGGGTGCGCGCTACACACTGCCCATATATGGCCACGCGGCGCTCCTTGTACTGTAGGGCCTGCCCGTTAAAGCACCGTTAAGACCGTGTTAAGGGTGTGTTAAATCGTCAGACCGTCGCCGGTGAGCGCAGGTTGTTCGCGATGGCGATAGCCAGCCAGAAGTCCACGGCGAGGTCGGGCAGGAAGATGGAGTTGTCGACGAGCCCGTGCGCCAGCGTCGCCGCCACGATCACGATGGCCCCTATCTGTACCGCCCGCGCCGGCGTGACCTGCTCTCCAGCCTTTGTCGCCGGACCGGAGGCCTGCGACGCGCGCAGCGTGCGCCAGGCGTAGCGCCCGGCGATGATGACGATGGCGGCAAACGCCACGAGGCCAAGGATACCCGTGGTCAACCAAAGATCGAGCACGATGTTGTGCGGGTGCGAGAGGCAGGGCTCCTGCCACGCCAGGGGATTCATGTAGTGCTTGGCCGGCAAATGCTTTAGCATCGATTGGTCAGGTAGGCAACTCGCGAGGTGATGCACGCGGTCGATGCCATTCGTCGGGTCAAAATAATAGTACAGGAAATTGTCGGGGCCGACGCCGAAGATCGGGTGGTCGCGAATTATGGCCAGGGCGCTTTGCCAGACCAGGAGGCGCGCGTTCGTGCTGCGTCCGTGGTGTGTTAGCAAGAGGACGAGCCCCGCCACGGCGAGCGCTACCACCAACCCTCCCAGCGCCAGCGCGCGGTCGCGCGTCGCGCGTCTTATGGTCAGGCCACCCGATTCCATCATGCGCCAGAGTAGTAGGGCCACGACGGCGGCGGCGGCCGCGACGATCATGCCGCCGCGCGAGTTGCTCAACACTAACGCCATCGCCATCGGGAGGAGCGCTAGCCACGGCAGATAGCCTAACCACGGCGTCCGCGCCACGCGCCGCGTCGTCAGCCCTAACAGACCCAGCACGACGGCGACGGGGATGGCGCGGTCGAGTAGCAGCCCCAGGTTGTCTGGGCTGCCATAGACGGCGCTGACGAAGCGCGCGGCGTGGCGCGTGTCGCCGGTCCAGGTCGCGCCTGTGAGCGTACCCGGCCGGAAGACGTACTGCCCCAGGCCCAGTAGCCCCACGAGCAGCCCAGCGCCTGCTAGCGCCCACAGCGCCCGTAGCATCGCCCGCGCATCGCGCAGAGTCGACGCGGCCAGCACGTAGTAGACGAGCGGCTCCAGGATATCCGTGCGGTACTTGCGCTGGGCCAGATGGCGCAACTCGACGCCGTGCACGGCTAGCGTGGCGGCTGTCGCGGCCAGAAAGAACAGCGCCACGGCGAGGTCAAGCCCGGTCGGATGCGCCAACCGCCGCAGCACGCGGCGGCGCACTCCACTGCTCGTCAGCAGCGCGCGCCCCTGGACCAGGACAAACACGGCGGCGCAGAGCACGATGGCTGTTTCACCGAGCGAGAACTCCTCGTGGCCCAGGTGTTTGGGCAGCATATAGAAGGGCATGGCCAGCGGGACCATGCTGACCGCGAGCGGCAGCCGCAGGTAGCAGACGACGCCGCAGAGGAGCAGCAGGATGAGGCTCAACGGGACGCCCGGCACGCCATAGTAGAGGGCGAACAGGGCCAGCAGCAGCGCCGCCCAGCCGCTATCGCGCGGCAGCGCCGCCAACCCCGGTCCTTGTTGTGTCCCCGCTCCCGCCTTTGTCGCCGCGACCACCGTACCTCCCATGCCGTCACTCATCCATCAAAGGAAGCATAACAAGTCCGCGAGTTAGGGCCTCTCACGGGCTTCTCCCCTCGCCCCTTGAGGGAGAGCCGGGTGGGCTGTCGGAGCGCAGCGGAGAGAGACCAATCCGCATGGGGTGGGGGTAAGGGGAAAACTAAATGGCTCTACTGGTCGCCCGCGTCCAGCCGCACTTGTTCCAGATCCAGTTCGCGTTGGATGCTCCTGAGCGCCTCATCGTTGATCTCGTCGCGGTCGCGCAAGTCGACGATGGTACGGCGCTCGATGTCGAGCAGATCGCGGCGCACCTTCCGGTAGGCGCGGAACCAGTCCTCCGGCACAGATTCGCCACACTTTCGCTCCACAAGCGCCACGGATCGCTCAATGTTTGGACACACCGCCGGCCTATGCTCATAGTGTACGGTCCGACTGACGGACCGCCCACATAGCATAAGGAGTATGCGAGCGATGGAACCCACTATGAACGAGGACGACACCCGGAGCAGTGACGATAGCGACAGCGGCCAGGCGGGGCCGCGCCGGCGTGATGACGAGCGCGGGCGCACGTCCATGGACGGACTGCTGCATGAAACTATGCGTGTGCTGGGTCTGTGGCAGGCGGCGGTGAGCCGCGCGCTCACCGGCCGCCGCGCCTACCCGCCGTATCCCGAGGCGGCCGTCCCAGGACCGCGCCATGGCTATGCCGGTGGTGGACGCCGCAGGCTGTACCGTTCGCGCGATGAGCGCATGGTGCGCGGCGTCTGCGGCGGCATCGCCGACTACACGGGCCTACCCGTCGCCGTGGTGCGCCTGTTCTTCGTGCTGTTGTTCTTCACTGGCCCCTGGCACGCGCTGATCCCGTACGTGCTGCTGTCCGTCCTCGTGCCCGAGGAGCGGTCAACTACGTACGTCTAAACCAACGATGTAAGCGGTGGGGGCGGCGAAGCAATAGGATGGAGCTACATCCCCGCGTCGTCGCCCTTGGCCGAGAGTTACTCGCCGTCCGCCGGGTCCGCCGGGCGCGTTTTGCGCCCTTTGTGTCCCTCTTCATCCGCCATGCGCACGATGCGTGGGGTGAAGCGCCCGATGGTCGCGACAAGGTCAGCTTGCGCCGCCATGACCTTGTCGATGGACTTGTACGCCTGGGGAGCCTCATCGATGCCGCCGCCGAGCAGCGTCACACCACGCTCCGCTAGATACCGATCGCGGTCGGACTTGGCGATCTGTTCGATCGCCGCGCGCCGCCCCAGGCGCCGGCCCGCGCCGTGGGACGCCGAATTGAGCGCCTCGGCGGCGCCGCGTCCCCGCGTGAGGTAGCTCGGATCGGCCATGGTCCCAGGGATCAAGCCGATCACCCCCTGATGCGCCGGCGTCGCCCCTTTGCGGTGCACGATCGCCTCCCGCTCCGACCCATCGGGCAACGCGATAACCTCCCGTGAGGCGACGTTGTGCGGGTTCCCGACGAAGAGAAGCGGACGCAGTCCGGCCAGGCGGGCGACGCGCGCGTGCAGCGTTTCGTGATTCGCGCGGGCGAAACGGAGCGCGAGATTCATCGCGAGCCAGTACTCCGCGCCGTCGGCGTCGCCAAGATCGAGGGCGGCCACCTTCTTGGCCGCGCCGACGCCCGCGCGCGACTCTTCGGCGCGCTTGCCGTACACGTCCGCAATCTTGTATCCGACACCGCGTGAGCCAGAGTGCGACACCAGGGCGACGTAGCGCCCGGCGGGTATCCCTTCGATCTCCTCATGTGCGTCGAAAATGCCCAGGCTCACGAAGTGGTTGCCGCTGCCGCTCTGTCCGAGTTGCTCGGCGGCCTTGGCGCGCAGGCCGCGCAGGCCGCGCAGGCCGCGCAGCAGCGGGAGGCTATGCCAGTCGGGGTCGTCCAGTACGTCGTGGGAGGGGCGGTCACGCGGGTCCTGCCGGGCTCCGACCCCGAACACCGTGCCCTGTAGGATGCCGCGGCGCAGAGTGTCGACAGCCCCGGCCCTATCCAGGACCTCGGGCGCGGCGTCGAAAATGGTCACATAGACCGAGCAGCCGATGTCCGGGCCGACCGCTCCAGGGCTCACCTCGTTGTCGAGCGCGAATACGCCGCCGACGGGAAGGCCATATCCGATGTGCGCGTCGGCCATCAGGCCGCCCGCGAGCGCCGACGGCAGGCGCATCGCCAGATCCATCTGCGCCACCGCGCCATCGTCTATCCCCTCCCGCCCCCAGATGCGATAGGGCAACGGGTCCGGGCGCAGAGCGAAGGAGGCGCGCGCCGCCGCCTTGCGGTCGCGCTCCATATCCGCGAGGACAGCGCCGGCGAGGGCTCCAAGGTCGGGATCGGCTTCGTGCGACAGCGGCTGCATGCGCACCGCGTCCAGCGTATCGAGGATGGCTTCGTGCGCCCAGCCCTTCCGCAGCAGCGTCGCCCCCGTTTTCTTCGCCAGGCCGAGCAGTGGTCCATCCTGCCACCCGCGCGCCTGCAGCGCCTTGCCGCTGATCATCTCGGCCATATACCCACCCCCTTGCCGTCACCTCGTAGCCGCGAGCCATTGTCCTGCCGTCGTAGGCTCGCACACCCGTGGCGCCGGATGTACCGTACGCCAAAGTATACAGGCCAGCGCGGCCTCAGCTACGGCGAACGGCAGCAGCGAGGCTGACCCACGCAGCCCGAGGAACATACCCCAGTTGTTCGGCACGGGGCCATGCAGCAAGTGCGGCGCCGCCAGCGTGAGGATGGGGTCGGGCACGCCGGGCAGGAAGATGATGACCGAGACGCAGCAGAGCGCCACGATCCCGATGGAGAGAGGAATCAGCGCGCGCCCGACGCGATACCAACGTGGATGGCGCAACGCGACGGCGACAGGGAAGATTAGGAACAGCAGCGCGGGTGATATATGGCGCGGCCCCAGGCTCACGCCGCCGTCCCAGAAGTAGTAGCCGCTGTCGAACAGCAGCATGGCCCCGGCGGCGTAGGCGCAGAGCAGCGCGGCGGCGCGCTGTCCGCTCCTCTTCCCGCCGGAGCGCCACATCATGATGAGGCCGGGTAACGCCAGCAGCAGGAACGGTGACAGGACGAAGGTCCCCCGATAGGGCGAGAACGTGATGCCCCACAACGCGGCGAGGCTCGGCAGACCCACCCCCTCTACGCCGTGCCCCATCCCCGTCACGAACTCGTGCGCGCCGTGCAGGTGGGCGTAGCCCTGCGAGAAGGCGCTGCCGTAGACGGCGACATTGTAGGCCGCGAGCGGCGCCAGGGCCGCCAACCCCGCTCCGACGAAAAGGGCGAACCGGAACACCGCGCCGGATACCCCCTGGGGACGCCGGCTTCCCAGGGTCTGTGAAAAGTCGTCTTCTCTCGCCCCCCCTGCCCCCCCCGTTCCCATGGGGGAACTTTCTCTCGCCCCCCCCGCCCGTGACGACTGGCCCCTCGGCCCTAGCCGCGGGCCGACGGTCCAGCGTGCCTCCGGGGGAGCCTGGGGAGATGCCTCCCCCCAGACCCCCGCCATACGCACATCGCGGAAGCCATGGGGCCTGGTGATGGGAAACGGCCCGCGTTCCCCGCGTTCCCCGCGGCTCCTCCAGGCGCGGCGTCTGGCTGTCACACTAGTGGTATCCAGTAGCGCTACTACGCTCACCAGTACACTCTCCACTATCGCCCACACGGTCTGTTTGGCGGGGGTCTGGGGGGAGGCATCTCCCCAGGCTCCCCCGGAGGCGCGCTGGACCGTCGGCCCGCGGCTAGGGCCGAGGGGCCAGTCGTCACGGGCGGGGGGGGCGAGAGAGAGAACACTCGATTTTGTGAACATGAGCGGACGGCAAGCCACGTAGGCCGCATAGGCGGCCACGCCGGCCGCGACGAGCGCGGCGGGATACTCGCAGAGTACGGCCAACCCGCAGAGCGCGCCCGCCGCCGCCCAGCGCCACGGCGACGCCGGGCGGTGTCCTGTAGCGACTGGATAAAGCAGCATGAAAGCGCCGAAGACGGACATGGCCGCGATGGTGTGGCTGAACAACAGCGCGGAGAGCGCCCATGCCATCGTGCCAAGTCCGTAGCCACACGCCAGTAGGGCGGCGCGACGGCGGCCGATCATTGTCACCAGGAACGGGTACAACAGCCCCACGAACAGGGCCGATGGCAATCCATCGACGAGGACCGTGAGCAGATAGCGGACCACGAAGAACAGGCTGGGCGCGAAGAAGGGGTGCGGTAGCAGTAGGCGCAACAGGGCGTAGGCTGGAACGGCCAGGAGCGAGAGCCCCGGAGCCTTGTCGGTGTAGAAATGGCCTTGGTACGCGGAGCGGTCGGCCAGCCCTATCGCGTAGCGGTCGATGCGCAGCGTGTGGTCGTCGACGATGGCGCGCGTCAGGGCGATATGGCTATCTGCGTTGGCGAGTTCGCCGCGCGGGATCGCGTAGGCATAGGCCAGCAGCAGCATCAACACCAGGCATAGGGCGGGTCGGCGTAGCCGCTCCCCCTTATCATCTTTTCCTAGCGCGCGCTTTCTCGACATGCGCCTATGCTAGACGCCAGAAGGGAGGGGCGCAATAGCAGCTATAGGCTATCATTCACCTATAGTGAGATAAATCAGGGGGAATGGAGGACTAGCCGATGGCTGTTGAGTAATACGAGAGCGCGCCGCCCGTCGTGAGCAACCCGCGTGAGGAAGCGGCTTTGGCGCGTCTGAAGCACGTCCTATCGCATTAGTTCGTCGCTCGTGTACGCGCAAAAGTGCAAACATAGAACTCGGACGTCATGGGGGCATGGCGTTCTGCCGGACGCCAGTAGCCTGTTTAGGCCATAGGGTACGTCCATCTGGGGAGCTTATAGTGGGTCGTGGAGGGACACGGCTCATGATCGAGGTTGCCGACGAGGAGTACATTGCGTGCGCAATGGAGTCCAGTGCGCACATACACGCCAGCGGGGGCAAGCAGGGCGCGACGATCCTCGTGTGCGACGACCACGAGGATATCGTGGAGATGCTGGTCGCGGTGCTGGAGTTGGAGGGCTACGCGCCGGTCGCGGCCTATTGCGGCATGGACGCCCTCGACGCGATGCGGCGGCAGCCCATCGACCTCGTGCTGCTCGACAAGGCCATGCCCGACCTCGATGGCTTCGAGGTGTGCAAACGCATCAAGGATATGTTCCCCGCTCGCTTCCTTCCCGTCATCCTCGTCACCGCCAAGGCCGACAAAAGCGATAAGCTGGCCGGCCTGAGCGCCGCCGACGACTACATCACCAAGCCCTTCGACATCGAAGAGGTGTTGGCTAAGGTGCGCGTCATGTTGCGCATCAAAGGCGTCGAGGATCAACTCTACCAGCGCAACATCGAACTGGCCTCGTTCAACGCCATCGCCGCGGTCGTGGGCAAATCACTCATCTTGGAGGAGATGCTGCGCGATAGCCTCGCCGAACTTCTGCGCCTGATGGACCTGCCATGCGGCTGGATTTTCCTGTGCGACGACGACGATGAGGGCGTCCCGGCCGCATATCTGGGACCGGAGCCTACGGAGTTATCCGGCCGGCGCTACGATCTACGCCTGTTGCGCGTCGCGGACGGCGCCACGGCCGGACGCCTTACGGCCTGGCTCGACGCCTCTTTCCGTGCGCGCTACAACTTGATGTCGTGCGTGAGCGTCCCGCTCACGGCGAAGGGGCACGTCCACGGCTACATGGCTCTATGCGCACGCGACGACGACACGCTGGCGCGGGGGAGTTCCAAGCTACAAGCGCTCTCGTCGCTCGGCGCCGAACTGGGTATCGCCATCGAACACGCCCTGCTCTACCGTGACGCCCAGCGGACGGTCGAGAAGCTGCGCGACATCGACGCGCTCAAGAGCCAGTTTATCTCCACGGCCAGCCACGAATTCCGTACCCCGCTCTCGATCATCAAGGGTTTCGCCAACATCCTCAAGCGCAAAGAGGACTTCGCGTTCGACGCCGAGGCTGAGAAAGGCTATCTGGCTTTGATCGACGGACAGATCAACGCGCTGACCGGTCTCGTCGACGATATGCTCAGCGCCTCGCGCATCGAGTCGGGGCATCTGAAGGTACGCGCCCAGGACCTGGACCTCGCGCCGCTCATCGCGCGCACGGTCCTGCCTATCGCCTTGAACGCGCGCGAGCGGGGCATCACCGTAACCGTTGAAGGAACAACCGACCTATGCGTGCAGGTCGATCCGGGCCACATCGAGCAAATCGTAAGCAACCTGCTCAGCAACGCCGTCAAATACTCCGACGATAACACGGCGGTCGTCGTCCGCGCCTATAGGGATGATGGCATGGCGCGCGTCGATGTCATCGACCACGGTGTCGGCATCCTGCCTGAGCAGGCGCCCGCGCTGTTCGGGCGCTTCGTGCGCCTGGATAACCGCCGCTCCATCGAGGCGGGCGGGACGGGTCTTGGTCTCTATATCGCCAAGAATTCGGTAGAGGCTAACCATGGCCGCATCTGGGCCGAGAGCGTGCCTGAGGAGGGCAGTGTCTTTAGCTTCACGCTGCCGCTAGCGGCCCTCACCCCCACCCCATGGCTAACTGGCCCCTCGGCTGCGGCCGACGGTCCAGCGCACTCTCCCTGACGCGGGAGAGGGGAGCCGCCCTGCTATGTTGCGCGGTAATCCCCTCACCCCTAGCCGGTTGGGCTGTCAGAGCGCAGTGGAGAGAGACCAATCCGCATGGGGTGGGGGTGAGGGGATTACCGGGAGCGCGTAGGCGCCGTGCCCGCGGCCTGAGCCACTTTGCGCTTCTCTTCCGTCTTCTTGGCGCTCAAGCGGTGCTTGCGCCACGCCTCGCGTTTGCGTTTATTCATACGAATTCTCCTTAGCCGCGCCGAGCGCGCGATGCAAGATAATGAAAAGGTATCTGCGAGTGCAGCATAGCAGGTCCAGTCGATAGTCGGAAGTCGGAAGTCGGAAGTCGCAGGGCTCGTGAATTATCCGTGCTGCCAAGGCTCCCGGCGTGGTGTAGGGGCGCATGGCATACGCCCGTGGTCTCGAACGCACGGACGTATGCCATACGCCCCTACAATAATTCACGAGCCCTGTCGGAAGTCGGAAGTCGGAAGTCGGAAGTCGGAAGTCGGAAGTAAGACGCGATAAACTAAAGCCTGTACTATCCGTACGTCGCCTTATGGCGAGCGCTACTTCCGACTTTCGACTATCGACTGGGGGTTATTATGACGCGTATCGTGGTATTAGAGGGCGACCAGACTGGGCAGGAGTTGCTCGAGGAGGCCTTGCGCGTTCTCGACGGGGGTGTTACCGGGGTCCCGTTGGAATTGGCGCGCTTCGACCTGAGCCTGGAGAACCGGCAGCGGACCAACAACGGTGTCGCGCATGAGGCCGCCCGCGCGATGAAAGAAAGTGGGTTTGGGCTCAAAGCGGCGACGATCACGCCGGAGGAAAAGGGTAGCGTCGGCTCTCCCAACGCGATTGTGCGCCGTGAGATCGACGGTACGGTTATCCTGCGCACGGGCCGGCGTATCCCCGGTATGCGTCCCCTCGGCGGCGTCTACGCGCCCATTTCGGTCGTGCGCATGGCGGTCGGTGACGCCTATGGCGCCGAGGAATGGCGCGAGGGCAGCGGCGACGATGAGGTGGCTTGCCGTACCGCGCGCATCAGCCGCGGTGTTTGCCGCGCCGTCGCTGAGTTCGCGTTCGCGCACGCGCGCCGCACGCGCGCCAAGGTGTTCGGCGGCCCCAAGTATACCGTCAGCCCCGTCTATGAGGGTATGTTCAAGGAGGAGATGGACGCCGCGGCGGCACGCTACCCCGACGTGCGCTACGAGCCGCAACTCATCGACGCCACCTATGCTCTGCTGCTCTCCACGACCGGCGACGCGTTGGTGATCCCCGCGCTCAACCGCGACGGTGACTGTCTCTCCGACTTCGTGCTGCAACTTTTCGGCACGATCGCCGGTTCTGAGTCGCTCTTGCTCGCCCTGGACGACCAGCTGAAAGTCAAGACCGTTATGGCTGAGGCCCCGCACGGCACGGCTCCCACACTTTTCGGGAAGAATGTCGCCAACCCCATGGCCATGATCCTAGCCGGCGCCTCGCTGCTAACGTATATCCCCGATCCCAAGGCGTCCATCGCGTCGCGCGCCATCTACGAGTCGGTGTTCGAGGCCGTCGGTGATGGCGTCAAGACAGCCGACCTCGGCGGCGACGCCTCCACCTCTGATTTCATCAACGAGGTCATCCGCCGCGTCGGCGCGAAGCTCGACGTGTGGTCCACGCTGGGATAGTCGATAGTCGATAGTCGATAGTCGATAGTAAGCCGCCAGCATTACACGCGCAGAGTATTGATTAGTACTACAACGTGACATTGACCTGCGACTGAAGTCACATGGCAAACAACGGCGACTGAAGTCGCACAGAGCGCCCCACCCGGAGACACGTCAGTGTCCGTGGTATGCCATGCGATTTCAATCGCAGGCGGACCTAACGTTGTCGTATTAGGACCCATGGCGATACTATCGACTATCGACTATCGACTATCGACCTCCTCGACATGCAGCGCGTAGCCCATGCCGCGTCGCGTCTCAATATGGACCCATGCGCCGGAGGAGTCGAGGCGCTGGAGGGCATGGCGCAGACGCGTCATGTGGACATCGAGGACACTTGGCGCGGCCCCCTCTGGCCCCCAGACGGCCTCAATCAGGCGCGACTTGCTAACGATGTGCTGGTGGTGGCGCATCAGAAAGGCGAGCAAGCCGGCCTGCTTACCAGGCAATTGCTGCTCGTCGTGCGGGCCGGCCGCATGCGCGTCACGCAGGGCGCGCGAGAGTCGCGCGGACCCCTCGGAATCCCCGCGCATCAGCACGAGGTCGCCCACACGCACGACCGGAACATCGATATCCCAGCCGTCCCTCGGTCTCTCCCTACTCATATCAGGGCCCCCTTACCAAGCCATTAGTTCATGGCCTGCGGCGTTTAGCTTGTGCCTACTGCAAGAAGCGGACCCAATTGTTCGCGCAATCTCAACGGCGCTATTCCAAGCGTAGAGCGCTTCATGGTAGTCTCCCCTCTGATCTTAATGCATTTATCGTAGTACGACTAGCCCCCGCAACATGGCGAGGATGCCGACGAGGATACCGGAGAGGATGGCGATGGGTTGGTTGTCGAGCAAGAGGAGCATACACAGCGCGTAGATACCGCCCACGACGACGGCGTAGAAGAAGGCGCGATCCATGGAGCTACAGAGTCCTTCCAATCGAACACAAGAGGGCTGTGTACGCCTCAACGATAGCACAGACGGGCTAGCGCGGGTAGTACCTTAGGGGGCCGTCACCCATGCCCCCCGCAAGGGGCGCCCTCGAATTGCTTGCGAACGATTGGACACAACAACTGCTGTGCTATCCTACAGATAGTGAAATCTTGTTGAGGGAGACTACTGTATGTCGATGGAGAGCAGCGTCCGGGAGGGAGTCGCGCCCGTGGCCGTCGTGAGCTATGAGTTCCGTGCGGTCCGGCGCCTGGAGGCGGAGGCGATCGGCAAACCGGGCAAGCGAACCTTCCGTCTGTTGGCGGAGAATGACGCGGGCACGGCGATCATTTGGACCGAGAAAGAGCACCTAGCGCGCCTGGCCATCGCCGCGCGCCACATGCTCAATGTCAATAGGGAGCGGACTAACCGCATGCGTGGGCTCCCCGAAGTACCGGCTCCGGCCCCGCTGATCCGTGTGACGCTGTCGTTCCACGCCGACCGCTTCGAACTCGGACACGACGCCGAGACGAGTGAGTTCATGCTCTATGCCCACGATTGGGAGGTCGATGAGACCGGGCCCCACACCTTCTCGTGCCGCCTGCCACGCATGCAGTTGCAGACGCTGGCCGCCAGCATCGAGAAGTCTGTCGCCGCGGGCCGCCCCCGCTGTGACGTTTGCGGCCAACCTATTAGCGGCCCCGATCACATCCACGGCGACATCTGAGTCGATGGTCGATGGTCGATAGTAAGACGCGCGAACTAGCATGACTAGCTCGCGCGTCTTACTATCGATAACATACTAGCACATAGCCCGTCGCTTGCTACACTCGTATCGACCATCGACCATCGACTATTGTAGGGCGACGTCTTGGCGTACCTGCACGGGTGTATACATCGTGGCCCAGTTATATAGCCATGCCATGGCCGTGTATGGCGTGTTGACGCAGCCATGCGTACCAGTCGTGTTGGAACCGGGCGTGCCGTCGACGACATTGCTGCCGGGGCCGAAGTAGCTGCGCCACGGAGCGTCGTGGATGAAATAGCCGTTGACCTGGAAGAGCAGCGCGAAATTGGTCGGCGAATCGGCGTACCAGAACGGCGAACCCGGCGGAAAAGGCGAGTGGAAGGTGAAGGGCGCCTCGCGATCGATAATCTCGTAGTTGCCCGTGGGCGTCGGGAGCTCGGGGCCTCCGGTCGTCACGAGTGTCGAGAGCAGCACCTTATTGCCGTCGAGCGCCCACAGCTTCTGTTGCTTGAGCGAGACGACGATGCGGCGCAGGTCGAGTTGGAGCGAACCCACGCCGGTCGTACGTGTGTTGCCCGCCGCGTCGGTCACCGTCGCGCTGAACACGTAGGTCCCGGACGGCAGCGTGGCGGCGTGGTCCCACGTCGCGGTGATGGTCTCGCCCGCTTGTACACTGGGGAAACGCCAGGTACGACGCACCACGTTATCCTGCACCGCCGCGATGCTCACGCGGCCGGGCGCGTCGAGCGTGGCCGTGATCTGCTCAGGGCCGTCCAGCACGTCGTTGTATGGGTTGTTCACGCCCGGTTGCGTGAACCCATCGTTCGTGAAGTCGGGGGCGCTGCTCAGGACCTGTAGTGGGCGCGTGACGCTCCAGCGCACGCCGGCGCGGTTGACCGCCGTGATGCGCAGGAGGTAGCGTCCATTGACCGCGGTCGTGCCTTGCGCATCCTTGCCGTCCCAATTGATGTGAAGGACGTACCCAGACTGGTGCGGGCTGGTCAAGATAGAGCGCAGTACCCTGCCTTTGGTCGTCAGTACGTCGACCGTCACAGCCGATTCTTCAGTGAGGCGCATCCGGGCGAGTGAACGCGTGCGACTCGGGTTAACGGCCCCGCTCGGGACGGCGAGCGCGCGCAAGCGCGGCGGTGTGGTGTCGATATGTATCGGTATGCGCGATGGCGGCCCCCAGGAATGGGCGTTGTCGAGCGCCCGCACCGAGAAATACCACAGCCCCGGCCCTTTGGCCTGGACCGTGACGCGCGGCGACCAGGTGCGCCAGCGCGTCAACGGGTTGTACGAGGCGCTGCGCGCGAGTGTGTATGAATAGCCCCGGATGCCGCTTACATCGGCTGGCGGCGACCAGCGCAGGGTCAGCCGGCGCGTGGCGACCCAGGCGCCCGGTTGCGCGGGCGTCACGAGCGCCAGCGCCGGGGCGGCGGGCGCCGCGAGATGTACGCGCAGCGCCACACGAGAGAGCGCGACCCAGCGTGAGGCTTTGCCGCGTGGATCGTAGACCCGCGCCTGCCAATGGTAGCTCAGGCCATCGTGCAGGCCCTTGACGCTCACCTTGCCAAGTAATGGCGCGCCGCCGCTATAGGTCTGAGCCAAGCCGCTAGCCGTGGGATGCCCCGTGAAGGGCTGACCGACCGGCCGCACTTCGACCTGTGGCTGTAGACGCGCGGCGCCGGCTGGACTGGACAGCGAGACGAGTAAGGTGACGTCGCGCGCGTTGGTCCACGCTCCAGGCGCGAGGCTCCGCATCGCCGGTTCGAGCCCCCCCAGCTGACGCAACGCCAGCGGGGCGTTGGGCGCGCGTAAGAGTACGTGGGCGTGGACCGGCGCGATCACTCGCGCCCGCGGCGCTTGCAGCGATTTCGCCTGCTGTACTGGTCGCGCCTGCTCCACACGCGGGCGTTCCTGTCCCCGCGCCACGAGCACACCGCCGCCGAATTCCGCGTGCACGAGGAGCGCGCCCGCGCCGGCACAGACGACAACTGCTCCGACGACTCCAACAACCGTTCGCTGTGCTTTCATAAGTACGTTTCGTCCTGCTAACTAACCGAGGCTTGGTTTCTATGCCATTATCTTACAAAGGAGACTTGTTGTGGCAGTGGGACGCGTTGGCGCTACATGTGGCGCATCACCAGTGTACCACCACATTTCCGGCGCCGTACCCAACCTGTGCGTCACGAGACCCGACAGGCGGGTCCCCTCACCCCCAGACCAACCCGTATGGGCTGGGGGTGAGGGCCGTGCGATAGCGTCCGGCATTTGGCATGTGCATTTTCCATACCTCGCGCCACAGTCCGCGCGGCCCCAGCAACAATATCCCTTTATAAAGACGCGCGGCGAGGCCGTTTGACTACACCCAAACGCAAGGGGCAAACTCAACGTGTGCGACTATATCCAGGGTGCACCTTAAAATAGTGGGCCGAGGCGGGAGGGTGGCTGAGGGCGGGACAAAAGCGGTACCCTCACGACGGGCACGGGCGCTGATGACGCCCTGAGTGTGCCCGTGGGAGGGTACCGATGGACAGAGCAGACCTGTCCGCTGCCATCATACAGGAGATGGGAGCGGTGTTCATGGTGGCGCTGGCGGAAGCGCTGCCGGACGTGCTGACGAGCGACCTGGCGGGGATGGAGCAGCGGCTGCGGCAGGTGGGGCGCGCGGTCTTCGGGCCGGTGGTGGAGCGGGTCGCGGCGGTACGCGAGGCGGCAGAGGAGCGGGGGGCGTGCCCGGCCTGCGGCGGCCCTCTCCAGAGGGTGGATCAGGCCCGACGGCGCGCGCTGCAGGGCTTAGTGGGGGACGACACGCTGCACCGCGCCTACTATCAGTGCGGGACGTGCAAGCAGGGGCACGCCCCGTTGGACGAGCGACTGGGGTTGGGGACGGGCTCACTCTCGCCGGGGCTCTTGCGCGTGGTCTGCCGCGAGGGCATTGAGGGCGGCTTCGTGGACGCAGGGGACCGTGTGGTGGAGTCGGTCGGCGTGACCATTGACGACGAGGTACTGCGGCGCCTGAGCGAAGGAATCGGGGCGGTGGCCGAGGTGGAGGTGCAGGCGGCGATGGCGCGCGTGGCGCGGGGGCAACCGGCCTGGACGGCGAACGATCCCGTGGAGGCGCCGGAGAGTGGCGTGTTGGCGGTGGAGGTAGACGGGATGTTTGTGCATCGCGACGACGATTGGCACGAAATGAAGGTGGTCACCGTGGCGCCGCTGGGGCCGGGGGTGGAGGTGGACGCCGACACGGGGCGGGAGCGCTTGGCCTGGGGACGGGCGAGCTATGGGGCCGGCTTCGAGGAGGCCCAGGCCTTCTGGGGGCGCGCCCACGTCGAGGCGTGCCGGCGCGGCCTAGGGACCCCGGCGGTGCACACGGTGGTCGCCCTCGGCGACGGCGCGGAGTGGATCTGGCGGCACGCGCGCGCCTTCTTGGCGCTGCCCGGCGTCGAACTGGTGGAGATCATCGATCTCTACCACGCCTATGAGTACCTCTGGGCGGTGGGCAACGCCGTTTTTGGGGAGGGAACGGCGGCGGCGGCCTGGGTCGAGCCGCTCAAGACGCGCCTCTATACGGAGGGCGCGGCCCCGCTCCACGCAGCCCTGACCACGCTCGCCCGCACCGTGTGCGTACCCGCCGCCACCGGGGCGGCGGAGAGCGCGGCGGCCACGGCGGTCCGGCGGGCGATCGAGTATGTCACGAGCAACGCCGCGCGCCTGGGCTATCCGGCCTTCATGGCCCAGCGTTTCCCCATCGGCTCAGGGGCGGTCGAGAGCAGTTGCAAGAGCGTGGTGCAGGCACGCACCAAGGGGGCCGGCATGCGCTGGAGCGCGGCGGGCGCGCAGCAGGTGGTCAGCTTGCGCGCGCTGCACCGCTCGGGGCGCTGGGACGCCTTCTGGCAAAGCCAACCCCAGCGGGCCCGTCTGCTCCTGTTCCCGCGTGCCCGCCACGCGCCGGTCGCCCTCCTGACACCAGACGCACCCTCAGTGCGCTCCACGCCCCCCCACGCCACGCCGATGCCCGCACGGCCGGATGTGCCGCCGGCGGACGTGCCGCCGGTCCCGCGCCCGCTGCGCCCGGCCGCCGATCATCCCTGGCGGCGCCAATCCCTCGGACGTGCGCGGTCGGCCTGAGCGTACGGCCCACTATTTTGAGGTGCACCCCTATATCCACACGACAACGGTCCGTACGGCAGCCCTATGCTACAATGGCCCTTGACGGAGAGTACGAAAGGATCGTATGTCGGCGACGATGCGCGCGCCTGTACGCCAGCGGCAACAAGGACGGCGGCGCCCCCGTTTGGCCGGTGGGGGCCGTAGCGCCTTCCCCGCTCTTTTGCTCGCTGCCGCACTCCTGCCATTCTTGCTGCTCCTGACGCCGCACGACGGCTACACCGTGACGCCCCTCGCGCCGGCCGCGGCGAATCTCCCGTCGCGGCCGCCGGCGGTCATCTCGCATACCGTGCGCTACGACCGCTACAGCCTGCTGCTGGACAACCGGCGCGTCGTGCTGTTCGGGGGCGAGTACCAATTCTGGCGCACGCCGTCGCCCGAGCGCTGGCCGGTCGTCCTGGCTGAGCTGCGCGCTGCGGGCCTCAACACCGTCTCGGTCGGGGTGAGCTGGCAGTACCACTCGCCGGTGCCCGGCGTGTTCGACTTCTCCGGCATCCGCGACCTCGGCCGCTTCCTCGATGACGCGGCGGCGGCTGGGCTCTACGTCATCGCGCGCCCCGGCCCAGCCTACGACGCCGAGTCCAACGCCTCTAACCTGCCCGGTTGGCTCCTGGCGCGCACGCCTGATCTACGCGCCAATAGCGGCCATGGCTACTGTGGCGCCGGCGACTACTCGCCCGCCTATGCGGCGGCCTACACCGACTGGTATCACCATGTCCTGCCCATCATCGCCGCGCGGCAGTACACGCGCGGACGTGGTACGGTCGTCGCGCTACAGATCGAGAACGAATACAACCCGTCGTGCGGCAGCGTGCGCTACATGCGCGACCTGCATGACCTGGCTCGCCACGCGGGCATCACGGTCCCCTTGATCTCCAACAACAACGCGTGTTGCGTGGCCGCCGGGGCCTGGCGTACGCCGGGAGATGACGGGCGGCCCATCGTCGATATCCCGGCCGAGGACGACTACCCGTGCACGAATCTGTGCACGCCCCTATGGGACAAGACGGCTTTCGTCGCGGTCGACAGTCTGGAGAACCGTATGCGCGCCGCCGGGGTAACCAGCGCCCCGGTCGCCGAGGCCGAATTACAGGGCGGCTACTTCACGGGGTGGGGGCAGCAGTCATACGCGCAACTCAGCGCTACGCTCGGTCCGGCGTTCTCTGAGGTGCTCGACGGCTCGGTCTTGGGCCAGGGCGCGACGTTGGTCTCTATCTATATGGCGGCAGGGGGGACCTCGTGGGGCTACCTGGGCGGACCCAACACGGCGACCTCCTACGACTACGCGGCACCCATCCATGAGTGGGGCGCGCCGGGGCCAGCCTACGCCGCGCTCAAGCGTACCGGTATGTTCGTCGACGCCTTCGGTGATTTACTGGGGGCGACAGAGCGCACGACGTCCGTGACGGCCTCGAACCCGCGCCTGCTCTACGCCGCGCGCCAGACGGTCGACGGCCCGCAGCGCGGCGCGCAGCTCATCGTGCTGCGCAACACCGACCCCATCCATAGCAGTGCGACCTCACTGAGCCTGCGCTTACCGGGTGGCAATGGCGCCGTGACGCAGGGGGGGAGTATTGTGCTGCCGCCGCACTCACTCTCCCTACTGGTGGCGCGCTACCACCTGGGCTCCTTCTACCTGCGCTACTCGACGAGCCGGCCGCTCACGCACATGACCATCGGCGGGGACGAGATGGCCGTCCTCTACGGCGCGCCCGGCACGGTCGGCGAGACCGCGCTCTCTTTCGCCCGGCCGCCCACCATCACGCGTCTCGACGCCGGCGTCACGGCGCGCTACGACGCCGGCCGCCGCGAGTTGACGCTGCGCTATCACCATACCGAGGGCACGCGCTACGTTGTGCTCACCAGCGGAGGCCATCGGCTCACACTGCTGTTGACGGGGCCGGACGGAGCGGCGCACATGTGGCGGACCACGACGAGCGCTGGTCCAGCGCTCGTCGCCGGCCCGTCCATGGTGACGGCACGGGGTGGGCTGTTGCAGGTACAGGCGCCCTTGGGAGCAGCCACGCCGTTGCGCGTGTGGTCGGCGCAGGGGTTGGCGGCACCGCCGGCCGTTGGGTCTAGCGGGACCGTGCACGCCGACGTGGCCGCGCCACGGGTAGGCGCCTTCACCATCGTCGACAGTCCATCAGGGGCTAAGACAGGGACGGCGCTGGTACGGCAACGTGACATCGGTTACGACGTGTCGACCGGCGCGATCCTCTCCACCCTGACCAGTCCGGCGCCGGCGTTGCGCCTACCCACGTTGACGCGCTGGCGCTTCATGCCCGAGAGTCCGGAGTCTCGCCCCTCGTTCAACGACGCGGCGTGGACACCGGCGACGGAGCGCGCGACCAGCAACCCCAACGTGCCGCCGACCGACACGCTGTTGGCCGACGACTACGGATACCACTACGGCTTCGTGTGGTACCGTGGTACGTTCACCGGCACCGGGACCGAGAACGGCGTGCGGCTGTTTGCCCGCCACAGCTACAGTGTGTGGCTCAACGGGCGCTATCTGGGTAGTTCGTCGCTCGACAACGACCGTAAGGACGCTACGGATGAGCTGTCCGTGGCCGGGCAGCCCCCCACCAATGCGACCTACGCCGATGGGCTGACCTTCCCTATCGCGCCGGGTATGGTCAAGGTCGGCGCGCGCAACACCATTGCCGTCCTCGTAGAGAGCCTCGGCCACAACATTGGGTTCGCCAACGGGCAACTCACGCGCTCACCCATGGGCATCCTCTCGGCGCGGCTGGTCGGCCCCGGCGCCAGCTTCGTCGCCCCTACCATCGCCTGGAAGCTGCGCGGCGGCAATGGGGCGACGCCGCTCAACGCCAGTGGGCTCTACGGCGAACGCAACGGCTGGTACCGCGCGGGCTTCGACGACTCGGCGTGGCCGGTCGTAACGACGCCGGACGACTGGGCCGCGCGCGGTCTACGCCTACAGGGGATTGGCTGGTACCGTACGTCGTTCAGCCTGGACCTGCCGGCGAGCGTCGACGCGCCCCTTGGGCTGACCATTCCACACGCCTCGGACAAAGTGCTGATCTGGCTCAATGGCCTGCTGATCGGTCAGTACTGGGAGCAAGCCGGCCCACAGCACACCTTCTACCTGCCGGCGGGACTGCTGCGTGAGCACGGCCACAACACGTTGGCCCTCGCCGTGTGGAACCGCGGCCACGACGGCGGCCTCACCGGCGGCGTCTCACTACAGCCCTACACTGTTAGCGCCCAGGCCATCCTGCGGGCCAGCCGCGGCTAGGTGAGCCTGGCGCGACAACCAACTCCGTCCACGCCGCTCTCACCATGCTCAACGGACGGTTCGCTGACCTAGGTCGCCCGCTCGATTTTGCGCGCACTGACCACTCCGTCGCGTACCCAACAACTGAGTGAGTAGCTAAAGCGGAGGGCGTTATTTGCCGCGCCGTGCGCCAGCGCGTGCGGGCAAGCCTGGGGCTGGCACCGTGACCGCGGCCGCATGCCGCGGGTCGCGCACTTTCTTGACGACCATCGCGGCGCCCGCGAGGCCAAGCAGCACGGTCAGGACGAACACAGCGCCGTAGCCCAGGCGATCCGCGATGACACCGCCGACCACCGGGGCCGCGCAGGCGAATGGAACCTGCGCCAGAGAGGCGATGCCGATGTACGTCGGCCGGTCCTCCGCAGCGGCGAAATCGAGCACGACGGTCAGCGCCGCCAGTTGCACCGCGCTTGATCCCAGGCCCACCAGCGCGAAGGCCGCACCGTAGAGGATGATACCGCCAAAGAGGGTATGACTTGCCACGGCGACGCTCGCCACGGCGACGCCGGCCGCCAGTCCCGTGCAGAGCGCGCCCAGTTCGAGCACCCGTTTGTGTCCCGTGTGATCGCCGACGTAACCCCAGAGTATATTGCCCGCCAGTGAGGCGGCAAGGAGGACGACCCCGTAGAGCCCCGCGCCGGCGTCCGATAGGTGTAGCGCGCGCTCGGCGTCGACCGCGTAGAAGGCGGTTGCCATTCCCGCGAGCGTGACGAGTCCGTTGGCCGTGAGATAGCCCGCGAAATTGCGGTCGCGCCGCACCAGCACGGCGTACCCGCGCCAGTTCGTCGCCGGCGCCGTCCGCTCCGTGGGCGCGCCCTCGCGTGTGGTGGCGAGGAAGACGAAGGACACGATCAGGCATCCGAACGCGCAGCCGAAGCACAGGGCGAAGCCGGTCGGCCAGTCGGGCAGGCGCAACAACGCGGCCGTCAGCACGCCGCCGCCGAGCCCCAGCAGCGACCCGAGCGCCGACCACAGACCGAAGAAGCGGCCGCGCCAATCGTCGGGCAGCACGCGTGCGACCAGATCGAGCCACGCCGGCGACGTAATCCCGCCGGCGCAGGTGCCCACCGCGATCATGGCGAAGAACAGCCAGAGCAGCAGCGTTGGGTGCGCGCCCGCCAGTACAGGCGTCAGGACGGCCAGGACGAGGTAGGGCAGGCGCTCGAACACGGTCCAGGCCAGGACGAAGGGCTTGCGGCGGCGCAGTCGCTGCACGTAGGCGGCGACGAGAATGGGCGGCAAGAGCGTGCCGAGCGCGCGCACGGCGGGTATGAGGCCGAGCGCGACGTTCGAGTTGGTGAGGTGGTGGACGAAGAGCGGGAGGACGCCGTAGACCGAGGCGAACGTGAGCGCCAGCGTAAACAGGCTGATGTCGAGGCCCATCACGACGAAGTTCCAGCGGTAGGATCGCTCGGGCAACAGGAGCATGGACGGCACGCAGGGACACTCCTTCGCTTGAGGGATCAGTGTAAGGGAAGCACTGACAGCTTACCGCACCAACCCGACCTCTCGCACTCTCACCGACCTGGCGCCCACAGACGCCGAGCGCTCACGCGGACCAAAGGGCGTGTGTTCGTGGTCTAATTCACCTGAGAAGAGTTGATTCGGTGTAGAATTATCTATATGCTGACAACCGAAACTGAAGAGGCGCAAGAGATGATCGACAGAGAGGACATCGTAGCCGTGGCCGAGCGCATCGCGCGCGCGTTCGCGCCCGAACGTATCATCCTGTTCGGTTCCTACGCCTACGGCGCGCCGACCGAGGACTCCGACGTCGACCTGCTTGTCATCTTGCCGTTTGAGGGCAATCACACGCACAAAGCGATTGAGATTCGACGTCGTATCAAGGTCACTTTCCCCATGGACTTACTGGCTCGCACACCTGAGCAGGTGCGCTGGCGTGTCGAGCAAGGCGACTTCTTCCTACGCGAGATCATGCAAAAAGGCGAAGTGCTGTATGAATCCTCTTACGACCGAGTGGATAACCAAAGCGGAAGGCGATCTCGCGTCGGCTCTGCGTGATTACCGGGCGCGCAAAGCCCCGAATTACGATGGGGCTTGTTTCCACGCCCAGCAGTGCGCGGAGAAATATCTAAAGGCGCTATTGCAGGATAATGGCATCGCCTTCGGTAAGACGCACGACCTGCTAATTTTGTATAAGCCGCTACTACCGATAGATCCATTGTGGGCGACGATGCACGACGACCTCGACAAGCTAACGGCCTACGCAGTCGACTTCCGCTATCCCGGCGCTTACGCAATCAAGCAAAATGCCCGCGACGCCATCGCTATTTGCCGCGCCGTGCGCCAGCGCGCACGGGCAAGCTTGGGGCTGACGCCGTGACCGCGCCCGCGAGGCCGAGCAGTACGATCAGCTAGAGGGGGCAGGCATGGCGATACACTCAGTCGAGACGGACCCGGAGGCGGCGCGCTACGTCGGTACACTCGTGGGCGAGAGTACCAGCCGCGAGTTCCGCCTGGCCGTGGCCCACGATACGGTGCGCGAGCAGGACATCATCGTCGTCGACGCTGAGGTCCACCCCGCCGACGGCGCCCTGCCGCCTGAGCGAACCCGTGTCTGGGCCAAAGTACAGCGCATCGAGCGTCTCAACCCACTCTTTCCCGGCGAGGCGGGGCATGAGGTGGCCGCCTCGCGCATCGACCCGTTCGACACCGTGCTGTCGATGAGCCGCGAAATCGTGACGGCGGTCTGCCAGATTCTGGGTTCCGAGCCCGTGGATGGCCTGAGGGCCGGCGCGCTTGACCACCTGCGCTACCCGCCGCGGCCCGCTTCGAGCGCCTACCGCCCCGACGCCGCGTCGATCGCCCGCGTCGTGCTGGGTGACTTGCCGCCGAAGCGGGCGCTGGACATCGCGACCCTCTCCAACCGGCGCGAGGTCGACGTCAGCGTCGACGGCCACGCCATCGTCACGCGCCACCTGGCCATCCTTGCTATGACCGGCGCCGGCAAGAGTTGGACGGCGCGGCGCATCGTCGAGGAACTGGCGGCGAAGAACTACCCCATCGTTATCTTCGATCCGCATGGCGACTACACCGGGCTGGCCGACGTGCCCGCGCTGCGCGACCGCGTGCGCCGCTACTACGCGCAATTCCCCATCTTCGAGGAGGCGCCGGAAACAGTCGTCACCATCGTGGAGACGTTGGGTTGGAAGCTGGCCAACACGCACCGCGCCATGTTTGACCTCCTATTCGAGTGCGCCCGCGCCTTCGTCGCCCTCCCCGAGAGGGCGGCCGAGCGCCGGGAGCGCATGGAGTGGCTGGCGCGCTACCTTGGCCGTCCCGTCGGGACCAAGGCGGACCTCGCCCTGATGGCCGATGTCGTGCAAGTGGTCGTCGCCGCCGCCAAAAGCGACGATCGCGACGCATTGGGCAAAATCGCTGAGTGGAGCGGGCAGGAACTCCGGCTCACGCGGCAGCAGGCCGGCTGGCTCGAAGGCTTGCCCAACAACCTGCGCACCGGCGCGCGACGGTTGCAGCGCATGGAGGACATCAGTAAACAGGCCGCGCGCACGAGCGAGGTGTTGCCGGCCGACCGTACCGCGCTCATCCGCTATGGCGGCATTAGTATCGTCGCTCTGGCCGGCTACACCGGCGACTTCCAGGCCATGATCTACGACCTCGTCGCCAACGCTATCTTCAGCGCCTGCGTTGCCGACCAGCACAGTCTGCCTGTGCTGTTCCTGCTTGAGGAGGCGCACAAGTTCGCCCCCGCGCGGGCCGAGACGCCGGCCGAGCAGCGCGCCGTCGTGACGACGCGACAGATCGCGCAGGAGGGGCGTAAGTTCAACGTCGGGCTGATCCTGGTGAGCCAACGCCCCTCGCGCCTCGACGAGACGACGCTCTCGCAGTGCAACTCATACGTTATCATGCGCATGGTTAACCCGGCCGACCAGAACTACGTGCGCCGGGTCATCGAGACGCTGGGCGAAGACGAGGCGCGCATGCTGCCCGACCTCGACGTGGGCGAGGCTATCCTATCCGGTCAGTTCGTCAAGCTGCCCGTGCTGGCGCGCGTCAAGGAGCCGGCCGCGAAAGGCGAGCGCGAGGAGCAGGACGCCTTCGACGCGCTGGAGGAGGCGCGCCGGTATACGATACGGCCGCCGCGCTAATGACCTATCGCTGTTATAGTTTGGTCCAAATCTGGCTACTATTAGTGAATAGGGACGGATACATAGCAAAGGCCGCCCCTACAAGACGCGGTAGACCCGCCGCCGCATGATGCGTGGCGGGACACGGCGAGGACAGAACGATGAAGAATCTCGGTGACATGGCCCGGCGCTTCTTACACGGCGACGAGGAGCAGCAACTCAACGAGCAGCAACTCCGTGAGCAGCCTTACCAACAGAACCCACAATGGCAGCAGCAACCACAGCAGTATTACCCTGGTGAGCCGGTCAACCCGCAACAGGGCTACGAGCAGGGGCCGCAGCCGCATGGCGCGGTACCTCCGAACCCCTACTATAACCAGCAGCAGGGCTATCCGCAGCAGCCTCCCTATCAGGGCCAGCAAGGGTACCAGCAGCAAGGCTATGGGCCACAGGGCGCCCCCTACCAGCAACAAGGACAGGGGCAGCAGACGCCCTATCAGGGTCCGCCCCACTACCCGCAGCAGGGCTATCAGCCCCCCTATGGCCAACCACAGGGCCAATATCCGCAGTATCCGCCGCAACAGGGCTATAACCAATATCCGCCACAAGGGTACCAGCAAGGCTATCCGCAAGGTCAGCCGCAGCAACATGGAGGCATCTTGGGCGGACTCGGCGGCATGGGCGGCGGGTTGGCGAGTGGTCTTGCCGGCGGCCTTGCCGGCGGTCTCGCGGGGGATTTGATCGGCAACGCCTTGTTCGATCACCACGACGACCGGGGGCAAGACGTCCAGGGCGTCCAGGACCAGCCGCGTGAGGAGATCGTCAACAACTACTATGGCGATCAGGGTCAGCCGCAACAGGATTACCAGCAGCAGCAAGGGGACAACCAGGGCTTCGGCAACGACGCCTCATTTGACCCCAACGCCGGCGGTGGCTGGGACAACTCTGGCGCTGGCGACAGCGGCGGTTGGGACAACTCGGGCGGCGGCGGCGACAGCGGCGGTTGGTCATAGCGAGTTGTGAGCGGCGAGTGGTTTAGGCGGCAGTTCTAGCGAGGCTCTGCCTCAGACCGACGAGATGTACGGGGTGAGAGCGTACACGTCAGCGTCAAAGCCTCTAGTTGCAGGAACGAGAGGAGTCGGGTATACCGAACTCCATATAGGACCGTCAAG
>JAABUM010000599.1_pt1 | contig 61578 bp, 65 predicted proteins | sample 5559161 | NCBI WGS metagenome assembly JAABUM01 (sample SAMN10711868, study PRJNA513369) | rock metagenome | isolation source: Antarctica rocks | place: Antarctica: Victoria Land, Siegfried Peak nord
TAGGCGGTTGCGGCAAAGCTCCAGGTTATCGGGCCAGCCCGCCATTTCGGGCCTTCAAACGCGTAGTCGGACATCAATCCAAGCTCCCGTATCGTTACGTGAACTTATCGTGCTCTTCTCTAAAATACTACATTAAAAGCCGCGGGCGCTCATTTTTGACCGAAGCGCCCGCCGCCTACTCACCCGCTGCCCGCTCAGACGACTTTGAGCCGCACCGGCACGTTGTTGCGCGTCGCATTGGAATACGGGCAGACCTGGTGCGCCTTGTCCACCAGCGCCTCGGCCTCGGCCCGGTCCAGGCCCGGCAATGACACAGCCAGCTCGACGTCGATGCCGAATCCGCCCTCGGACCGCGGACCCATGCCCACCGTCGCGTTCACCGTCGTGTCAGCCGGCACCTTCGATCCGCCCTGCGACGCCACGAACTTCATAGCGCCCAAGAAGCATGCGCTGTAGCCGGCAGCAAACAGCTGCTCTGGATTATTGCCGGGGCCGCCGCCGCCGCCCAGCTCCTTCGGTGTGGACAGTGTCACGTCCAAGGCGCCGTCCGCAGTCCTCGCATGGCCGTCGCGCCCGCCGTCCGCCGTGGCGGATGTTGTATAAAGCACATTAACTGACATCGTTCGTTCCTCTTAACCTATCGTGACTGCTTACGCGGGACGATAGATCGTCGAACAGCGGGGCAGGCGCAACCCGGCCCCGCGCGTCGTTACGCAGCATTTCTGATCGATCCGTCCCGACCGGCGCCAAGTCGGCCCCGCTGCTCAGACACGAACGATTTCAGCCTCTAACGCCTGAAACTCCGGCTTCGACGTGGCGCGCCCGCTCCAAACGGACAGCCAGGTAGCGATCGAGGCTGCGTCCCTGGGTGTAGGCCACGCTGCCGTTCCCAAACCCGCGCGGCAACGAGTTGGCTGTCTGGACGGCAGCGTCGTTGCCAGCAGCGGGCTCGAGCCGTGCCAACGAGGATGGCTGGTTCGTGCTGCCGGTCAACTGCGGGTAGGCCGCTGACCCGGTATCCGCCACGAACGCCCGGCCGACGGTGAGCTGAGGGTCAGCCCGGAACGGGAACGGGTCGCCGTTGCCCTCGCTTTCAGCGAAGGCCTGCCCAGCGGACAGGCTCAGAGTGACCGCGACGACGGCATATACGACTTTTAGGCTCATGATGGCTCTCCCATGTTGATGGCCCAGTCGCTCCGGTTCGCTTGGACCCTGTGTCCAGATGACGACCGCGATGGCCATGAGCCGTATTTACGACCACCCTGGAGGCAGGGCTGTGCGCTTGATCACAAAGCGCGCGATGTGGCCGTTTTTACGGTCTGACCGTTGACGGACCGGGCCGGCGGCTCGCGGAGGCTGGACGGAAATGGCGCCTTCATGGGCGCTTTTACTGCGATGCGTGCTTCGTCGTTCATACTGGCGTAACGTGCGGTCATGACGGCATCTGCAACAGGACCGGAACACGCCCTGGCCCGGCACGCGTTCCTGGCCGGGACGCCCGCCGCCGTTTTGGCACGGTTTGCCGCCTATGCACGGTGGATCGATGCCGGGCCCGATCAGACCCTGGTCGATTTCCACGACGTCACGACGGACGTTTATTTCGTCGTTCAGGGCAGCGTGCGCGTTCTGGTCCGCACAGCCAATGGAGAGCAGACCCAAATCCTGGGCGATTTCACCGCCGGCGACCTCGTGGGCGAGATGTCGGCGATCGACAACGCGCCCCGGTCCGCCCGGGTCGAGGCGCTGGTCCGCACCCGGCTGTGCGTCGTGCCGGCAACGGCCTTTCTCGATCTTGCCCTCACTTCGCAAAGCGTCGGCTTGCGGCTGATGCGTTTGCTGACGGGGCGCATCCGCACGCAGAATCGCCGACTGCTGGAATATACCGCCCTTCCGACCCGGCTCCGCCTCGCGGCCGAGCTGCTCCGGCTCAGCCGTGTCCGCCCGGATGGCACGTGCACGGTAAGCCCTCCGCCGACCCAGGACGAGTTGGCCGCCCGCATCGGCGCCCGGCGCGAGACGGTGTCACGCGAGCTGTCGGTCCTGACCCGTGCCGGCCTGCTGCGCCGCTCGCGGTCAGCAATCGTGCTGGACGAGCCCGATGCGCTGCGTGCCACGGTCGAGGCCGGCTTCGATCAGCCGACCGACGGCTTGCATAGCGTTTGATTGATAATAGGCCAGTCACCCCATCCGGATTTCCCGCAGCCGGTGCATTGGCTGCAGCCACGCAGGCATCCCGGTTATATCCAGGTCCACCCTGGAACAATTTTGGGTGATTGCGCTGCTTCCGACCGCGTTCACCGGATAGCAGTCAATGCACCAAGTTTAAGCTGGCGTCCGCTTGACTGAATGAGGCGAAATCAGCCGGATGTCGGGACCATGGACTGTCGTTCTGCGGCCGTCGAGCGCGTGGGCACGTCCGTCGCCATGTATTTCAAGGGCGCTTACAGGCGGCCGCGGCCATCGCAGCTTTGTCCGGCGCTGCTGCCGCCGATCGAGGTGCCGGGGCACGCGTCGTTCCCGAGCGGCCACTCGACGCAGGCGCATCTGATGGCGCTGTGCATGAACGACGTGTTCAGTGGGCTGCCGCAGCAGAACACGATGGTGGACGACCTCACGACGCTCGCCGACCGCATTGCCAGCAACCGCGAGATTGCAGGGCTGCACTATGCGAGCGACACGGCCGCCGGGGTGGCCTTGGCGCACAGTGTCCTGGCCGTGTTGAGTCCGGTTCCGCCTCCTGTCATAGAGACGCTGTACTTAAAAGCCGTCCGCCTGGCTCGGGAGGAATGGCAATGAGCGACGAATGTGCTGGCCGGGCCAAGGCGGTTGCTCCGGAGCGGGTCAGCGCCGATCTGGCACGGCGTTTCCGCGGCTTCCCAGGGCCTGAGGGCAAGTTCGATCCCTCGAAGGCGTCCCCGGAGCTGCTGCAGAAATATGGGCTGCCGCCGAGGCCAAACCTCGCCACACAGCCGTTGCTTCGCCGGGCCTGGGACCGAGGCTTCGGCAGGCCAATGCTGCTCCAGGCGTTCGAACTCGACGCCGACTTGGTCGAGCAGACCAGATATCGCCTGTTCAGCCGGCATTTGGACGAGATGTCCGCTGCGGCGTCCCGGTTCGAGACCAGCAACGATTGGTCCGGCGCCTACATCACGGCAAACCAGAGTCGGCAGTTCCTGCAGATATGGGGGGTGTGGAGGATCCCGGACAACCTCAAGCTGCCCCCGGCGCCCCTGAAGGGATTACCCGGCGTGCCTTATGTCTGTTCCAACTGGATCGGGTTTGACGGACAGCGCCGCTACCTCGACAGCTCGCTGCCGCAGATGGGAACGGTGTCCACGCTGGAGGCGGACGGCACGACCACGGCGCAGGCGTGGACGCAGTGGTGGGCAAGGAGGAACGCGGGCAATGCCCCGTCGTCGATCAAGCTCGCGGTCGCGCCAGGCGACGAGGTGCTGTGCGTCATAACGGCGTGGGACGCGCAGACCGTGATCTGCATCATGGTCAATCTGAGCGCCAACCTCCCGATCGGCGAGGCAGTTCTGGCCACTTCGCCGCGGGTGGAACTGCCTAATAAGAAACACTTCTACCCGGACATCGCCGGCGCGACCGCTGAATGGATCATGGAGCGTCCCCAAGTGCTGGGTTCGCCGACGCGCTTCAACTTCCCTGATTACGGCGAGACCAGGTTCGATCTCTGCATCGCTGTCGAGGGGGGGACGACGTGGATATCTTCTCCTGGTTCGATGGCCTGCCACAGCAATTGCAGGGCGCGCGCCGCATCCGGATGTTCGACGTGCTGCAGGACCCGGCGCGTACGGCGTTCATCTCGATGCCGAGGGAGATGGGCATCGACTCCGTGCGGGTGAGGTATGGCGGTTTTTGAGGTTTGCGATGTCGTTGCTTGTGCTCATGCCCGGCGCTCCAGTCGCTCGCCGACCGTAAGCGCAAGCTTTCCGATCAGGGTCTGGGCTCCGACATACGAGGCAAGGTCAACCTGCGCATTGGCGAAGTCGAACTTGCCGTCCGCTTCAACGCAGAGGAGATCGACCTCAGTAATTCCCATGTCGAAAGCCTTGATGAGCAGCTCGACGACAACGAGCGTTTCCGGTGAGGCGGGCTCGAAGCGTGGGTCGTGTGCTGCCAGGAACACCTGCATGCCCATTCCGGTCGCGATGTTGAGCAGGGCTGCCACGAGATGATCGCCGCAACGCAGGCTGAATATCTGCAGCGCATGCTGGCGCGCGAGCTCGTTGACAAGGGCGCGAAAGGTGAGCGCGTCGTTGTCGAGGATCATGTAGCTCTGGCCCGTGCTGGCGAGCCACTGCCGCTTGAAGCCGATTATACGGTCGATCATGTCATCGGCGGCATCTCCGGGTCTGGATAGCTCGGACCTGACCGGGGCCGTTTCGCCTAAGGCATGCATTCCGCGTGCATGGCTGTTTCGCACCTCTTCGCCGAGACCTTGGAACCAAGCCTGTCCGCCGGGTCCATGACGGTGGACCTGTCGGCTTATGGCTGACCGGCGGCCGCGCCTGAGCGGCAGGGCTTGCGGTTGCCGGTCGAGCAGGCCGTGCAGTGCAGCGTCGGGCCGCACGTGGCTGAGATAGACTAGGTCGAAGCCTCCAATCGCCGCCACCGCAGCCCAAACCTGGGCAAGCGCTCGCCAGCCCTCGGCTAGGTCGGGCTCGACGAGTGCGTCGCAGTAGTCGCTGCAGTCCTTCGCAGCCCATTCGAGCACGCGTACGCCGCGGTGCCGGCGCGTCGTGAAGGGCATTACGGCAACCAGGTCGCCCCCCCGCCCAGCACAGCCCAACGCACAGGCGAGATTGGTCCTCGACTTGCCTGGTGGTCCACCAGGCGCTGACCCAGCCGTGGCTCTGGAACACATTTTGGCCGGCACGCTGCCACAGCGCGTCCCACGCCGGGCCGACCTCGGCCAGCCGGATCGAGGTTTGGACGACTTCGGTCTGCAATATGCCTAGTCGCGCCAGCTCGGGTCGCGGCGGTCCAGCAGGCGGATCATGGCCGGCCATTCGAGGACGCCGAACGGACGGCGGGTCCCAGGCTGATACTGATGCACCGCATGGTCCACGGTGCGGACGTCCGGCATGGTCAGCTCTGCCCGCGCCGCCATGGCGTCCACCTGGGCGCGGCAGGCCATCTCGAGCCAGTACATGCCGTTGAACGCCTCGGCGGCGCTGGGGCCGGTGGTCAGCAGGCCGTGGTTGCGCAGCACCATGAACCGGCGGTCGGTGAGGTCCCGCTGCAGCCGGCCGCGTTCGTCGAGGTCGACCGCCGGACCCTCGTAGTCGTGGTAGGCGATCGGCATGCAGCGCATCGCAGTCTGCGTCAGCGGCAGCAGGCCGCAGCGCATCGCCGACACCGCCATGCCGGCCCGGCTATGCGTATGGATCACGCAGGCCGCGTCGGGCCGGGCCGCATGGATGGCGCTGTGGATCACATAGCCGGCCGGGTTGATGCCCACCTCCGCATGCGGGTTCAGCAGGATGGCGCCGTCGAGGTCGATGGTGATCAGGCTGGAAGCGGTGATCTCCTCATACAGCCAGCCAAACGGATTGATCAGCAGGCGTTCGTGCTCGCCCGGTATTTGCCCAGGAATACGCAGGGTGACGTGGTTGTATACCAGGTCGCTCATGCCGTAGATCGCCAGCAAACGATACACCGCGGCGCAGTCCAGCCGCGCTTGCCATTCTGTCGCCGATACATGGGCCCCGACGCCTGCCAGTTGCGTGTCCGGCACGGTGGCTAACTTGCCGATGCAACGGGGGAGCGCGGCGTCACCTGCTGCAGCTCCGCTTTACTCGGCAAGACCGACATCGTCGCTTTCCCCTGTCTGCTGGCATGATGTTACTAGAAGCGAGCATGTGATGCCAATGCTGTTGCTGACAGTGCAGAACGCCCGGCTGCGGCGCCTATTGCCGAACTCAAGCGCGCTTGATCCATTCCAGGCCTTTCTCAAGCGGGTCCGCTGCCGCATCCTGCCGGCATGGATCATAACCTCCGCATAGCCGTGATAGAGGATCGCTCCGCTGCCGAGGCCGTCGTCATGGCCGCTTACGCCCATTATGTGGCGCGCATCGGACGGAAGCCGGGACCGATGCTCGATGACTATGGCGCACTTATTTGGGAAGGGCGCGTCCATGTCGCTGTTGATCACGGCGGCACGGTCCAGGGTATCCTCGTGCTGATTCCTGAGAAGGAGGCAATGCTCCTGGACAACGTAGCCGTCATCCCCGCCACCCAGGGCATGGGCCTTGGCCGGACAATGCTGGAGTTTGCGGAGCAGGTCGCCCTCGATGCGGGTTACCGCTCTATCAGGCTCTATACGAACGAGGTCATGACGGAGAACATCCAGCTCTACTCCCGGATCGGCTACTCCGAAACGCACCGGGGCGAGGAACGCGGATTGCGACGGGTCTACATGACCAAGACGCTCGGCTGATCCGCGCCATTGGCCGAGAAGATGGCGATCACATATGACCCGCGCTGCTCCCTCTCCCAGAGGGAGAGGGCTTTGGCGGGACGTTTCCTGTCATGTGCGATCGCCTTGCGGCCTCACCGCCGCTGGTTATAAACGTCCACGCACACGGCGCCGAGCAGCACCAGGCCCTTGATGACCTGCTGGTAGTCGATGCCGATGCCCAGGATCGACATCCCGTTGTTCATCACGCCCATGATGAACGCCCCGATGATCGCGCCCGTCACCTGGCCCACGCCGCCATAGGCCGACGCGCCGCCGATGAAGCAGGCGGCGATGACGTCCAGCTCGAAGCCCACGCCGGCCTTCGGCGTCGCGGTGTTGAGCCGGGCGGCGAAGATAAGGCCCGCCAGCGCCGCGAGCACGCCCATGTTGACGAAGGCAAAGAAGGTCAGCCGCTCCGTCCCGATGCCCGACAGCTTCGCCGCCTTCTCGTTGCCGCCGACGGCGTAGATTTGCCGGCCGACCGTCGTGCGGTTGGTGACGAAGGCATACAGCGCGATCAGCGCCAGCATGATGACGAGGACGTTCGGCAGCCCGCGGTGCGACACGATCAGGAAGGTGAGCGCGCACACCGCCCCGAGCAGCACGGCGTTCTTGGCCGCGAACAGGCCCAAGGGCTCGGTCTCGATCCCGTGCTGCTCGCGCCGGGCGCGGTTGCGGACATTGAGCACCACCAAGGCGATCCCGACCATGGCGCCGAGCAGCAAGGAGGACAGGCGGAAGCCGCCGAGCCCGGGCAGGAATTCGGGCAGGAAGCCGGACGACAGCCGCTGGAACGCCTGCGGGAACGGCCCGACCGACTGGCCGCTGAGCACCGCCAGCATCAGCCCGCGGAACACCAGCATGCCCGCGAGCGTCACGATGAACGAGGGTATCTTGAAGTAGGCGACCCAGTAGCCCTGTGCCGCGCCGATCAGCCCGCCCGCCGCGAGGCACAGTACGGCCGCCGGCACGAACGGCAGCTCGTACTGCACCATCATGACCGCCGCGAGCGCGCCCACGAACCCGGCGACCGACCCGACCGACAGGTCGATATGGCCGGTAACGATCACCAGCAGCATGCCCAGCGCCATGATGGCGATGTAGCTGTTCTGCAGCACGAGGTTGGTGAGGTTGAGCGGGCGCAGCAGGGTGCCGTTGGTCGCGATCTCGAAGAACAGCATGATCGCGAACAGCGACAGCAGCATGCCGTACTGGCGCAGGTTGGCTTTGATGAAGCCTGCATGGCTGGGCCGGGCGGCGGGCGCGGTGATGTCGCTCATGGTATTTCTTCCCTGCTCAGCACTGGACGCATGATGGCGCGCATGATCCGCTCCTGCGACGCCTCGGCACGCGGCATCTCGCCCACGAAGGCGCCCTCGTTCATCACGCAGATGCGGTCGCAGATGCCCAGCAGCTCCGGCATCTCCGACGAGATGACGATCACGCCCTTGCCGTCATCCGCGAGCGCGTTGATGAGCTGGTAGATCTCGTACTTGGCGCCCACGTCGATGCCGCGCGTCGGCTCATCCAGAATGAGCACCTCCGGGTCCGAGAACAGCCATTTAGACAGCACCACCTTCTGCTGGTTGCCGCCCGACAGCTTGCCGGCCTCCTGATAAACGCTGGAGCAGCGTATCCGCATCCGGCTGCGGTAGCCGTCGGCGACTTTCAGCTCCCGCATATCGTCGATCACCATGTTGTGCGACACGCCGCCGAGGTTCGCGAGCGTCACGTTGGTCCGCACGTCCTCGCCCAGCACGAGGCCAAGGTGCTTGCGGTCCTCCGTCACGTAGGCGAGCCCGGCCCTGATCGCGCGGGGCACGGTGGACAGGTCCACCGGCTTGCCGTCCATGAACGCCGACCCGGTGATGCCGCGCCCGTAGGACTGGCCGAACAGGCTCATCGCGAACTCCGTCCGCCCAGCGCCCATCAGCCCGGCGATGCCCACGATCTCGCCGCGGCGGACGTGGAAGCTCACGCTGCGCACCATCTGCCGCTCGGGATGCTGCGGGTGGTGCACCGTCCAGTCCTCGACCCGGAACACCACCTCGCCGATCTGCGGCGGGCGGTGCGGAAAGCGGCTGTCGAGGTCGCGGTCCACCATGCGGCGGATAATGTGGTCCTCCTCGATCGGCGCCGCGTGGCAATCGAGCGTCTCGATCGTACGGCCGTCGCGCAGCACGGTGATCCGGTCGGCGACGGTCGTGACCTCGTTCAGCTTGTGCGAGATCAGGATCGAGGAGATGCCCTGGGTGCGGAACTCCCGCAGCAGGTCCAGCAGCGCCGCGCTGTCCCGCTCGTTCAGGCTCGCGGTCGGCTCGTCGAGGATCAGCAGGCGGACCTGCTTCGACAGCGCCTTGGCGATCTCCACCAGCTGCTGCTTGCCGACGCCGATGTCGGTGACGAGGGTGTCGGGCGACTCGTGCAGGCCGACCTTCGCCAGCAGCGCCCGGGTGCGCGCGTGCACCGCGCCGCGGTCGATGATCCCGAAGCGGGACGGCGGGTTGGCCAGGAAGATGTTCTCGGCGATGGACAGCAGCGGGATGAGCGCGAGCTCCTGGTGGATGATGATGATCCCCGCGGCCTCGGAGTCGTTGATGCCGCGGAAATGCCGCTCCTGCCCGTCATACAGGATGGCGCCGTCGTAGCTGCCATGCGGATAGACGCCGCTCAGCACCTTCATGAGCGTCGACTTGCCGGCGCCGTTCTCGCCGACCACGACGTGGATCTCGCCGGGTTGGACGGACAGGTTCACGTCGCGCAGCGCCGTCACCGGGCCGAACCGCTTGGTGATGCCGCGCATCTGCAGGATGTCGGTCATGGCTGCCCCCCTTGATGATCCGGGCGCGGAACCCCAGCCCGTGCCCGCTTCGTCCTACTGGATCTGGCGCTTCGTATAGTAGCCGCTGCCGACCAGCAGGCTTTCCCAGTTGGACCGGTCCACGATCACGGGCTTCAGCAGGTAGGCCGGCACTACCTTGACCCCGTTCTCATAGGTTTTGGTATCGTTCACCGTGACGGCCTTGTTGCTCAGCAGGGCGTCAACCATGTCCGCGGTCACCCGCGCCAGCTCCCGCGTGTCCTTGAAGATGCTGGCATACTGGTCGCCGCGCAGGATCGCCTTCACGGACGGGACCTCGGCGTCCTGGCCGCTGATGATCGGCATGGGCGAGTCGGCGCTGCCGTAGCCCACGCCGCGCAGCGAGGAGATGACGCCGATGGAGATGCCGTCATAGGGCGACAGCACGGCGTCCACCCGCTTGTTGGCGTAGAAGGCGCTCAGCAGGTTGTCCATCCGCGCCTGCGCCGCGGCGCCGTCCCAGCGCAGGGTGGACACCTTGTCCATGCCGGTCTGCCGGCTGCCGACCACGAGCTTGCTGGAGTCGATATACGGCTGCAGCACCGACATGGCGCCGTTGTAGAAGAAGAACGCGTTGTTGTCGTCCGGCGACCCGCCGAACAACTCGATGTTGAACGGCCCCTTGCCCTCCTTCAGCTTCAGCCCGGCCTCGATCGACTGCGCCTGCAGCACGCCGACCTGGAAGTTGTCGAACGTCGCGTAGTAGTCGACGTTGGGCGAGTTGCGGATCAGGCGGTCATAGGCGATGACCTTGATGCCCGTGCGCGCCGCCTGGCCCAGCACGTCCGACAGCGTCGTGCCGTCGATGGCGGCGATCACCAGCACCTTGGCGCCCTTGGTGATCATGTTCTCGATCTGCGAAAGCTGATTCGGAACGTCGTCCTCGGCGTATTGCAGGTCGGTCTCGTAGCCACGGGAACGCAGCACCTTCACGATATTGTCCCCGTCCGCGATCCAGCGCGCTGAGGACTTCGTGGGCATGGCGATGCCGACCGTCGCCTTGGACTGCGCGAAGGCCGGCGCTGCGGCCGCCAAGGCGCCGAGTGCGATCCCGGCCATAAGCGTTCGTCTGGTTGGCGTCATGCGCTCTCTCCCGTTGGCTGGACCCCGCGTTAGCCGCGGTGTCCCGTTTTGGCTGTTTCACACCTGGCGGAAATTGTCGAGGAGCAATGGATTGCCGTCTGCCAGCGCGCTTGACACGGATGCACGTGGGACTCAAGCATATCGGGACAGGTCTCATAAAACGCGCGATTCAACAGGAACGGTGCGATCCCCAGCCGCTCGACGCCACGCTGCACGGTCGGTCCCTATCTATAATCCAAGGAGGCCGCGCATGGCCCAGCATCGAGTCCCTGCCACGCCCGACACGATCCACTGGGGCACGTTCAGCGCTGCCTACGAACCGGTTCTGACGGTCCAGAGCGGCGATACCGTGGTGCTGGAGTGCGTGTCGGGCGCCCCGGACGTGATGCCGCCCGAACGCCTGGGCTTTACGATACCCCCGGCGCTTGCTGCCATACACGCCGCAGACCCGCCCCGGCTTGGCCCGCACATCCTGACCGGCCCCGTCGCCATCGAGGGCGCCGAGCCCGGCGACACGCTCGAGGTGCGCATCGACAGGATCGAGCTCGGCGCCGATTGGGGGTTCTGCGGCCACCGCCCGCTCGCCGGCACCCTGCCGGAGGACTTCCCGCACCGCTTCCTCAGCCATATCGCCGTGGACCGCGCCACCGGCACCTGCAAGCTGCCCTGGGGCACCGAGCTGAAGCTGTCGCCGTTCTTCGGCGTCATGGGCGTGGCGCCGCCGTCCAACTATGGCGCGATCTCGACCAAGGAGCCGCGGGAGCACGGCGGCAACCTGGACAATAAGGAGGTCGGCGCCGGCAGCACGCTGTTCCTGCCGGTCTGGGTGCCCGGCGCCAACTTCTCCGCCGGCGACGGCCACGGCGTGCAGGGGGACGGCGAGGTCTGCATCAACGCGCTCGAGACGTGCCTGACCGGCACCTTCACCTTCGTGTTGCACAAGGCAACCGCGCTGCGCTTTCCGCGGGCGGAGTCCGCAACCCACTACATTTCAATGGGAATGAACGAGGACTTGGACCTCGCGATGAAGCAGGCGTTGCGGGAAATGATCGCCTTCATCTGCGCCCGGTCCAACCTGTCGCGGGACGAGGCCTACCAGTTCTGCTCGCTCGCAGTGGACTTCCACGTGACGCAAACGGTGAACGGCGAGAAAGGGGTGCACGGGATGTTGCGCAAGGGGCTGCTGTTTTAGCAGGTTATCCACAACTGTTTGTGTTGAGCGACTACTTTTTGTCTATCCCTAGCGTTATAGCTGACCTATCGTCTATTGCACCAATCGACGGTCAGGAGCACAGGATGGACTGGAACGAAGAGATGATCGCCCGCCTTCGCCAGTTGTGGCAGGAGGGTCACTCGACCGCCGAGATCGGCCGACGAATGAGCATCACAAAAAACGCGGTCGTTGGCAAGGCGCATCGAATGACGCTGCCGCCGCGCCCGTCACCGATCCGGCGGGACATGGCCGAGGGACATGTCGCCCGGCGGTCCGCCACCCGGCGTACGACCGGACCAACCTTACCTGCTTTGTCCTCTCCAGCCGCAATGCCGGGCACGGCTGCTGCGCCCATCTCGGCAGCCCCGTCGAAGCCGCCGAGCGTTACCGCGCCCCACGCTGCCGTATCGGAGCCGCCGCGCGTGCCCGTCCAGCTCCGCGCCGTGCCGATGCCGCGGGCTGGCGCGCGGGTGACGACCTGCTGCTGGCCGATTGGCGATCCCGGCACTGCCAACTTCCGGTTTTGCGACGATGGGGCGATGGCCGGCAAACCATACTGCACCCAGCACGCGGCGCTGGCGTATGTGAAGGTGCGCGACCGTCGCGAGGACGCAGCGTAGCAAGGCGGCCTCTCACTCAGGGACGCAGCGTAGCCGGGTGACCTCTAACGTTATCGGGTGTTTGGCGGCGCTGCTTTTGGCGGCGCTGCTCTTGATCCCTGCGGTTTGCCGGTCTAGGGGTTGGGCGGAGACATGATGCAACCACTCGATACCGCCCTTCCGCGGGAGCGCCACACCGCCCTCGACGCCGACTCTGTCCGCGCAGCCTACCGCCGCTGGGCCGGCGTTTACGATACCGTGTTCGGCGGTGTCTCAGCCTTTGGCCGGCGCCGGGCGGTGGAGGCGGTCAACGCGCTTCCAGGTCTGCACGTGCTGGAGGTCGGCGTCGGCACCGGCCTTGCCCTGCCGCACTATTCCAGCGGCAAACGCATCACCGGCATCGACCTGTCGGCGGAGATGCTGGCGTTCGCTCGGTCCCGGGTGAAATCCGCCGGCCTCACCAATGTCGAGGCCCTGATCGAGGTGGACGCCGAGGCGACCGGTTTCGAGGTCGGGTCGTTCGATATCGCGGTGGCGATGTTCGTCGCCTCCGTCGTGCCGAACCCACGGCTGCTGCTGGCCGAGATGCGCCGTGTCGTGCGACCGGGCGGACACCTGCTGTTCGTCAATCATTTCGCGGCGGAGCGCGGCCCGCGCTGGTGGGCGGAGCGTGCGTTGGCCCCGGCGTCGCGCAAGCTCGGCTGGCATCCCGACTTCTCCCACGACGCGCTGCTGACCCCTGACGACCAGGCGCACGCACAATTCGCGTCGGTACCGCCGCTGGGCCTTTTCACCTTGGTGAGCCTACCCAACTAGTGATCATCAAACCGGTCTGCGGCTTGATCAAACGCTGGCTGTCCGATACTTCCTCCGGGTGATCCGGGTTGTGGACCGGGCAACGTGCAGGTGGGATGGACGGATTGATGCAGGTTTCCCAGCGGCTACGCGCCGCCGCAGTGTTCATGGCGATGTTCATGGCGATGCTGTTCGTCGGCGCAGGCGCGGCCTGGGCCCAGGCGCCACGCAATTGGCAGCTTAGCTTCCAGCCGGCGCATAGCTCGGTGCAGCAGGGCATCGAGGGCCTGCATGCCATGGTAATCTGGCTGATGGCGGCGGTGACGATCTTCGTTGCGGCGCTGTTGCTTTATTGCGTTTGGCGCTTCCGTGCGTCGGTCAATCCGAAAGCCAGCCGCGTCAGCCATCACACCGCGCTGGAGGTCGCCTGGACGGTGCTTCCGGTGCTGATCCTGGTCATTATCGCGATCCCGTCCTTCCGGCTGATCTACTTCGAGGATCGTACCGAAGCGGCGGACATGACGATCAAGGTCGTCGGCCACCAGTGGTATTGGGAATACAACTATCCCGACCAGGGCGACGTGAAGTTCGACAGCTATATGATCCCGGCCGACGATCTGAAGCCGGGCCAGCTTCGCAACCTCGATGTCGATAACCGCGTGGTGCTGCCGGCGGGCAAGAACATCCGCATCCTGGCTACTAGCGGCGATGTGATCCATAGCTTCTTCATCCCGTCGCTGGGCGTGCAGCGCTATGCGATCCCGGGCCGCACGATCGAGACATGGGTTCGGGTGGATGATCCCGGAGTTTATTACGGCGAGTGCAACCAGATCTGCGGCACCAACCACAGCGCAATGCCGATTGCGGTCGAGGCGATGACCGACCAGGATTTCGCGACCTGGATCGCCGCCGCCAAAACCAAGTTTGCCGCGGGCGGCGTGCCTGCTTCAAGCAGCCCGGCGTCGGACGGTAACACGCAGCGTTTGGCGGCAGTTGAGAATACACGGCGCTGACCCACATCGGTCAACGCGGAGGAGTGCAGGAAATGTCGGCAACGACCCATGATCATGACCACGACCAGCACGACCACGGGCATGCCCCGAACTTCGTGAACCGCTGGCTGTTCAGTACTAACCACAAGGACATCGGCACGCTGTATCTGCTCTTCGCGATCATCGCGGGGATCGTGGGCACCGCGCTATCGATCCATATGCGGCTGGAGCTGCAGAACCCTGGGCTGCAATATTTCGCCTCGGGTCAGTCGTGGAACGCGACGGTTACGGCACACGGCCTGATCATGATTTTCTTCATGGTCATGCCCGCCATGATCGGCGGTTTCGGCAACTGGTTCGTGCCGATCATGATCGGCGCGCCGGACATGGCCTTCCCGCGGCTGAACAACATCAGCTTTTGGCTGCTGGTGCCGGCCTTCGTGCTCATCATGATGGGGCTGCATAGCGGCGACGGCGCCGGGTCCGGTTGGACGCTGTATCCGCCGCTGTCCAATGCCACCTACCAGTCCGGCACCGCCATGGACTATACGCTGTTCGCGCTGCATCTGGCGGGCGTGTCGTCGCTGCTCGGCGCGATCAACTTCATCACGACCATCTTCAACATGCGCGCGCCCGGCATGACCCTGCATAAGATGCCGCTGTTCGTGTGGTCCATTTTGGTGACCGCGTTCCTGCTGCTGCTGTCGATCCCGGTGCTGGCCGGCGCTATCACCATGCTGATTACCGACCGCAATTTCGGCACGGCGTTCTTCGATCCGCAGGGCGGCGGCGACCCGGTGCTGTTCCAGCACCTATTCTGGTTCTTTGGCCACCCCGAGGTTTACATCATGATCCTGCCGGGCTTCGGCATGATCAGCCACATTATCTCGACCTTCTCCAAGAAGCCGATTTTCGGCTACCTGGGCATGGCCTATGCGATGATCGCGATCGGCGTGGTCGGCTTCGTCGTCTGGGCGCACCACATGTTCGTCTCGGGCATCTCCGTTGACACCCGCGCCTACTTCGTAGCAGCGACGATGATCATCGCGGTTCCAACGGGCATCAAGATCTTCTCGTGGATCGCGACGATGTGGGGCGGTTCGATCGAGCTGAAGACGCCGATGCTGTTCGCGATCGGCTTCATCTTTCTGTTCACGCTGGGCGGCGTCACCGGCATCGTGCTGTCCAACTCCAGTATCGACCAGATCCTGCACAACACCTACTACGTCGTGGCGCACTTCCATTACGTGCTGAGCCTTGGCGCCGTGTTCTCGATCTTCGCAGGTTTCTACTACTGGATCGGCAAGATGTCGGGCCGGCAGTATCCGGAGTTCTGGGGCCAGGTGCACTTCTGGGTCATGTTCGTCGGCGTGAACCTGACCTTCTTCCCGATGCACTTCCTGGGCCTCGCTGGCATGCCGCGCCGTTATCCAGACTATCCCGACGCCTTTGCGGGCTGGAACCAGGTGGCCTCCATCGGGTCCTATATCTCCGGGTTCTCGGTGCTGATCTTCCTTTATGTGCTCTACCGCATATTCACCTCGAAGGTTCAGGTTGCCGACAACTACTGGGGTGAGGGTGCGACGACGCTCGAATGGACGGTGACCTCGCCGCCGCCGTTCCATACCTTCACGGAGCTGCCGCGGGTTCGCTGATGGTTGACCAGGCGACAAAACTGGGGGGGGCTGCGGCCCCCCTTTCGTCTTTAGAGCTGCCGGCAGAGGCGCGCGACTGGTTCGCGATGCTGAAGCCGCGCGTGATCACGCTCGTGGTGTTCACGGGGTTCGTGGGGCTTCTACTGGCGCCGGGTCCGCTGCATCCAGTGCTGGCGCTTGCGGCGGTGCTGTGCATCGCCGTGGCGGCGGGCGCGGCTGGTGCGATCAACATGTGGTATGACCGCGACATCGACGCGATCATGCGACGCACTGCAAAGCGTCCCATCCCGTCCGGCCGCATCGCCGCTGGCGAGGCGTTAGGCTTCGGCGTCACGCTGGCAATTGCCTCGGTCCTCGTCATGGGGCTGGCCACCAACACTGTGGCGGCCGTCCTGCTGGCGCTCTCGATTCTGTTCTACGTCTTCGTTTATACGATCTGGCTGAAGCGCCGGACGCCGCAAAACATCGTCATCGGCGGGGCCGCGGGCGCATTCCCGCCGGTCATCGGCTGGGCGGCCGTGACCGGCACCGTGGATGTCATGCCGCTGCTGATGTTCGCCATTATCTTCTTTTGGACGCCGCCGCACTTCTGGGCGCTATCGCTCTATGCCTCCGAGGACTACGAGCGGGCAGGGGTGCCGATGCTGCCGGTCGTCGCCGGCGCGCGTGAAACGCGGCGTCAGGTGATGGCCTACACCGTCGCGCTGGTCGTCGTTTCCCTGCTGCCCTGGGCATTCGGCTATGCTGGGCCAGTTTATGGCGTATCAGCGGCGGGCCTCGGCGTATGGTTCCTAATCGCCTCATGGTACGTGCTGCGCGACAAGCAGGATGCGGCTGGTGTTAGCCTGACCCGGGATGCCCCGGCGCGCTGGGCTTTCCGTGTCTCGCTCGTTTATTTGTTCGCGCTGTTCACCATGCTGGCACTCGATCACGTCTTGCCGGTGCCGCAGCTTGGATGAGTTCCCGCCGCCGCTCTCACCCACAGAGGCTGCCGAGTTGCGCCGTCGGCAGCGCGGCAAGAACATCGCCCTACTGGTGGTGCTGATCGCGATGGCGGCTTTGTTCTACGCCATCTCCATGGTGCGTTTCAAAGTCTCCTGAATGCGCCTTGCCGCTCCTTCCGCCATACCGACATCCTTTCCATGAAGCCCCGTAATAACAGCTTGATTGCCGGCGTCCTCCTCCTCGTTATCGGGGGCATGGCTGGCCTGTCCTTTGCCGCTGTCCCGCTGTATCGCATGTTTTGTGAGGCGACGGGCTACGCTGGGACGCCGCAGCTACGCGGCGTGGCCGGGCCGGGCGCCACGGACCGCAGCATGGTGGTGCGTTTCAATGCTACGACGAGCCCAGGCCTGCCCTGGCGCTTCGCCCCTAACGAGACTGCCGTGACCGTCAAGCTCGGCGAGGATAGGCTCGCCTCCTACGTCGGCCAAAACCGCGGGCAGCAGCCGATCACCGGTGTCGCGACCTACAACGTGACGCCCGAGAAGGCTGGGCGCTACTTCCATAAGACCGCCTGTTTCTGCTTCGACGAGCAGACCTTGGCGCCGGGGCAGGAGATGCAGTTCCCGCTCAGCTTTTGGGTGGACCCGGCCATCACCGACGATCCGGATACGCGGGACGTGAGGACGATCACGCTGTCCTACACATTTTTTCGCTCGCTGGACGACGCAGCCCGCAACGGTGGCCTGGACAAGGCCGGGCCGCATGTCGGCCCCAGGGCGGACGCTTCGCGTTGACAACCTGATGATCGCCCAGTGATCCCGGCCGTGCCGGGTGGTTAGGCCTTGAACACTCTTGAACACTGCGGCAATGTGGCGATGATGCGGCATCTCTCGGATAGGTTCAGTTAGAATGAGCGACGCCCCTCTCGCAACGATAGATCCCGCTATGGGTTCGGTTCCCGCAGTCGACGCGCACGACCTCAATACATCCGGCATGAAACAGCCGTATCACCTCGTCGATCCCAGCCCGTGGCCGCTGCTCGGTGCGTTCGGCGGTGGGCTGACGCTGTTCGGCATCATCATGGTCGCGCATTTCGGGACCTATCTGTGGCTCGGCCTCGGCTTGGCCTCGGTCATTGCCGTGATGTTCTTCTGGTGGCGCGACGTGCTGAAGGAGAGCCGGACCGCCGGCGTCCATACCCCAGTGGTGCGCATTGGGCTGCGCTACGGCATGACGCTGTTCATCACCAGCGAGGTCATGTTCTTCGTCGGCTTCTTCTGGGCCTATTTCCACTTCGCGCTCTATCCGGCGCATGTATCCGGGGCGGAGCACGCCATCTGGCCGCCGGCTGGAATACAAACCTTCGACCCGTTCCACCTGCCGCTGCTCAACACGATGATCCTGCTGCTGTCGGGCACCGCCATCACCTGGGCGCACCACGCGCTGCTGCATGGCGACCGCAAGCACCTCGTTATGGGCCTCGGCTTCACGATCCTGCTCGGCCTGTCGTTCACGACATTCCAGGCGCTCGAGTATTCCGAGGCGCCGTTCAAGTTCACCGGCGGCGTCTATCCTTCGGTGTTCTTCCTCGCCACCGGCTTCCACGGCTTCCACGTCATCGTCGGCACCATTTTCCTGATCGTGTGCTGGTATCGTGCCCGCGCCAGCCAGTTTTCCGAGACGCGCCATTTCGGCTTCGAGGCGGCGGCCTGGTATTGGCATTTCGTCGACGTGGTATGGCTGTTCCTGTTCGTCGCGATCTATGTTTGGGGCGCTGGGCCGACTGGCGCCGAGTAGCCAGGTTCCGCGTCCCGCTGGGTAGCTAAGTCTCGCGTGCCGCCGGGTAGCCGCGCCTTGTCGCCCGCCCGCCGGCTGCTGTGGCCCGGCCTGACAACCGCCGCCATGCTGGCGCTCGCGGTTGGGCTGGGCGTTTGGCAGGTCCAGCGTCTGGCGTGGAAGACAGCCCTGCTGGCCGAGATCGACCGCGGTGAGGCTGCCCCTGCCGTCCCGTTGCCGGCGGATCCGCGGCCGTTCACCAAGGTGCGGGTCGAAGGGCTGCTCCGCCAGGACCTCTCCGCGCTGTATGGAATCGAGGTGCGTACGACTCAAGCCGGTCCGGTCCTCGGCGCGTTCTTGCTGAATCCGTTGGAGCGGCCCGACGCCGTTCCTATTATCGTGGACCGCGGCTGGGTTCCGGCAGACGCACCCCGCGACGCAACGCCCATTCGCGCCACGGTCGAAGGCTATGTCCGGCCATCGGAACAGCCGCTGCGGTTTGGGGCCGCCGACGACCCGTCCGCGCGACGCTTCTACGCACTCGATCCCATCGCGATCGGCGCGTCGCTCGGGCTGCGCCAGGTCGCGCCCTATACCCTGGTCGCCTTGGGCGACGCACCGCGCGGTGCCTATCCGGAGCCCGCCCAAACCCTGCCGCGCCCGGCCAACAACCATTTCATCTACGCCCTGACCTGGTTCGGCCTGGCAGCCGCGCTGCTGGCGGTATTCGGCGTCTATGCCCGTAAGCTCCTGAAAGCCCATCCATGACCGCATACGCTCGCCTGACCGCCCGTTTCACCCGCATCGCCACGATCGGCGAGGCGTCCTCCGTCCTGGGCTGGGACGCCGCCGCCATGATGCCGCCGGGCGGCGGCGCCGCTCGTGGCGGTCAGCTTGCAGTGCTCGCCGGCTTGGCGCACGGACTGTTGACCGCGCCTGAGGTTGCCGACGACCTGGCCCAGGCCGACGCCGGAACCGACGAGTGGGACACGGCCAACCTCGGCCTGATGCGCCACGCCCATACCCGCGCGACCGCCATCCCGGAGGACCTGGTCGAGGCGCAGGCCCGCGCCAACTCCGCTTGCGAGAAGGTATGGCGGGAAGCGCGCCGCAACTCGGACTTCGCGGCGGTGTCGCCGTATCTCGTCGAGGTCGTCTCGCTGGTGCGCCAGGCCGCCGACGCGATGGCGCCGGCGCTCGGGCTTTCACCTTACGATGCGCTGATGGATGGCTTCCAGCGCGGGATCGGTGCCGCCGACGTCGCCCCGGTGTTCGCGCGCTACGAGGCATTCCTGTGTGATGCGCTGCCCCGCGCCGAAGAGCGCCAGGCCCGGCTATCCCCGCCGCTCGACCTACCGGGCGTGTTCCCCGCCGACCGGCAGGAGGGTCTGTGCCGCCATTTGTCCGCCCGCGCCGGACTGGAGTTCGACCACGCGCGGCTCGACCGCTCGACGCACCCGTTCTGCGGCGGCACCCCCAGCGACGTCCGCATCACCACGCGCTACGACGAAGCTGACCCGGCGCAGGCGCTGATGGGCGTGCTGCACGAGACCGGCCATGCGCTGTATGAGCGCGGCCTGCCCGCCGGCTACGCCCGTCAGCCCGTCGGCGAGGCGGCCGGCATGGCGGCGCATGAAAGCCAATCGCTCATCATCGAGATGCAGTCCTGCCGGTCCGATTCCTTCCTTGCCTGGATGGGACCGGAACTGCACGGCACCTTTGGCGGCGCCGCCGAGCCGTACGCCCCCGCCAACCTGTCCCGGCTGTGGCGCCAGGTCGAGCGCGGCTTCATTCGGGTGGACGCGGACGAGATGACCTACCCGGCCCACGTGATCCTGCGTTTCCGGCTGGAGCAGGCATTGATCGCCGGTGACCTGCAGGTCGCGGACCTGCCCGGCGCATGGCGGGACGGCCTGATGGCGCTGTTGGGCATCGCGCCGCCGGACGACGCACGCGGCTGCCTGCAGGACATTCACTGGTATGACGGCGGGTTCGGCTACTTCCCGAGCTATACCCTGGGCGCCATGGCCGCGGCGCAGCTGATGGCGGCGGCGCGGCGGGAGGTCGAGGGCCTCGACGCTGGGCTCGGCCGCGGCGATCTGGGTCCGCTGGTCGCCTGGCTGCGCCTCCGCGTGCACGGCCAGGGCAGCCGGCTGGGCTTCAACGATTTGCTGCGCGAGGCGACCGGCAAGCCGCTGGACCCCTCCGACTTCGAGGCGCACCTGACGGCGCGCTACCTCGCGGATTGATGCACCCCAGCCAGCATCTCATGCACGCTGTAGGTCATCAGCCCCAGCAGGGCCGCCAAGCCGAGATAGAGCACGGTGTATTCGAGCTTGATGTTGTCCGGTATGCCGTAATAGGCCTGGTTCGCCGGCAGGCTGGGGTCATAGCGCCAGGCGGCGAGCACCTTCGGCAGGGCGATGACGGCGATCACCAGCAGCATCGGGCTCGGTTGGTAGATCAATAGCCCGAGCAGCACCGGCACCCCGAGCAGCCAGACGCGCGGACTGAGCACGGCGGTGATGCGCCCGCCGTCGAGCGGCGAGATCGGCAGCAGGTTAAACAGGTTCAGGAAGAACCCGGAATAGGCGACCGCCAGGCCGAGCGTGCTGCCCACGGAGCGCGCCCAGAAATATACCGCGAAGGTGGCGAGCGTGCCGATGAACGGGCCGCCATAGGCGACGTAGGCCTCCGTTTCCACATCCGGCGGCGCCTCGCGCATGGTGATCCAGGCGCCGACGAAGGGGATGAAGGCCGGGGCGCTGACGTTGAGGCCGCGGATGCGCGCTGCCCCCACATGCCCCATCTCGTGCGCGAACAGCAATGCGATGAACCCGGCCGCGAACCGCCAGCCCCAGATCGTCGCATAAACGACGAGCGACAGCAGCATGCTGGCGAGCGTGACCCCGACCTTGCTGAACTTCAGCCCGGCGAGGGCTATCAGCAGCAGCCTCATGCGGTCGGCTTGCGCCGGAACAGCCGTTTCAGCGCAACGCCGAGGCCCAGCAGCGCGAACAGCCCGACCTTGGCGAACTTGACCGCGAAGGCGCCGGCGACCGCGATCAACCCGAGCTTCTTGGCCGCAACCACCCCGAGCAGCGCGGCCAGGCCATATTCGGCCACCCTGTCGGTCGAGGAGGTGAAGTCGGCATAGCGCTTGCCCTCGTTATATTCGAGGCTGGACAGCAGCGTGGCCGACACGGCGCGGTCGCCGTCGATCGTGTCCTGCCCGGTGATCAGGTTCAGGCTGAAATACCCGTCCCGGCCCAAGGCGCGGGTGTTGAAGTTGACGCCGGTCTCGTCCTCTGGCGCGCCGATCCGCTTCACCGCCATCGCCCAGGCCAGCCGGTGAAGCGCCGCGTCATAGACCGGCGGCTGCGTCCATCCCAGCAGCTCCAGCTCCGGGAAGCCGCGCTGCACGCGCTCCTTGTTCGCCTCCGCGGTGCCGTCCCGTAGATTGGCCAAGACGTCTTCCGGGTTCAGATCGCGGGCGTCGTCGTCGCGAATGTAGCCCTCCTTGGTGAAGCGGACGACGACCATCCATTGGTCGGTGTCGTCGAATGTGGTGACGATGCCGATCTGCTCGGGGCCGGGCCGGTTGCCAAGCGCGCTGGACAGGCGGGCGGCCTCGACCTGCGGGATGAACACCATGCCGTCCGGCAATGCGAGCTTAGCCTGTTCCAGCAGGGAAACGCTGGCCGGACCACGGATGGCGGTCCCAGCAGCGGCGCGCCAGGCAGCCTGCAGCTCCGCCTTGCGGGTTTCGGCCGGGATCGGCCCGGTGCTGGAGGCCACAGGCTGTGCATACGCCTGATGAATTAGCCGGGCATCCGCCGGATGGCTCAGCAGCAGCGCCACACCAATCATGGCGGCTTTGGCCATCATCTTGAATATACTCTGTCCACGTGAGAACCCGAAAATCGGCTGGCGAGTCGATCCTTATATGAGCGGCGTTCCGGGGATGCGAAGTTTTCGGGTTCTCACGTGGACGGAGTATAGCATCGTCGCTCCGGGAGGTTGCCGAAAGGTTTATCCCGACCTGGCCTGCACCGGCAATGCGCTGGCAACGGTGGCCCCGATCGGGAACAGATACCGCGATGGCGCGTCTCCGTCGGACAGGGGACGCCTGGCCTCAGGCGACGCCCATCTGCTAGGCACCAGCAAATTTCAGGAGAACCGGCCATGGCCGACGCGAACACCACCATCGACCTCGACGCGACCGAGGTCGCGCTGATCATCGGCGAGGAGGAGGGCTCCATGACCATCCGCGTCGTCCCCGGCCGTGAGCTGGCGGACGGCACGACGGATGTGCCGGAGCCGCACGAGATCGCCATAGCCCTCGCCATGCGCCTTTTGAACGACCCGGATTTCCACGACGACGTGCTGGAATGGTACGAGAGCCAGGACGATGAGGAAGAAGAGGACGAGCTGGTGGACGACGACGAGGACAAAACCAAGCCCAGGGATTAGCCCTTCGGGGCGGTCGGGGGTTGGATCGGCCGCCGCCGCCGCCTACAGTCGTCGCCATGCGTTACATTTCCACCCGTGGGCAAGCGCCCGTGCGCGACTTCGCCGGCGTGCTGCTGGCCGGGCTGGCCGAGGATGGCGGGCTGTATGTGCCCGAGGCCTGGCCGCGGCTGTCGCCCGCCGACCTGCGCGGCATGCGCGGCCTGCCCTATCACGAGCTGGCCGCCCGGGTCATGGCCCCATTCGTCGGAACGTGCATCCCGTTCGCGACGCTGCAGGCCATGTGCCGCGACGCCTATGCTGGGTTCGGCCATCCCGCGGTGGTGCCGCTGGTGCAGTTGGACGCCAGCCTATGGGCGCAGGAGCTGTTCCACGGGCCGACGCTCGCCTTCAAGGACGTGGCGATGCAGCTGCTGGGCCGCATGTTCGCCTACGTGCTGGAACAGCAGAACCAGCGGGTGACGATCGTCGGCGCGACCTCCGGCGACACCGGCTCGGCGGCGATCGAGGCCTGCCGCGACCGGCCCGGCATCGACGTCGTGATCCTGCATCCCCAAGGCCGCACCAGCGAGGTGCAGCGCCGGCAGATGACGACTGTGGGCGCGCGCAACGTCGCCAACATCGCCGTGGACGGAACCTTCGACGACTGCCAGGACCTGGTGAAGGCGATGTTCGCCGACGAGCCGTTCCGTAGGGACCTGCACCTTTCGGCGGTGAACAGCATCAACTGGGCGCGTATCGCCGCGCAAATTCCCTACTACGTCGCCGCCGCCCTGGCGCTGGGCGCGCCGGAGCGGGAGGTCGCCTTCAGCGTCCCCACCGGCAACTTCGGCAACGTGCTGGCGGCCTGGGCGGCGCGGCGCATGGGGGTGCCGATCGCGCGCCTGGTCGTCGCGAGCAACCGCAACGACATCCTGGCGCGCTTCCTCGAGACCAACGACATGTCCATCCGCGGCGTGGAGCCCAGCCTGTCGCCGAGCATGGACATCCAGGTCAGCAGCAACTTCGAGCGCCTGCTGTTCGAGCTGCTGGACCGCGATCCGGCCGCGACTGCCGCCGCCATGCAGGGCTTCCGCGGCACTGGGCGCATGGACGTGCCGCACTCGGCTTGGTCCCGCGCCCGCACCTTGTTCCACGGCTTCCGGCTGGACGACGCGGGGACAGAAGCAGAAATCCGCCGGCTATATGGCCTCGGCTACCTCGCCGACCCGCATACCGCGATCGGCATCGCCGCCGCCCGGGTACTGCCGTGTTCGCACGTTCCCACCGTCGTCGTCGCCACCGCGCACCCGGCCAAGTTCCCCGACGCCATCGAGCGTGCGATCGGCCTGCGCCCGGCGCTGCCGCCGCGGCTTGCCGACCTGTTCGACCGCACCGAGATATACAGCACGGCGCCCAACAGCCTCGACGCGGTCGAGGCGCAGGTCCGCGCCTTCAGCCTCAGGAATGCCGCATGACGGATGCCACACCAGAAAACATACGGGTCACCCGATTGCCCTCGGGCCTGATCGTCGCGACCGAGACGATGGACCGGGTCGAGACGGTGTCGCTCGGCGCCTACGTCGCGACCGGCACACGCAGCGAGGCCGCGGAGGAGAATGGCGCGTCGCATTTCCTGGAGCATATGGCGTTCAAAGGCACCGCTCGGCGCAACGCCGCCGAGATCGCCGAGGAGATCGAGAACGTCGGCGGCCAGATCAACGCCTACACCGCCCGCGAGCAGACGGCCTACTACGTCAAGCTGCTGAAGGAGGACCTGGCGCTCGGCGCTGACATCATCGGCGACATCCTGACCCACAGCGCCTTCGCGCCCGAGGAGCTGGAGCGGGAGCGCGGCGTCATCCTGCAGGAGATCGGCCAGGCCAACGACACCCCGGACGACATCATCTTCGACCGTTTCCAGGAAGTCGCCTATCCCGACCAGCCGATGGGCCGGCCCGTGCTGGGCACCGAAAAGGGCATCGCCGGCATGGAGCGCAGCGTGCTGACCGGCTACATGCACCGGCACTACGCGGCCAGCAATATCGTGGTGGCCGCCGCCGGGGCGCTCACGCACGACACCGTGGTTGACCTGGCCCGGCAGCATTTTGCCGACCTCCCCGCCGCCATGCCCGGCCCGCTCGCCCCCGGCGCCTATGGCGGCGGCGAGTTCCGCGAGGCGCGCGAGCTGGATCAGGTGCATATCGTGCTCGGCTTCCCCTCCGTCGCCTACGGCGACCCCGACTACTACCCGGTGCTGCTGCTGAGCACCTTGCTGGGCGGCGGCATGTCGTCGCGCCTGTTCCAGGAAATCCGCGAGCGGCGCGGGCTGGTGTATTCGATCTACTCGTTCTCCGCCCCGTTCATGGATGGCGGCCTGTTCGGCATCTATGCCGGGACCGGCGAGGCCGAGGCGGCGGAGCTGGTGCCGGTGACGCTTGATGAGCTGCGCAAGGTACAGTTTGGCGTGACTGAGGCCGAGCTGCACCGCGCCCGCGCCCAGGTGAAGGCGAGCCTGCTGATGTCGCTGGAGAGCACCGGCAGCCGGTGTGAGCAGTTGGCGCGGCAAATACAAGTGTTCGGCCGCATCGTGCCCACGGCCGAGACGGTCGCCAAGCTGAACGCCGTGACCATCGACAGCGTGCGCCGCGCCGCCATCCGGCTGTTCCGCGCCGCCCCGACGCTCGCCGTCATGGGGCCGGCCGACAAGGTGCCGCATCTTCCGGTCATCATCGACAAGCTGGCGGCATGAGTCAGCTCGACTTGCTGGCGGACCTGATCGGCCGGGCCAAGGCCGCCGGCGCCGACGCGGCTGATGCTGTCCTGCTGTCGGGCGCATCCATCGCCGTGGAACGCCGCCTGGGCCGCACCGAGAAGCTGGAGCGGTCAGAAACGCGTGATCTAGGCCTGCGGGTGTTCGTGGGCGGTCGGTCGGCAATCGTGTCGTCCTCGGCGGCTGACCCGGCCGGGTTCGCGGCGCTGGCGGACCGGGCAGTGGCGATGGCGCGGGTGGTGCCGGAGGACCCGCATGGCGGTCTGGCCGAGCAGGCTGCCGCGCCCGAGCCGGTGGCGCTCGACCTCGACGACCCGGCCGAGCCCGACGCGGCGGCGCTGGTCGCCCGCGCGTCCATGGCCGAGGAGGCCGCTCTGGGCGTGGCCGGGGTGACGAACTCGGAGGGGGCGGAGGCCTCGTATGGCCGGACCGAGGTGGCGCTGATGACGTCAGCCGGGTTCGCCGGGCAGTATTCGCGCACGTCGCATTCAGTGTCCGCGGTGGCGCTTGCCGGGTCCGGGGTCGATATGCAGCGCGACTACGACGTGTCCTCGGCGGTGCATCTGGCGGATTTAGAAGATGCAGCGGCGATCGGCCATACGGCGGGAACGCGGGCGGTGGCGCGGCTGCACCCGCAACGCCCGCGCACGGCGCGGCTGCCGGTGGTGTATGATCCTCGCGTGTCCGGCAGCCTGCTGAACCACCTGGCGACGGCGATCAACGGCGCCGCCATCGTGCGCGGCACCAGTTTCCTGAAGGACATGCTGGACCGCGCGGTGTTCGCTTCCGGTATCCAAGTTCACGACGACGCGCGCCGGCTGCGTGGCGTGCGGTCGCGGCCGTTCGACGCCGAGGGCGTGCCGACCGCCGCCCAGGCCGTCGTGCGGGACGGCATCCTCACGACATGGCTGCTGGACAGCCGCAGCGCCCGGCAACTGGGCCTGCGGTCCACCGGCCACGCGGCACGCGGCACGACCGCGCCGCCGTCGCCATCGCCGACGAACCTGTTCATTGCGGCAGGGACCCTGTCGCCCGCCGCGCTGATGGCGGACATCCGTGAGGGGCTATATGTGACCGAGCTGATCGGCATGGGCGTGAACGGCGTCACCGGCGACTACAGCCGGGGTGCGGCCGGGTTCATGATCCGCGACGGCGTGCTGGCGGAGCCGGTGGCGGAGATCACGATCGCCGGGGCGCTGCCGGCGATGTTCCGCGAGTTGGTGCCGGCGGATGACCTGGTGCTGCGGCGCGGGACGGACGCGCCGACGGTGCGGATCGAGGGGATGACGCTGGCGGGGGCTTAAGGAAGACTCGACACCAGTAAACGGATTTGGTGAGGCAGAATGCGAGGACCAGAAGTTCTCGGCAGCAGGTCTTTATAGACCGCGCTTGGACGGGCATAGATAAGGGATATTGACGATAAGCGCCACTATCGAAAGTCGGAGGAAGTCCGGGCGAAGTCGCCAGTTGCGCGCGGGGCCAGGCGGCAGCCGAGACGGCGCGGGGACTTGGACTTAGGGAATTTCGGACTGGGCCGGAGCAGGTGCGCTTACTTGTGCGGCTGCGACGAGTGCCAGCCCATCATACAGCTCGGCCATCGGGATCTCGACGCCGATCTCCGGCATAGCCAGCGTGCTATCCGGGCCGGCGAGGGCGTGGTTCCACCCGGCGTCCATGCGGGTGATTACCGTAGCGAAAACCCGGTCCTGTTCGAGCATGACGTAGCGCCGGACCGAGGGCAGCGATTTGTATTCGGCAAGCTTGACAGTTCGGTCGTCGCCAGCGGTGCCGGCCAACAGCACCTCGAAGATCACGACGGGCTCCGCAACGATCGTCTCGCTGTCCGGGAACGCAGTACAGCTCACCGATGCATCGGGGTAGCGGTAGCTGGGGCCGGTCTGGACCTTGAGGTCGCTGCCGTAGGCTTGGCAGGGCTTGCCGTGGAGGCGGTTGGTCAGCGCCGTGAGCAGGTTCGCCTGCACTACGGCGTGCGCCCTTGTGCCGCCAGTCATGGCAACGGGCTGGAAGCCGTCGAACTCCCATTTCAGCTCCTGGCCAGCCTCCCGGGCCAGGAACTCATCCGGTGTCATTGGCCTGGATTGGATCTGGCTCATATTTCCGCATTTCCATTCTGACGAGCCGTGCTGCACAGGCGGGCCGTACGTTTCTGCTTCATCACATATTGCGGGTTTCGCTGCCCGTCCGCGCGATCACTTTAGAACCGGTCGCTGGCCGCAGCGGCCGCTACATAGCGCGCTGCATCTTCAGCGAGCAACAACCGTTCCGCGACCAACACGTCGGCGGCGGCTTTCACCTTTGCCACATACGTCTCCCGCGTTCCATAGCGCTCCTCCAACGACAACCGGGGATCGCCGGTGCGCTCGCGGTCGGCGCGGGTGCGGGCGAAGGGAATGAACATGCCGTCGCGGTCGCAGAGCTCGGACGGGAGGTCCTTATAGACATTGACGCCGGTATAGGTGCCGAGCGGAACCGCCAGATGCGGCAGCCTCAAGCCGGCGACCTCGTTGCCGTCCGCGTCGACGGCCGCGACCATGGTGGAATACGGCTGCACTGGAGCGGCAGGTGGATTGGTCCAGTCCACCGGCCGGCCGATCGGGTTGTCCCCGGGCGCCCAAATAACGCCGGGCACTGTGGGCATATGCACGGCCGCCGCCGGGACTCCGGTTTCGTCGCCGCGTCGGGGCACCATGCTATCGGGCGGGACGGTGCCGGCGGCCACCCAGGCGTCGAGGTTGGACAGCATGGCCCGCAGCGCTGGACCGGCGCTGTTGGGGTTGCGCGAGTTGGCGCAATAGCCCGGCGTATTTGGGTTGCCAGCATGGCCGCCGTGCTGCGTCCCCGCCACCAGCATCATCCGCACGCCCGGCGGCAGCGCGACGTCCGCCCCTGTCGCGTCCGTATGCACCAGCGAGGCGCCTTTTTGCCAATACTCGGTCGAGGTGTTGCTCTCGATAATCAAGGGGTCGCTGCCATCGCCGTGCAACAGGCTGCGGCCAGGTCCGTAGCCGAATGGCGGCCAGACTTCGGGATAGAACCGGTCCTCGTGCTGGGTAGCGGTGCGGAACGGCATCGCGAAAGGCTCGTTCGCGAACACCTTGCCGGCGCCGGAGATGTGCGGCAGCACGCCGTCGAACACCCGCCTTCCCGCCTCGTCCCGGTTCATGCCGAGCTCGAGGAAGTGGTGGAGGAACCTGCCGCTCAGCGAGACGCCGATCGCCAGGGTGCGGCGTATTCCAGGCTCGGCTCGCAAATGGCTGACCAGGTCGCGCGTGGCAGCGAAGCCGATGCCGTCCACGGTGGGCCGTGTCGCCTCGTAGGTGAACTCATAGATGCGGCGCGGCGTCGGCGTGGTGCCGAACGGCATGAGCTGGATGGCGCTGCTGTCGACCCAGCGGAAATCGTCGGGTCCGAGCGGCGTCGGCGCGTCGGTCTGGCGGCTGCGGACCGTGAGGTCGGCCGTATCGGTATGGGCGACCGGATAGGGCAGGCGGATGCGCTGCATCGGGTCCGAGCTGCGGGTGTCGGCGATGAACTCGTGCCGGATGCGCTGCACGATCCCCAAACCATTGTTGGTGGCTACGGGCACCCGGATACCCATGCCGTTATTGGCGCCGGTCACCTCGGGCTGCCAGCCGGACCAGATCATCGTGTCGCCGCGGCGGAAGGTGAAGGCGTTGCCGGCGTCGGCCAGGGTGCGCGGATCGTTGACGCTGCCGTTCGGCGGTTCCGGGGCGTCGTTGAGCCACGACATCAGGAACTTGTTGCCGCGGTTGGTGACGTCATACAGCAGCGCGCCGTCGCCGCGGGCCGGGTCGGCCGGGCGCAGGATGAACACGTCAGTGTCATATTCGACCATGCCCCGTGCGTTGCGGGGCGCCTGGCCGAGCAGGGCGATGCCGACATTGGCCGGGTCCTTGGGATCGAGCTCTCCGTGGGCCAAGGCGCGGATGCGTACATACGGCCCGGCACCGCCAAAGCTCGCGCCATCGGCAAAAGGCTCCTGCGACAGGATGGCGAGCTGGGTGAGGCGTGCCGTGGCCGGGGCCGCAGCGAGTAGCGCGCATAGTCCAACCCCGGCAGCCGCGAGATATCGCATCGTTCCTTAACCTGAGTTTAATGCCCCAAGGATAGGCTGGGCTGGTCGGTCAACGCTTGTCAACGCGGCTGTGGAGACCCCTATTTTGAACTCTGGAACGGACTATATCCATTATCGCTAACGGGAGATTTTGATAACATGCGTCGTTCCTCTTCTTTCATCGCTGCCATCGCGGTCGCTGCCCTGGCGTTCGCGCCCTCGCTCGCCGACGCGCGGGCCGGTGGCGGAAGTTCGTTCGGCAGCCGCGGCGGCCGTACCTTCTCCGCGCCGCCCACAACTAACACGTCGCCGTTCACCGCTGCTCCGATGGAACGCAGCATGACCGCGCGCCCGGCGCCCAGCCCAGGCTTTGGCGCACCGGCGGCGCCCGCGTTTGGCGGACGTTCGGCCTTCGGCTCCGGCCTGCTCGGCGGGCTGCTGGGCGTAGGCATCGGCAGCATGCTGTTCGGTGGCGGCTTGTTCGGCGGCTCGGGCGGCATGGGCGGGCTCGGCTTCATCGGCCTGCTGCTGCAGGCGGCGCTGCTGTTCTTCGCGGTGCGCTGGCTGTATCGCATGTTCATGCGCCGCCAGCCGGCGATGGCCGGTGGGCCTAGCTTTGCGCGGACGCAGCAGGCTGGCCCGGCGCCGAGCGCCATGACGGGCGGGATGCTCGGAGCGAACCGCCCCGCGTCGGCCGTCCAGATCGGCAAGCCCGACTATGAGGCTTTCGACCGTACGCTGCATGAGGTCCAGGCTGCATGGTCGGCGCAGGATCTGAACGCCCTGCATGCGCTGTCGACGCCGGAGATGGTCAGCTATTTCGGCGAGCAGCTCGCGGAGCAGGCGAGCCGTGGCGTGCGCAACACCGTCACGCATGTCAAGCTGGAGCAGGGTGACCTGTCCGAGGCGTGGTCGGAGGGCAGCCGTGAATATGCGACGGTCGCCATGCGCTTCTCCTCGCTGGACGTGACGCGCGACTCGACCGGGCGCGTTGTGGACGGCGACGTGGCGCTGCGCAGCATGGCGACAGAGCTATGGACTTTCATGCGCACCCCGGGCGGGCAGTGGCTGCTTTCGGCGATCCAGCAGGCGCGATAAGCTAGAAACCGTTTGAGAATAAGGGCCGCCGGTATGAATCGGCGGCCCTTTGTGTTTCAGCCGCTACGAAGCGGGTCAGCGATGCTGCATCACCGAAACTTCACGTACAAGTTCGGCACCACAAAGTCATAGGCCGTCGTGAGGCAGATTTCTTGGGCCGGATGTCGTGCCAGCATCTATTTCTTGTAGGCGACATCGTCGAAGGCGGGCGCCTGCGTAAATCCTGGTTCTGGGACGCAAACCACGACGAGATGTTCTCGCGCCTGGCTGCTGACCACCCTCGATCCCCACGCGCTGGAGGTCGCGGGCATCGCGGTGCGCAACGAGGCCACGCACGTGACGGCGGATGGCAAGAAGCTGCTGGTGATCCACGGCGACGAGTTCGACAGCGTCGTCCGTTATGCCCGCTCCTGGCGGTCCTTAGCGATGACGCCTATGTCACGTCGCTCGTGGTCAACCGCTGGCTCAACTCGCTGCGCTGCCGGATGGGCTATCCCTATTGATCGCTGTCGCAATGGCTGAAGCGCCAGGTCAAGGGCGCGGTGAAGGCCATCGACCTGTTCGGGACGGCGCTGGCGGACGAGGCCGGGCGCCGCGGCTTCGATGGCGTGGTCTGCGGCCATATCCACCACGCCGAGATGCGCATGGTGAATGGCATACTGTACTTGAACGATGCAGATTGGGTGGAAAGCTGCACCGCCCTCGTTGAGCATCGCGACGGCCGGCTGGAGCTGATCGACTGGGCCGCCATGAACGGGCTATCGTTCTTCGAGCCGCGTGAGCCTGCGTTCGCGGAGGTTGCCGGTCGCCCTGACCTACGCCTGGCTGCGCCGGTTCCATAATGCTGGCTCGGCGATGATGGTCGCGACCGCGCCCCGGTGCCTGAGTCCGCCAGGTTCAAGGTTTGCAGCGCTGGAAGGCGCATGCTACCGCCGCGCCATGCCGGCCTGCTGCCTCTCGTGATCAAACAAGTGCTTCGCCATCCCCGTGCTCTGGCGCTGGGCACGCGGGCGCTCGGCGCCTACCTGCATTTCGCGCTCCGCACCACGCGCTGGTCGCTGCATGGCGTGGACCTGGGCCGTTATTTGCATGGAACGCCGGCTATATTCGCTTTCTGGCACGAATGCCTGCCGCTGATGCCGGCCTTGTGGACCCATGCGGTCCGCCAACGCGCCGCGGCGCAGGGACGGCGCGGACGCATGCATGTGCTGGTCAGCCGCCATCAGGACGGCCGGCTGATCGGCGACATGATGCGCGGCTTTGGCCTCGACCTCGTGCACGGCTCGTCGTCCAAGGGCGCGGCGCAGAAGGGCGGCGCCTCCGGCCTGCGCGCGTTGCTAGGGGTGCTGGCGGCGGGGGACCAGGTGGTGATCACTCCGGACGGCCCGCGCGGCCCGCGGCGTGAGATCGCCCGCGGAGTCGCGCAGCTCGCGGCACTGGCCGGAGTGCCGGTGCTGCCCTGCTCGGCGCAGTCCACCCGCCGCCGGATGCTGCCGACCTGGGACCGCATGATCCTGCCGCTGCCGTTCGGCCGCGGCGTGCTGGTCTGCGGTGCGCCAATCCATGTACCGCGGGATCGCTGGGCCGACAGCCTGCCGGCGATCGCCGCCGCGCTCACCCAGGCCGCGGACGAGGCCGAGGCGCTTTGCGCAGTGTGATCGCCGGGCTGTGGCACGGCGGCGCTACCCTGGCGACCCCCGGCCTGCGGTCGATGCTGCGGCGGCGCGTCGGCCGCGGCAAGGAGATCGCGTCCCGCCTGCCGGAGCGCGAGGGCTTCGACGCAATGCCTCGTCCCCCTGGCCGCCTGATTTGGCTGCACGCGGCCAGCGTGGGGGAGAGCCAGTCGATCCTGCCCGTGCTGTCCGCCCTGCGCGCACAGGCGCCGGAAGCGTCGATCCTGGTCACGACCGGCACGGTCACCTCCGCCGCCCTCCTGGCCGCCCGGCTGCCAGAGCTTGGGCTGCAGTCGGTGATGCACCGCTTCGTGCCGCTCGACGTGCCAGCCTGGGTGGCGCGGTTCCTGGACCATTGGCGGCCGGATGTCGCGGGGTTGGTGGAAAGCGAGCTGTGGCCCAACCTGATCGAAGGCTGCCGCGCGCGGGGCATTCCCATGATGCTGGTGAACGCCCGCATGTCGGCCCGCAGCCTGCGCGGATGGCAGCGCGTGCCGAGGTTTGCACGGGATATGATCGGAGCGTTCGACCGGGTCCAGGCGCAGTCGGAGGCCGACGCGGCCCACTTGCGCCTGCTCGGCGCCCGGCATGTGGATGCGCCCGGCAACCTGAAGCTCGCCGCAGCGCCGCTGCCGGCCGACCCGACCGAACTTGCCCGGCTGCGTGCGCTGATCGGGCGCCGCCCGGTATGGCTCGCCTCCAGCACGCATCCCGGCGAGGAGGAGGTGGCCGGCCAGGTGCATCGCAGCCTGATCGCCGCGCATCCGGATCTATTGACCATCATAGCGCCGCGGCACCCGGAGCGTGGGGCGGCGGTGGCGGCGGTGCTTGATGCGCCGCGACGGGCGGCCGGGCAGGACCTGGGCGCGGGCGGCCTATGGGTCGCAGACACGCTCGGGGAGCTCGGCCTGCTGTATCGCCTGGCGCCGCTGGCCTTCGTGGGCCGCAGCCTGGTCGGGCAGGGCGGGCAAAACCCGCTGGAGCCGGCCCGCCTAGGCTGCGCCATCGCAGTCGGCCCGCACACCGCGAACTTTTCCGAAGCCGTGCAGGCATTGGAGGCAGCCGGCGCGCTGACCCGGGTCGCGGACGCCACCGAGCTGACGGGATGGGTGGATGGCATGCTGCGCGATCCCATCCGGATGCGCGCCGCCGGCTCTGCGGCCTGCGCTGCGGCCCAGGGCGCGGCCGGCTTGCCGGAGCGGACGGCGGCGACGCTGCTGTCGTTGGTGCGGCACCGATGAGGCCGCCGGCCTTTTGGCAGCATGATGGCGTCATGCCCAGGCTGCTCGCCCCCGTGGGCACGGTGACAGCGGCGCTCACCGCCTACCGAGTATCCCGGCTGGGTTGGCGTGCCCCGGTACCGGTGCTGTGCTGCGGCAATGCGGGCGTGGGTGGGGCCGGTAAGACGACGGTCGTGCTGGACCTCGCACAGCGATTAGTCGGGTGCGGCGTGGCGGTGCACTGCCTGACCCGCGGCTACGGCGGCAGGTCGCGCGGCGTAGTGCGGGTCGACCCGGCGTTGCACGAAGCGAGTCTCGTCGGTGACGAGCCGCTGCTGCTGGCGGCCATCGCGCCGACCTGGGTGGCCGCCGATCGCGGCGCCAGTGCCCGCGCGGCAGTGGATGCGGGGGCGCAGGTGCTGCTGATGGATGACGGCCTGCAAAACCCGACGCTCGTGCAGGACGCGGCGCTGCTGGTGATCGACGGCGCAATCGGGTTCGGCAATGGCCGGGTCATGCCGGCCGGGCCGCTGCGGGAGAGCGTTGCCGCAGCAGCCGCGCGCTGCCGTGCGGCGGTGCTGATCGGTCACGACTCAGCGAACGCGCGCGCCGCCTTGCCACCGGGCCTACCCGTGCTGATGGCAGCGCTGCAGCCCGACGCGACGCTGGACGGAATGCGGGTGCTGGCGTTTTCCGGCATTGCCCGTCCCTCGAAATTCTACGCCACCCTGCACCAGGCAGGCGCGATATTGGCGGAGTGCATGGACTTCCCCGATCACCACCGCTTCAGCGATGCGGAGCTGGATCGCGTGCTCGCCCGTGCGGCGGCGCTCGACGCCACGCCGGTCACGACGCCCAAGGATGCGGTCCGCCTGCCTGCCGAGGTCCGTAGCCGGGTCCGAGTAATCGGCGTCACGCTCCGCTGGGACGACCCGGCCGCGCTCGAAAGCCTGTTGGCCGAGATCGTGCCATGAGCCTGGCCCACCAAGCCGAGGCGTTCATGGCGCGTGCGGCGCTGCGCCTGTTGCGCATGTTGGGGCCGGTGGCGTCCAGTAATTTGCTCGGCGCGCTCGCCCGCGCCGTCGGACCGCTGCTGCCGGTCTCACGCGTCGCCGACAGTAACCTGCGCGCGGCACTGCCGGAGTTCGACGCTGCCGCACGGCGCCGGACGGTGCGCGGCGTATGGGAAAACCTGGGCCGCACGGTCGGCGAACTGCCGCACATCGCGAGCCTGCACGAGACCGAGACCGGCCCGGGTTGGGAACTTGCCGGCGAGGACACCCTGCGCTGGCTCGCAGCAAAGGGCGGCCCGGCGATCTTCTTCAGCGGCCATATCGGAAATTGGGAGGTGCTGCCGGTTGCCGCGGCGGCGCGTGGCCTGCCGGTTTCCTTGTTCTATCGTCCGGCGGAGAACAAGCAGATCGACGCGCTGATCCTGGACCTGCGGCGCCAGACGGTCCGCAATACGGCTGAGGCGGATATGCGCCTGTTCCCCAAAGGCGCGGCGGGCGCCCGCCAGTCGCTTGCGCATCTATCGCGCGGCGGACGGCTCGCGATGCTGATGGACCAAAAAATGAACGATGGGATCGAGGCGCGATTCTTCGGCCGTCCGGCGATGACCGCGCCGGCGCTGGCCGCCTTGGCGCTGCGCCTTCGTTGTCCCGTCATTCCGGCCTATGTCGAACGGCTAGCGCCCGCCCGGTTCAGGGTGACCTGCGAGCCGCCGCTCGACCTGCCGAGCAACGCCGACCGTCAAGCCGACATCGCCGCGCTGACGCAGATGGTAAACGACACGATGGAGCGGTGGATACGGGCTAAGCCGGAAAGCTGGCTATGGCTGCACCGGCGCTGGCCGAAGGCTAATATCTAGCCTTCGCCGGAATCTTCACGATCTCAGGCAACGGCGAACGCTCGACGGACTTGATCGCCGGCCGGGGCTTGCCCGAGGCTGCGCCGATGGTAGCGTCCTGCTGCTCGATGATGCCCTGGGCCGGCATGTCGCCGTCCAGTCCGACCAACGCGGTGCTGGGCACGCGGCGGTTGCTGCTGCGGGTGCCATCGACATAGGTGACGTCGAAAGCGACGAAGCTGCTCTCGATCTTCTTCTTAGGCGCCATCGGTACCTCCGGAGCTGGTGCCCTCGGCCGGCGCAGCCTCGGCACCTGACTCGAGCTCGGCCTTGCGACGAGCCGCGGTCTCTTCTTTTTCCCGCAGCTTCTCGTCTTTCTTGGCCTGCTTGGCGCGGTTCCGCTCGGCCCGCTGCATGTTGTAGTTGGGCTTGAAGACCATGGATTCTCCTCGCAACGCGAAGTAGTGGAGGGGCAGCGCAAAGTGGGAGAGAAAGCCCGAGCTTTAGCTTTGGCCGAGCTGGCTTTCACGCACGACGCGCTCATGCCCGTCGCGGGCGTTCTTGATGCGATACTGCAGATCCCGGGTTTCGCTGGGCATCTGCCGTACCACGGTGTAGCTCCCCCGCGGTGCATTGCCATCGAATGCGCTGGGGGAGAACTCCACCTTCTGGCCGGAGGCGAACTTATGGGCTGCCATACAGGTCGCCTCCGGCCGCCGCCATGAAAGCGGCTCTAAGTGTGAAAGGTTACGCGGCTTGCAGGTTGACCGCGGAGGTCTTGCCCTGTTGGCCGCGCTCGAGTTCGAAGCTCAGCTTCTGGCCCTCGTTCAACGAGCCCATGCCGGCGCGCTCGACTGCAGAGATGTGCACGAACACGTCCTTGCTGCCGTCATCCGGCTGGATAAAACCAAAACCCTTTTGCGCGTTGAACCATTTCACTGTTCCGACTGCCATAACATGCTCTCCATAGCCACGGCGGCCCGCACGGTGCAGGCCGAATTACTTTTACATTAGGGAGCACCGGAGAAGCCGCAGACCCCAAAAGCACGGGGTTCGACAGGCAAGGATCCTAAGACTGGCTGGCCCAACACGAAAAGCGCCAATCCCTACATGAGCCTTCGCTGCACTAAAGTAAAGCAGGCCCGCCGAATATGTTCAGATCGGCAGCATTCCCTGCTTCGTGCGTGCCGCACCGTCCGCGATAACGCCTGCCTCTCCGTCGCCAAAGCGCAGCCGCAGCCGTCCGCCTGGAACGACCTGCGCCGCCGAGGTGACTGCTTGCCCCTCCGTGTCCAGAACTAGCGCATAGCCGCGGGCCAGCACCGCCTGGGCCGAAACGGATTCGAGCCGCGCCGCCATCCCGGCCAGCCGTGCCCGCGACTCGCGCAGGCCGGCGTGCAGCGGTGCGGGCGATAGCCGTCCGAGAATGGCGCCGGCGCGCCCTTGCTGCCGAGTCGTTGCCTGCCGCAACGCGCCACCCAGCCGCGACGCGGCCAATACCACCGCAGCCCGACGTGCCGCCGCAACGCCTTGAGGATTCGGCGTCCGCAGCTCGACCTGCACCAGCGCCGCCCTGCGTGCCCGCACCAGGTTCGGCAGCGCGAGCACCAGGCGCAGGCTGCGCGCCTCGATCGCCTGGCGCACCGCGCGTATCATGCCGGGCAGGTCCGGGATGCCGCGCTCCGCCCGCGCCAGCGCAGCCCGGCGTGCGGCCAGCAGGTTCGGCAGCGCCATCGCCAGCCGTTGGGCCCGGTCATCGAGGCGCTGCCGCGCGCCGCCCAGCAGGTTCGGCAGATCGGGCAGCCCCCGCTCGGCCTGCCCCAGTCGCAGCCGTCGCTCCTGCGTCATCCGGTGCAGCCCGGCCGACAGCCGCGCCGCCTCCTGCGCAACGTTGGCCAGCAGCTCGGCGCGCATCGGCACGGCCAGCTCGGCCGCCGCGGTCGGCGTCGGCGCCCTGCGGTCGGCGGCGAGGTCGATCAGCGTGTGGTCCGTCTCGTGCCCCACGGCGGAGATCAGCGGGATGCGGCAGGCACAGGCGGCGCGGACCACGGCCTCGTCGTTGAAGGCCATGAGGTCCTCCAGGCTGCCGCCGCCGCGCGCGACGATCAGCACGTCGGGCCGCGGGATTACACCGCCGGAGAGAATGCGGTCGAAGCCGGCGATGGCCGCGGCGATGCGGGCGGCGGCGCCCTCGCCCTGGACCGGCACCGGCCAAACTAGGATGGGACGTGGGAAGCGGCGCAGGATCGTCGTCTTGATGTCCTGCAGCACCGCGCCTTGGGCCGAGGTCACCACTCCTATGACGCCGGGCAGCAATGGGATGCGGCGCTTGCGGTCCGCGTCGAACAGCCCCTCCGCCACCAGGCGCGCGCGCAACGCCTCGATGCGGGCCAGCAACGCGCCGGCGCCGGCGTAGTCCATGCGCTCGACGATCAGCTGGTAGGAGCTGCGCTCGCCATAGGACGACACCCGGCCGGTGGCGATGACCTCCACGCCGTTCTCGGGTAGCAGACCCAGGCGCGACACCGTGCCCTTCCACACGACGCCGCTGATCTTGCCGCCTTCGTCCTTCAGCGAGAAATACATGTGCCCGGACGGGTAGCGCTTGAACTCGGTGATCTCGCCCCGCACGCGGACGCGGCCGAACGCGCCCTCCAGCGTACGCTTCACCGCGCCGGAGATCTCCGACACGGTGTATTCCGGGATGTTGCTCGGGGCCGTCTTCAGATCGTCCATGCGTCGAACCTATGCTACAGGCGCCATAGTTTGAAGCGGGGGCCGGGATGCGGGTTCTAGTTATCGGCTCAGGCGGACGGGAGCATGCGCTGGCCTGGGCGCTGTCGGCGTCGCCGTTGCTGACCAAATTGTGGGTCGCGCCGGGCAATCCGGGCACCGCCATGGTTGCGGAGAACGTGGACATTGCCGCGCTGCATATCGAGCGGCTGGTGCAGTTTGCCCGCGAGAACGCGATCGACCTGGTAGTGCCGGGTCCCGAGGGGCCGCTGGTCGCCGGGTTGACGGACGCCATGGCGCAAGCCGGCGTCCGCTGCATCGGCCCGACCGCCGCGGCGGCGCGGCTGGAAGGGAGCAAGGCCTTCACTAAGCGGCTTTGCGACGACGCCGGCATCCCGACCGCGCTTTGGGAGCAGTTCGCCGATCCGGACGAGGCCCGCGCCTTCGTCCGCCGGCGTGGAGCGCCGGTCGTCGTGAAGGCCGACGGCTTGGCCTCCGGCAAGGGCGTGGTCGTGGCCGCAACCCTTGAGAACGCCGAGGCCGCGATCGACACGATCATGCGCGGCCGCTCGTTTGGCGACAGCGGGGCCAGCGTGGTCATCGAGGAGTGCCTGGCCGGCGAGGAGGTCAGTTTGTTCGCCCTGTGCGACGGCACGGATGCGGTGTTCCTGGGGGCCGCGCGGGACTACAAGCGGGCGGGCGACGGCGACACCGGGCCGAATACCGGCGGCATGGGTGCCCTGTCCCCGGTGCCGGGCTTTGATCCCGCCCCGGCGATGGACGGGTTCATCCGGCCTGCCTTGGCTGAGATGGCCCGGCGCGGTACGCCGTTCCGCGGTATCCTGTTCGCCGGGCTGATGCTGACTGCGGATGGCGCCAAGCTGATCGAATACAACGTCCGTTTCGGCGATCCGGAGTGCCAGGCGCTGCTGCTCCTGCTGCGCAGCGACCTGCTGCCGGCGCTGCTGGCGGCCTGCGACGGCGAGCTTGGCCGTTTCGACCTGCGGTGGCGGGGTGGCGCTTCGGTCGCGGTGGTGGTGGCGTCGCCGGGCTATCCGGCAGCGCCCGAGCTCGGTTTCGATGTCGGCGACCTCAGCGCGGCGGCTGCCGTCCCGGGTGCGCTGGTGTTCCAGGCGGGGACGCGGTTCGATGGCGGGCATTTGCTCGCCGATGGCGGCCGGGTGCTGACGATCTGCGGCACGGGCGCCGATTTGGCGGCGGCTCGGGCGGTGGCCTATCAGGCGGTTAGGTTGGTGCCCTGGGCGGACGGCTACTACCGGCGGGACATTGGCCTGGATTGCCGCGCCGAAGTCGGCTCGCAATGACGAAAATGCAATGAACCATACGCGGCTTGTGGCCTATCGATCTACGCTCGTAACCCCTGAAAGAACACTCGCAGTAGCGCTGCGCACTCAGTCTCTTGCACCCCGCCCACCACCTCCGGCCGGTGCAGACAACCGCGTGCATTGAATATCCGCGGCCCATGCTCCACTCCACCGCCTTTAGGGTCATAGGCGCCAAACACCAAACGCCGAATACGGAAATGCACCAAGGCGGCAGCGCACATCGTGCAGGGCTCGAGCGTCGCCACCAAATCGCAGCCAATCAGCCGCGGCGTGCCCAGCCGCCGCGCCGCGGCCCGCAAAGCTAGCATCTCCGCATGCGCGCTGGCGTCCATATCCGCCTCCGTCCGATTGCCGGCGCGCGCCAGCACCGTCCCATCGGGTCCGAGCACCACGGCGCCAACCGGCACCTCATTGCGTGCCGCCGCGGCACGGGCCTCCGCAAGCGCCTGGTCCATAGGGGTCATGCGGCCTGCTTGCTCCCGATCCCCATGCGGGTCTAGTCACCGCCGATGACCGCACGCATCAGACCCCTCATCGGCGTGACCCTGGACGCCGAGCAGCCGGGCGGCTACTCGAAATATCCCTGGTATGCCCTCCGCGCGAACTACACCCAGGCGATCGCAGGCAGCGGCGGCCTGCCGGTGGCGCTGCCGCATGATCCGGGACTCGCATCCGCCTACCTCGACCGCATCGATGCCCTGGTCGTCACCGGGGGCGCCTTCGACGTCGACCCGGCGCTGTATGGCGATAGCGAGCGGCACGCGACCACCACCCTGAAGGAATCCCGCACCTCGTCCGAGCTCGCTTTGGTGCGCGGCGCGCTGGCCCGCGACATGCCGGTGCTCGGCATCTGCGGCGGCGAACAATTGCTGAGCGTGGCGCTGGGCGGCTCGCTCATGCAGCATATCCCGGACAGCGTGCCGGACGCGCTGCAGCACGAGCAGCCCAACCCGCGCGACCAGCCGGGCCATGCCGTCGCGATCGTGCCGGGCACGCTGCTGCATCGCGTCCTGGGCGCCACGACCATGCAGGTGAACTCGGCCCATCATCAGGCCGTTCTCAACGCGGGGCGCTGGGCCACGGTGAACGCCACTGCCCCGGACGGCGTGATCGAAGGGGTTGAGGACGCGCGCTACGGCTTCTGCCTCGGCGTGCAGTGGCACCCGGAGTTCCTGATCGATCCCGGCGACAAGCGTATCTTCAACGCCCTGGTCGCGGCTGCCGGGGGATGACCGAGGAGGCGGCTGAGACGGCGGCCGGCCGCGGCGAGCGCATCGCCAAGTGGCTGGCCCGCGCCGGCGTCGCTAGCCGGCGGGACGCGGAGAAGCTGCTGGCCGAGGGCGTCGTCGCGGTGAACGGGGCCGTCGTGACGCATCCCGCCACCTTCATCGATCCAGACGACATCGTGCAGGTGCGTGGCGCCGTGGTCGACGCGCCCGACCGGACCCGCCTGTGGCGCTATCACAAGCCCGAGGGCTTGGTGACCACCCATCGCGATCCCCAGGGGCGGCCGACCGTGTTCGACAAGCTGCCGCCCGGCCTGCCGCGCGTCGTCAGCATCGGCCGGCTGGACCTGAACAGCGAGGGGCTGCTGCTGCTTACCAACGACGGCGCGCTCGCCCGGCGGCTGGAGCTGCCGGCCAATGGCTGGCTCCGCCGCTACCGCGTCCGCGTTTATGGCGCGATCGACAACAAGGCACTGGGCAGCCTGGCCCGCGGCGTCGTGGTGGAGGGCGTGCGTTACGGCCCGATCGAGGCGATGCTCGACGCCCGCACCGGGACCAACGCATGGCTGAGCGTCGCGCTGAAGGAGGGCCGCAACCGCGAGGTGCGCAAGGTGATGGCGCATCTGGGCTTGCAGGTCACGCGGCTGATCCGCGTCGCCTATGGCCCGTTCCAGCTCGGCAACCTCGAACGCGGCGCTGCGGACGAGATCGCCGGCAAGGTGCTGCGCGAACAGCTTTCGGAGGTGGTAAAGCCTGATTCGCCGAAGCAGGGCCGGGCCTGATCCGTGCGCATCGTCGCCGGCGCCTGGCGCGGCCGCACGTTGATTACGCCATCCGGCGAGGCGACGCGCCCGACCGCCGACCGGGTGCGCCAGGCGCTGTTCGACCGGCTGATGCATGCGCCATGGGCCGGCCGCGCCGCGGTTGAAGGAGCCCGGGTGCTGGACGTTTTTGCCGGCACCGGCGCGCTGGGGCTCGAGGCGCTGTCCCGCGGGGCCGCCCACGCCACGTTCATCGAGAACGGTCGGGCGGCGCTGGGCGTGCTGCGTGCCAACGTCCAGGCCTGCGGGGCGGAGGCGCGATGCACGGTGCTGCCGGCCGACGCACGGCGTCCTCCAGTAGGGCAAGCCTGCGGGTTGCTGTTCCTCGATCCGCCCTATGGCCAGGACCTGGTCGCGCCGGCGCTCGTTGCCCTGCACGCCGCCGGGTGGATCGCGCCGGGCGCCCTGATCGTGGCCGAGATCGGCCGGGGCGACGCGCTGCCGCGGCCGGACCCGGTGGACGACCGCATCCAGGGCGCCGCCCGCGTGGTAGCATGGCGCGCGTAGTTCAGTAATAGCCTGCCCGGCCATAGCAGTTGGTAAAAGACTGTCTGGCTAAAGCCCTCTCCCGGGGAGAGGGAGGCGGGTGCGGTTGTCCTGGAACCGGATGGCCCGACCGTTGCCAAAGCTGCGGCGGACAAGCAACGTTGCTTGCAAGAAAAGCCGGGTTCACGGACCGTGACCAATAACACGGGGATCGTTTCGATGCCAGTTCCGATGGAGCCAGTCCGGCGCCGCCCGGGTGTCGGTCGACTTCACCGAGGGCCGGCTTGCCTGCCGCAACGACCCCAGCAATCCCTGGACCGGGCGCGGCATGCTGGAGCACTTCATCGAGCTGAACAACCGCGTCATCAACCGCTTCACGGCAACGGAGCGCAGGAACATCGGCATCCACGCCTGCTCCGGCGGCGACTGCGACGCGACGCACAGCGCCGACATGGACTACGCCGAGCTGCTGCCGAGCATGTTCAAGATGAACGCCGGCTATTTCCTGATGCAGCTCTCAAGCGAGCATGACAAGGAGCGCGTTTATAAGCTGGTCGGCCAGCATAGCCGGGCGGACGCCGACGGGGTGCCGCAGGTCTGCTTCATCGGCGTGATCAACCCGCAGAACCCGCGGGTCGAAACGACGGAGGAGGTGTGCGACGCCCTGATGACGGCGTCGAAATACATTCCGAAGGAGCGGCTTGGTGCCACCGACGACTGCGGCTTCTCGCCGTTCAGCGTCGACATGAAGCCGAAGCACGGCTCGCCCGACGTCGCTCGCGACATCGCGTTCCAGAAGATCACCGAACGGGTCAAGGGCGCCACCATGGCATCGGCAAAACTCGGGCTTTCGGCCTGAAGGCTGCCGTCAGTCGTGAAAAGCGGTTCCGGCCGCCTCCAGCGATTGGCGGATCTCCTGCAGGTCATCCTTGATCTGCATCAGCCGTTCGATTGGCAAGCCCATGACCTCGGCGATCCTGCAGGGCACATGCAGCGCCCGTGTCCGCAAGTCGCGCCCGGCCTCGGTCAGTTCGGTGCGGACCAGGCGCTCATCCTGCTTATCGCGGGCCCGGCGGACCAGCCCAGCCTGCTCCATCCGCTTCAGCATGGGCGTGAGGGTGCCGGAGTTGAGATGCAGCTGTTCGCCAAGGGCGCGCACGGTTAGGCCATCCTGCTGCCACAGCACCAGCATGACGATATACTGCGGATAGGTCAGCCGCAGTTCGGCGAGGATCGGAGCGTAGGCCTTGCCGAGCGCCAGGGTCGCCGAATACAGCGCGAAGCAGAGTTGCGCCTCGAGATCGAGGTTGTCGTTGCCCGCCGTTTGCCGTTCCCGCGCTGCTGCTGCCATGTCACCTATGACCCGCTGAACCAGTTGTAGCCCTGATCCTCCCACCATCCGCCGGGATTGTCATTGGTCACGTAGATGGCGGTGATATGCTTCGGGTTCTTGAAGCCGAGCTTGGTGGGGACGCGGAGCTTTACGGGAAAGCCATACTTATCCGGCAGCGGCGCCCCGCGGAAATCGGTGGCCAGAATCGTCTGCGGATGCAGCGCCGTCGCCATGTCTATGCTGCTGTAGTAGCGGTCGGCGCATTTGAACCCGACATACTGCGCCCGCGTGTCCGCCCCGATCCGCTCAAGGAAGCTGCGGAACGGCACGCCGGACCATTCGCCGATGGCGCTCCAGCCCTCGATGCAGATATGCCGGGTGATCTGGCTGGCCTGCGGCATGGCGCGCAGTTTTGCCAATGTCCAGGGCGCCTTGTCCTGCACCAGACCGGAGACTTCGAGCTTCCAAGTGTCGCCATCCACCTCGGGTAGGTTGTCCTCGGGGTAGTAGGCGTTGAACGGAAATGGGTCGGTAATCTCGCTGGCGGCATAGGTGGGCGCGAGGCGGTTCGGGTCGAACAACCAAGCCTGCACCCGGTCGTTGAGCCGCGATACCGCCCACAATGCGCGGTCCACCGCGTCCCCGTCCGATAGGTTGCAGCCGGTCAGCATCGTGAGCGCACCGAGCGACAGGCCGGAGCGCAGCAATAGCCGCCGGTCGACATTTACCAGGCTGGGCCGCACCAACTCGCGCTTGGACGCCTTGAGGTCGGTCATGACTGCAACTCCTTGGGGCTGACCTCGACCCGGGCACGGCCGGTGACCATCGCCCACAACGTGCTGGGAACGATCGCCACCAGCGCCAAGTGCACGACCAAGAAGCCAACAATGCCCGCCATGGCGATGAAATGGAGGCGGCGGACGACTTCGTAACCCCCGACCAGGCCGACCATGCCTTGGAACTGCACGGGCTTCCAAAGGCCCAGCCCGGACAGCACGGCCGACACTCCAAGCAGCAGCACCACGACGTAGAACAGCCGCTGCACCGCGTTATACGCGCCAAGCCTATGGACCAGGCGGAATGCCAGCGCCTCCTTCAGGTCACGCAGGACCGCACTTGGGCCGATTGGCAGGAAACTGCGCATGAAGTGCCGGCCAATCAGGCCGTAGGCGAGATAGATCAGGCCGCTTCCCACCAGCAGCCACATTGCCGCGAGATGCCAGGCGATGGCGCCGCCCAGCCAGCCGCCCAGCGTCGCCCACCGCGGGAAGGTGAAGCCAAACAGCGGGCTGGCGTTGTAGATCTGCCAGCCGCTCATAATCAGGCACACCATCGCGACGGCGATGAGCCAGTGCGTGATGCGCACCACGAGCGGGTGGATGACGGTCACGGCAGCTCGGCCGGGCTGAGTGGGGGCAGGCTGAATTTGAGCAGGCTGGGCGGCGCTCATGCTGCTAGCGTTCCTTTACATCGGCGGGACGGTGCCGTTCGCCCCGGCGATGACGGCGTTGGCGGTCACGCTCGCGGCGCCCTTCGGGCTGAATACCACGACGCGGGCGCCGGGCTGCAGCACGGCGAGGTCGGCGGGCTTGATGGTCACGACGGGGACATCCTCCGGCACGACGACCGTCTTGCTGCCGCCCTTGTAGTCGATGACCATGGTGCGTCCGTTGGTGGTCTGCACGCTGCCGACGGCGCCGTTGGTCATGGTGTTGCCGCCCGTGAGGTCCCAGCCGTAGTGGCCATCACCCGTGCCGCGCAGGCTCTCATCGAAGATCGTGACCTCAAGGGCCTTCAGCGTCCCGTCCGGCAGCGGCGCGGCGGCGATGCCGACATAGGAATTCGGCTTCACGTCCGCCAAGCTTGCCGTGTTCGCCACCAGCATCTTGGTCTTGTCCGTCAGCGTGACCGGGATGGACTGGCCGTTGCGGCCCTTTGTCTCCAAAGTTGTGGCGGTGACGCTGCTGATCGTGCCGCGGGTGATGGTCATCGGAGCCTCCTGCGCCCAAGCGGCGGAGGCAACGAGAAAGTTGGCTACAGCAGCGACGACAGCGAATTTCTTGATCATGGACGTTCCTTTTTTGGCGGAAGAGAGCGGATGGACTAGGCCAAATTTCGATCGGGCACAATCCAATCGTACACTACTTTATACAGAGACTGTCGCTCGGGTTCTCGGTATGCCGAGCCGAACCGCGATGCTCCAGGGCCGTTGACGTCCAAACGGCAATCAAGGAGAAAACGATGCGGGCAGTAATCTTGGCGACCCCGATGCTGTGCCTTATGGGACTAGGCTCACTGGCGGCCTATGCGCAGGTGCCTGCGCCCGGCAGCGGTGGAGGCGGCGGCGTTGGGGCCAGCGTCAACACTCCGACCACGCCCCAGGGCAAGGCGCCGCCGGGCACGCCGGCTGCCGAGACTGCTGGCGACCGCGCCTTGCGTGACGCGGCGGGACAAAATGCGCTTGGCAAGACCGAGACGCCGGCCACTGCAGTGCCGGGCAACACGACGGCACCGGATAGCGGGGTTCGCAAGTAGCGGCTGGGTATCAGCACCCGCCATCCCGAGCGCTCCTCGCGATGGCGGGGTTTAAAGGCGGGTAAGCCCGTCAGATCTCCCGCTGTTCCATCATCCTTGCCATGGTGTCGGCTTGGCGGATGGCGAGCGAGACGATGGTCAGGGTCGGGTTGCAGGCGGCCCCGCTGGTGAACTGGCTGCCGTCCGAGACAAACAGGTTCTTGATGTCGTGGGTTTGGCCGAACTTGTTGATAACGCCGTCCCTCGGCTTCTCGCTCATTCGGTTGGTGCCCATGTTGTGCGTGCTCGGATACGGCGGCGTGGGAATCAGCCGGGTTGCGCCCACTGCGGAATACACCGCGGAGCCCTGCTGCACCGCGTGCGCGCGCATCGCGATGTCGTTCGGATGGTCGTCGAAGTGCACGCTGGCGACCGGCATCCCCAGCTTGTCCTTCGCCACCGGGTCGAGCGTGATGCGATTGGTCTCGCGCGCCATATCCTCGCCGATCAGCCACATGCCGGCCATGTTGCTGTAGTCGTCCATGGCGCTGGTGAAGCTGCGGCCCCAGGCGCCGGGGTCCATGAACGCCGCCATGAACGGGACACCGAGCGACACCGTCTCCATCTCGTAGCCGCCGACGAAGCCGCGGCTGGTGTCGTGGCGTGATTCGTCGCGGATGATGCCGGCCATGGTGGTGCCGCGATACATGTGCACCGGCTTGTCGAAGATGCCGTAAACGTTGCCGGTCATGTGCCGCATGTAGTTGCGGCCGACCTGCCCGCTGCTGTTGGCCAGGGCGTCCGGGAACATGCTGGAGGCGCTGTTGAGCAGCAAACGCGGGCTCTCGATCGAGTTGCCGGCGACGGCGACCACGCGTGCCTTCTGCCGGTGCATGGCGCCGTCCGGGCTCGCATACACGACGCCGGTCACCTTGCCCTGCGGATCGTGCTCGATTTTCACCACGTGGCTGTTCGGCCGCACCTCGAGCTTGCCGGTGTCCTCGCCCTTGGGGATCTCGGTATAAAGCGTGGACCACTTGGCGCCCGACTTGCAGCCCTGGAAACAGAAGCCGATCTGCTGGCAGGCGCCGCGGCCGTCGCGCGGCTGGCTGTTGATCGCCATCCGCCCGGTGTGCACCTCCTTATAGCCGATTTTCTTGGCGCCGGCCTCCATGACGCGGAAGTTGTTGTTGCCAGGCAGCCCGGGAATGCCGTTGGTGCGGGTCACGCCCATCTTATACTCGGCCTTCTCGTAATAGGGCGCGAGCTCGGCGAGGGTGATCGGCCAGTCCAGCAGGTTGGCGCCTGGCAATGCACCATAGGTCGTGCGGGTCTTGAACTCGTGCTCCTCGAACCGCAGCGACGCGCCGGCCCAGTGCACCGTGGAGCCGCCAACCGCCTTCACGACCCATGCTGGCAAATTCGGAAAATCCTTGCCGACGCGCCAGGTGCCCGACGTCGTCCGCATGTCCTTCCAGGCGAGCTGGGTGAAGCTTTCCCACTCGTCGTTGACGAAGTCCGCCGTCTCGTAGCGGTCCCCGGCTTCGAGGATGACCACGCGGATGCCTTTCTGCGCCAGCTCGTTGCCGAGCGTACCGCCGCCGGCGCCGGAGCCGACGATCACGACGACGCCATCGTCGTTCAGATCGAATTGTGCCATGTGCCCGCCCCCTTAAGCCGTCGGCAGCCAGTTGATGTCGTTGAAGCCGCGGGCGAGGTAGCCGCCATGCTCGGCGGAGGAGCCCTCATAGCCGAACTTCGGCCAGATCTCCGGCTGGTTATACAGCGACACCACGAGGTCGGCCCGCAGGGTGCGGAAGAACTTGGTGTGCTCGATGCCCCGCAGCAGCGTGACCCGGTCCGCCTCCCAGGCGACGGCCATATACTTGCTGCCGTTGCGCTCCTGCGCGTCCTGGTCGAGGCGCGCGACGCCCTCGGCGATCATGGCCCTCATCGCGTCGTCCTTGCCGGCCTTGACGTCCCACGGCGTGACCGCTTTGACATAGAACATGTCGCCGATGTGGTCGTGCGGAAAAATATCCCGCGCGGCCTTCACCAGCGTCGCCATATCGTGCGGGGCGATGGCCTTGGCCGCCTGCGCCCAGGCCGCGTCGGCGCTGATGCTGGCGCCGGCGACGATGGCGGCTGGAACGGCGACGCCGGTGGTGCGCAGGAAGTTGCGCCGGCTGAACTGCGTGCGGCGGTCGATCTCTCTCATGAACAGGGTCCTCCGTTGTTTTTTATCGGTCAGCCAAAGCGTCCGTGCCGCTGCAGCACCTCGATGCTGTAGCCGTCCGGGTCCTTCACGAAGAAGAAGCGTCCGAGCAGCGCGCCTTCCCGCTCCAATTCGCGAACCGGCCCGGGCGCCGCGCCGGCCACTGCCATCTTGGTCCGCGCCGCGTCGAGGTCATCGACCACGACGGCGAGGTGCCCATAGCCGTCGCCGAGGTTATACGGCTCGGTCCGGTCGTGGTTGACCGTCAGCTCGACCTCGAAGCTGCTTTCCGAGTCACGCATGTATACTCCGTCCACGTGAGAACCCGAAAACTTCGCATCCCCGGAACGCCGCTCATATAAGGATCGACTCGCCAGCCGATTTTCGGGTTCTCACGTGGACAGAGTATAGATCAGGGTGAAGCTGTCGAACGGGTAACGGTCGACGATCTCGAGCCCCATGGCGGCACGGTAGAACGCGACGGCCCGGCCCTCGTCCAGCACGCGGATCATCGAGTGGATCGGCTTGGCCATTCAGCGCTGCTCCTTCAGGTAGGCGATGATCGCCCCGCGTATCTCGGGCTTGGCCTGGCGGTAGCCCATGACGCCGCCCTTGATGACCGCCTGCGGGTTGGTGAGGTAGGGGTCGAGGTGCGCCTCGTCCCACGCCCAGTCCGCGTCGGCGAAGCCGGGGGAATACTTGAAATCCGGCACCGTGCCGGCCTTGCGGCCATAAACGCCGGCGAGGTTGGGGCCTTGCCGAGTTTCGCCGGCAACGAGGGAATGGCAGGTGCCGCATTGCCGGGCGAACAGCTTGCCGCCGTCCGGCGCGTCTTGCGCGTGGGCATGGGATACGAGGCCGATGAGGGCCAAAGTCAGTAAGCGTCGCGTCGTCGCCTCCCCTTCGAATTGCGCCTTTGCGGGCATTATCTTTATAGTTTGTCCGGAGGCTGGCGGTCCGGCAACCGAAAATTGCGCAGCCCGAAGCGCCCCTTCAAATACATGCTGGGCCGCGCTCCGACGCAGTCAAAGCAACTGTGGGCTAATCCCTCAGCTCATGCTTGCGCCCTAGTTCAAGAAACCCGGCCTTCACCTTGTCCAAATCCGCAGCCTTCATCTCCTCAAGGTTCAAAAGCGCCAGCCGGGCGCCCTCCGTTACCCGGATCAGCTCGTCGATCTTCACCTGCAGCGCGTCCGTGTCGCGGTTCTGCGTGCTTTGGATGAGGAACACCATCAGGAAGGTTATGATCGTGGTCCCGGTGTTGATCACCAGCTGCCAGGTGTCGGTAAAGCCGAACAGCGGGCCGCACGCCGCCCAGACCACCACCAGCGCCACGGCCGTCGCGAACGCCGCTGGGCGCCCGGCGGCGCGGGCGACGGTTTGAGCCATCTTGTCGAAATTCATCCTGCCGGCGCTCCGCAACCGATTGGTTTGAGCTGGGCGCAGCTCACCCGAATGCTCCGACCTCGTGCGATAATGCTGCGGTGATCTCACGGGTCATGCCGAACAGCCGCCGCATCGGCTCGAACACCCGTTCATGCTCGCCCGCATAGGAAACGCTGGCGCCAGGGCCGGCCGGCTCGCCGAAGTCGCGCTCGGCCGCAGCACCGCTTTCCCGCGGGAACACCGCGGCCAGCAGGTCGAGCGTCGCGATCACATCCAGCCGCAGCAGCCGCGCGCGCAGCCCTTCCGGAGTGGCGCCGTGCCGCGGCGAGAAGTCCGGCACCTGCACCGCCAGCAGCCAAAGCCGCCCGATCAGCGACAGCCGCAGCGCGTGCAGCAAGGTCTCACGGTCGGTCATGTGCGGCAGGTCCGGCCATGCCCGGCGCAGCCGCACCTGGTCGGCCTGCGCCTGCCGCATGGTCCCCTGCATCGGCACCCACAGCCCGAGGCCTCCCAACGCCTCAGCCACCTCGGCGAGCTGCGTCGCCCGGCCCGGCAGCCGCGCATGCGCCGCCCGATCGAGCCACGACCCGGGATCGAGCACCGAGACCGTCGCCCGCAGCACGTCGAGGTCGGAGTGCCGGGCCGCGTGCTCCACCAGCTCCAGCGCGCGCCGGAACCGGGGGCTTGCTTGGCGCAACTCGGCGAACAGCTCGGGGTCGCGCGCCGCTGCCGCGCCGATCCCGTGCATCACGTTGGCGCACCAGCCGAGCTGTTGCAGGATGGCGTTGTTCGGGATCGCCCGCAGCTCGCGCGGATGACGGATTACGGTCGGCCCGCCGGCGTCGTTCTGGCGCGCGCTGGGGCGGGAACCTGTGGTGTCCAGCAGCGCCGGGCCGAACGCGCCGAGCAGGGCGGCGTAGCCAGGGTCCTCCACCAGCTCGTGCATCGCATTCGACGCCGTGGCGAAGAACCCGGCGGCGTAGTCGCTCTCGGCATAGACCGGGTCGGGCTGGGTGGGCGGCGGCTGGAACGCGTGCTCGGCCACCCGGGCGACGGTGGCGAGCGCCAGCGCCGGAGTGCCGAACAGCAGGTAGCCGTCGCCACCCTGGAAGCTGCTTTCCTCGCGAATGAGCAAGCCGCCCGTGGACAATGCCACGCGGGCGGCTGGCGGCGACAAATAGGCGAAGCGGTCGGCGAGCGAGCCAGGATGCGCGCCCCGGCCGATGCTTTCGCCATGCGTGTCGAACAGCACGACCTCGACGTCGCCCAACCCATGCCGCCCGAGCGCTTCGACCAGCCGGAGCTTGAGCCGCTCGACCAGATAGCTGCCGGGAAGCTGCCCGAGGTAGCGCCCGGAATCCGAGTAGCCGAACTGCAGGCACACCCGGCCGATGTCGCGGATATAGGCGCGGTAGTGCGGCGAGCGCAGCGCCTCGTCCAGCACGCGCACGCCCTCCTCCAGGGCGTCGGCGGTCTCGAACAGCGGGCTGATCTCCACGTGGCGCTCGACGCCGCACAGCCGCGCCAGCCAGAGCGCCGCCAATAGGGTGTAGCCGCTGCGTGTCTCGGCGATCAGGAAGCGCGCCGGGGTGTGGCGGTCGACGTGCTTGGCGATCTGCGCCACCAGCATCATCAGCCGCATCGCCGAGGACTGCTCGGCGAGCAGGGCGCCGAAATCGACCGGCTGCGGCTGTACGTTGTGAAGTGCATCGTCCATGCCGGCCAGCAGCGTGCGTCGCCGCGAACGGTCGGCCGGCGGCTCGTCGAGCCCGAGGCGCAGGCGGGCGGCGTTATGGACCTGCGCCGCGTTGAGGCGGAAATGCGCGTGGGCAAGGCACAGTCCGTGCGCCACAGCACCGGCGCGGGCGATGCAAAGCCGGCGCTGGGTCGCGCGGTCCGCCCCGGCGATGGCGGCCGTGAACAACGGCAGCAGCGGCTCCGGCGAGAGCAGCGCACGGTCCCGGCCTTCGATCAGTGCGCGGGCGAATGACTCCACCGCGGCCGGGTCGGGGCCGGCCGGCGCCAACGCGATCTGCCCGTCCACCGTCGCGAGCGCCTCGCCGAGCCGCACGTTGAGGGTGGCGGTATTCGGGATGTCGGCGACTTCGGCTGCAAGCCTCGCGAGGCCCAGGCGTTTCAAGCGCAGCCGCAGGCGCAGGCTGTCCCACCAGCCGATGTCGGTGCGCCCGTCCGTGTCGAGGCCAACCCATGAGGCGAGCACCACGGGCGCCGGGTTCAGCCCGGTCCAGGTTTGCGGGAAGGCGGCGCTGGCGGCATCGAGCATGGCGCCGCATAGCGCGTCGAGCGCGTCCCGCCCGTGCGAGATCGCGACGCTGGCCGCTTCGAACTCGTCCTCAAGCGTCGGTTTTGTTGGGCGATGCGACGGCGGGTAATCGTTGGTTGGCTCGCCGCTCGCCGTCGCGGCGATGATGGAATAAACCTCGGGTGCCAGGGCAAAGGTGGGATGCGCCGTGAAGACGCAGGCGTAGCGGGGACGCTCGAACAGGGCGCGCACCTCACGCAGCGGCAGCGGGCTGTCCTCCGGGTTCGGCCGGACAAGGCGCTCGGCGAGCCGGGCCAGCGCGGCACGCGAGGCGGCGGTGTCGGTGCCGCCGACGTAGTCCGCGAGCCGCCGTGCACGGTCGGTGGCCGCCGCGTCGCGCAGGAACGCCACCAGGCCGGCGAGCTGCGCCTCATCCAGCCGGCCCTCGTCCAACTGCCGGCTGATGGCGAGCGCTGCTGCGAGCACTGGGTTGCCGAACGGGTCCTGCACGGCGCGGGCGCGGCTTTCGTGGACGGGGGCGAGCAGGGCCGCGGCCTGGTCTGCGGGGCTGCTGGCCTGATCGGGCGGTGTAGCGACTTTCAATTGTTGCACGGCCTTGGCTCCTTCATCGCTGACCCGTCGCACGTGCGGACGCTAGAAGGTCTGCAAATTACAGGCCACCCTCCGGCCAGAAGCATCGATGTCCCTGCAAAGGTTGCTCAACTGCTCCCTCTCCCTCCGGAAGAGGGCTTTAGCGAAGCGGCTTCGCTGCCGCTCTATGGGATTATCCAGGGGAAGACATACTGCTGCAGCACCACAAGTACGCCCAGCACGACGGTGAGGACGATACTGTGCTTGAAGGTGCGGGCGAACACGACGCCCTCCTGGCCCTTGAGCGAGGTGACGGACACGCCGGTCGCGATGTTCTGCGGCGAGATCATCTTGCCCATCACACCGCCCGACGAGTTGGTGGCGGCGATCAGCACCGGGTTTAGACCGAGCTGGTTGGCGGCAACCACCTGAAGATTGCCGAACAGCGCGTTGCCCGAGGTGTCGCTGCCGGACAGGAACACGGCCACCCAGCCTAGGAACGGTGACACCAGCGGGAAGAAGATGCCGACGGAGGCGACGCCCAGGCCCAACGTGTAGTTCAGCCCACTGTAGTTCATCAGGTAGGCGAGGCCCACGATCAGCGCGACCGTGAAGATCGCGATGCGGCTCTGCTTCCAGGTCTGGCCGATGCACTCCATGAAACGGCCCGGGCCGACGCCGACGAGGGCGGCGGTGATGATCGCCGAGAGCAGGATCGCGGTGCCGGTCGCCAGCGGCTGGAACGTCCAGACCGCGGCGTAGGGCTTGTCCTTATACAGCGTGATCAGCACCTCGTTGTGCAGGCCGGGCCAGGGGATCGCCTGCTGGCCGATGGCGAAGATCTTGAGGTGGGTCCAAAGGATAACGACGACCGAGACGACGATCCATGGAATCCAGCCCTGCCACCCGGGTATCTTGGCCGGTATTTTGGCAGGCGCCGTGCCAGCCGTCCGCGCCTGCACCACGTCGGCCCCCACCGCCCGTGCGACTACAGGAGCGGCGCGCATGGTGAACTCGGCGTCCGGCGCGGGCGCCCACACCCGCAGGAAGCCCAAGGTCGCGGCCAGTGCGGCGAGCGAGGACAGCACGTCGGTCAGGGCGTAGTCGAGGTAGTTGGACGACACGAACTGCGCCACGGCGAAGCTGCCGCCGGCGACCAGCAGCACCGGCCACAGCGCCCGCACCGAACGCAGGCCCCCGTAGATCGCCATGACGTAGAACGGCAGCAGCATCGCCAGGAACGGAAGCTGCCGGCCGATCATGGCGCCGAGCTGGGCGGCGGGCAGCCCGGTGACCTGGCCGAGCACGGTGACCGGGGCGCCGAGCGCACCGAAGGCGACCGGCGCGGTGTTGAAGATGAGGGTAAAGGTCAAGGCCTCCAGCGGCGGATAGCCGACGAGGATCAGCAGCGCGCTGGTGATCGCGACCGGGGTGCCGAAGCCGGAGATGCCCTCCAGCAAGCAGCCGAAGCAGAAGCCGATCACGACGAGCACGACGCGGCGGTCGTCGGGCAGGTGCTCCAGCACCCAGTCGCGGAATGCGTCGAACCGGCCGGAGACGACGGCGATGTTATACAGCAGCAGCGCGTTGAACACGATCCACATGACCGGCCACAGCGCGAATACCGCGCCGGCCGCGACGCTGTCGAGAGCCAGGCCGACCGGGAATTGCCAGACCAGGATCGCGACCAGCAGCCCGACGATCAGGCCGGCAAGCGACGCCTGCCATGCCGGGCGGCGCAGCACGCCGAGCATTACCAGCACGGTCACGATCGGCAGCGCCGCGACCACGAACGACAGCGGCAGGCTGCCAGCCACCGGGGTCAGCAGTTGATGAAACATGGTTTCCTCCGGTTCTTGCTGGCGCAGTTGCGCCGCTTTGGTTATCGGTGCGGCTGCGCCGCTTCGGTTATCGACGCAGTTGCGGTGGCTTTGTGGCCTGTTAATCCTTGCTTGACGGTTGGAACGGCATCATGCGGCCGCGTCAAGCCCGACGCGGCCCGCATGCGAACTGTTGATGTGGCGCCTCAGCGTGCCGCGGGTTCGAGCACCTTCGCCGGCGGCTCCGCGTTGCCCATCTCCTGGCTGCCCCGGATCGAGAGCGACGGGTCGAGGCACAGGATGTCCTCGAACTCGTTCACGCTGTCGACCTCGGTGCCCATCGAGATGTTGGTCACCTTCTCCAGGATGAACTCGAGCACGACCGGCACCTGGTGCTCGGCCATCAGCGCGTGGGCGCGGGCGAACGCGTCCTTGAACTCGTTGGGGCTTTTCACCCGGATCGCCTTGCAGCCCAGGCCCTCGGCCACCGCGACATGGTCCACGCCATAGCCCGGCACGGCGTCGCCGTCGGGGCCGGCGTTGATGTTGTCGAACGCCAGGCTCACCTCGAAATCCATCTGGAACCCCCGCTGCGCCTGCCGGATCAGGCCGAGGTAGGAGTTGTTCACCACGATATGCAGATACGGCAGCTTGTGCTGCGCGCCGACGGCGAGCTCCTCGATCATGAACTGGAAATCGTAGTCGCCGGACAGCGCGACGATGTTCCGGTCCGGGTCCGCCGCGCGCACGCCGAGCGCGGCCGGCAAGGTCCAGCCCAGCGGACCCGCTTGGCCGCAGTTGATCCAGTTGCGCGGCTTATACACCCGCAGGAACTGCGCCCCGGCAATCTGCGACAGGCCGATCGTAGTGACGTAGCAGGTGTCGCGGTCCAGGATCTCGTTCATCTCCTGATACACGCGCTGCGGCTTCAGCGGCACGCTGTCGAAATGCGACTTGCGCAGCATGCTCGCCTTGCGGTGCGCGCAGGCGCCGGCCCATGCCGTGCGGTCCCGCAGCGTCCCCGCCGCCTGCATCTCACGCGCTACCTCGATGAACGTCGTCAGCGCGGCCTTCGCGTCCGAGACGATGCCGAAGTCCGGGCCGAACACCCGGCCGATCTGCGTCGGCTCGATGTCCACGTGCACGAACTTGCGCCCGCGGGTATAAACCTCAACTGACCCGGTGTGCCGGTTGGCCCAGCGGTTGCCGATGCCGAACACGAAGTCGCTGTCGAGGAACGTGGCGTTGCCATAGCGGTGGCTGGTCTGCAGGCCGACCATGCCCGCCATCAGCGCGTGGTCGTCCGGGATGCTGCCCCAGCCCATCAGCGTCGGGATCACCGGCACGCCGACCAGCTCGGCGAACTCGACCAAAAGGTCGCAGGCGTCGGCGTTGATGATGCCACCGCCGGCGACGAGCAGCGGGCGCTCGGAGGCGTTCAGCATGGCGATGGCGCGCTCGGCCTGGCGGCGGGTCGCGGCGGGCTTATAGACCGGCAGCGGCTCGTAGGTGTCGTCGTCGAAATCGATCTCGGCCATCTGCACGTCGATCGGCAGGTCGATCAGCACCGGGCCGGGCCGTCCGCTGCGCATGACGTGGAACGCCTGCTGGAACACCATGGGCACCAAAGCCGGCTCGCGCACGCAGACCGACCACTTGGTGACGCCCTTGGCAATCGTCTCGATATCGACGGCCTGGAAGTCCTCCTTATACATCTTGGCGCGCGGCGCCTGGCCGGTGATGCACAGGATCGGGATGCTATCGGCGAGCGCCGTATATAGCCCGGTGATCATGTCGGTGCCGGCGGGTCCCGAGGTGCCGATGCACACGCCGATGTTGCCGGCCTTGGCCCGGGTATAGCCGTCGGCCATGTGCGACGCGCCCTCGACGTGGCGGGCCAGGATGTGGCGGATGCTGCCGCGTGCCCTGAGCGCTGCATAGAGCGGGTTGATGGCGGCGCCGGGCACGCCGAAGGCAGTGTTGACGCCTTCCCGCTCCAGCACGCGGACGGCGGCATCGATTGCTTTCATCTTGGCCATTACCTGTCTCCCCAGTAAGTTATTGGTTCGGAGCGTCGCTTAGTTTTGCAGTGAAGACCACGGTGATTCGAATGATCGCGGGCGCTTTTCCGCAATGTGGAAGCTGCTATCTTTTATCGTCATTAAACAATAGGTTGTGGGTTTCCAAGTTGCATTCCTGTGCGAAGGCGCAGGGTGATGCCGGAGAACGCGATGCGGATGACGAGGAAATCAGCGGCTGCAGCTAAGACGGGGGTGGCGCGGTCTGACCAGGTGCAGTCGCTCGTGCGTGCGCTCGCGATCATGAACCGCCTGGCCGACGCCGACGAGGGCGTGACCCTGACCGAGATGGCGCAGCAGGTGGGCCTGTCGCCCTCTACGGCGCACCGGCTGCTCACGACCCTGGAGCAGGAACGCTACGTGCATTTCGACGCCGAGCGGCGGCTGTGGTCGGTCGGCGTGCAGGCCTTCGTGGCCGGCAGCGCCTTCCTGAAGACCCGCAGCCTGGTCGCCACCGCCCGGCCGCACATGCGCGCCCTGATGGAGGAAAGCGAGGAAACGGTGAACCTCGCCGTCGAGGACCAGGCCGAGGCGATCTACCTGTCCCAGGTCGAGTGCCGCCAGATGATGCGGGCGTTCGCGCGGCCCGGCGGGCGGGTGCCGCTGCACTGCTCCAGCGTCGGCAAGGCGCTGCTCTCGGCCATGCCGGACGGCGACCTGGGCAAGATCCTGCACCGCCAGGGCCTGTCCCGCGTCACCATCAAGACCATCAACACGACCGCAGCGCTGCGCAGCGACCTCGCTCTGGCCCGCGAGCGCGGCTACGCGATCGACGACGAGGAGCACGCGGTCGGGCTGCGCTGCATCGCCGCCGTCGTTTTCAACGAGAACGCCGACCCGGTCGCCGCCTTGTCGCTTTCGGGCCCGATGGCGCGCATCCCGGATGGGCGCATCCCGTTGCTGGGGGACTTGGTGCGCCGGAAGGCGGACGCGATCACGACGCAGCTCGGCGGCGCGTTGCCAGCCTGGCGAACTCTCAATCTGGCGCACGCATGACGGACGCGGCTGGTCCTGCTGGCCGTCAGGGCGCCTTGGCGACCAGCCTGGAGAAGCTCAGCACGCCGGCTGTGCCGGCGAATGCGGCGCCCAGGGTCAGCGCCAGCGTCGGGCCGGATTGCATGGAGATGCCGAAGCACAGCGCAACAAGCGCCGCGCCGACCGACTGGCCCAGCAGGCGGGAGGTGGCGACGATGCCGCTGGCGCCGCCGCTGCGGTCCTGCGGGGCGCTAGACATGATCGCCTTCAGGTTGGGCGATTGGAAGAAGCCGAAGCCGGTCCCGCAGACCAGCATGCGGCAGGCGATGCTGAACTGGCTGGCGTCCGCGGGCAGGGCGGCCATCAGCAGCAGGCCAATGCAGAGGATGGCCATGCCGATCCCGCCCAGGATTGCCGGCGGATAGCGGTCCGAGAGCGGCCCGGCGATCGGCGCCATGATCGCGGTCGCCACCGGCCAGGGCGTCAGCAGCAGCCCGGTCTCGACCGCGCTGCGTCCCATCACGGTCTGGAACAAGAAGGGCAACGACACGTAGGCGAGGCCCTGGGCAGCGAAGGAGCACATCGACGTGGCCGAGGACAGCGCGAACATCGGCCGGCGATACAGGTCGATCGGCAGCAGCGGCACCGCAAGCGAGAGCTGCCGGCGCACCAGGAAGAAGCCTGCGACCAGCGCCAGCAAGCCGGCGGCTGCCTCGATGGCCGGGGCGGCGCTATGGGCGACCTCGCCGATGCAGAAAATCAGCGAGCCGAAGGTGACGGCGTTCAGCACGGCGCTGGGCAGGTCGAAGCGGTGCCGTGCGCGCGGCGTATCGGGAAGTGCGCGGACCGCCAGCGCGATCGCGAGCAGGCCCGCCGGAACGTTGACCGCGAACAGCCACTGCCAGGAGGCGACGGAAAGGATGGCAGCGGCGATGGTGGGGCCGAGCGCCGTGGAGACGGCGACCACCAGGGCATTGAAGCCGACGCCGCGGCCCAGTTGGTTGGACGGGTAGATGAACCGGATCAGCGCCGTGTTCACGCTCATAATCCCGCTCGCGCCGAGCCCTTGCAGCACCCGGGCGGCCGTGAGCGTCGGCAGCGACCAGCTCAGCGCGCAAAACAGCGAGGCGACGGTGAATACCGCCACGCCCCAGGTATAAACGCGGCGGAAGCCATGGATCTCGCCCAGTGCCGCGAGCGGCAGCAGGGTGGCGACCAGGGTAAGCTGGTAGGCGTTCACCACCCAGACCGACGCGGCAGCGCTGGCGTTCAAATCGCCAGCGATGGTCGGCAGCGCCGTATTGGCGATGGAGGTGTCGAGCGACGCCATGCCGACGGCGATGACGCTGGTGGCGACCGCCCAGCCACGCAGCGGCTGGGGCAGGCCGTCATGCGTGGGGCGTGCCATAGCCGGCACTGTCCGGCGGTTGTCGCCCGCCGTCCAGTCCATGCTATTTGGCCATGCTATTTGGCCCTAGTCCTTGGGATGGCGCGGCGCTTCGGGGCCATGGCGGCCGGAGGGACGGGCGCCGCCGTCGGGCGACCCCTGGTGATCGCCGGCGTCGTTGCTGCCCTTCTGCTGGTCCCGCTCACGCGCGCGATGGTGGCGCGATGGTGGTGGGTCTCGGGCTTGTCGGCATTCTGGTGGCTGCTGCCAGGGCCGCCCACGGTGCGATCGGCGTGTTCGGTCTTGGTCTTCTCGGTCATATCGCGGTTCCTTATTCGAGGTGGGCTAACGCAAGCGGGTCCGGAGCGTTGCGGCCGTGCGCCACGCTAACAACGGCAGCCGGGCCAGCGCCCCTGTAACCAACCGAGCGTGCATCGCAGTCAGCAGCAGGTTGTCCCGCCCATAGTGGAAATGCGACACCCCACCCTCCTCGGGCCGGAGGTAACGCACCGGCGCCGGCAGGTTGACCGCGGGCACGCCGGCCCAGCTCAGCCGGACCGCCGCCTCCGGATCGAAGTCGAAGCGGCGCATCCGGCTCGACCGCTCCATGATCGGCAGCAGCTTGCCGATCGGATAGACCCGGAAGCCGAACAGGCTATCCCCAATGCCGGCCCAGCCGGTCTCGAGCTGCACGCACCAGTTCGAGATGCGGCGGCCGCCGACCCGGAGCGCTGGGGCGTCCGGGCCGAATTGCGGCACGCCCAGCACCATCGCATCCGGCCGAGCCTGGCTCGCGGCCATGAAAGTGGGAATCTCCGCCGCCGGGTGCTGTCCGTCGCCGTCCATCACCAGCGCATGGGTGAACCCGGCCGCCGCAGCCGGGCGCAGCGCATCGAGCACCGCCGCACCCTTGCCGCCATTCCGACCCCGGCGGATCACCCGCAGGCCGCTGTCCTCCGCCAAGGCCGCGTCCGATCCGTCCGTGCTGCCGTCGACCACCGCCCAGACCGGGTTCCATGCCGCGCGCGCCGCCTGCACGGTATCCAGCAGGCGCGCGCCGCTGTTGTAGGTTGGGATCACCACGAGGTGGGTCGTCACGGCATCATCATGGCGTCAGATGGCTTCAACGGCGCCATAGTTGCTGAATTGACGCGGCGCGACTATAGGCCTGCCTAGGCAAGCAAAGCGGACCCGCTGTCTTCCCGAGGCGTAAACGCAGGGGCGGCGGCGGTTTTCGGCGGGATATGCGGGCTGATCGTACGCTGGCGCGGTGGGAACTGGCGCTGGACTGTCCCGATCTCGGCCGGGTTCGCGGTCGTTGTCGGCCTGCCGGCAGGCCGGCGCCAACGAGCTGGCCTCCATCAGGGTCTTGGCCGGTCTGGGCTAACGCTCCGGCGCCATACCGGTGATGGACTGCGCCAGCGTGCGAGGGTCCCGCATCGGCCAGCGCCCGCACTCCACCTGCGCCAGGAACTGCCCGACCAGGTGGTTGAACTGCTGGGGATCCTCGATGTTGATCGTGTGGCCGCAGTTCGGCATCACCGACAGCGCGGCGGACGGGATCGCCTGCTTCATCAGCAGCGCCGGCCGCAGGCACGGCCAGTCCTCGTCCCCGGTCAGCACCAGGGTCGGCACCGTGAGCGCCCGCATCTGCTCCTGCAGGTCATACAGCGACGGCCGTGCGCCCTGGACGCCGAGCTGCGTGTTGGCGGACCCGAGCGCGCTATGTTCCGCAAGCTGGCGGGCGAACTCGGCGAAGCCGCGCGGGTCCTTGTTCTCGAACTGCACGCGGGTCGGGCCGTGGGCGTAGCGCGCTGCAAAGGCCGCCATGCCGTCGCGTTTCAAGGTCTCCGCGATGCTGGCGGCCTCGGCCTTGAACTGCTCGGCCCGGGCCGGTTCGGCGCCATAGCCGCAGCCGCCCACCACGAGCGACAGTGCGCGCTGCGGGTGGCGGAAGCCGAAGTGCAGCGTGGCAAACCCGCCCATTGACAGCCCGACCACATGGGCACGGTCGATCCCGAGATGGTCGAGCACGGCGGCAATGTCATCCGCCGCGCGGTTCTGCGAGTATTGCGCCGGGTCCTCCGGCACGGCAGAGGGCGGATAGCCGCGGGCATTGAAGGCGATGGCGCGCCAGCGTTGGCCGAAGTGCCGCAACTGCGGCTCCCAACTGCGCATGTCGCCGGCGAACTCGTGCACGAAGATGACCGGCGCGCCCGACCCGGTCTCCTCGAAATAAAGCTGCACAGCGTCGTCGGTCGTGGCGTGGGGCATCGCGCAGGCTCCGGGGTTGGGTGGCCTATCCAGCAAAAGCCCTCTCCCCCCGGGAGAGGGTTGGGTGAGGGTGTCTATTAGACGGAATGCCTGGTGCCCGCACCACCCAGCGAAACCCTCAAAAGGGATTTACGCGACACCCCGACCCTCGCCGGGGAGGATAGGGAGCAGGAGGCGGTTCAGTCGACCTCGCGAACTTGGCTGCGGTCCAGGCGCAGCCAGACCTGATCGCCGCGGCACCGTGCCTGGACACTGGAGCGGTTCAGGGCGTCCACCTTCAGCTCCGTTCCTGCAGCCGAGACCAAATAGCGCAGCACCGCGCCGTGGATGCGCGCATCGACGACCGTCGCCACAATCACGAGCCCATCCTGGCCCGGCTCTGGCAGAATATCGATCGCCTCCGGGTGGATCGCCCAGGCCTGTGCGGTATGCACGCCGAACATGCGCAGCACCGCGTCGGGCTCCAGCAAATTGAAATCCCCGATGAACCCGGCGATGAACCGGGTGGCCGGACGGTCATAAACCTCCCGCGCCGAGGCGGCTTGCACGATGCGGCCGGCGTTCATCACC
>JAABUM010000602.1_pt1 | contig 61325 bp, 51 predicted proteins | sample 5559161 | NCBI WGS metagenome assembly JAABUM01 (sample SAMN10711868, study PRJNA513369) | rock metagenome | isolation source: Antarctica rocks | place: Antarctica: Victoria Land, Siegfried Peak nord
CCGGCGTGACAGGCGATCTTGGTCGAGAGCCGTCATACCGGGAGTTCCGTTACCCATGCCGCAGGCGCGCCGCAGCGCACCCTGACTTGCTACGCCCGCCGGTCGACCACTAATTCACCGGCATTGACCCGCGTCACCCGGAAGTTGGCCGTCGTCCCGTCCGCGCGGGTGACGCCGACCGGGTCGCCCGGCTTGAGCATGCGCAGCCGGAAGAAGACGCCCGGACGCCCGGCCCAGTCGACGTGCCCGGCGATGACGGCCGGACCGAGCTGACCCGGGGTCGGTCCTCCCGTGTACCACCCGGCCGGGAAGCCGGTGGGCGGCGTCTGCATGCTTCCGTCGCCCGTCAGGCCCAGCGCCATCAGCGCGCTGTCGACGCCGAGCGCCGGGATCTGCACCCGGACCGGTGCCGACTTCGCCATGGGGACCACTGTGGTCGTCGGCCTCGTCACGGTTCCGAGTGAGCTGTCGCCCGGCCCAGCGATCCCGGCGGGCGCCAAACGCGGCCCATCCGTGCGCGAGCCGGAGGTGAGGCGGCCACCCGCGGCAAGCGCGGCCAGGGCGATAACGGCCAGGACGGCGGCGAGGACGCCCACCCCCGCCGTCGCCCACGTGGCGCAGCGGGAAGGGCGTCCTCCCCGATCGTCGTGCATCGTGCGGCCGCTTAGCTGCGGCGGCGCCGCAGCCGTGCGACCACCCCGGCGGTGCCGGCGATCCCGGCAAGCGCCAGGGCCTCAAGCAGCAGCGGGTCAGCAGCAGCGGTGCGAGTGCCGGTACCGGCTCTCGCGAGCGAGCTGCCGTCACCAGCGTGCACCCCCCCGACCGGAACCTGGCCGACCTGCGCACCGGTCGGCGTCGCCGTCAGCTCGGTGCCTCCCCGGGTCGTCGAACCCGTTGTGGTGTCGGTTCCTGTTCCGGTCGCAGTCGACCCGCTGACCAGGACTCCGTGGATGATGTGGCTGCCCGTCGAGTTGTGCACGACGAACGAGACCGGGCGCCCGGTGAGCCCGGTCGGTGTTCCGCTGGTGCCGTTCGGGGTGCTAGCAGTACCGGAAGGTGTGCCTGAGCCACCGGTCACCGTCGTACCGGAGGGTGTGCCTGAGCCACCGGTCACCGTCGTACCGGAGGGTGTGCCTGAGCCACCGGTCACCGTCGTGCCGGTACCGGTCGTTCCGCCGGTGGGGATGGTGGGAGAGCTAGGGGGCGTGTTACCGCCTCCCGTAGTGCCGGCCGCGCACGATCCTGGGTTCTTGATGGTGTCCCCGATCAGCGTGACCGCCCCGTTGTGGCTCGCCTGCGCTCCTGCCAGCAGCCGGCCGGTCACCGTCACGCCGGAACCCACGGTGATGGTGTTGTACGCCAGGACGGTGCCCTGGAGGTTGCCCAGCAGATTCGCCGAGGTGGCGTCCAAGCCGGCGCGGAAGTACACGTTGCACGCCAGCGCGCCGCCGGTCAGCACGACGTTGCTCCCGACGAAAGTATTCAGCTGGCCCGGCGTCCGGAAGACGAACACGCCGGCGCCGGCAAGGGTCAACGTGCCGGTGATGTCGAAGCCGGCCGTGGCGTCGTAGACGCCAGCTCCAAGGGACTGGCCGCCGAGCTCACTGCCGATCGTGACACCGGCGAGCAGACCGAGGTTGTTGTACGCCGTCGTGAGGTCGTTTGTCGCCTGGACCGTCGCAGCGTCGGGCGGTGCGGGGTGGTTGACCCCGCTGTCGAAGACGATGGATCCGAGGCCCGTTTCCGCCCCGTTCGGTGCCGAGCCGACGTCACCCCCGACGTGGGTGACGAGCGTGTTCGTGATGCCTGAGCCGGCGAGGATGGCGTAATTCTCAGCGGTGTGGAGCACCGCGGTCGGCGTGAGCTCGTTGAGCTGCCGTGGTGTTACCAGCGGCACGGCTGCCCTGGCAGTTGCCACCGGGGCTGACGGAGCGACGACGGATGCGGTGCGGTGAGCAGGTGCCGCAACTGGTGCGGCCGCGGCCGGGCTCGCGGGTGCAACGGCCGGCGTGGCGACGGATGGCGAGGTCACGGGCGCGGCCGCAGGAGCCCTGACCGGTGCCACGACTGCCGGCGCCACCGCAGGCGCCGGAGCCACGACCGCCGGTGTCACGACGGCTGACGCTGCGGCCGCGGGTGCCGCAACTGGAACGACAACGACGGCAACTGACGTGCTGGGCGCCGTAGCAGCCGCGGCCGGCGCGGCAGCGGGCTGCACGGCGGCTGGCGTGGCAGCGGTCTGCACCCCGGCTGCCACGGGCACGGCCTCGGCCGCCTGGGCACTGCCCGCGAGTGCGACGACGAGCCCCGTCGAGGACAAGGTGACGAACGTGGCTGCCGGTGCGGCGATGTAACGCAGGCGCCGGTTGCTCGACATCTTCGAGGGTCTCATGCGTGGTGTGTCGGCTCTGGTGCACCGCGTCTGAAGGGAGCGCGCCGCCACTTCCGCGCTCGCCCCGCCTGGCTCCGAGGGTTCAGCTGGTGGCCACCGCGGCGTCGTCGAGCACGAACGACGTCTGCAGCGAGGCGTTCTCCGCGCCGGTGAACGCCAGGCTCACCGTCTGCCCGGCGAAGGCCGAGAGGTTCAGGGTGCGCTGGGCGTACCCGGTGTTCCTGTCCAGGTTGGAGTAGGTCGCGAGCGTCGTCGTCCCGGCGCGCACCGTCAGCGTGTCGTGCGCCGTCGTCGACGTGTCAGCCGAGGAGACGTGCATCCAGAAGGAGAGCGTGTAGGCCGAGCAGCCCAGCGGGAGCGAGACGGTCTGGCTGAGGGTGTCGGTGTGGGTCGAGCCGTAGCCGTCGAGCCACGCCTTCGCCAGGCCGCTGTGCGCGGGTTGGGCAGTGGAGGTGTCGACGACACCCGGTGTCGTCGACCACGGTGCTGCGGCCGCCGACTCGAAGCCGGGATTGCCCAGGCGCTGCGCTTGAGTGGGACACGCACCGACGGCTGCGATGGTCCAGGTGAAGGAGGTCGACCCGGTCGCACCCGCCGAGTCCGTGGCGCTGACGGTGACGGCAGAGCTGCCGGTCGCGGTCGGGGTGCCTGACACCAAGCCAGCCGTGCTGATCGACAGTCCCGCGGGCAAGCCTCGAGCTGTGTAGGTCAAGGCCGAACCAGCCGAGTCCTTCGCCGTCAGCTGCAGCCTTGTCGCCGCGCCTACGGTGGTCGTCTGCGCTCCGGGGCCGGTGACCGTCACGGTGTGGACGAGGCTCGCGTTCGTGACCACCGGGTGCGAGATCTCGCAGCTGTTCGCCTGGTTCGACCAGGTGGCCTGCATGGCGAACGTGCCGGTGGAGAACGGGAGGTTCTGCGCGCCGCCGGAGCCTCCGACGCCTACCCAGGAGCACTTGTCGGCGTTCTCGTTGCCCAGAGAGTCGATCCAGCCGCCTGCCGGGTTCTGGTCGGTGATGGTCTCGGCGTACTCGTGGCCGGAGACGATCGTGAAGCCGTCCAGCGGACCCGCGGCGCCGTTCACGTACCCGGCGCCGCAGGACGCGCCGGCATCCGGGATGTAGGGCAGGTTGGTGAAGGCGATGTCGCCGTAGCTCGAGGCTGCCGCGCCGCCGCTCATCTGGGTGTCGCCGTTCCAGTCGTGCCAGGCGCAGAAGTTCGAGGTCGCCGAGCCGGTGTTGAACCCGTCGGGATGGGTGGCGGGCGGGGAGACGATGACGTACTGGTTGTTGCGGTTCGAGCCAGCGGCCGTGTTGCCGAAGTGGCCGGCCGCCTTGACTGCCTCGGCAGCGATCTGCTGGGCCGTCGCCTGCGCGGGTGCGACCGCCGACGGGTCCGCCCAGACGCCGGCGAAGGCACCGCCCGTCGGGTAGCTGACGTGGGTGGCGGTGCTCGGGCAGGATGTGGCGCCCTGGGCGACACCCTCGCAGTACTGGGTCATCACGCCGGACCACGTCTCGTTGTTGGTGCCCAGCCCCTTCAGCATTGCTTGCAGGCGGGGGGCAACGGACTTGGAATCACCGCTCAGCGCCAGCGCGCCCGTGCTCGTCGTCGAGGCCTTGCCCCACTGCGAGCCCCAGAACACGACGTACACCTTCGGCGCGCCCCTCGTCACCCCGACGCCGTTCACCCCGCCGCTGTAGATGAGCGCGCCGGAGCCGGCGGGCTCGGTGGCGGCCTCGGGGCTCTGGTTCTGCGCGTCGGTCGCCTCGCGCGTCGGGAAGACCTTGGCGTGGCCGTGCCTGCCGGTACGGGTCCTGTTCCGTGCCGCCGCGGCTGCGGTCGCCGGGGTTGCCGGGGTCGCCGGGGTTGCCACAGTCGCCGGGGTGGCAGCAGTCGCCGGTGTCGCACGCCGAGCGCTTCCCCGCCCGGTACCGCCATCGGCAGCGGCAGCCGGAACCGCCAGCACGCCAAGGGCAAGCAGGGAGAGGCCCGTCAGTGACCCTGCGCGCCGCAGCGGTTGACGGGACAGTCGCTGCGCCATGGGGGCCTCTCGTCGCCGGCGGCACGGGCCCCACAGAAGGCGGCGTCACGTGCAGAACGCTCCGGTAACCGGGCGAGGGGGTGGTTCCGACGGGTCAGCCGGGCAGGTTCGGCCACCTGGTGCAAGCCGAGCGGCGCATCTGCCGCGGGGCGGCAGGCGCTGGTTGCCCTGACGTGTCAGGTCTCAGGCGTCGGACTGTCGGGTGTCAGCGACGCCGGGCGCCGGTCGGCCGGCCACCGGGGCGACGGCAGCGACAGCGGCGGGGCTGCGACCGGCAGCCCGGGTGCGAAGGCGACCCGGTTGCGGCCGCCGGCCTTGGCCAGGTATAGCGCGACATCGGCCGCGGCAAGCAGGTCGATCAGGCGTATCCCGTGCGTCCCGACCATGGCCGCACCTATGGAGACGGTGACCCGCGCCGACGGGTCGACGCCTGGGACGGCGAGCTCGGCGACCGACCGTCGCAGGCGCTCGGCGACGCGTTCGGCCTCGGCCTGGTCGGCGTTGGGCAGCACGACGCTGAACTCCTCGCCCCCGAAACGGCCGAGCTGGTCGTAGACCCGGAGCCCGCTGACGAGGCCGGCTGCAACGGCAGCGAGCGCCCGGTCGCCGGCAAGGTGGCCATGGGTGTCGTTGAAGCCCTTGAACAGGTCCAGGTCGATCATGAAGATGGCGAGTGGCCGGCGCTCCCGGTGGGCCCGGACAATCTCCCGGTCGGCCACCTCCTGCCACGCAGCCGCATTGAGCAGGCCGGTCTTGGCGTCCGTACGCGCAGCGGTCCGCATCTGGGCGTAGGTCAGGCTGCGCTGCAGCAGCATCGCCGGCGGCAGCAGGACCACGATGGCGGCGGACGTGACGGTCCAGGCCGCGAAGACGATGACGCCGATGCACACCTCGACCAGGTCGATGTAGAGCGACTCCCGGTCCAGCAGCAGCTGCCGCCAGGTCGTCTCGGGGGCGGCCAGGCGCACTGCGGTCGTCACCAGGGCCGTGTTCACCACGTAGCAGAGCGTGGCGCAGCCGAACGCGCTCAGTACCGTCCGGCCGGGGTCGAGCAGCATCGCGGCGGACAGACCCCCGGCGGGCAGCATCCGATGGAACGCCTCGGAGGCGACGAAGTGCGCGAGACCGATGACGGCGGCACTGAGCACCCGGCGGTAGATCAGGCTGTGGCCGACCCGAAGCTGGCTCAGCGTCTTCAGGGGGACCGGAGCGAGCAACGCGTACACGGGAGGAAGCAGCAGGGCGATCGGCAGCGTCCAGGCCGACTGCAGATCCCGGACGATGCCCGGTTGCTCTCCGAGGCGGCGGGTCGCCTCGACGCACATCCAGGCACAGGCCAGCAGAACGAGGTACACAGCCAGATCGTCGAGGCGCGGCTGGAAGCGGACGAGCTGGACGGCGGCGGCCGCGACGAAGACCGACACCACTCCCAGCAGGTATGCCACCAGGGCGCCAGGCGCCTCCCACAGCGGCCACAGCTTCAACCACGCCACCGGCCGCTTCACGCCGTTCTCACATCGTCAACGCCACGAGCATCGCTCACCTCGCCGGTACAACAGGTGTACGGCCTGTTTTGGCCTACCTCCTCCCGATCGGGGGAAGGCGCACCTTCTTGAACAGCGAACGAGTGCTTGGCGCGCTGAGCTCAGTTCCAGCTGACGCTCCGCTGCGAGTAATGGCCGCTCGCGTGAGTAGTCGCCCCCTGCACGCCACCGGGGCTCCGGGACACGGTTGGCAGAGCGAGGATAAGCGCTGCGACAGCCAGAACGGCGGCGAGCAGCACGAGAAGCAGGCGGGCGGGCAGCAAACGCAGTGTTGCGGGCACGGAGTCCTCCAGGCGCGATGGGAGCTACTACGTACCTACGTCGTGTCTTCGCCGTGTCGCCCTGAGTCACCTGTTGGAGTGATGCGAGACCAAGTCGTCGCTCAGAGGCAGGACAAGCGGCTGACCGGGGGCGGCAGCGAGGTGGGCCCGTAGTTGGGCACCGGTCAGCGGCGGAGCGAACAGGTAGCCCTGCGCGAACTCGCAACCGATGCTCACGACCTGCTCGCGCTGCTGCTCGGTCTCGACGCCCTCGGCCGTGACACTGAGTCCGAGCACGTGCGCGAGGTTGCTCACTGCGGTCACGATGGCCGAGGCCGCCGAGTCCCGGCCCACATCGGCAACGAAGTCCTGGTCAATCTTGACGTTGTCGACCGGGAAGCGCCGCAGGTACCCCCAGGAGTTGTAGCCGGTGCCGAAGTCGTCAAGGGCGAGGCGCACTCCCAGCGCCTTGATGTCGGTCAGCACCGTCATCGCCCGCTCGCCGTCGTCGATGAAGATGCCCTCGGTCACCTCCAGGATCAAAGCAGTGGGATCCATACCCGTCCGCTCGAGGACGCTGGCGACGGTGTCGCAGAAACCCGGACCCATGACCTGGTAGCCCGAGACGTTGACCGACAGCTCCAGCGGCCGCTGCGGATGATCGGCGAGCCACGCAACGCGGTCCTGACAACTGCGCTCCAACACCCAGGCTCCGAGGTCGACGATGAGCCCGTTCCGCTCGGCGACGTCGACCGCCGTCAGGGCGGGGACCGGCCCCTTGTCCGGCCGCGTCCACCGCAGCAGCGCCTCGACGCCGATGGCGAGCCCGTCGGCCGCACGCACGATCGGCTGGTAGGCGAGGTCGAGGTCGGCTGCTGACAGCGCGACGCGTAGGTCCTGCTCCAGGGCCTGGCGGTGGTGGTCCTGCTCAGCAGCCCGCAGGTCGATCACCTGGTGCGCCGCCCCGCCCCGGCGCTTCGTCTGGTACATCGCGGTGTCGGCATCGACGACGAGCTGGTGGGTTACCGCCTCTCCGGGTCCGGAGTAGGCGATGCCGACACTGGCGCTGGTCACCAGCTGCCTACTGCCAAGGACGAACGGTGCCGACAATGCCTCGTCGATCCGGGTGGCAAGCAGCTCGACGTCACTCGGCTGCGCGATCTCCTCGCACAGGATGACGAACTCGTCGCCGGAGACCCGTGCCAGGGTGTCACCGGGACGCACCAGGGCGGCCAGCCGCTGCGCGACCGCCACCAACAGCTGGTCGCCGATGGAGTGGCCGTAGGTGTCGTTGATCCGCTTGAAGCGGTCGAGGTCGGCGAACAGCACCGCGGCCGTGCTGTGCGAGCGCTGGGCCCGCGCCGCGGCGTGGTCGAGCCGCTGTTGCAGCAGCGCCCGGTTGGGCAAGCCGGTGAGCGGGTCGTGCAGCGCACTGTGCCGGGACCGGTTGTGGTCCTCGAGGGCCTGCTCCCGCGCTTGAGCATTGAGCAGGTAGGCAGCGGCGACATCGGCGAGGGTCTGCGCCGCCGCCACGTCCTGCTCGCCCAGGGCTCCGGTGGTGTCGCGGTAGAGGTCGAGCGACCCGAGGCGGCCGTCGTCGTGCCGCAACGGAAAGGTGAAGACCGCAGCCATCCCCGCCGCTAGCGCGGCCGGCGCGAATCCGGGGAAGCGGTTGTCGCGGGCGAGGTCGGGCACCAGCACGGACTCACCCGACTCGTAGGCCAGCAGACACGGTCCCTGCCCGAGCTCGGCCTGCAGCTGCTCGAAACGAAGTGCCGACTCGTTGGACGCCGCGACATAGTGCGGCGCCGTCCCCGGCGCGATGAGGGTGACGCCCGCGCCCATGACCGGCAGGACGTCGACAATCCGCTCCACCAGATGATCAAGGATCCTCTGGATGGGGAAGTCCGTGACCATCGTGCGCGCGAACTCGCTGAGCACAGACGACAGCCTGTCCTCATGCACCACAGGACGAACCCAACACTGACATCACAGCGCCCCGCACGGCCTGGACGGGACACGCCGGCGGGCGTGACGGGGATGACGTTACGCCAGCGGCGGCGGCCTGGGGCATTTAGCGGCATTTGCGCCCGTTGGGGCCAACGTAGCGTTCTCGGGGTGCCCGCCGAGTCCTCTCCGGAGCAGCCGCTACCCGTCCGCACCGTGGCCCGGCTGATCGCTGCGTGGGTCGGACGGCTCGGGCGGGTCTGGGTCGAGGGCCAGGTGACGCAGGTGTCGCGGCGTCCCGGGATGCGTACGGCTTTCCTGACGCTGCGGGACCCGGTGGCTGACGTCTCGCTTTCGGTCGCCTGCGCGGCCGACCTGTGCGCGGGCCTGTCCGACGGGGAGCGCGTGGTCCTGGCGGGCCAGCCGGAGGTGCACCTCGCGCGCGGCACCTTGCAGCTCTCGGCCTCCGACATCCGCCCGGTCGGTGTCGGTGAGCTGCTGGCCCGGCTCGAGCGGCGGAAGGCGGTCCTCGCGGCCGAGGGGCTGTTCGCTGCGGCTCGCAAGCGTCCGTTGCCCTTCCTGCCGCACCGGGTCGGCCTGGTCACCGGACGGGGCAGCGCGGCCGAGCGCGACGTCGTCGAGAACGCTCGCCGCCGCTGGCCGGCAGTCCGCATCGTTCTGCGTGAGGTCGCCGTCCAGGGGCCGCTCGCCGTGCAGCAGGTGTCGAGCGCGGTGCGGGAGCTCGACCGCGATGCGGAAGTCGACGTCATCGTCATCGCCCGCGGCGGGGGGTCAGTCGAAGACCTGCTGCCGTTCAGCGACGAGTCACTGTGCCGGCTCGTCGCGGCGACGCTGACGCCGGTGGTGAGCGCCGTCGGCCACGAGCAGGACTCGCCGCTGCTCGACCACGTGGCCGACCTGCGCTGCTCGACCCCGACCGATGCCGGCAAGCGGATCGTCCCGGACCTGGGCGAGCAGCTGGCCCTGGTGCACGGGCTGCACGAGCGAGCTCGGCGTGCTGTGCGCGGCCTGGTCGACGTCGAGCAGCACCGCCTGACGCTGCTGCGCTCACGCCCCGTCCTCGCCACGCCCGCGCGCGACGTCGACAGGCGAGCAGCCGAGGTCGCCGCGCTGGCGCAGCGCTCGCACCGGTGCGCCTCGGCCGGCGTAGAGCGGGCCCGCGCCGACCTCAGCCACACGACCGCGAGGATGCGGACCCTGAGTCCCCTCGCCACGCTCGAGCGCGGGTACGCGGTCGTGCAGCACCCGGACGGCGCGGTCGTGCGCAGCAGCGGCGGCGTCACCGCCGGCGAGCGGCTGTCGGTCCGCCTGGCGGACGGTCGGCTCACCGCAGTGGCCCTGCCTGCCGCTGCGGGTGACCGCGAGCCGGCGTCGCGGGCGGGCGCATGACCGAGCCCTCGAACGCAGTCGACTCCGGCGGCGCTGGCGACTCACAGCCCGCGTCCTACGAGCAGGCCCGGGCCGAGCTGGAGGAGGTCGTCCGGCGACTGGAGGCAGGCGGTGTTCCGCTGGAGGAGTCGCTGGTGCTCTGGGAGCGGGGCGAGGTCCTCGGGCGCCGCTGCGAGCAGTGGCTCGACGGCGCTCGCCGACGCGTGGAGCAGCCCAGCGGGCGCTCAGCGGAGGACGAGGGCGCCCCGCCCCGGTAGCCGAGTCAGCTCTGGTGGGCCACCGGCTGCAGCGTGGCCGCGATGGCCAGCAGGTCCGCGCGGGTTGCCCGCCCGGACCCACCGCCGTCGCTCAAAGTCAGCAGGGCGCCGCCGGGCAGCTGGCGAACCAGCGCCTCGCCGCTTCCCGGCTGCGGCTCCTTCCCGCCCGTCGCATCGCGGTGGACCGAGTACTGCCGACCTCCGGCCGTCACGGTCTGGCCGGTCGAAGGACCGACGGCGGCCTCGGCCAGGAAGGCGGCATCAGGCGCCTTCGCCTCGTCGAGGCGCGCGAACCGCGACCCGTCGATGACCAGCCCGATGTGCAGCGCGGCGGGGTCGAGGCTGCTGCGGGCGAAGTTGGGCTGGACGCCCGCCGGCAGCCGGGCGGGTGCCTCGACCGGGAACGGGGCGCGGCCGGCGAGCAGCTGAACCTGCTCGCTGTAGTCGACCGCCCGCACCCGGTCGTGGTGGTGGCGCGGCAGCAGCGCGACGAAGCCGAGGATGAGCGCCAGCAGGAGGGCGAGCGACAGCACCATGTCACGGGCGGTCTCACTGCCCCGGCGCCTGCCTGCCGGGCGCTCGACCTTGCCAGCCGCGGGTGCGCTCACCGCTGGCCAGCCTCCCAGTCGCTGAAGCGGATCCGGTCGACCTCGATCAGGTCGCCCAGGGCCGAGTACAGCGAACCACCGAGGCGGGCGATCGGGTCGAGCAGTTCGGGGCGCACCTCGCCGTCGCGCATCACCTCGGGGCTCACCGCGATGTGCAGCACCTCCCCGAACACGACGGTGCTCGCGCCGAACGACCGCTCCCCCGCCAGCCGGCACTCGATCGCGACGGGTGATTCGGCCACCCGCGAGGGCGTCACCAGCTCGGAAGGCTGCCGCGTGAGGCCCACGTCGTCGAACTCGCTGCGCTCCGGCGGGAAGTTGGTCGAGGAGCCGTTCACCTGCTGCAGCAGGCTGCGCGACGTCACGTTGACCACGAACTCACCTGTCTCGCGGATGTTGCGAAGCGTGTCCTTCTCCCCCACCGACGTGAAGCAGACGACAGGCGGGGCGACCGAGGCGACGGTGAAGTAGGAGTGCGGGGCGACGTTGTCGTGCCCGTCGTGGGAGCGGGTCGAGACCCAGGCGATCGGCCGGGGCAGGACGATCGAGTTCAGCAGCGGGTAGATGCCCGGACCGAGTTCCGCGGGAACCAGATCGACGCGTTCGGCCGCCCGATCAGCGCTCCGTCCAGGGCCCACGGTCGTGCTGCCGTCGCTCGTCACACGGCGACGATGCCCCCTGCGCGTGCCGTCGGCGCGGTGTCCGCGCCACGAGTGCGTCACATTCCGGGCTGACCTGCCGGGCGCGCGGTCAAGCCGGCCATGACCTGCCGCCACTTACCATCGCCCAGTGACCAACGACCTGGAGACGAACGAGACGCTGCCCGACGACCTCGCCGACCAGGAGCTGGCGCCCGACCGCAACCTCGCGCTGGAACTGGTGCGGGTGACGGAGGCGGCGGCGCTGGCCGCCGCACGGTGGGTCGGGCGCGGCGACAAGAACGGGGCTGACGGGGCGGCGGTCGACGCCATGCGCCGGCTGGTCGGCACCGTGTCGATGAAGGGCGTCGTCGTCATCGGCGAGGGCGAGAAGGACGAGGCCCCGATGCTCTACAACGGGGAGGAGGTCGGCGACGGCCTCGGCGCCGCCTGCGACGTCGCCGTCGACCCCATCGACGGCACCACCCTGTGCGCCAAGGGCATGAACAACGCCATCGCGGTGATGGCCGTCAGCGAGCGCGGCACCATGTACGACGCCAGCACCTGCTTCTACATGCAGAAGCTCGTCGCGGGCCACGAGGCGGCCGACGTCGTCGACATCGACGCCCCGGTCGCCGACAACATCGCTGCCGTCGCCAAGGCCAAGGGCGAGAAGGCCCGCGACGTGACGGTGGCCGTCCTCGAACGGCCACGGCACGAGGACCTCGTCCGGCAGATCCGCGAGACGGGCGCCCGCGTCAAGCTGCTGAGCGACGGCGACGTCGCCGGCGCGGTGATGGCTGCGACCGGCGAGTCGGGCGTCGACCTCCTGCTCGGGATCGGCGGCACGCCCGAGGGGATCATCACCGCTTGCGCCATGGCCTGCCTCGGCGGCGTCATCCAGGGCCGGCTCTGGCCGCGCGACGACGACGAACGCCGCAAGGTGGAGGCCGCCGGCCATGACCTCGACCGCGTGCTGTCGACCCGCGACCTCGTCGCCAGCGACAACGTCTTCTTCGTCGCCACCGGCGTCACGGACGGCGAGCTGGTGCACGGAGTGCGCTACCGGGCAGGGGGTGCCTCCACGGACTCGCTCGTCATGCGCTCCCGCAGCGGCACGCTGCGCCGGGTGCAGAGCCAGCACCAGCTCAGCAAGCTGCAGGCGTACTCGACGGTGCCGTTCTAGGCACGATTCCTGTTGGCGCCTGTCGAGCGGAACCACGTCCGCGGTCATCAGAACGGGTCCTTCTCGCCCGCGGCTGATGGCGGCGCGATCTGTCGGGTTGGGTGGTCCGGGCTGGGGACCGCCACCGCCGTTTCATAACCTGTAGCCGTGACACAGGCGCAGGCGTTCCGGGTCGAGCACGATTCCATGGGCGAGATCAAGGTGCCGTCGCACGCCAAGTGGCGCGCCCAGACCCAGCGGGCGGTCGAGAACTTCCCCGTGAGCGGCGTCCGGGTCGAGCCCGCGCTCGTCCACGCCCTCGCGGCGATCAAGCGTGCCGCGGCAGCGGTGAACGCCGAGCTCGACGTCGTACCGCGAGAGGTGGCCGACGCCATCGCCGCCGTCGCCGACGAGGTCGTGAGGGGCGACTGGGACGAGCAGTTCCCGCTCGACGTCTTCCAGACCGGCTCGGGCACCTCGACCAACATGAATGCCAACGAGGTGCTGGCAAGCCTCGCGACGGAGCGCCTGGGCGCGCCGGTGCACCCGAACGACCACGTCAACGCCTCGCAGTCGTCCAACGACACCTTCCCCTCCGCGATCCACGTTGCTGCCACGAACGCCCTCGTCAACGACTTGCTGCCCGCGCAGGAGCACCTCGCGGCGGCCCTTGCCCGGAAGTCGGAGGCGTTCGCCGACGTCGTGAAGAGCGGCCGCACGCACCTGATGGACGCCACGCCGGTGACTCTCGGGCAGGAGTTCGGCGGGTACGCCGCGTCCGTCCGGTACGGCCGCGAGCGGGTCAAGGCGGCGCTCCCCCGCGTGGCAGAGCTGCCGCTCGGCGGCACGGCAGTCGGCACGGGAATCAACACGCCGCCCGGATTCGCCGCCAGGGTCATCGATCGGTTGTCCACCGAGCTGGGCACGCCGCTGACCGAAGCGCGCGACCACTTCGAGGCGCAGGCGTCGCGCGACGCGCTCGTCGAGTGCAGCGGCATGCTGCGCACCTACGCCATCTCCCTCTACAAGATCGCCAACGACCTGCGGTGGATGAGCAGCGGGCCCCGCGCAGGCCTTGCCGAGATCCGGCTCCCCGACCTGCAGCCGGGCTCCTCGATCATGCCCGGCAAGGTCAACCCGGTGATCCCCGAGGCGGTCTGCCAGGTCGTCGCGCAGGTCATAGGCAACGACGCCGCCGTCGCATTCGGCGGATCGGCCGGCACGTTCGAGCTCAACGTGATGCTCCCGGTGATCGGCCGCAACCTGCTCGAGTCGATCAGAATCCTGGCCAGCATCAGCCGGCTGCTCGCCGACCGCTGCGTCGACGGCATCGAGGCCGACGAGGAGCGCTGCCGTCGCTACGCGGAATCGTCCGCCTCGATCGTCACTCCACTGAATCGCTACATCGGCTACGAGAACGCCGCCAAGGTGGCGAAACAGTCGCTCGCGGAGGAGAAGACCATTCGGGAGGTCGTCATCGAGCGCGGATACGTCGACGACGGATCGCTGACCGAGCAGCAGCTCGACGAGGCACTCGACCTGCTGGCCATGGCCCACCCTAACGGTCGGTAGTTTTCCACGGCCAATTCATGACGGCGCGTCATTCTGAATCGATGGAATAACCGAATCACGTGACAAAGCGGCCGTCGAATGGAACAGTCCCGTCACAAGCGATGCGGACGACGAGCTCGACCCGGAGCAGCAGTTTGCCGTTCGGATCGGCGGTGCTGATGGGTAATGGGTGTCGTTGGGGTGACCGTCTGATCGGCCCGATGCCAGTCGAGACGAGGGCACGATGAACGTGCGGCTGCACGCGCACGAGGCCGACCGCCTCGCCTCGCTGGCCTCCTACCACGTGCTGGATACCGCTCCAAGTGCGGCCTTCGACGCGCTGACCCGGCTTGCCGCAGCCGTTTGCCAGGCGCCGACGGCGATCATCGGCCTGCTCGACGGCGACCGGCAGTGGTTCCTCAGCCGCTACGGCACGGACGTCTCCGAGCTACCCCGTGCAGAGTCGGTGTGCTCGGACACGGTCGCCGCAGGGGAGCGCCAGGTGGTGCCGAACCTGACGAAGGATGCGCGCTACGCCACCCTGTCGTGGGTGGCCGGGCCCCCCAGCTACGCCGCGTACGCGGGCGTACCCCTGATCGGCCGCGACGGCCTGCCACTGGGCGCCTTGTGCGTCCTCGACACCACCCCGCGGGCCTTCACCCCGGCACAGCTGTCTGCCCTCGACGACCTCGCTCACCAGGTGGTAACGGTTTTGGAGCTGCGTCGCGCCGACGCCTCGAACGGGTTGACCGGTGTCGCGCTCGTCCCCGAGGCGACCCAGGCGGCCACGCTGCGGGCGGCGCTCGACAACGGCGAGTTCGTGCCTCACTTCCAGCCTCTACTGGACATGCGCGACGGCAGCATCACCGGCCTGGAGACACTGGTTCGTTGGCGCCATCCCACCCGCGGGCTGCTTCCCCCAGAAGCGTTCCTGCCTGGCCTGGAAGCTGGCATTCTCGGCGGCTGGGTCGGTCGGGCGATGGTGGAAGCGGCCTGCCGACTCATCGTGGACCTCAAGGCCCGAGGGCTTCTGCTGCGAGACGGTGTGTCGGTCAACCTGTCCGGTCGTCAACTGGTCAGGTCCGGCCCCGCGGCACGAATCGTGGCCAGGTTGAAGCGCCACGGTCTGCCGGGCTCCGTGCTGAACGTCGAGATCACCGAGACCACGGAAGTCGGAGACCTCGGCCTGGCGCTCCGCGAGCTCGCGACCCTGCGCGACTACGGGATCCGCATCGTCGTCGATGACTTCGGCGTCGGCTGGTCCAACCTGACCCGGTTGCTGGAGCTGCCCCTGGACGGCCTGAAGATCGACAGGGAGCTCGTCATCGGGATGGCGGGCGATCCCGTCCGGGAGCACATGGTCGCAGCGGCAGTAGCCCTGGCAGCCACCATGGGGCTGGACGTCGTCGCCGAGGGCGTGGAGACGACGGCCGTACGCGACAAGCTGCTCGAGGTGGGCTGCTACAAGGGGCAGGGTTGGCTGTTCAGCGAGGCCGTACCCGCGGCCGAGGTGTTCGGTCTGTTGGACCAGCCCACGCGGCCCGTCCCTACCCCGCCTGCTCGCCCTGGGCAGCTGCCGCACCTGCCCGCGGGCGCGGCACCTTCGCCCCCGGCCAGCGTCTCCGGACCCGTCGGCGGCTTCTCGGCCGGAGTGCTGGACGCACTGCCCGACGCCACCGCCGTGCTTGACAAGACGGGCACGATCATCGCGGTCAACCGGGCCTGGCGGATGTTCTCCGTCGACAACGGAGGTACGCCCGAGGCGACCGGGGTCGGGGTCAGCTACGTCGACGTGTGCGCCCGGGCCGCGGCACATGGCTCGACCGACGCAGCCGAGGTACTGGCCGGGCTGCGAGCGGTGCTGGCCGGCGACACCGTGGAGAGCGACCGGGAGTACCCCTGCCCGTCACCGAAGGCGGAGCGGTGGTTCACCCTGCGGATGACGCCGATCGCCGGTCCGAGCGGGGGCGCTGTCGCCTCCCACGTCAACATCACCCGCCGGAAGGCGTCCGAGCGGGAGCTCGCCCACCAGGCGTCGCACGATTCGTTGACGGGGCTGGCCAACCGGCTGATGTTCACAGAAGCGCTCACCCAAGCGCTTGTTCGCCGCCCGGGCGACGCTGGCGACCCAGACGTCGGCCTGCTCTACGTCGACCTCTGCGACTTCAGGGCGATCAACGGCACCTACGGTCATGACGCCGGGGACGAGGTGCTGCTCGCCACCGCGCACCGGCTGCGCTCGGTCGTGCGTCCACGCGACACCGTTGCGCGGCTACGCGCGGACGAGTTCGCCGTGTGCGCCCCGGACCTCACCCCCGCTGCCCTGGCTGCCCTGGCCGAGCGGATCAGCGGCGTCCTTTCCGGGGCACACCGCGTGCACGGCCGCGAGGTGCGCGTATCTGCCCGGGTAGGCACCTACCTGGCCTCAGCCGGCCATCCCCCCGCCGAGGCGCTGCGCGCGGCCGACCAGGCTGTGGACCAGGCTGGCCAGAACGCTCGGCTGTACGCGGAGTGCTGTCCTGAACCGGCACCGTCGGGCTGGCAGCCGCACCCTCGTCGGTCAGCCGCCAAAGCGTCGACTGCGCACCGAGTAGGCCCGCAGGGCGCGCAGGAAGTCGGTCCGCCGGAAGTCGGGCCAGTACGCCTCGCAGAAGTAGAACTCGCTGTGGGCGCTCTGCCAGAGCAGGAAGCCCGAGAGCCGTTGTTCGCCACTGGTGCGGATGACGAGGTCGGGGTCGGGCTGCCCGCGGGTGTAGAGGTGCTCGGCGATGTGATCGACGTCGAGGACTGACGCCACTTCCTCGAGTGTCGCGCCGTCGGCAGCGTGCTGTTGCAGCAGGCTGCGGACCGCGTCCGCGATCTCCTGGCGGCCGCCATAGCCGACGGCGACGTTGACGTGCAGGCCGCTGCGGTGCGCGGTCGCTGCCGCGGCCTCCTTGAGGACCGCCGACGTGCGGGAGGGCAGCAGGTCGAGCGCACCGACCGGGTGTACTCGCCACCGCTCTCCTGGGCCGGCCAGCTCGGTCACCACCTGCTCGATCACCTCGAGCAGCGGCTGTAGCTCCCCCGCCGGCCGGCTGAGGTTGTCGGTCGACAGCAGCCACAGCGTGACGCGGTCGACCCGGGCGAGCTCGCACCAGCCGAGGAACTCGGAGATCTTGTCGGCACCGCGGCGGTGGCCGTGGGAGACGTGGCTCGCCCCACGCTCCCTGGCCCAGCGGCGGTTGCCGTCAAGGATGATCCCGACGTGCCGTGGCACCTCTGCGCCCTGCAGCTGCCGCGCGAGGCGTCGCTCATACAGGCGGTAGGCGACGTCGCGGAGCCCCACGACTGCGGACGCTACGCCGTACCCCCTGAACCGGCCTGGATCAGCCCTCGAGGCGCTTGGTCAGCGTCTCGTGCTGGTCCCACAGCACTTGCGGCACCGCGTCGCCGAGCTTCTCGTACGACGCAGGCATCAGCGCTGCCTCCTCGCGCCAGACCTCGGTGTCGACGGTCAGCAGCATGTCGAGCTGCTCGTCGGTGAGGTCCAGGCCCTCGGTGTCGAGCGACTCCTTGGTCGGCAGCAGCCCGATAGGAGTCTCACGCGCGTCGGCGGTGCCCTCCAGGCGCCCGACGACCCACTTCAGCACGCGGGTGTTCTCGCCGAAGCCCGGCCAGACGTAGGAGCCGCTCTCGTCCTTGCGGAACCAGTTGACGTAGTAGATCTTCGGCAGGGCCTGGCCGGAGGCCTTCCCGAAGCTCAGCCAGTGGGCGAAGTAGTCACCCATGTTGTAGCCGCAGAACGGCAGCATCGCGAACGGGTCGCGGCGCAGCGCACCCACCTTGTTCTCCGCCGCGGCGGTGCCCTCCGAGGCGACGTTGCTGGCGAGGAAGACCCCGTGCTCCCAGTCGAACGACTCGGTAGCGAGCGGCACCGCGGACGCCCGGCGCCCACCGAACAGGATCGCGTCGATCGGGACCCCCTTCGGGTCCTCCCACTCCGGGGCGATCGTCGGGCACTGGCCCGCGGGAGCGGTGAAGCGCGAGTTCGGGTGGGCCGCCGGCTCGCTCGACTCCGGCGTCCAGTCGCGGCCCTTCCAGTCGGTCAGGTGCGCCGGCGGCTCGTCGGTCAGACCCTCCCACCACACGTCGCCGTCGTCGGTCAGCGCGACGTTGGTGTAGATGCAGTTGGCGTGCAGGCTGTCGATAGCGTTCTTGTTCGTCGACAGGCCGGTGCCCGGTGCGACGCCGAAGAAGCCGGCCTCAGGGTTGATGGCGTAGAGCCGCCCGTCGGGGCCGGGACGCATCCAAGCGATGTCATCGCCGACGGTCTCGGCCTTCCAACCCGGCAGGGTCGGCTGCAGCATGGCGAGGTTGGTCTTGCCACAGGCGCTGGGGAACGCCCCGGTGATGTAGTGGACCTTGCCCTCGGGCGAGGTGAGCTTGAGGATCAGCATGTGCTCGGCGAGCCAGCCCTCGTCGCGCGCCATCACACTGGCGATGCGCAGCGCGTAGCACTTCTTGCCCAGCAGCGCGTTGCCGCCGTAGCCGGAGCCGTACGACCAGATCTCGCGGGTCTCGGGGTAGTGGACGATGTACTTCTCGTCGTTGCAGGGCCAGGCGACGTCGGCCTGCCCGTCGGCGAGCGGAGCGCCGACGGAGTGCACGGCTGGGACGAAAAAGCCGTCGTCGCCCATCTGCTCAAGCGCCGGCTTGCCCATGCGGGTCATGATCCGCATCGAGGTTGCGACGTAGGCGGAGTCGGTGATCTCGACGCCCAGCGCGCTGATCTCGGAGCCGAGCGGCCCCATGCAGAACGGCACGACGTACATGGTGCGGCCGCGCATGCAGCCGTCGAACACGCCGGAGAGGGTGGCACGCATCTCGGCAGGGGCAACCCAGTTGTTGGTCGCGCCCGCGTCGTGCTGCTTCTCGGCGCAGATGAAGGTCCGGCTCTCGACGCGAGCGACGTCGCGGGGGTCGGAGAGGGCGTAGAAGGAGTTGGGCCGCTTCGCCGGGTTGAGCTGCCGCAGGGTGCCGGACTCCACGAGCTCTGCCGTCAGCCGGGTCCACTCCTCGTCGGAGCCGTCACACCAGTAGACGCGGTCGGGCTTGGTCAGGTCGGCAACCTCACTGACCCACGCGATCAGCTTCTTGTGATGGGTGGGGGCCTGATCAAGACCGGGAATCGCGGCGGTGGTGGTCACGGGCGCACTCTCCTCAAGGCGTTCAGCCCGAAGCGCTCCGCTGCATCTTCGGGGCTTGAGAATACCTTGAGGGGCTCATCGACCTGTGCCACGCCTCGCCAAGGTGACCGGAGCCTCACTACGCTGGAGTCATGTCGGCTTCCACCGTGCCGGTGCCGCCCGGGGGGCCGGTTCCGCCAGTGCCGTCAGGTCAGCCACTTCAGCAGCTACTGCTCCATCCCAGCGACCTGCTGCGCCCGCGGATGCGGGGCTGGATGCACGCCGTGGCGGCGCCCATCAGCCTCATCGCCGGCATCGTGCTCGTGGTCGCCGCCCGCGGGGTGCGCTGGCCCCTGACCCTTTACACCGCGACCCTGGTCGCGATGTTCGCCACGAGCGCCCTCTACCACCGCGGGCCCTGGTCACCGGCCGGCCGGCTGGTGTGGCGGCGGCTCGACCACTCGACGATCTTCATCTTCATCGCCGGCAGCTACACCGCGTACTGCGCCATCGCCCTGCCGACCGCACGCGCCGGGACGATTCTCGCCATCGTGTGGGTCGGGGCACTGGTCGGCGTGGGCCTGCAGGTGTTCTGGCCGACGGCGCCGCGGTGGCTCAACGTGCCGTCGTACGCCGCGCTCGGCTGGGTCGCGGTGTTCGTGCTGCCCGACCTGCTGCACTACGGCGGCGTAGCGGCGCTGACGATGCTGTGCGTCGGAGGGGCGCTGTACTCGCTCGGCGCCGTGGCCTACGCCATCCGGCGACCGAACCCGTTCCCAGCGACGTTCGGCTACCACGAGGTGTTCCACGCATGCGTGGTCCTCGCCGCCATCTGCCACTACGCGGGGCTGTGGTTCGCGCTGTCCTCCTGAGCCGGCGCCGAACGGGACGCGGGCGGGCCGCTGCCCAGGGGCCGCGACTCCCCGGGCAGCGGTCGCTTACAGCCCGGGGCCGCTCTCGCGGACCTGTTCCACGCCCTGCAACGCCTCGCGCAGCTGGCTCAGCCAGTCGTCGGCGTGCTGGCCGACCAGCCGGACGCACCAGGCGAGTGCATCGGCGCGACTGCGTGCGGCACCGGCGTCGACGAGGGTGTCGAGCACCTGCCGGTCAGCTTGCCGGAGCCGGGTCATGACCGGGACCGACAGGGTGGTGAACAGCTCCTCGCTCTCGCCGACAGCTGCGCCCCAGGCGACGGCGCGGCCGAAGCGGCGCTCGGCCTCGCGGGCGATGGCGATCCGCTCGCCGCGGGTCTGCTCCCGGAACCGGCTGATGCGGCCCTGCTCGGCGGATCGGCGGGCGGTGTCGTCGTCCTGCGCCCCGGCGGCGTCCAGCGGGGGCAGGGTGCCGACAACGGTGATCTCGTCGCGGTCGACCTCGACGCGCGGGGGGCCCGTGAACCAGTCGTCGGGCAGCCGGCCGGTGAACCAGCCGGCAGCGTCGGACGCCGAGGGGGGCTCCTGCCGCTCTTGGTGCCGGCCACGGCCGCGCACTCCTGCGCCCCGGCCTCCGGGACCGCCGGGTCCGCCGCGTCCTCCGGGTCCCTCGGGATGGGGATGTGTCATGGTGTGCTCCTCCGGTTGATTACAAGGTTACACACTTGCACAACCCTGGAGCAAGAGCGATGTTCCCTAGCGGTCAGATGGTCAGCCGCTGGCGCTGCGCCGCCGTCACGAGCAACCGTCCGGCGACGGACGCGGCATCTGACAGCGGCCGGTCGCAGGCGAAGTTCTGGCACACGTAGACGGCGGGCTCCGGCCGGTCGGCCACCAGCGGCCCGCCCGTCACCACCACGGCCCCCGGCGACGTGCCGAGCCGCGCCACGGCCAGCAGGTCCGGACGGCCGACGACGGCGACCTCCAGCGGTCCAGCTACCAGCGCCTCGGCAACCGCTGCCGCCTCCCCCGCGAAGCGGGCGTGCCCGCCGAGCAGCGGAGTGACCCGACGCAGGGCAGCCTCCGCCGCCTCCCGGTGCCGCGGGCTGCCGGTCGCGGCGGCGTAGGTCACGAGCGCGCCGGCTGCGGCCGATGCGCCGGACGGCGTGGCGTTGTCAGTCGGGTCCTGCGGGCGGCGCAGCAACTGCTCGGCATCGTCAGCGGTGTCGAAGAAGCCGCCGGCCGGGTCGGCGAAGCGCGTGAGGACGACGGCGAGCAGGAGCCCGGCCGCTTCGAGCCAGCGCGTCGCCCCGGTGGTGGCATAGAGCGCAAGCCAGCCGGTGGCCACGGCGCCGTAGTCCTCCAGGACGGCGGCGTGCTGCCCGACCCGCCCGTCGCGGCTGACCCGCCGCAGCCGACCGTCGACAAGGTGCAGGTCGTGCAGCAGCTCAGCGGCGGCCTCCGCAGCCCGGACCCACTCCGGCTCGTCGAGCAGGGCGCCACCTTCGGCTAGCGCGGCGATGACGTAGCCGTTCCACGACGTCACGACCTTGTCGTCACGCGCCGGCTGCGGCCGTTGCGCCCGGGAGTCGAGCAGGGCAGCGCGCACGCGGGCGTACCGGCCGGCGTCGTCGGGCTCGGCCAGCCGCTGCAGGACCGACGCACCCTCCTCGAAGGTGCCGCCGGGGGTGACGGTGAAGGTCTGCGCCGCCCACGCCCCGTCGTCCGGCCCGAGTACGGCCGACAGCTCGTCCCGCGTCCAGACGTAGGTCAGGCCCTCGCGCCCGGCCGCGTCGGCATCCAGGGCACTGGCGAACCCGCCCTGTTCGGTACGCAGGTCACGCAGCAGGAAGGCGACGGTCTCGCGCACGACCCGCTCAGCCAGCGGCGACGCGGTCGTGCGCCACAGGTGCAGGTAGGCGCGCAGCAGCAGTGCGTTGTCGTACAGCATCTTCTCGAAATGCGGCACCACCCAGTCGGCATCGACGCTGTAGCGGGCGAAACCGCCGGCGAGCTGGTCGTACATGCCCCCGCGGGCCATCGCCTCACAGGTGCGGTCCACCGCGGCGAGCGCGTCAGCCCTGCCCGTCCGCGCGTGGCTTCGCAACAGCAGTTCGAGCACCATCGACGGCGGGAACTTGGGGGCGCCGCCGAACCCCCCGCGCTCGTCGTCGTGCGCCGCGACGAGCCCGTCGACCGCCGCATCCAGCAGCGACGCGCTGACCGGGGGCCCCACGGCGCCCGAGCCGAAGTGCTCCTGCAGCTGCTCCACGAGTGCCGCACCGCTGCGCTCGATCTGCTGGCGGTTCTCGCTCCAGGCCTGGGTGACCGAGGCGAGCAGGCGCTGGAACTGGGCAAGCGGGAAGTAGGTGCCGCAGAAGAACGGGTCTCGTTTGGGGGTCAGCAGGCAGGTCATCGGCCAGCCGCCGCTGCCCTGGGTCGCCTGCAGCGCCTCCATGTAGACGGCGTCGACGTCCGGCCGCTCCTCGCGGTCGACCTTCACGTTGACGAACGCGGCGTTCATGATCCGCGCGGTCTGCTCGTCCTCGAACGACTCGTGGGCCATCACGTGGCACCAGTGGCACGCCGCGTAGCCGACGGACAGCAGCACCGGCACGCCGCGACGCTCGGCCTCGGCAAAGGCCTCGTCGCCCCACTCCCACCAGTCGACGGGGTTGTCGGCGTGCTGCAGCAAGTACGGGCTGGTGGAACGGGCGAGGCGGTTGGGCACCTGGGCCTCCGGTCGGGAGCGGGACGTCCGTCTGGCGGTACTCGTTCGGTCGTCACTCGTTCGGTCGTCACTGCCCTGCCCTCCAGCCGCGGCCAGCAAGCCGCCGAGTCGTTGTCGCGCTCAGCCCAGCAGCCCGGCCCCTGGTGCTTCCAACGCCGCCCGGGCGAGGTCGGCAGCGCCGATCACGCCTGCCTGGTTGCCGAGCGCGGCATGCACCACTCGCGCCTCGGGTCGAAAGCCACGGCCGGTCAGGTGCGCCCGGAAGGCATCGCGAACCGGTGCCAGCAGCAGTTCCCCGGCCTCCGAGACCCCGCCGCCGATCACGAACAGGCCCGGGTCGAGGGCGGCCGCGAGGTTGGCGAGCCCTACCCCGAGCCAGCCCCCGAGCTCGACGAACAGCTCGGCGGTCCAGGCGTCGCCCGCGAGCGCCGCCTGCGTGAGCATGGGCCCGGTCACCGCCGAGATGTCACCCTCCACCGCCTCGAGCAGCACCGGGGGCGCCGTCTCGGCCCGAGCGCGCGCCGCCCTGACGAGGGCGTTCCCACTGACGTACTGCTCCCAGCAGCCGAGGTTGCCGCACTCGCACGGCCGCCCCTGCGGCACCACCTGCATGTGCCCGAACTCGCCCGCCACCCCGTGCTTGCCGCGCTGGATGACCCCGTCGACGACGATGGCGCCGCCGATGCCGGTGCCGAGGTTGACGACGACGACGTGGTCCTCACCCCGTGCGGAACCAAAGCGGTACTCCCCCCACGCGGCGGCGTTGGCATCGTTCTCGACGACGACAGGCAGGCCCAGCCTCCGCTGCAGCTTGTCGCGCAGCGGCTCGTTGCGCCACGACAGGTGCGGGGAAAAAAGGACGGAGGACCGGTCTGCATCCACGAAGCCGGCCGCCCCGATGCCGACCGCCTCCACCGCGTGCCGGGCGGCAAGCGCGCTGACCAGGCCGGTGATGGTGTCCTCGACGACGTCCGCGCTGGTGCTGCGGCTCGGCGTCCGCGCACGCACCAGCTCGACGACGCGGCCGCCGGGCTCGACCACCCCCGCCGCGACTTTCGTGCCACCGATGTCGACGCCGACCGTCAGCCTTGGCGCCGCCGGCCCGGCGGCGGCGCCCTCCGGACCCATCGCCGCCAGCCCTCCGGTCGTCAGCTGACCGACACGCCGATGAGCCGCCCGACGACGAACGTGACGAGAGCCGCCACCCCCCCGACCAGCAGCTGGCGCAGGGCGGAGCGCACGACCGGCCGCCGGTTCATCGTCCCGAGAAACGCCCCGACCGCCAGCATGGCCAGCACCGACAGGCCGATGGCGACAACGAGAGCGGCCGTGCCGCCGCCGAACAGGTAGGGCAGCACGACGACCAGGGCGCCGATGGCGAACGCCAGCATGCTCGAGGTCGCGGCGGCCCAGGGTGAGCCGAGCTCGTCGGGGTCGAGCCCCAGCTCCTCGCGCGAGAGCGTGTCGAGCGCCACCTGCTTGTCCTGCAGGATCGTGTCGGCGAGGCTGCGGGCATCCTCGCGTGACAGGCCCTTCGCCCGGTAGAGCAGCGCCAGCTCGTCGCGCTCCTCCTCGGGCTTCTCCTCCAGCTCGCGCGCCTCCATCGCGATTTCGCGCTCGTACGTCTCGCGCTGGCTGGTCACCGAGACGTACTCGCCCGCGGCCATGGAGAACGAGCCCGCGAGCAGGCCCGCCACACCCGCGAGCAGGATGGCCGACCGCGACGAGCCCGAGCCCGCGAAGCCCATCACCAGCGAGGTGTTGGAGACCAGGCCGTCGCTGACGCCGAACACCCCGGCGCGCAGCGCTCCCGAGCGGTCGGAGCGGTGCCAGCCCTCCCGTCGCGCGATCGCATCGCGGGGGCTGGGGCGCCCCTCGCCGAGGTGGGCGAGGCGCCGGGCGTGGGACCGCTCATCGGCCGCCATCTCGGTCGGGGCGTCCGGGTCGTTGTCGTACTTGCCGGCGTCGGCGCGTTCCGAACGCTCGATCAGCGGCAGGATCCGGTCGGTCGACAGCCGCCGAGCCGCCACCCCCAGCGCCCGGGTCCGCAGGCCCGGCCCCCGTGGGCTGGGTACCGCGGCGCCCCAGTCGCGCAGCCGCTCCTCCCAGTGCTCGGCGTGCCGGTCCTCGATGTCGGCGAGCTCGAGGAAGACCTCGCGCCGCTCGCCCTGCTCGTTGTCGGCCAGCGAGCGGTAGAGCGCGGCGGCCTCACGCTCGCTGCGCAGCATGTCGCGCACCTCGCGCAGCCGCTCGCGGCCCGGGCTGATCTGCTCGCTCACTGCTGCTCCTTCGCCGGCGGCTGCTGCCTTGGACGCGGCGCCGCGCCGCCCGCCGGCACCATTGTCCCTGTCCTCCGCGGGTTGGGGTGCGAAAGACTGCAGGGATGCCCGTCGATGTCCGTCCCGGCCTGGTGCTGGCCGACGCCGACCTCGGCTGGCGGTTCTCGCGCTCGTCCGGGCCGGGTGGCCAGTCGGTCAACACGTCCGACAGCCGGGCCGAGCTCTCCTACGACGTCCACCTGTTGCGCGAGCCGTGGCGCTCCCGCGCGCTCGACCGGCTGGCCCCCCGGCTGCGCGACGGCGTGCTGACCGTCGCGGCGTCCGAGCACCGCTCCCAGCTGCAGAACCGAGCCGCGGCGCAGGAGCGGCTCGCCGACCTGCTGCGGGAGGCCACGGCGCCGCCGCCCCGCCCCCGCCGACCGACCCGTCCCCGGCGCGGCGCGGTCGAGCGACGTCTGGAGGGCAAGACCCGCCGCGGCCAGGTGAAGCGGATGCGGCGCGCACCGGGCGACGAGTGACAGGGCGGCGGCCGGCCGGCGCCAGCTGTCCGCCGGCCGCTGTCCGCCCGACAAGCACGCCTCCTCCTTCGCGACTCGGCGTGTCATGCCGTGACACGCCGACGCACCGGCATCGCGGACTGCAGGAAGCGTGCATCTTGAGCAGGTCATCAGCAGGTGATCAGCAGGTCATCGTCGGAGGAGGAAGCGAAGGATGAGCAACGGGGCCACGCGGGCAGCAGTGGAGGCGGCGGCCGAGCTGGTCGCTGCGGCACGTGCCGCCAGGGGAACACCATGGGTCCAGCTGGCGCAGCTGATCGACAAGCCGCCGGTCTGGACCGTGGCGGCGCTGCAGGGCCAGCACGAACTCAGCCGCGAACAAGCCGAGCTGGTGGCGGAGGAGCTCGGGCTCGACGCGGCCGCGCTCGCACCGCTGCAGCGCCAGCCCGACCGGGGCGCGCCCGGCTCGGCGCTACCGACCGACCCGACCGTCTACCGCTTCTACGAGGCCCTGCAGGTGTACGGCCCCGCGCTCAAGGCTCTCATCCATGAGGAGTTCGGAGACGGCATCATGAGCGCCATCAACTTTCGGATGGACGTGCGCCGCGAACCCGATCCCGAGGGCGACCGGGTCGTCGTCACCTTCGACGGCAAGTTCCTGCCCTACCAGTGGTGAGGGCGGCCGCCGGCGCAGCGGTGAGGGCAGCCGGCCAGTAGGCGGCGTCAGTCGCCCGGCGTGCCCCGCCCACGGCGCTCGGCGTCGTGCCTTCCCGTGTGCCTGCCCTTGCGGCCGGCGTCCTGCCCGAACTCGCCTGACGAGACGCGCTTGCGCATCCGGCGCAGGCTGCCCGCCATCGCCCACATCAGGCCGGCCACGGCCGCGATCAGCAGCAGGACGAGGACGAAGCCCAGCGCCCCCGCTCCCATCTGGGAGGCAACTACCGTGGTCACCCCGCTCATCCCGGTCATGCTGCTCTCCCTTGCTCGTGCACGGCGATGCCCGCGAACAGGTCGTTCTCGGGCAGCGCCCCGACCTCGACGTAGGACCGCGCGAGCTGGAAGTCCTCGGTCGGCCAGACCTCGCGTTGCAGCTCGAGCGACGCGGCGAACCACCGCCCCTTGGGGTCGACCTGCGTGGCGTGGGCGACCAGGGCGCGGTCACGAAGCTCGAAGAAGTCGGCGCACGGGACCTTGGTGGTCAGCCGCAGCTGGTCCTCGGGCTTGTCGACCCATCTCTCGACCCACTCCGCGTAGGGCGACTCGACCCCGCGCTCGAGCATCGCCTCGTGCAGCGTCAGCACGCGGTCGCGGTGAAACGTGAGGTTGTAGTACAACTTCTGCGGCTGCCACGGCGCGCCGGCCTCCGGGTAGCGATCCGGGTCGGCCGCGGCCTCGAACGCCTCGATGCTCACCTGGTGGCACTTGATGTGGTCCGGATGCGGGTAGCCGCCGTTCTCGTCGTACGTGGTGACGACCTGCGGCCGGAACTCGCGCATGAGCCGGACCAGCGGTGCCGCGGCGACCTCGAGCGGCTGCAACGCGAAGCACCCCTCGGGCAGGGGAGGCAGCGGGTCGCCCTCGGGCAAGCCGCTGTCGACGAAACCCAGCCACTCCTGCTGCACGCCGAGGATCTCGCGGGCCTGCTCCATCTCCTCGCGACGGATCTCCGGCAGGCGCGCCCGGACCTCTGGTGTGTCGAGCGCCGGGTTGAGCACCGACCCGGCCTCACCGCCGGTGCAGGTGACGACGAGGACGTCGACGCCCTCGGAGACGTAGCGCGCCATCGTGGCCGCGCCCTTGCTCGATTCGTCATCGGGGTGGGCGTGCACACACATCAGGCGGCGCGCAGCGGACGATTGCATGCAACGATTGTCTCTGATGAACGCGACGAGGGCACCCAGCGGCAGTGGGCGGTCCGCCACAGCCCCCGCGCCCGGTCGCAGCCGGTGGGACATCGCGTGGCTGGGCGGTCGGTCGTCGGCGCCGTGGGTCGTGCTCGCGGTCGCCCTCACGCTGCTCGTCGCGGCCGGCGGGACGCTCTACACCTACCTGCGGCCCGACGGCCTCGGCTGGGGCACCCGCACCTACGCCATCACCAGTGACCGCGAGGCGGTGCTGAGTTTCGACCTCACCAAGCAGCCGTCGGCGGCCGCGAGCTGCGACGTCACTGCTGAGGACCAGGCGGGCCTGACGGTGGGGCGCGCCGACGCGATCGCGTTCCCGGCCACGCCGGGCGGGCCGCGCACGGTGACCCGCACCGTCACCGTGCCGACCTCGGCTCGCGCCGTCATCGTGCAGGTCGACACCTGCCGGATCATCAGCACGGGCTGAGGGCGATCCCGACACCGCAGGCGCGTCGGGCATAAGGTCGTCAGTTCAGCCTGTCCACGGGCAGGTCGTCGCACACTGTCCCTTGGGCACTGCCCCCACCACGTCTCCGTACCAGACCGGCCCGATGAGGAGTGACACCCATGACGACGCAACCCCAGCAGGTGTGGCTCACGCAGGAGGGCTACAGCCGCTTGCAGGCGGAGCTCGCGCACCTGACCGGCGACGCCCGCGAGGCCGTCGTGCGCCGGATCGAGGACGCCCGTTCCGAGGGCGACCTGAAGGAGAACGGCGGCTACCACGCCGCCAAGGAGGAGCAGGGCAAGCAGGAGGCGCGGGTCCGTCAGCTGCAGCAGCTGCTGCGCGACGCCAAGGTGGGCGAGGCGCCATCGGACGGAACGGCCGGCCTCGGGACGATCATCGAGGTCCGCTTCTCCGGCGACACCTCCACGGAGCGCTACCTGCTGGGCTCCCGCGAGGACAGCGGCTCGGGCGTCGAGGTGCTCTCGCCGCAGTCGTCGATCGGGAAGAACGTCGTCGGGCACAAGGCCGGCGACACCGTCACCTACGAGGCGCCCAACGGGCGCAGCGTCTCCCTCGAGCTGGTCTCGGTCACGCCCTACTCGGGCTGACTCCCCGTCGACTCCTGTACCCGGTAGCCCACCGCCGCCAGCGCCTGGCGGACCTCGGCGGCGTGCCCGGGCCCGCGGGTCTCCATGTCCACGGCGACCAGGACTTCGTCGAGCGTCAGCCACGCCTCGGTCCGCCGGTGCTCGACGTCGAGAACATTCGCCCCCGCCGCACCGAGCACGTCGAGCAGGCCGGCGAGGGCGCCCGGGGTATCGGGCACGATCACCCGCAGCGACAGGTACCGGCCGGCCGCGACCAGCCCGTGTCGGATCACCTTGTCGAGCAGCAGCGGGTCGAGGTTTCCGCCGGACAGCACGATGACCACAGGCGGCTCGAAGGCCTGGGGCGACTCGGTGACGGCCGCCACTCCCGCCGCGCCGGCAGGCTCGACGACGAGCTTGGCCCGCTCCAGGCACAGCAGCAGGGCACGCGAGAGCGCCTCGTCCCCCACGGTGACGATGTCGTCGACGAGGGACGAGACGTGCGCGAATGGCACGTCGCCAGGAATCCCGACCGCGATGCCGTCGGCGATGGTGCGCATCTGCAGCAGCGGCACCGGCCGGCCGGCTTCGAGCGACGCCGGCCACGCCGCGGCGCCCTCGGCCTGCGCCCCGACGACGCGCGCCGACGGCCGCAGCCCCTTGACCGCCACCGCGACGCCGGCCAGCAGGCCTCCGCCGCCGGTGCAGACGACGACGGTCCGCACGTCAGGGCACTGCTCGACGATCTCCAGGCCGACGGTGCCCTGGCCGGCGACGACGTCGGGATGGTCGTACGGGTGGATCAGCACGGCTCCGGTCTGCGCGGCGTGCGCCCGGGCGCGCACGAGCGCCTCGTCGACGCTCGTCCCGGCCAGGCGCACCTCGGCGCCGTAGCCGCGGGTGGCAGCAACCTTGGGCAGCGGCGCCGTCTCGGGCATGACCACCAGCGCGCGCAGGCCGAGCAGGCTGGCGGCGAGGGCGACCCCCTGGGCGTGGTTGCCGGCACTGGCGGCGACGACGCCGCGGCCGCGCTCGGCCGGGCTGAGCCGCGCCATGCGGGTGTAGGCACCCCGGATCTTGAACGACCCGGTCCGCTGCAGGTTCTCGCACTTCAGCCACACCGGGCCGCCGACCAGCTCGCTGAGCACGCGCGAGCCCTCCAGTGGCGTGGTCCGCGATACCCCGTCGAGCAGCATGCGGGCGGCGCGCACGTCGTCGAGGGTGACCTCACTGAGAACACTGACCTCGGCTGGCGCGCTGTCGGGCACGTCGCCATCCTGCGCCGCCGGGAAATGGCATGACGCTTCCGCCGCGCTTTACGCGCCCTTCGGCGTGTCCCCCGCGACACGCCGTCGATCCAGCAGCTGCCGATCTCGACTGATTTTCGCTCCGCAGCCGCCGCTGAGCAGCGTTCAGTCAGCCGACCAGTAGCGGTCCCCGCGCAGGACGAGCGCCGCGGCGCCCACCAGCCCTGCGTCCGCGCCCAGTGCCGCGCCGGTGATGATGGTGCGCCGGACGTATCTCATCGCCCCGTACTCGGCGAACGCAGCACGCACGTGGTCGAGCAGCAGGTCACCCGTGGATGCGATTCCGCCCCCGAGCACGACGACGTCGAGGTCCAGGGCGGCCGCGACGCCCGCCAGGCCCTGTCCGACCGCCCGGCCCGAGCGCTGGAAGGCCGCGGCGGCGACCGCATCGCCGGCCCGTGCGGCGGCGGCGAGGTCACGTCCGTCGCCCACGTTGAGGCCCTGCGCACGGGCCCAGGCGACCATGGCGGGACCGCGCGCGACCGCCTCGACGCACCCGTGCCCACCGCATCCGCAGGGCGGGCCGCCCGAGTCGACGACGACGTGCCCCACGTGCCCGGCGTTGCCGGTCGGACCGCTGCGCAGAGTCCCGTCGAGCACCAGGCCACCGCCCACACCGGTGCTGACGACGACGCCGAGCGCGTTGTCATGACCGCGTGCCGCGCCGCGCCAGTGCTCGGCGGCGACGAACGCCAGCGCGTCGTTGTGCAGCCGGACGGGAATGCCCGGGAAGCGCTCGGCCAGCCGCTGCCGCAGCGGGTAGCCGCCGGCCCACGCGGGGATGTTGAGCGGCGAGACGATGCCTTCCGGCCAGCGCATCGGCCCGCCGCAGCCGATGCCCACCCCGGCCAGCGGCCCCCAATCACCCTCGTCCAGCACCTCGGCGATGAGCGTGTCGAGGGTCCTGGCAGGCTCCGGCCCGGTCGGCGCCTGACGGCGCGCCCGCACGGCGCCCTCCGCGTTCACCAGCCCCACCGCGATCTTGGTGCCGCCGATGTCGACAGCGAGCACTGGCCGGGCATCCGCACCGCTCACCTGCACAGCTATCACCTGCACAGCCATCAGGTGAACAGCAGGACCGACGCCGCGAGGCCGTGCACCTGGCTGTGCCCCCGCACCGGTCCGACCTCGCCGCCGGTGTAGGCGCCGGCGACGGCCTGCGCGCCGGTCAGCTCACGCACCATGGCGATCTCGTGGCCGGAGCCGCCGAACAAGGCCTGGCCGCGCCCGGCGCACGAGAACATCAGCGCGCCACTCGCCGCGCCGGCGCCCTGAAGGGTGGCTCGCAGGTCGGCCCCCGCGGCTTCGGCGTCGATGACGTGGAATCGCACGGTCTGGCCGACGTGCAGCGTCTCCCCCACAGAGATGCCCTGCTTGTCGAGGTCGACCCCGAGCACGGCCCGGATGAGGAAGTCGCCGTGACTGTGCTCCTCGGCGTACTCGTCGAGAGCGAGGCCGATCTGCGGGCTGCGGTGGAAGCGGGTCTGCTCCTCGACGGGCAGCTCGGCGAGCAGGCGCTGCAACCGCTCCATCGCTGGCGTGCCCGCGACCTCGAGCAGCACGTTGCCGTCCGCCGCGGTCACGGTCATGTCCGGGCCGATGGGGCGGCAGCCTTGGCTCACGACGGGCCGCACGGCAGCGGCGACCCCTTCGCCCCCGAGCAGCATGCCGACGGCGCCGCGGTCGAAGACGCGCCCGTCGACGACCAGGCGGGTTGAGCCCGGCCCCTGCATGCCCGCAGCAAGCCCGCCGACAACGCTGAGCCCCGGCATCGCAGCGCCGGTGCGCGACAGGAAGCTCCCGGTCGGGAACGAGAAGGCGTCGGCCAGCAGCAGGGCCACGGCCTCGTCCGGTCGGCGCTCGGGCAGGCCGACGACGGCCATCCCGCTCTCGACCTTCATGACCTCCAGATGGAACGCGCGCAGCGCCAGCCCCGGCAGCACTGCGGCCCAAACGCTGACGGCAGGGACGCCCTCGTAGCCCTGGGCGACGCCGACCACCCCGGCAGAGCTGCAGCCGATCGAATGGGCGGCACCCGCCGCGGCGAGCGCACCCGGCAGTACGGCGTCGACCTCGGCAGGCTCGATGCCGCAGACGAAGACCGCCAGCAGGTCAGGCGGCGTGCCGTCGAGTGGTTCGAGTGCCTGGGTGATGGCGGTCTCGAGGGCTTCCGAGAGGTCGGCGCCGGTGGCGATGCCGTCCCCGAATCGTCGCACCACCCCTGAATCGTCGCATCTTCTGCGGCACTGCAGCTCAGGAGGCAAAGTGCACCCGTCTTTGCCGCGCGAGCCCCCCGATCGGCCCAATCGTCGCGCCATGGAACAGCCTTCGCTGCAGGCGAAAGCCGGCGGCGCAAGCCCCGTCCCATCAATGAAAAGCGGGCGTAGCGTGGTTGCGTGGAGCAATCTGCCGCCGCCCCAGCCGACTCGACGTCCGACACGTCCGACATAGCCACGCTTGGCGCGCTGCGCGCCAGCGGCCACGTCGCCAAGTCCGTCAAGCAGGAGATCCGCGACAACCTCATCGCCCGCCTCGCCGCGGGCGACGACCGCTTCCCCGGCATCCTCGGCTTCGATGAGACCGTGCTGCCGCAGGTCGAGCGCGCCCTGCTCGCCGGGCATGACTTCGTCCTGCTGGGCGAGCGTGGCCAGGGCAAGACGCGGCTGATCCGCACCCTCGTCGGGCTGCTCGACGAGTGGACGCCCGTCGTCGAGGGCTGCGAGATCAACGACCACCCGTACGCGCCGGTCTGCGGCCGCTGCCGGGCGCTGCTCGCCGAGACCGGCGACGACCTGCCCGTCGCCTGGCGGCACGCGTCGGAGCGGTACGGCGAGAAGCTGGCGACTCCCGACACCAGCGTCGGTGACCTCATCGGCGACATCGACCCGATCAAGGTGGCCGAGGGACGCACGCTTGGCGACCCTGAGACGGTGCACTACGGCCTGGTGCCCCGCACCAACCGCGGCATCTTCTGCGTCAACGAGCTGCCTGACCTGGCCGAGCGCATCCAGGTCGCGCTGCTCAACGTGCTGGAGGAGCGCGACATCCAGGTCCGCGGCTACACGTTGCGGCTGCCGCTCGACCTGCTGCTCGTCGCCAGCGCCAACCCCGAGGACTACACCAACCGCGGCCGCATCATCACCCCGCTGAAGGACCGGTTCGGCGCGGAGGTACGCACGCACTACCCGCTGCGGCTCGAGGACGAGCTATCGCTCGTCCGGCAGGAGGCAGCGCTGCTGTGGGGCGACACCGTCGGCGGGCCGGGGCTGGGTGCGCCGGTGCTGCCCGAGCACCTGCTGGAAGTCGTCGGCCGCTTCACCCGGGCGGTGCGGACGGCCCCGCAGGTCGACGCGCGCTCGGGCGTCAGCGCTCGCCTCGCGATCGCCGCGTCCGAGACGGTTGCGGCGTCGGCGGTGCGGCGGGCTGCTGTCGCCGGCGAGTCCGAGCCGGTGGCCCGGGTTGTCGACCTCGCCTCGGTCGTGCCGGCGGTGCGCGGCAAGGTCGAGTTCGACACCCTCGAGGAGGGTCGCGAGGAGGAGGTCCTCACCCACCTGATGCGCCGGGCAACGGCCGACACCTTCCGTGCGCGCCTCGCCGGCGTCGACCTGTCCGGGCTGCAGCAGCGCGTCGAGGCGTCGGGCCCGGTCGAGACCGGGGACCTGGTGCCCGCTTCCGCCCTGCTGGCCTCGGTCGGCCCGGTGAGCGGGCTGTCGACCATCCTGTCCCGGCTCGGGATCGAGGGGGGCGAGTCGCCCGGGCTCGCCGCATCCGCCATCGAGTTCGCGCTCGAGGGCCTGCACCTGCACCGGCGGCTGTCCAAGGAGGAGCTGCCAGGTAGGACGGTTTATGGATGACGGGACGCGCGTGGCAGGGGCAGGGGCCCCGCACGGCCGAAGGACGTGTGGGGGGGCCGGGGTGACGGGACGCGCGTGGCAGGGGCAGGGGCCCCGCGCGGCCGAAGGCCGTGTGGGGGGGGCGGGATGACGGGACGCGCGTGGCAGGGGCAGGGGCCCCGCGCGGCCGAAGGCCGTGTGGGGGGGGCGGGATGAGCGAAGCCTCAGCCGGTCCCACCGGCGGCTACCGCTACGGCCCGTGGGACGGCGGCCCCGACCCGCTGGCATCTCCGTTCGACGTCGCCAAGGCGCTGGACGAGATGGGTGAGTCCATCCTCGACGGCGACAGCCCACGCGACGCGCTTGACCGCATGCTGCGCCAAGGTGCGCAAGGGCGCCGTGGGCTCGACGACCTGCGGCGGATGGTCGAGAAGCGTCGGCGCGAGGCGCGCAACCGCGGGCGGCTCGACGGCACGCTCGAGGAGGTCAAGGAGCTGCTGGCCAAGGCGCTGGAGGCCGAACGGCGCGAGCTGTTTCCCGACCCCTCCGACGACGCCCGGATGCGCGAGACCGAGCTCGACACCCTGCCCGACGACCCCGCACGAGCGGTGCGCGGGCTACGCGACTACGACTGGCGCTCGCAGGAGGCGCGCGAGGCGTACCAGAAGATCGACGACCTGCTGCGCCATGAGGTGCTCGACAGCCAGTTCCGGGGTTTGAAGAACGCCCTGCAGAACGCTGACCAGAACGACATGTCGGCGGTCAAGGACATGCTGGCCGACCTCAACCGGATGCTCGAGGCCGAGGCCCGGGGCGAGGACACCGATCAGCAGTTCCGTGAGTTCATGGACAAGCACGGCGAATTCTTCCCGGACGCACCCGAGTCGCTCGAGGAGCTCGTCGACTCCCTCGCACGCCGCGCCGCCGCCGCTCAGAAGATGATGGACAGCCTCACGCCGGAGCAGCGTGAGGAGCTCGGCAACCTCATGGCCGGGGCGCTCGGCGACCTCGGCCTGGCCGCCGAGCTCGACCGGCTGAACAGCGCGCTGCGCTCGGCGCGCCCCGACCTCGACTGGGGCGGACGGCGCAACCGCCGCCGGGGCAGCAGCCAGTCGCCGATGACCGGTGACCAGCCGCTGGGGATGGGCGAGGCGACCTCTGCCTTGGAGGAGCTGGCGGAGCTCGACGAGCTCGCGACCGCACTCGGCCAGGACTATCCCGGCGCCTCGCTCGACGACGTCGACGCGGAGGCTGTCGCGGAGGCGCTCGGCCGGTCCGCCGTCGATGACCTGCGGGCGCTGCAGCAGATGGAGCGCGAGCTCGAGCGGCAGGGCTACCTCACCCGCAAGGGCGGCAAGCTCGAGCTGACGCCGCGGGCGGTTCGCCGCCTCGGCGCATCGGCGCTGCAGCGGGTGTTCGCGCAGGTCGAGGCGCGCGGCCGCGGTGGGCACGACGTGCGCGACGCGGGCGCCGCGGGCGAGCTGACCGGCAGCAGCCGCGAGTGGCTGTTCGGCGACGAGCAGCCGCTCGACGTGGTGCGCACGGTCCGTAACGGCGTCCTGCGCTCCGCTTCCAGCGGCACGGCCCTGCGCGACGCCACGGGTCGGGTGCGCCTCGAGGTCGAGGACTTCGAGGTCCACGAGACCGAGCGCCGCACGACGGCAGCGGTCTGCCTGCTCGTCGACCTGTCGTACTCCATGGCGCTGCGTGGCACGTGGGGCATCGCCAAGTCGACCGCGCTGGCACTGCACAGCCTGATCTCCACCCGCTACCCGCAGGACGCGCTGCACATCATCGGCTTCTCCGACTACGCCCGCCCGCTCGACCCGACCGAGCTCGCCGGCCTCGACAGCGAGATGGTGCAGGGCACCAACCTGCAGCACGCCCTCATGCTGGCGGGCCGCACCCTCTCGCGCTACCCCGATGCCGAGCCCGTGGTGATGGTGGTCACCGACGGCGAGCCGACGGCGCACCTGATGCGCGACGGCTCCCCCTGGTTCGCCTGGCCGCCGATGCCCGAGACGCTGGAGCTGACGCTCGCCGAGGTCGACAAGCTGACCCGCCGCCGCGCGACGATCAACGTGTTCATGCTCGACGACGAGCCGCGGCTGGTCCAGTTCGTCGAGGAGGTCGGGCGCCGCAACGGCGGTCGGGTGTTCACCTCCGACGCTGAGCACCTCGGCCAGTACGTGGTGCAGGACTACCTGCGCGCGCGCCGCGGGCGCCGATGACCCTTTCCGGGACGTTCCCGGCACACAAAGTCGCCTCTATCGGCTCTTCTCCGCGCTGAAGCAGCCTGTTTGTGTGCAAGCCTCGGCTCAGGCGCACTCAAACTGGCCGATTCGCGCCTGTTCCAGGGTCCACGAGCCGAGTTTGTGTGCGGCCGATCAGCGGCGAGCCGCATCCGCGCGGCGGGTGACGTCGTCGAGCCGGTCGAGGATGCGCTCCCAGCACGCCCGCGGCAGGTCGTGGCCCATCCCCTCGATCTCGAGCAGCTCGGCGTCGGGGACGGCCGCCGCCGTGGCCCGCCCGGCCGCCGCCGGCACCAACGGGTCGGCGTCGCCGTGCACGACCAGCGTCGGAACGGCTACGTCCGCGAGCGCGTCCGTCCGGTCGGTTCCGGTGTAGATGGCGGCGGACTGGCGCATCGCGCCGTCCGGGTCGTGCCCGCGGTCGTAGGCGGCAGCCGCGGAGCCTCGAACCCAGTCCAGGTCGACGGCGAACCCGGTGGAGCCGGTCACGACAGCATCCCGAACGCGTTGCTCGAGGTAGCCGGCGCGGTCAGCCGCCGGTGGGGTGCGCAGGATGGCGCCCGCCTCGGGTGTCGGCCGGGAGACCGCGGGGTCGCCGGTCGTCGACATCACCGAGGTCAGGCTGCGCACCCTGGGCGGGTGCCGGAGCGCCAGCAGCTGGGCGATCATCCCGCCCATGCTGACGCCGAGGACGTGGGCCGAGCGCCAGCGCAGCCCGTCGAGCAGTCCGGCCAGGTCGTCGGCCATGTCGTCCAGCGAGTACGGCGCGGCCGCCTCGCCCGAGCGCAGCGCCCGCAGGTCCGGGCACCCGGCCGCAGCAAGGTGCGTCGAGCGGCCCACGTCGCGGTTGTCGCAGACGACGAGGTCGTAGCCCCGGCTGACGAGCGCGCCGAGCAGGTCCGGGTGCCAGGCGACGAGCTGCATCCCGAGGCCGTGCACGAGCAGCAGCGGCGGGCCGTCGGGGTTGCCGTGCCGCTCGTACGCGATCGCGATGCCGCCCGTGCCACCGACGCCGATCGTGCCCGCAGTGCTCACGTGCATCGGCCGAGGGTAGCGACCGGGCGGCTACTGTCACCGAGGTGCATGGGGGCGACGACGAAGTGCCCGTCGTCGTCGAGCAGGTACTGGCGCTCGTCACCTACCTGCTGCGCCGCGAGGTGCTGCGCCCGCACCAGAGCGCCGCTGACCCCTGGGATACCGTCGCCTTCCCCGGCGACGATGCCGCCACGGCGGCGCACTTCGCCGCATACGCACTGCCCGGTGCGCCCGATGCTGGCCTCGTGGTGGGGGTCGTCGCCGTCCTTCCCGAGCCCACTCAGGATGGGCGGGAGGCGTGGCGGCTGCGCGGGATGGCCGTCGCACCGGCCTGGCGCGGGGCCGGGGTGGGCGCCGCACTGACCCGACGGGTGATCGAGCACGTCGCCCGCCTCGCGCCACCGGAAGGCGCGCTGTTGTGGTGCCTCGCCCGCGAGGTCGCGGTCGGCTTCTACGAGCGGTCGGGCTTCGCTCCCGACGGCGGCTGGCAGGACGTGCCGCAGATCGGCGCCCACCTGCCCATGAGTCAGCTCGTGCAGCCCTGGTCACGGACGAAAGCAGAGCAGCCGGACTAGGCCAAGCGGGTCGATCCTTTCCTCCGGACAGGTCAGGCGCCGCCCCATCGCAAGACCCGGCTCCCCGCTGCCGACAACGAGAGGGTCCTTCTGCATCTGGAGCCGCTCGTGCCACCGACCATCCCGCGCCAGGCCTCCCCGGCCACGGACGGCGCCACCGAGCACGCCCCCACCTCGACCGGCCGCTACGGGCGCCGCCAGCTGCTGGCCGCCGCTGGCCTCGGCGCGGCAGCAGCGACTGTGACGACCGCGCCGCTCGGGGCGCTGAGTGCGTCGGCTGCCCCCCGCACCGCGTCGAAAACCCGCAAAGCAGTCCGTACCCCGGCCGCTCGTGCGAAGAGAGCGACGCCAACGCCAACGCCAACGCCAACCCCGACGCCGGCACCAAGCATGCGGCCCTCGCTCACAACCACACCTCAGCTGACCGCCGCCCGGCCGGTGGTGAAGCGGCCGGTCCTGCTGCAAGCCCCAACCGTCGTTGCCGCGAGCAGCCCGCTGCCCAACCTCGCGAGCACCGACCCCGTCTGGCACCTGCTGCGCCGCGCGACCTTCGGCCCGACGCCACAGCTCGTCGCCGACGTGCGGGCCATGGGCACCGCGGCGTGGATCGAGCAGCAGCTCGCCCCGGCAGCGATCAACGACAGCGCCTGCGACGCCTACCTCACGCGCTACCCGACGCTGGGCAAGACGACGCCGCAGATCCGGTCCATGATCGCCCAGTACTCCTGGGACGCGATGACCGACCTGGTCAGGGGCACGGTGGCCCGAGCGCTGTGGAGCAAGCGCCAGCTGTTCGAGGTGATGGTCGAGTTCTGGTCCAACCACTTCAACATCGCCACCCCGACCGGCGAGGTGTGGGACCTCAAGCCTGTCGACGACTGGAAGGTCATCCGCGCCAACGCCCTTGGCCGCTTCGCCGACCTGCTGCAAGCAAGCGCCAAGAGCCCGGCCATGCTGCGATTCCTCGACAACGACGACTCCAGCGTCGACACGCTGAACGAGAACTACGGGCGCGAGCTGCTGGAACTGCACACGGTCGGTATCGATGCGGGCTACACCCACGCGATGGTCATCGACTCCGCCCGGCTGGTCACCGGCTACACGATCGGCCGGCACGGCGAGTTCGCGTACTACAACGACTGGCGCTACGTCGGCCCCGTGACGGTGCTCGGCTTCACCCACCCGAACTCCGATGACTTCGACGGGCTGCACGTCGCCGAGAAGTACCTCGACTACCTTGCCCACCACCCGGCGACGGCGCACCACATCGCCACCAAGCTCGCCACGCGCTTCGTCAGCGACGACCCGCCCGCCACGCTGGTCGACGCGCTCGCCGCGGCCTACCTCACGAACGACACGGCGATCGTGCCGGTGCTGCGCGCGCTGTTCGCCTCCGCGGAGTTCGCCGCGAGCATCGGGCAGAAGACCCGCCGTCCGGTCGAGGACGTCATCGGCACGGCCCGCATGCTCGGCACAGCGCCGGCCGCGGGAGACCGCGGCAGCCTGGGCTCGCTGCAGTGGGTGCTCGGTGGTCTCGGCCAGGCACCGCTCGCCTGGGTCCCACCCGACGGCTACCCCGACACCACCTCGGCGTGGATGTCGACAGCCGGCACCCTCGGGCGCTGGAACGCGCACCTGGGCCTGGTGCAGAACTGGTGGAAGGACGGGCTGAGCACGCCGACGCCCGCAGCGGCGCTGGGGGGCACCCCCGCCGCCACCTGTGGGGCGCTCGTCGACCAGATCTCGCTGCGGGTCCTGGGCTTCCGGCTCAGCGCGGCCCAACGCGCGGCCATCCTGGCCTTCCTCCCGGCGACCGAGACGACGTCGTCCACGGACGCCGTCAGCTGGCGGCTCGACCTGCTGTTCGCCCTCGTCCTCGACTCCCCGAACTGGATCGCCCGATGAGCCCCTCCCAGCCTGCCGCCGACCTCGCTCACGACGGTTGCGGATGCGAGCGAGCCGGCACCCCCGGCCGCGGCCCGTCCCGCCGCAGCGTGCTGGCCGCCCTCGGGCTCGGTGGTGCGGCCGTCGCAGCGTCGTCGACGCTGTCGAGCCGCATCGCCTTCGCAGCGACGCCAGGCCCGACGGACACCCTGGTCGTGCTGTCGATGCGCGGGGGATGGGACGGGCTCAGCATCGTCGCGCCGGTGGGCGACCCCGACTACGCCCGCATCCGCCCCAACATCGGCTTGCCGGCGAGCCTCGCCCTGCCCGCGGGCGGCGTGTTCGGGCTGCATCCCGCGCTCGCGCCGCTCAAGCCGATGTGGACGGCGGGAACCTTCGGGGCCGTGCACGCCGTCGGCCAGCCGTCGGGCATGCGCAGCCACTTCAAGGACAGCGAGGAGCTCGAACGGGCAGCACCGGGCAGCTCGCTGCGCACCGGCTGGCTCGACCGCGTGCTGGTCGCCCGCGGCACCGGCACGGCCTTCCAGGCGGTGCAGCTGGGGTCGGAGATGGTGCCGTACTCACTCGCCGGCCCGGCTCCGACGCTGGCGATGAACGCCGTCGACGACTTCCAGCTGTCGGTGTGGGATGGCGTGCGACCGCAGTTCCGCACCGCGCTCGCTGCGCTGCACGCCGGAGTGACGCACCCCGTCACGCTGCAGGCCAGCACAACGCTCGCCGCCATCGACACGACGACCGCGATGAAGGCCGCGGGCTACACGCCGGCGGGGGTGACCTACCCGACGTCGGACCTCGGCAAGGGGCTGCGCGACCTCGCCCGGCTGATCAAGGCCAATGTCGGGGTGCAGGTCGCCTGCCTCGACTACGGCGACTGGGACATGCACCACGACATCGGAACACCCGGCGACACGCGCGGCTGGATGCACCGCCAGCTCGCCGACGTCGCTGCCAGCCTGGCGGCTTTCGCCACCGACCTGGGCACCGCGATGGGCAGGGTCAGCGTGGTGACGCTGTCGGAGTTCGGGCGGCGAGCGGCCGAGAACGGCAGCGGCGGCGCCGACCACGGCTACGGCCAGGCGGTTCTGCTGCTCGGCGGCGGCATCGTCGGGGGCAAGGTGCACGGCCGGTGGCCGACACTCGCCGCCACTGCGCTCGACCAGGGCGACGTCGCGGGCACGACCGACTACCGCTCCGTGCTCGGCGAGCTGCTGCAGAAGCGGTGCGGGATCGGTGCGCTCGACGCCGTTTTCCCCGGCTTCACGCCCGCACCGCTGGGGCTGGCGATTCAGGCGGTCTGAGCGGAGCCAGCCAACGCAGGTGGCCAGCGGCCGCACACACGGCGTGACGAGCGCTACGGATCAGCATCACCAGCCGGAGGTAGGCTGGCTCACGCACCCGGGGCGCTCGCGTACCGCGCCAGGCCGCTCTTCCGGGTTCCCCCTCACCTAGGAGTGCGAATGCCTGAGGCTGTCATCGTCGCGACTGCCCGCTCACCCATCGGTCGCGCCTTCAAGGGCTCGCTGAAGGACCTGCGGCCCGACGACCTCGCTGCCACCATCGTCAAGGCAGCCATGGCCAAGGTGCCGCAGCTCCAGCCGACGGACATCGACGACCTGCTGCTCGGCTGCGGACTGCCCGGTGGCGAGCAGGGCTTCAACATGGGCCGCGTCGTCGCGATCCTCGCCGGTTACGACACCGTCCCCGGCTCGACGACCACCCGGTACTGCTCGTCCTCGCTCATGACCACGCGCATGGCGATGCACGCCATCAAGGCGGGCGAGGGCGACGTGTTCATCTCGGCCGGCGTCGAGATGGTCAGCCGCTTCCTCAAGGGCAACTCCGACTCCTGGCCCGACACACAGAACCCGCTGTTCGCCGATGCGGCGGGCCGCACCAAGGAGTTCGAGCAGGGCGGCAAGACCTGGAACGACCCGCGTGAGGACGGCCAGCTGCCCGACATCTACATCTCCATGGGCCAGACCGCCGAGAACCTGGCGCAGATCAAGGGCGTGAGCCGCCAGGAGCAGGACGAGTTCGGCGCCCGGTCGCAGAACCTCGCCGAGAAGGCGATCGCCAACGGGTTCTTCGAGCGCGAGATCACTCCGGTCACCACCCCCGACGGCACGGTCGTCAGCAAGGACGACGGCCCCCGCGCCGGCGTCACCGTCGAGGCGATGGCGAGCCTGAAGCCCGTCTTCCGCCCCGACGGCACCGTCACCGCCGGCAACGCCTGCCCGCTCAACGACGGCGCCGCGGCGCTGGTCATCATGAGCGACACCAAGGCCAAGGAGCTGGGCATCACGCCGCTGGCCCGCATCGTGTCGACGGCCGTCACCGCGCTGTCGCCCGAGATCATGGGGTACGGGCCGTACGAGGCGACGAAGAAGGCGCTCAAGCTCGCCGGGATGAGCATCGGCGACATCGACCTCGCCGAGCTCAACGAGGCGTTCGCCGCCCAGGTCATCCCGTCCTACCAGGACCTAGGCATCGACATCGACCGGCTCAACGTCCACGGCGGCGCCATCGCCCTCGGCCACCCGTTCGGCATGACCGGCGCCCGCATCGCTACCACGCTGCTCAACGGCCTGCAGACCCAGGACAAGCAGTTCGGCCTCGAGACGATGTGCGTCGGCGGCGGCCAGGGCATGGCGATGATCATCGAGCGCCTCAGCTGAGGTGACGCCCCGCTTCGCGCACCAGTCGCCGGGCGTCCCCGACCACGTCGGGGGCGCCCGGCGCTGTCGTGTCCGGGCTCACCTGGCCGCGCTGGCAGGCCTCGACCAGCATCGCGCCGACGACAGCGAGCTGGTCGGCCAGGGCGTGGTCACCGAGGCGGGGCGGCGTGGCTTCTGCCGGCAGGTCGGCGCGTAGCCGCCTGTTCAGCGCCAGCAGCTCGAGAACGAGTCGGTAGGCGACGGCGGAGTTGTCACCCCGCGCCCAGCGGGTGGTCGACCACGGCCGCACGCGGTGGATGAGTGCGCGCAGGTCGTCCCCCAGCGCTCGAGGGTCCGGCGCAGCGCTCACACCCCGATCCTGCCTCGGGCACCCGGTGCAGGGGGCGCGGCCGACGGGTACAGCGGCCCCGGCGCCGCAACCATCCGTCCACCACCGCCAGGGAGAGCAAGCCATGAAGATCGGCTACACGATGATGTGCGAGCAGCGCTCGCCCAAGGACCTGGTCGACGACATCGTCCTCGCCGAGCAGGCAGGCTTCCCGTTCTCGGTGATCAGCGACCACTACCACCCGTGGCTGGAGTCGCAGGGGCACGGTGGTTACGCCTGGTCGGTCCTCGGTGCCGCCGCCGTGAAGACCCAGAACATCGGGCTCATGACTTACGTGACCTGTCCGATCATCCGCTACCACCCTGCCGTCGTCGCGCAGAAGGCGGCGACGGTCGCGGTGCTCTCGGACGGCCGGTTCCGCCTCGGCTCGGCGCCGGGGAGAGCCTCAACGAGCACGTCATCGGGCAGGGCTGGCCACCGGTCAACACGCGTCACGCGATGCTGCGGGAGGCCATCGAGATCATCCGCAAGTTGCACGGCGGCGGGTACGTCAGCTATCGCGGTGAGCACTACGACGTTGACTCGGCGCGCATCTTCGACCTGCCCGACGGACCGATCGAGATCGGCCTTGCCGTGAGCGGACGGCCGTCGTGCCGGATGGCGGGAGAGCTCGCCGACATCGTCATCTCGACCGAGCCCAAGGCCGAGCTGATCGACATGTTCGGCGAGGCCGGTGGCACCGGCAAGCCCGCCGTCGGCCAGCTGGGCGTCTGCTACGGCACCGAAACCGCCGCGGCGGCGAAGTTGGCGCATGACCAGTTCCGCTGGTTCGGCCTCGGCTGGAAGGTCAACCCCGAGCTGTCGAGCCCGGTCAACTTCGCAGCCGCGACCGCGTACGTGCGGGAGGACGATGTCGCGAGCGCCATCCCGCACGGCCCCGACCTCGAGCCCTACGTCGAGTCCATCCAGGCCTTCAGGGACGCCGGCTTCACCGAGCTGGCGCTGGTACAGATCGGCTCGGAGCAGAAGGCGTTCTGTGAGTGGTACGCGACCGAGCTGCGCCCCGCCCTCGACCGCGCAGGCATCTGACCGCGCCCGGCGCACGCGACCTGATCACGCGCAACGGCCCCGGCGGGTGCAGCCCGCCGAGGCCGTTTCCGTGGCCCCGTGCCAGCGGGGCGAGGTCTGTGCTAGTTGCTGCGCAACTTCGACAGCAGGCGGAGCAACTCCAGGTACACCCACACGAACCCGACGAGCAGGCCGTATGCGGCTCGCCAAGCCTCCTGCCGCGGGGCGCCGGCTGCAATAGCCCGTTCGATGTAATCGAAGTCGAGCACGAACTGCAGGCTGGCGAGGACGAGCACGCCAACGCTGAACAGGATGCCGATCGGTGAGGCCGAGTTGATGATGGGTAGCCCGCCACCGGTGACGCCGCGCAGGACGAGGTCGATGAGCCCAAGAGCGACGACGCCCAACAGGCCGCCGAACACGATGCGGGCCATCCGCGGGGTCGCCCGGATCCAGCCACTGCGATACGCGATCAGCATCGTCACGAAGACGACGGCCGTGCCGGCCAGCGCCTGCAAGACAATGCCCGAGTACGCGGTCTCGTAGAACCGGGAGACGACGCCGATCGCAAGCCCCTCGAGGGCCGCGAACAGGATGATCAGCGCGGGCTTCGACGCCCGGCCGAAGCCGATCGCCAGCGACAGCGCGAACGCGGCGATCCCAGCGGCGAAGCCGATGCCCGGGCTGGTGGGGGCAAGTGCCCAGCCGAACCCGCCGGCTACACCGAGAACCGCAAACAGGCCCAACGTGTGGATGATGACGTCGTCGATGGTGAGCGAGCCTGGCGCCCGGTACATCTGAGCGAGCTGCTCCGGGCTCGCATCGGCGCCGTACGGCGAGGCTGGACGCCCGCCGAAACGCCCGTCGCGAAAGACGGGGTTGCTGGAGCGAAGAGCTGGCATGTGATGTGGTACTCCCCTCGGTGCCGGTCCGCCCGGCCCCTCTAGTAGAACGCTTCCCGCCTCGGGACCGTTCCAGCTTGCGTGCTCACGGTGATCGCGCCTCGCTCCCGCGCCGGCCCCGCCGGTGTGGGAGCTCGAGTGCCCCTGATCGGACTGCTTCGAACTGCGACTGGCTGACGGCGCTGCTCGACGAATTTTCGGGTATATCAGGACTACGTGAGGGGCGGCAGGTTAGCGCCGCGGTACGGCGACATCAATTGTCAACCAGTGTCAACAGGACGCTGCTTGCTGTGAGGCAGATTCGACGGGTCCGGCCTCAAGCCGTCACGGCGAGGCCGGACCACTACGACTAGCGCGCGAACCCGTCCTTCGACTCCCCCCACGTCGGCACCAAAGCCGTCTCTTTCAACGGCCGCGTCGGGAGGCGCTGCTATCTACTGTAATGGAGGTTGCTCCGACGCCGCGTTGGCCACTCGTCGCCTGAGAACGCGCCCGGTGCAGGCTCGATCTGTCCTCCAAGCCGGACTAGCAGTCGCATGTGCCAGGGCGTATCCGGCCCGTTGTTCAGAACTACGGTCACGTCGCCGTTGCCAGCACGGACGCGCCGGGCGTAGTCGATCAACAGGTCCGGTATCCAACCTACGGGCGAGCCGTCGGTAGTCGTGAGTAGGAGGGCGTCGCTGTTCGCGACGTTGTCGACGTCGTCGACGAGGTCGAGGTGGTCGCCTACCTGCAGTCTTTCGGCAGCATGCAGTGTGCCGTGCTCCTGCACCGCGTAGCGCGCGCCACGCACCAAGAAGATCGTGTCGGTGGTGCCGTCGGGCGCAACCTCCGGTTCCTCCACCACGGAGACACTGTCACCCTTTTGTTCCCCGCCGCTGCGTGCAAGCACGTCGAGGCGGCTAGCGTCTGGCCCGAGTGCCAGGCGACCCAGATAGGTGGGGCGGTCGGGCCGCTTCGGATCCATCACCCGAAGGGCGAAGAACGGCCAGAGCCGCGGCGACTCGTATGCGCGATGCAGATCCGGGAAGCCGATGAACGGTCGGAACTGATCCACGGAGTCGGCGATGCGGTGCAGGTAGCGGAAGTGGTAGCCGTCTTGACCGTGATCAAGCACCGCGACCGGTGCCGCGAAGTGCCGGGCGCGGTTACGCCAAGCCACGGCAAAACGGCGCTCCCGGCGACCTGTTGCCAACTCGCGTCGCGCCGACATCTCAGCGGAGGACGTCAAGAAGCCTCCTTCGATTAACCATGACTAACTCGGCGATGAAGAGCCGGGTCACCTCGGACAACCGCGGTGCTGCACCGACCAAGTCGTCCACGGCGTCACGTTCGATCGCCTCGAGCCGATTGTGCCAGGCAGCCCTGACATCGGACGAACAGAGGTCGACCGCCGACGCCGCAAGGTCGACGAGGCTCGCCCAGCGAGTGCCGCGCTGGTGCTCGAAGCGACTCGCGCGACCTTGTCCAGCCCACTCTGCGACACTTCTGTTCTGAAGATGTCGGGCCTGAGCCTCCTCGGCGAGAGTGAAGCCAAGGCACGCCGCGTGGTCGAAGGATGCACACAACGCGTCGTTACCAGGCTCACCGGGGGGCCGAACCAGGACCGCCCAGTTGCGGTCGTGCCGGTCGACGTGGGCGATCAGCCCGTCGAAGACTAGGTAACCGCTGAAGACGTCGAAGCCCGTGAACTCCGAAGGTACGTCCGCTCCGGGCGGCGGGTCGAATCGCGCGAGAGCAGAGCGGATCGCAACAACGCTATGACCTCTGTGTTCCCGATCGTCCGGATCGTAATGCTCATCGACCTCGGTCATCAGTACCTGACCGTGCTGCAGCGCCCCGCCGGCCCACCGCGCGTCCTCGACGATCACGCCCGGTCCGCCGTGACGGGTAGCAAGTTCGACCCGGGCAGCCGGGATTCTTAGCAGGCCCGCGAAGCCGCAGGCAAGCCTCTCGGCAATGTCTTCGGGCAGAGAGCGGGCCCGCTCGGCGCGGGCCGGCTTGAATAGCCAGGTTCGGGTCTCGGACTCGTGACGCAGCCACCGATGCGGATGCATGCCCTGCTGTTCCTCACCTGCCAGCGACCAAGCCGAAACGTCGCGGGCCGGCCACGACGAAGGCATGTCGACATTCTGCCGGGCGAAGTCGAGCGACCTGTGATGCCCCGGCTTTCCTCAATGGCGAGCGACATCGGCAGCCGCAAGTGGGGTAGTCGGCCGTCGATGGGGAGGAGGAGCATCGTCCCCGCTGGATGCCCCCATCCGGCGGCGGCATCGGCTCACGGCGTCCGAGCCAAGGAACGACTGCCGGTACTTGCATAAGCGCGGTACTCGCTCCCCAGGTCGGTCGGGTGATCAATCGACCCACTGGTGCCGGCCATTGCCCGACGGGACTGGCCCCGTGGACCCACTCACGCCTGGCCGCGTGAGCTGTCCGAGCGAGCAGAGGTCGCACGCTGGGTGGCTACATCCCGCTCGTCAAACCGGGGACCTGGTGAGCGGACACGACCTCAAACTGTGCGTGCCCCCGGTGGGACTCGAACCCACACTGCAGCGGGTTTAAGCCGCTTCTCTCTGCCGGTTGGAGTACGGGGGCCGGTTGGAGTACGAAGGCGGTTGGGGTATGGGAGCCGTTGGGTACGACGCTGCCCGTCAGGGATGCCCGTCAGGATGACACCCGCCAGCCGGCGGGAGCCGCCGGCGCGGGCGGTGCAGCTAATCGGCAGGTGCCGCTGTCGGCGCCGCAGGCGCTGTCGGCAAGGCCGCCGCACGAAAGTCCGCCCGCGGATCCTGGAACGCCCCGAGCGAAACGATCTCCCGGCGGAAGAACAGGTCGGTGGTCCAGTCGGTCAGCACGCGCACCTTGCGGTTGAAGGTGGGCATCCGCGACAGGTGGTACGTGCGGTGCATGAACCAGGCGGGGAACCCGCGCAGCTTGACACCGTAGATCTCCGCCACGCCCTTGTACAGGCCGAGCGAGGCCACCGAGCCTGCGTACTTGTGCTCGTACGGAGTGATGGCCTCCCCGCGCAGTGACTTCAGCAGGTTGTCGGCGAGGCGGCGCGCCTGCCGCACCGCGTGCTGCGCCGACGGGCCGGTGAAGCTGCCGTCGGGCTTGGTCAGGTCGGGCACGGCGGCGCAGTCGCCCGCGGCCCAGGCGTCGGCCACGCCCTCCACCTGCAGGAATGCCGTGGCCTTCAGCCGCTTCTTGTCATCGATCGGCAGGTCGGTTGACTCCAGCAGCGGGTTGGGCCGCACGCCGGCGGTCCAGACCACGGTCTCGGCGTCGAACCGCTCCCCATTGTCGAGCACCACGTGGCCGCCTTCGAGCGACTCCACCCGGGTGTTGAGCTTGACCTCGATGCCGCGGTGGCTGAGCTGCTCGATGGTGTAGAGCCCCATCGAGGCCGACACCTCGGGCAGGATCCGCCCGGTCGCCTCGACCATCACCCAGCGCATCTGGCTCGCCGTGAGGTTCGGGTAAAAGCGGATGGCGTTACGCGCCATGTCCTCCAGCTCGGCCAGTGCCTCGATGCCCGCGTAGCCCCCACCGACGAACAGGAAGCTGAGCGCGCGGCGCCGCAGCACGGGATCCTCGGACGATCCCGCCGCATCAAGCCGGTTCAGCACGTGGTTGCGCAGGAAGATGGCCTCCGCCACGGTCCGGAAGCCGATGCCGACGTCGACGAGCCCCGGGATCGGCAGCGTCCGGGCGATGGAGCCGGGACACATCAGCAGGATGTCGTAGCTGAGCTCGCGCGCCGGCCCCTCGATCGGCTGGACTATTGCGACCTTGCGCGCGTGCTCGACCCCCGCGACCCGCCCGTTGACGATCTCGCACTTGCTGAGCACCCTCCGCAGCGGAGCGACGACGTGGCGCGGCTCGAGGTTGCCGGCCCCCGCCTCCGGCAGGAACGGCTGGTAGGTCATGTAGGAGTTCGGGTCGACCACGGTGATGTGCAGCTCGCCCGGCCGCATCTTCTTCTGCAACCGCAGCGCGGCGTACATCCCGACGTATCCGCCACCGACGATCAGGACGCGAGGGGAGTTGCTCATACCGAACGCCTACCCGCCCCGGGCCTCGCCTCACGCCGCCTGGACGATGCAGGCGTCACACGTGGCTGCTGGCCACCGCCGTGGCAGCTGGACTCACGGCTCGCCGCCGCTGCCCAGACCGGCAAGCAGCGCGGCGCGCCCGAGCACGGCGTCGGTCATCGGCTCGGTCAGCAGCCCGGTGAAGGTGTTGCGCGGGCTCGGGTGGTACATCCCGAGCACCGTGACGCCGCCAGACATGCCGCCGGCTGCCACCTCGACACCGTGCCCGAACGGCGGGGTGCGGACCGGCACGCCCGGATACCCGGCGTCCCGCAGCGCCGGCCAGGTCGTCTGCCAGGCGAAGTGCCCGAGCGCGACGACGACCCGCAGCGTCGGGGCCAGCAGCTCCAGCCCGCGGACCAGCCAGGGCCGGCAGGCATCCCGCTCCGCCGAGGTCGGGCGGTTCGCGGGCGGAGCGCAGTGCACCCCGGCGAGGATGCGGGTGCCGAGCAGCCGCTGGCCGTCGCCGAGCCGGACCGAGGTCGACAGCAACGCGAGCCCGGCGCGGTGCAGTCCTGCGTACAGCCAGTCGCCGCTGCGGTCCCCGGTGAAGATGCGCCCGGTCCGGTTCCCGCCGTGAGCCGCCGGTGCCAGGCCGACGAGGGCGATACGGGCATCACCCGGCCCCCAAGCCGGTACCGGACGCCCCCAGTACGGCTCGCGCGCGAAGGAGGCGCGACGCTCGGCGGCCACCTGCTCGCGCCACGCCACCAGCCGAGGACAGGCCCGGCACACGCTCGTCAGGGCGTCGAGCTCCCCCGCCGTCTGACTCGACGCGGCAAGGCGGGCAACCTCCGCCGCGTCACGGGCGACGGCAGTCGAGGCAGCAGCAGGGTCTGAGGGCCAGGCGCCGACCGCGGCCGGTCCGGCAGGTGCGCCGCCCCGCACTTGTGCGGGCGTCACAGTGAATCGAGCAGCGACGCGGCGACGCCGTCGAGGATGTCGTGCTCGCTCACGACAACACTGTCCAGCCCCGTCGCGCGGACGACCTCGCGCAGCACCAGGCTGCCCGCCGTGATGACGTCGACCCGCCCCGGGTGCATCGAGCCGATGGCCGCCCGCTCCCGCGACGTCGATGCGACGAGCCGGGCCGCGACCGCGTCGACCTCACCGGCGCCGATCCGCGACAGGTGCAGGCGTTCGGCGTCATAGGCGGGCAGGTCCAGGGCGATGGCGGCGACGGTCGTCGCGGTACCCGCGACCGCAACGAGGGTGCGGGCACGGGTGACATCGAGGGTCTCGCTCACGGTCACGAGGCCCCGGTGCACGTCGGCGACGAGCGCCCCGACCAGCGGGTCGGGGTACGGGCCGCCGGCTGCCGGGCTGAGGTGGCGCTCGGTGAGCCGCACGCAGCCGATGTCGAGCGAGACCGAGGCGACCGCCGCGCCTGCCAGGGATGCGCCGCCGAGCACGAACTCGGTCGACCCGCCGCCGATGTCGACGACCAGCAGCGGCGCATCCCACCCACGGCCGGCGCTTGGAGCGACCAGGTCGGCGACCGCTCCTGCAAACGTCAGCTCCGCCTCCTGCTCGCCGGACAGCACCTCAGGGGCGATGCCCAGCACCTCGCGGACGCCGTCGACGAACGCGTCGCGGTTGGCGGCATCGCGGGTGGCGCTGGTGGCGACCATCCGCACGCGCTCGGCACCGAGCGAGCGCAGGTCGGCGGCATAGTCGCGCAGCACCGCGAAGGTGCGGGCGAGCGCGTCCGGCGCCAGCTCGCCGGTGCGGTCGACCCCCTGCCCCAGCCGCACCACTTCCATCCGGCGCAGCACGTCGACCAGCCGACCATCGGGACCAGGCTCGGCCACCAGCAGCCGCAGCGAGTTGGTGCCGCAGTCGATCGCCGCGACCCTCACGGCCGGTCCTCGGGGACGACCATCGTGCCCGGCCAATGATCGACGGCGATGCATGGACCGTCAGCCCCCCAGTCCGGCAGCGCCGCGAGCGCCTCGTCGCCCAGCGGCTGGATGCCCGGGCCGACGGCGAGCGAGTGCGCGACCAGCACGTGCAGGCACTTGACCCGCCCGGGCATCCCGCCGGCTGTCGGATTGCCAGGCAACTGCCCGTGGACATCGCGACGCCGCACGTAGTCCTCGCTCGCCCGCCGGTACGCCGCGGCCAGCTCCGGCTCGTGGCCCAGCCGCTCGGTCATCTCCCGCATCATGCCGCCGGACTCCAGCCGGCTGACGGCCTTGGCCGCGCGGGGGCACGTCAGGTAGTACAGCGTGGGGAACGGCGTGCCGTCGGCCAGGCGCGACGATGTCTCGACGACGTCCGGGAGCCCGCAGCTGCAGACGTGTGCCACCCGCAGGACGGCCCGGGCGGGCCGGCCGAGCTGAGCGGTGACCACGGCAACGAGCTCTGGATCAACCGGGCCGGCAGGCCCGACTGGCGCTGCCAGAGCTGTCCGTGGCTCCGTCAGTGGCCCTGTCAGTGGCCCCGTCAGTGGCTTGACGCCACGGTGCTCTTCCACACCTCGTCATACCAGGGGAGCTGGTCGCGCCCGGGCACGACCGGAGTCTGGACGGCACCGCCGTGCCGCGCCACCGTGCTCGGCGTCGGCGGCGCGGGCACGTAGAACACCTGGTCGCCCGGCATCTTCAGCTGCAGGCGCTCCCGCGCCTGTTTCCTGATCTCCCCCGGGTCGTTGCCCTGGGCGATGACCTCCCCGAGGGAGACGACGTCGCGCTTGTCGTCCTGCACCTGCCGCGCAGCATCAGCGATCTTGGCGCGCTGCGAGAGGTACTGCCGCGCCGGGTACGCGAGGGTCAGGACCACCGTGCAGACGGCGAGGCCCAGCAGCGCCGCACGGGTCGTGAAGGCGAGCCGTACCCCTGCCGGTCCCCTCGCCGCAGGAACGGGGGCGCGCCCGGAGTGCCGCCGGGGCTTGACCGCGAGCGCTCGCCGGGGCGGCGCCGGGCGGCGGCTCCGGGTCTCGGAACGGACGCGGGGCACGCTCAGCCGGCCGCGGGTGGCTGAAGCGAGCCTCGCAGGAAGGCGGCGCGGGGGAAGGCGGCGGCGCCGGCGTAACGGGCCGCATCAGCGAGCAACTCCTCGATGCGCAGCAGCTGGTTGTACTTGGCGACCCGCTCGCTGCGGGCCGGAGCGCCGGTCTTGATCTGCCCGCAGTCGGTGGCCACGGCGAGGTCGGCGATCGTCGTGTCCTCGGTCTCGCCCGAGCGGTGGCTCATCATGCAGCGGTAGCCGCCTCGGTGAGCGAGCGAGACCGCATCCAGGGTCTCGGTCAGGGTGCCGATCTGGTTGACCTTGACAAGCAGCGCGTTGCCGCAAGCCTCGCGGATGCCTCGCTCGAGGCGTTCGGGGTTGGTGACGAACAAGTCGTCGCCGACAACCTGCACCCGGGAGCCGAGCTGGCTGGTCAGGGCCTGCCAGCCGCTCCAGTCGTCCTCCGACAGGGGGTCCTCGATCGAGACGATGGGGTAGTCGTCGACGAGCCCTCCGTAGTACTCGGTCATCGCCGTGCTGTCGCGCTGCTGGCCCTCGAAGGTGTAGCCCTGCGCGTCGTGGAACTCGGTGGCGGCGACGTCGAGGGCGAGCGCGATGTCGGTACCGGGCGTGAACCCGGCGTCAGAGACCGCGGACAGGATGAGGTCGAGCGCGTCGCGGTTGCTCGGCAGGTCCGGCGCGAAGCCGCCCTCGTCGCCGATCGATGTGATGAGGCCGCGGCCCTTGAGCACCGCCTTCAGCGCGTGGTAGACCTCGGCGCCCCAGCGCAGCGCCTCGGCGAAGGTCGACGCGCCCACCGGCGCCACCATGAACTCCTGGATGTCGACATTGGTGTCCGCGTGCGCCCCGCCGTTGAGGATGTTCATCATCGGCACCGGCAGCAGGTGCGCGTTGGGGCCGCCGACGTAACGGAACAGCGGCAGCTGGGTGCTTGCCGCCGCCGCCCGGGCCACGGCGAGGGAGACGCCGAGCACCGCGTTGGCGCCGAGCGAGGACTTGTCGGGGGTGCCGTCGAGATCGAGCAGCGCCTGGTCGAGCAGCCGCTGCTCGGTGGCGTCGAAGCCGATCACCTCGGGCGCGATGGTGTCGTTGACGGCCGAGACGGCCTTGCGGACGCCCTTGCCGCCGTAGCGGGCGCCTCCGTCGCGCAGCTCGACGGCCTCGAACGCGCCGGTGCTGGCACCGCTCGGCACCGCCGCGCGCCCGACGATCCCGTCGTCGAGCTCGACCTCGACCTCGACAGTCGGGTTTCCGCGGGAATCCAGGATCTCCCGTGCGGTGATGTCGTCGATGAACGGCACTGTGCTCCTTATGGGGTCGGGACTCCTTATGGGGTCGGACTCCTTGAGGGTCGGGGCTCCTGGCGGGAGTCGGCTCCTTGTGTCTGGTTGCGGCTCAGGATAGGTCGGCGGCCGCCAGCGACGAGGGTGCCCCGCCGCCGGACCCGGCTGCAGTCCGCGTCTCCTGCTCCGCAAGCCGGTCCCGGTGCCCGCGGGCTGCCCCGCGCAGCGCCTGCTCAGGGTCGACGCCGACGCTGCGGCACACCGCGACCGCAGTCCACAGCAGCTCGCCGGCGGCGCGGTCTGCGTCGGATGCGGACGGCAGTGCTGCGGCGGCAGCCGCCAGGGCGCCGGCCGGCGCGGCTGGGTCCAGCCCGGCCACCACAGCGCCGGCCGGCAGACCCGCCTTCGCCGCCCGCTTCTGGACCTTCGTCGCCAGGCTCAGCGCCGGCAGCGCGAGGGGCACGCGAGCCACCGTCGAGCCGCCACCGGCTTCCGCTGCCTTGATGGCGTCCCAGTTGGCCTGCACGTGCTCGGCGCCCTCGACGCTCACCGCGCCGAACACGTGAGGATGGCGCCGCACCAGCTTGTCGACGAGCCCTTTCGCGACGTCGTCGATGCTCCAGCCGGCGTCCTCGGCAGCGATCCGGGCGTGGAACAGCACCTGCAGCAGCACGTCGCCCAGCTCGTCGCGCAGCGCATCCGGGTCGCCGTCCTCGAGGGTCTGGTAGGCCTCGTACGCCTCCTCGAGCAGGTAGGGCATGAGGCTGGTGTGGGTCTGCTCGGCGTCCCAGGGGCAGCCGCCTGGGGAGCGCAGCCGGTCCATCACCGCCACGGCGTCGAGCAGCCGCGCGCCGGGCAGGTCGGCGCTGCCGACGAGCACGGCACCGTCCGGTTGGCCGGCCACGGAACGTGGGCGCAGAGTCGGGTGGTCGCCCGGTGCGGCGAGCCAGGCGACCGGTGACAGCGCCCGCACGTCGTCGAGCGTGGCATCAGGCACCACCCGCACGACGATGCCCTCGGCGGCGAGGGCGTCCACCTGGGGATGCCCGGGGCCCGCGGCCACCTGCCGTGCCCGCAGCAGGTCCCAGACCCGCAAGGACAACAGTCCGGGGGCCACACGTGGGCTGGTGGTGACGACGATGAGCGGGGCGTCCAAGGGCGGGTCGCCGGGCGCGGCAGGCACTCCAGCCGAGGCGGGCACGGCCGACCTCACGGGGCGATGGGCTGCCCTGGGCTACCCGCCGGCCGCGACAGGTCGTCCCCGGATGCCACCACGGCCAGCTGCTCGGCGTTCCAGGTGCCGAACCGCGGGTTCACGCGTACGCCGGCCCGCTTGCTCTCCTGCACCAGCAACGGCAGCGTCGGGTCGTTCTGCTGGGTCGTGGACCCGCCGCCGAGCGTCGCCGCGATCCGGTTGTAGAGCAGCTGGACGCGGAACACGAGCGTCTGGTCGCTCGCACCGATCCCCTGCGCCGTCAGCTGCGGCGTGATCTGGGCGCCGTTGGCTGCCAGCTGCTGGCTCTGGAACACGCGCACGTCGCTGTCCGAGACGCTGACCTTGTGCTGGGCGGCGACCCGGTCCAGCAACTTCTCGGTGATCAGCAGGCCGAGGTCGTTGCGCTGCACGGCCGCGGGCGTCGCGCCCTGCCCCCCGCCGGAGGCGAGGACCTGCTCGCTGCGCTGCGCGAACGACGAAAGGTCCGCCGTGGCGATCTTGCTGTTCCCGACGAAAGCGGCGGCTCCCGCGTGGGTCTGGCACGCCGCTGTGGGCAGCAGCACGGCGGCGACGACGACGGGCGCCAGCGCGCGGGCGGTCAGAGTCCGTCGGTAGCGCACGCGGGTGAATCTACTGTCGGCGTCCGTGTCGGCACTGAAGCAGCACCGAGATAGCGCCGAGATGCCCCCGCAATGGCGCCACGGGCACCGACATGCCGGTAAGGTGAGACCCTAACCGGGCGGCCACACCTTCCTGCCCACACCTGCTTTTGCCTCGACAGCACGTGGCTGTGGCGTGTATCGAAGTCAGGTGACACGCAGCGACAACGCGGCCCTCGATTGCCCCTCGTGAACGTCGAATGGTGACCGGGTCACCCGTTTGGCCCACATTCCCCGTCGGCTGACTCGCGTTGGATAGGCGTGGAGCCGGCACGGACAGTAGCCGCAAGACCCAAAGGCGCAGTCCATTTGGTGGGGACGTATCGGGAGGTTCGCTGGTGACCCAGGCGCCACTCGCGCCCTCGACCCGGCTTGACCGCCGGGTCGCGGTACGTACCCCGGTTCCCAACCCGGGCCGGCGAGCCAGCGACCGCGAAAGCTACCTCGCCGAACTGGCGGCACGGAGCGATAACGCGCCTCTCGCCGACATCCCCCGCTGGTTGCGCCGCTACTCCCGGCAGCTTTTCGTCGCTGACGCCGCTATCGGTGTCGTGTCGGCCCTGCTCGCGCTCGTCGTGCGCTTCGGCAGCGACGCGCAGCTGCCGTATGTGCTGTTCACCGTGCTGTTTCCGCTCGGCTGGGTGGCTGTCGTCGCCGGTAACCGCGCCTACGAGCCCCGCTACCTCGGAGCCGGCGCGGAGGAGTACCGCCGGCTGACGCAGGCGACGCTGCGGTACGGCGGCCTGATCGCGATCACCGCCTACGCCGTGCACAGCCCGCTCGCCCGGGGCTACCTGTTCGTCGCGCTGCCGCTGGCCTACGTCCTCGGGCTCGGTGCCCGTCGGATGGCCAGGCGCGAGCTCGTCCGCAGTCGCCGCCTCGAGCAGCGGTGCCAGCACCGGGTGGTCGTTGCCGGCACCGAGAGGGCCAGTGCGGAGCTGATCCGCCAGGTGCACGCCTATCCCGAGGCCGGCTTCAAGGTCGTGGCAGCGTGCATCACCCGGGCGAGCCACACCGAGGTCGAGGGAGTGCCGATCGTCGGTACGTCGACCCAGCTGTTCGAGGCGCTCACGGTGTCCGGCGCCGATACGGTCGCCGTCGCCGCCTGGTCCGACCTCACCCACTCCGACCTGCGCAAGCTGTGCTGGCGGCTCGAGGGCAGCGGTGTCACGGTCGTGGTCGCGCCCACAATCACCGATGTGGCTGGGCCCCGCATCCACATCCGCCCGGTGGCGGGACTTCCGCTGCTTCACGTCGAGCAGCCCGAGTTCCGTGGCGTGCGGCGCTGGCTGAAGGGACTGCTCGACCGATCGGTCTCGCTGCTCGCACTGCTCGTGCTCAGCCCGCTGCTGCTCGCCATCGGCCTCGCCGTGCGGCTGACCAGCCGCGGGCCCGCGCTGTTCCGGCAGACTCGGGTGGGCGAGCACGGCAGGACCTTCACGATGCTGAAGTTCCGCAGCATGTATGCGGATGCCGAGAGCCGGCTGGAGGGACTGCAGGAGCAGAATCACAACGGCGACGGCCTGCTGTTCAAGATGCCGCAGGACCCGCGCGTCACGCCCGTCGGCAGGTTCCTGCGCCGGCTCTCGCTCGACGAGCTGCCGCAGCTGATCAACGTCCTCGTCGGCCAGATGTCGCTCGTCGGACCGCGGCCGCCGCTGGTGCACGAGGTCAGCCGGTACGGCGGCGATGTCGGACGCCGCCTGCTCGTCCGCCCCGGCCTCACCGGGTTGTGGCAGGTCAGCGGACGCTCCGAGCTCTCGTGGGAGCAGGCCGTCCGCCTCGACCTGGAGTACGTCGAGAACTGGTCGCTCTCGCTCGACTTGCTCATCCTGTGGCGCACCGTGGCCGCCGTCATCCGCACGCGCGGGGCGTACTGAGCGCACGCGGTCCTCAGCACGACTGCAGGACGGCTCGAACCTGGGCGACAAGTGCCTCCGGGCGCGACCGCCGGCCGAGCGGTGGACGACGACACCTGGCATGCGCCGCGTCCTCCCCTGGTGCGGCGGCACGCTCAGGTGCATCGCATCCGGGGGCCGCAGCAGGTCCCAGCCGAAGGCCATCGCTGCGCTCTGGTGGCTGGCTATTGCTTGCGGCCCAGCCCGGAGCGCGGCAAGCAGCAGCGCGTCGGTCGGCTGCTCCTGCCTGCCAATGACGCCGAGAATGCCACGATCTACCTTGATCCAGCTCCCCCGGGCCACCAACCGGCGCACCTCAGCGCGCGAGAAGCCCGCCTCGCGCGCTTGTGCGACCGAGAACAGGCCGTAGCTGACGGCGCGCTCGGGCTGGGGACGTTGCTGCAGGTAGGGAGCCACCTTTGGAACGTGCCGTGAGCGCGTGGCGGAAGTCAGACCGCGGCACAGTCTGTGGGCAGCGACGCCTTGTCCTCAGCCGTGACTACAGGGGTTGCGCTGCTCGTGGCTGCCTTGTCTGCGGCTGGGTGCGTCGTGACGCCGCTGGGTTCCGGCCAGAGCAGACCGACGGTGGCGGGCACGGATGCACGGCAGTCCCGCTGCAGCAACGCTGACGGCCCGGGCAAAGGGGTCGAAGTCCCGCATCAAGCGCAGGAGCACCGTGCATCCGCGCCCGACGGCCGGCCAACAGAACGGTCAGCTGCCACCCGGAGGTCCGTCACTTGCGCGACGCGGCGGCGCGTCCGCACCGACGACGACAGCCATGAGGGCAACCGCCCCCGACACCACAGCCAGGGCCCCGAAGGCCCCGATGTGCTGCGCCGGGTAGCTCCCCGGATGCAGCGCGGTGCTCACCGCAGCGCATCCCGCCCCGGCCACTGCGACCAAGACCCACGCCTTCGACCAGAACCGGCACGCCAGCACCACGAGCGGCACCGCGAGCGCCGTAGGCCAACTGATGAGCGCGCCGACAGCGACCCCGCCGAGCAGGTACAGCACGCGCGCGCTGCGGGTACCCAAGCGCCGAGTGCTGACCGGCCGAGCAGCGCCGCGCACCGGCCACAGGGCCAGCAGAAGCAGCCCGGCGGCGAGCACTGCCCCCACGCCCAAGCCCCAGCGCAGCAGCCGCCCGGGTTGGTTGGCCAGCACCACCGTCCCCGCTTCGCCGGCCGGAACGAGGAAGCCCTGCTGCCAGCCATCGAGCCGCACGGCCTGCAGGCGGTGGCCGCCCAGGCTCGCCGACCACGAGGCGTTGAAGTTCTCGTGCACCGCGAGAAAGACGGCCGGCCCGGCCGGCAGCGTGACCGTGCGCCGCTCAGGCGTGGACGAGACGAGCTTCGGGGAGCGGTCAGCATCTGGCACGGCGTTCAGGGCGTCCGTAGCCAGGTCGGGAGTAGCAAGCACGAGCTGGTTGACCCCCCGCACGCCCAGCTTGGGCAGCGTCCGCAGCCCGTGCGTGCCAGCGCCCACCGGGATGCCACCCGGCGGCGTGCACACCGAGAGCGACACCGGCCGCAGGTTCGCCACCTCCGGGCCGGAGCCGGTCACGGCCGTCGGGATTTCATGCCCGTCGAGCACCACGGTCGGCCCGCTCCCGCAGGCCAACGTCTGCCGAGCCGGCCCGATGAACGCTCCGGCGCTGAGCGGGTCCAGCAGCACCGAACCCGTCCCGGTCAGCTTCAGCGCGCGCGGAGCGACGAACTGGCGAGACAGCTGCGTCTCCTCGTCCAGCTGCAACGAGGGAGCGGGGTCGGTCCGGGCGCGGTTGACGACATAGGCGACGCCGCCGGTCGCGCTGGGCCCCGACGCGCCGAAGCCCCCCGCGGCGTCGTGCGGCATCCCCACCACCCGGTCCGCGGTGACGCCGCCCAGACCCAGCTCGCGGATGCCCGGTCCGACCAGGGCGAAGCCGGGCTGCGGGATGGCCGTGAACGTCACCCGCAGCGTCGACGTGCTGCCCGGCGGGACCCTCAAGATCTGGACGTCCTCGGTGGGGGCCACCGTGTTGTCGACCGAGCCGCGGTCGGTGCTCACCCGCATGCCGGTCACCTTGGGCCGGAAGCCGTTGCCGCCCAGCAGCCGCACCGTGATGAAGGGCAGGGTGCGCGGCGCAAGGAACGTCACCTGCAGCCACTGCCCGACGTCGCCCCGCCCATTGGCGGCCGACTGCCAGGCGGTGTAGTCGTTCCCGTCCAGCGCGTAGAACGACGCGTACACCGGCGCCGGCGCGAGCGGAAATCCGGACGACGATGCCGTGATCGACGCGACACCTGCATAGCGGGCCACGGTCTGATGGTCGGCTGCCGGCACGTTCAGGCGCTGCCGGACGAGGCCGGTGGAGCCAAGCGGCACCTCGTCCGGCGCGAGCAGCTGCGACACGTTGCGGTGGACCTGCCCGAACTCCTCGTCACGCCGCTGCAGGGTGTCGGTGTCGTACCAGGCACTGGGCGGCGGCAGCCCACCGCCCGCGCTGGTCGGCCCGCCGCCGCCGGGCAGATCACCGGCCATGATGACCGGTCGCTGCCCGAGGATGCCCTGGGCAGCCAGCGTCGGCATGGCCTCGCTGCCGCCCGACAGCACCGTCTCCTTGGAGGCGGGGTAGCTGTCGACCAGCTGGGCGCTGCCCGGCACCTGCCACACCTCCAGCCGCGGGTCGCTGGTCGCCGGCAGCTCCCCCAGCAGCCGCTGCTCCGGCGATGGCGCCGTCGGCAGGACCGGACCGAAGGCGCGCGCGAGCATCAGCCCCGATGACTGCAGCGCACGCTTCATCTGGGACGAGGTCGGCCGGGGGTCGTTGCTCCCCGGGTCCAGGTCGTGCCGCACCAGCACCTGGCTCACTCCGGAGCGGCGTAGCAGCTCGTCGAGATGCGGCGCATCGCCCTGCACCAGCTCGGCCTCGATGCCGTCGAGCAGGCGGGTGGATCCCTCCCCGCCGAGGGGCAGCACCGACCGCGTCCCCCACGGCGTGCTCGAGAGCCACGCCATCGGCTCGTCGAGCGGTCGCCCCCACTCGTACTCGCCGAACGCGCTCCCGGGGATGACGAGCGTCCGCCCGCCTCCCGAGTGGCCGGCCATCCAGTCGGCCGCGTCGTGCCAGTAGGCGGGGACGGCCCGGAACGAGCCGTCCGCCGTGAGCCGTCCGGGCAGCAGGGGCGTCGCGGTCACCGCAACGGCCGCCAGCCCCGCTACCAGGGCCACGGCCCGAAGGCCAGCAGCGCGGCCCCCGCGCCAGGCACCGGGGACCTGGGCCAGCAGGTGAGCCAGCCCGAGCGCGAGCGGAAGCCGGACGAGCGGTTCGAACTTGACCACATTGCGGACCGGCGAGAGCACGCCGCCGAGCGCCGAGCGGTAGCCGGCATCGAGCAGTCCGGCGGCCGGCCCCGCGTACCCGGCCGCGACGAGCACCGTCCCCACCCCGAGCAGTGCCAGCAAGAACGGCCGGCGGCGACGCAGCAGGCCGAGCCCGACCAGGCCACCCAAGGTGACCACCCAGCTGGCGATGACGACCGGGACCGACGACAGGAACGTCAGCCCTGCCGGCAGCCACACCCGCTGCGCCACGAGGTACGCCAGCCACGCGCCCGTCCCCCGCAGCGCCTCGGGCGCGGAGGCGACCGATGTCGTCACCGGCACCGTCTCGCTGTAGGTCACGAAGTTCATGCCGTAGCGGCCCTGCAGGACAAGCGGCAGCAGCCACCAAGCGCACGCCAGCACCAGGGACAGCGACCACCAGCCGCGCAGCTTCCACGCACCGGGCCCCCGGCAGATCATCAGCCAGAGGGCGAGGATCATGACGGCGGCGAGCGTCACGCTCGCGTTCACGCCGCCGGCCGCCGCGATGGCGACCCCCGAGAGCGCCGCGGCCCGCCGTGGCGTGAGCCGGTGCGCGTCGCGCCGACTCACCAGCACCAGGGGAACTAGGGCGTGTCTCTCAAGTGGTGAGCCAGATGATGATGCTGCGTAGGACGGCGCCGCCGCGGAAGATGAGGGCGAGCTTGTCATACCGGGTGGCCAGGGCCCGCCACTGCTTGAGGACGTTGTAGGAGCGTTCGACGACGTTGCGGCCTCGGTAGGCGACAGCGTCGAACCGTGGCGGGCGTCCGCCTGCAGAGCCGCGGCGGCGGCGGTGTTCGCTCTGGTCGGCCCGTTCGGGGATGACGACGCGGATGCCGCGCCTGCGTAGCAGCGTGCGGTGCGCCCTGGCGGAGTAGGCCTTGTCGGCACACAGCTGGTCGGGGCGGGTGCGGGCCCTGCCGGCACCGGTGCGAGGGACCCGCAGCGCGTCCAGCAGCACCGGAAGCATGGGGCTGTCATGGCCGTGACCAGGGCCGACGAGTAGTACCAGGGGTCGTCCGCGGCCGTCGACCAGGGTGTGCAGCTTGGTCGTCAGCCCCCCTCTGGACCGCCCAATCGCATGATCAACAGGCTCAAGCGGCTGATTCTTGTAATTCGTATGAGCCCCCTGTGTGCGACGGGAGGCTCAGGGCAACCTCCCGCGGCAGGGTGGCGCCGTGCTGATGCACCCGAGCGATCGTCGAGTCGGCGCTCACCTTCCAGTCGACATCGCCGGCGGCGTCGGCCTGGGCCAGCAACGCAGTCAAGATCGCATCCCAGGTGCCGTCCCGGCTGAACCGGGCGTGGCGCTTCCACAGCGTCTGCCACGGCCCGAACCGCTCCGGCACGTCCCGCCACGCGCAGCCCGTCCGGTACCGGTGAACGATCCCCTCCAGCACCTGCCGGTGGTCCCGAAAAGGCCTGCTGCGCTTGCCTTCCGAGCTCGGCAGCAACGGCACAATCCGCGCCCACTGCTCATCGCTAAGAACAAGATCCCGTGACATAGCCACACGATCACCAAAGTCAGCCCACGATCTAAGGAGACACGCCCTAGTACTACAGCCGCAGTTAGGGTGATGTGCCTCGGGTTTTGTAGTGGCAGTGTCGGGCTCGGGCTTGGTGGCGTCGTCTCCAGCGGGACCAGTCCAGGACGGCGTGGACCTCGGGTTGGTGGTGC